>ERZ1740070.121-NODE-121-length-54129-cov-6.416448_pt1 | contig 54129 bp, 48 predicted proteins | sample MGYA00581734_ERZ1740070 | MGnify/ENA primary metagenome ERZ1740070 (study PRJEB43018, sample SAMN04849744) | marine metagenome | isolation source: floating plastic debris | place: Pacific Ocean | collected 2008-09-01 | study: EMG produced TPA metagenomics assembly... | reverse complement strand
CCGACTAAGGCTCCATAGATGACATTTTGATTTGGAGCAGGGTCGTTAATATTGGTCGTACCTGAGGCTGCCCGATGGTGAGCAAACTCAGGGGAGTTATTGCCGATACCGACAACATAGCTCTGCTGCGCTGGGTTATCACCCAGAATATAGTCGATTTGTCGACGAGAAAACTCGTCATATTTCCCCCCGGCATCGTTGACCGTGTCACTATAGACTCCGGCTAGAAAAGCAGTGTTAGCGCTATAGCGTAGTGACCCCCAACGGTCCAGCCAGGCTAAGCCACCCTCTGTGGTTTGAATGCCACCTGTCGCCCAATGATCGAGCCAGCGTTCCACGTCGTTACGATATCGCTGTTCTCCTGTAGCTTGAGACAACAAAACTCCTGTGCCATGAGATTTGTTATCCCAATTATGGGTCCAGTTAATATCTACCCCAGAGTAATTTTGTTGGGCCTGTGTGAGATATTGTTGTTCTCCTGTGGCTCGGTACAGCCATGCTGCTCCCCAGGCCAATTCATCCGTGTAGCCACTCCAAGAATTGTAGAAGGTTTGAGCTTCAGGGATACTATCTGAATATCGGCCACGATAACTGTCAGCAAATGCATAAAGCTGTCTTGCATTGTCTAGTAGCTCATCTGCATAGGCTGCATCTGTAGAGCGGAAGAGAATAGAGGCCGCCGCTAGAGCTGCCGCTGTCTCAGCCGCCAGGTCTGAGCCCGGATTATCTGGGTCAATACTGTAGGCAGGACGTGGCATTGTCATATCCTCAGGTCGCCCCCAGTACTGGTGATCTATCGCAGCATCACCCACTTGACCATATAGAGCTTGCGTTGTTTGACCATCACTAACATGGGCTCTGAGTAAATAATCAGTTCCCCACCGGAGAGTATCCATTAATTCGTCCAACTGGCCGCTGGCTCGATAGGCTCCTCCATATTCCACACCTCCCCAAGCTAGCAGGGTAAGGCTTGAGGCCATAGGAAAGCCAAACTTCACATGGTCACCAGCATCGTAATAGCCACCGGTCAGATCAAGTCCAACATCGGTACCATCTTTTAGAGCAGAGTCACCACGCCATGCAATACGATTATTGTCTGGTAAGTTTCCAGAACGTTGAGCCTCATAAAACAATAGTGAGGCTTGCAACGCTGCACCGTAAGCCGGAGAAGAGCCATTAAGTATAATTGGTTTCCCAGCTGATATCTCACCAGAAGACTCTTGGGGTGGCTTTGGGGTAGGGCTATCATTGCCGCCGGTCTCTTCTCCAGGTGATGGAGATTCAACATTTTCTGGTGGTGTCACAGGGGTCTCTCCATCCGGTGGAGGGACTGGCACTGGAGTATAGGGCGCAGGTTCCGAAATAACTTCAATTTGGTGCATCTCAGAGGTTGCGTTGTTACCAACAAAACCAAACTGAGCACTTTCACCAGGATTTAGGCGAGAGTTCCAGCTTGCGGCCTTAATTGTATAGCGGTTACCGTCACGCTCAAGGATTTCTGCGTCCCAGAGATTTTCTATATCAAAGGTAGTTTCAATAGTGAGAACCCAGTCGTTAACGGCTATAGATTCATCATTGGTAATACGAATGGAACCCACCAAACCACTTCCCCAATCTTGGGAAATTTCAAGTCTAGTTTGCATCATGTGTTAGAGGCGTTTCAAAAACGGAATCTACTAGAAAGAAAAAACTTAGATGGTAGTTGCTAAAATGCCTGGGGCATCTTTTCCCCGTTTTATGAATGTGCACCCAAAACACAAGCCTTCGACCTTAGTATAGAGCGGGCCTAGTGGAATTGTGGGCTCTCATCGACACAAATCCTTTAATTACGTGTGGAAAATATTAGGAAACAAACGTGATAATTCTGCTGTGGGAACCTTCTAAAACCCTACTCGTAGGTATATTTCGAGCTGTCATTAGCGCTTGGAAGGTTTGGGCTCGCTCAGGTTCGTCAAAGATTTTATTTTGCTTAGGGTTTGTTTTTGACTCAACATCTGTCAGGCTGTAACAGCGCCTGTATCAGATTTAGATAAATGTCAATGGATGTGGAATCGGCTCCAAGCTTTGATCGGCTGTCATTGAGTGAGCCGGTAATCAAGGCTTTAGAGGAGTTAGGCTACGAGAGCCCGACTCCAATTCAAGCACAAACAATTCCCCATGTATTGGCTGGTGCCGACATTATTGGGCAAGCTCAGACAGGCACCGGTAAAACAGCGGCCTTTGCACTTCCGCTACTTTCTCGTGTCGACATCAGCCAGCGTTTACCGCACACCCTTGTGCTTACGCCCACCCGAGAGCTGGCAATCCAGGTAGCTGAGGCATTTCAGAGCTATGCATCCCACATGAAGGGATTTCATGTCCTGCCGCTCTACGGCGGGCAAAGCTACAATATTCAGTTTCGCCAGCTAGAGCGGTCGGTGCATATCGTAGTGGGCACACCTGGCCGAGTCATGGACCACATGAAGCGAGGCACGCTCGACTTAAGCGCCCTAGAGTGTCTAGTACTTGATGAAGCAGACGAGATGCTGCGCATGGGCTTTATCGATGATGTGGAGTGGGTGTTAGAAAAAACACCCGATTCACGTCAGGTAGCCTTATTTTCTGCAACTTTACCTAAGGAAATTCGCCGGATTGCTCAGAAACATCTGAATAATCCAACGGAAGTTTTGATTAAATCCAAAACTTCCACAGCGGATACTATCCGACAGCGCTATTGGATGGTCAGCGGTTATCACAAACTGGATGCACTGACTCGCATTCTAGAAACGGAAACCTTTGACGGCATGATCGTTTTTGTCAGAACTCGTCTGGCCACAGTGGAGCTGGCGGAGAAATTGGAAGCGCGTGGCTATGAAACTGCACCTTTGAGTGGAGACATCTCTCAGATTCAGCGAGAACGAACTGTCGAGCAGCTTAAGTCGGGCAAACTGGACATTGTTGTGGCCACGGATGTGGCTGCTCGTGGACTGGATGTGGAGAGAATCAGCCATGTCATCAATTATGATATGCCCTACGATACAGAGACTTATGTCCACCGTGTGGGTCGTACTGGGCGTGCCGGGCGTAACGGTGAAGCTATCTTGTTTGTAGCTCCGCGAGAGCGACGATTGCTCTATGCCATTGAACGGGCTACGAAGCAAAAAATCTCTAAAATGGAGCTGCCCACGACCGAGATGGTCAATGATAAGCGCGTTGCACGCTTCAAGCAGCAAATTACTGACACTATTGCTGAGGAAAATTTAGAGTTTTTTACGAACCTGATAGAGCAGTATGAGCAGGAGCATAATGTGCCTGCCATGGAGATTGCAGCTGCCTTAGCAAAATTGGTTCAGGGTGAGGAGCCGCTATTGCTAGTTGAGCGTAAGCGATCGCAACCTGACCGTAGAGAACGTCCACAGAAACGTGAGCGCAGGGCTTCGCCCCCAGAGCAGGGCATGGGACGCTATCGCATTGAGGTGGGCCATCGCCATCGGGTAAAACCAGGCCACATTGTTGGCGCGATCGCAAATGAAAGTGGATTAGAAAGCCGCTATATTGGCCGGATCAATATCTACGACAGCCATAGCACGGTGGACTTGCCAGAGGGCATACCCAAAGAAATGATGCGGCATCTGAAAAAAGTCTCTATTGCGGGTCAGCCCCTACGCATCAAGCGTATAGAAAACGATGAGGCAACCGGCAAAGGGGGCAGCAAACGCAAGCGCCCTAAAACTAGACCGAAGGAACGTTAGTTTTACATTTAGAGTGGTTCTACTTAGAATGCCCCGACGTGCCAAATCGTCTCTGATATTCACTCTCAGTCAAGATATCCTCAGGATGTTCAACGCGATCTAGAAACACCTTACCTTGCAGGTGATCGTACTCATGCTGAAAAATTCGAGCCACAAAATCCTGTAGATATTGTCGGCATTGACGACCGTTGCGATCAACATAGGCAACTTCGACCGCGCGGTAGCGGGGTACTAACCCTCGTTTACCTGGCACACTGAGACAGCCTTCCCAACCTTTGACTACATCGTCACTGTGGCTCAAAATCTGCGGGTTGAGCATAGCTGTGGGCTCCATGTATGGAGCCTGAGGATAACGTGGATTGGGGCGTGATGCCACGATAAATAACTGTACCCCTTCAGCAACTTGAGGAGCCGCGATACCAACGCCGTTTTTATCCGCTGCTGTCACCAGCAAATCATCGATCAGGTGCTGCAATGTTGGCTCTGTAAGATCGCAGATAGGTTGAGTTTGCGATCGCAGGCGAGTGTCCCCTAACTCAATAATCGTTCGAACATGGCCCATAGAATTACCGTCGCTGCTGAGGCAGCGCCTTAGTTTCCACATCTAAGGCAAGGGCGCGACCACCGCGATCAACCTCTAGTGCAATTGACTGACCGATCCCTAAATCCTGAACAATTCGCTGTACCTGTTCAGCATCAGTAATTGCGCTACCATTCATCGATACAATTACATCGCCAACGTCCAGACCTGCATCAGCTGCAGGAGAATTACGCATTAGCCCCAGAATGATCACCCCGGTATCCGTCGATAAGCGAAGATCGCTGCGCGAATCTCCATTTATCTGTTGACGCAAATCAGCCGTTAGCGTTCTCATTTGAATGCCCAGATAGGCGTGATCCACCCGTCCTTTTTGAATCAGTTCTTGGGCCAGACGCTGGGCAGAATTAATAGGAATTGCAAAACCTAGACCCTGGGCACCCCCAATAATGGCCGTGTTAATACCAATCACTTCACCGCGCTCATTCAGCAATGGTCCGCCTGAATTCCCTGGATTAATAGCAGCATCCGTTTGGATAAACTGCACCCGTTTATCTGGCACACGAATCTGAGTACTGGTACGACCAGTGGCGCTGACAATACCGGCGGTGACTGTGTTGTCCAAACCAAGAGGGTTACCAATTGCGATCGCCCATTCCCCTGGCCGCAGCTCCTCAGAATTTCCTAGGGTTACGGTTGGCAAATCTTGGGCTTGGACTTTAATGACAGCAACATCGGTGAGCGGGTCTTCCCCGACCACTTCTCCGCTAAATTCACGTCCGTCTTTGAGGGTGACAGTCACAGTGTCGGCCCCTTCCACCACATGGGCATTGGTCCAAATTACACCATCTGACTCAACGATAAACCCTGACCCTTGCCCCCGCTCAACCCGAGTGGAAGGCTGTTCCCACATATCCCCAAAAAATTCTTGAAAGAAGGGGTCATTAAACGGGCTAGACCGTTGCGCCACTGTGCGGGAAGAATCAATCCGCACCACAGAAGGCCCCACCTGATCGGCCACCGAGGCAATAAAGCTGCTGCCTGCCAATAACCGCCCTGAACCGGTCTCGGGCTGTTGCTGGGCTGTGGTTGGCATTAGCCGAGATGTGGTGAACACTGCTGCTGTTGTGCTGCAGGCAGCGATAAAACCATAGAGCACTAACGACTTGGCAAATGGGCGTAGGTTAGACATGGACTTTGAAGTAAGTGTATGTGGGGTATCGGTCCTAGTAATTTAAGGATTATGTCGGTCTAAAAATTACAATACACCGACTGCACAAGCCCTTTTCTGACACCAACAGCTCGCTGTGCGATCGCAGACACTGATGTAGCAGGCTAGAACTAGTACAGTTAACCTCTATCTTTATTATCTATGTAATCAACCTCAACTATATTCAACAACCTAATTTGTGCCAGTTCAGCAACATATCTGTTAAATGTAAGCGTCATCATTCTTTAAAAAAGCTTATAACCTATGTACCAGATTCATCTAATGTGCGTGCTGGATATGTGAGCGACAACAGGTTAGTGTATTAAAGCCAATCAGATTCCTATTACTAAGAAGTTATACCTACATATTTAGATATTCCTAACCTTGATGTGGACCAAAGTCTATCTTGTTAGGTTTATGTTTATAAGGAAAAACTTGTTGAAGACACCACCCGCTATCACGTTAGGTGTGCATCCCTATCCAGACAGTCAAATCATTCTCTGATCCTAGAGCAAGCTGACAGTCTGGTGAGATCGTCGCTCAAACTGTTGACACACTGTTTAATCGGTCAGATTGACCTTACCCATGGGGACTCGGTTAATGTCTAATTTTGCACAATCTATTTACGAAGAGGCCTTGTGTACGGTATCCCCTCATCTAAACAGTTGATTGTCAGTTAATCCCCCATTTGGGGCTGCTACATGGCGTGCCAAAGTCAGCACTCGATAGACCCGTGTGTTGACTCTCTAGAGCCGCGATTCTTATCGTGCTCAGCTTTGAGCATGTTGGGAAATTAATTAACTTCTTTGATACAGAGTGTGCTCACCTTTAGCCGGAGGGTTAGTTGTGGACAAGGTAAATGGTCTTTGGAATGAAGTTCTTGGTAAACTTCAGGACCAACTCAGCGGACCCACGTTTGAAACGTGGATTAAACCAACGCGCCTCCAGAATTTAGCTGATAGTACTTTAACCATTTCCACCCCCAATCCCTTTGCCCGTAATTGGGTACAGAAGCACTATATTCAGGTTATTTCTGATGTGGCCCAAGAGCTTTTAGGTCACGATATAAATGTCGTTGTTACCGTTAGCGAAATCAGTGATAGCGAAGGCCATAAACCTGGAGCGGCTGTCGCTTGGCCCCCACCTCCAACCGCTGAAAGGGCGACGGCCAGTAAATCTAGCTCTCCTGATTTGAATCCAAAGGCCGTCTTTTCACGCTTTGTTGTGGGTTCAAATAACCGTATGGCTCATGCTGCAGCCTTGGCCGTTGCCGAGTCCCCTGGGCGTGAATTTAACCCGTTATTTTTATGCGGTGGTGTCGGCTTGGGCAAAACTCACCTAATGCAGTCGATTGGTCACTACCGTCTAGATATCGATACTTCTGCCCGCATTGCCTACGTTTCCACAGAGCAGTTTACTAACGATCTGATTACTGCCATCCGTCGCGATAGCATGCAGCGCTTTCGTGAACAGTATCGTGAAGTCGACATCATCATGGTGGACGATATTCAGTTTATTGAGGGTAAAGAATATACCCAGGAAGAGTTTTTTCACACGTTTAACACGCTACATGAAGCAGGTAAGCAAATCGTTTTAGCCTCTGATCGCCCACCCAATAAAATTCCTAGGCTTCAGGAAAGATTGTGTTCTCGATTTTCGATGGGACTCATTGCAGATATTCAGCCACCTGATTTTGAAACTAGAATGGCGATTCTGCAAAAAAAAGCTGAATACGAGAATGTCACCCTCAGCCGCGAGGTGACTGAATACATAGCAGCTGGCTATACGTCTAATATTCGAGAATTAGAAGGTGCTTTGATTAGGGCGATCGCATACACGTCGATCTCAGGGCTACCGATGACCATTGAAAACCTTAAGCCAGTCCTTGATGCGCCAGCCGGTAAGGTCGATGCATCACCAGCGTCGGTCATCGATATTATTTCCGAGGTGTTTAGCGTTTCTGTCGATGACCTCAAGGGCAACTCTCGCAGACGCGAGATTAGTCAGGCACGTCAAATCGCCATGTATTTAATGCGTCGGCATACGGATCTGAGCTTACCCAAAATAGGCGACGTATTTGGTGGCAAAGACCACACTACAGTGCTCTACAGCTGTGACAAAATCGCTCAGCTGATTAAAAAAGACCTGAACATGGCGCAAACGGTACGTGAACTTAGCGATCGCATTAGTTTAAGCAGCCGCTCCAGCTAACAAAATTAAAATCGAACTGACAGCTATAAAAATAGCTCCTGAATCAACTCAGGAGCTATTTTTATAGCTGTGGAAAATTAGTACTGCAGCTCTATTTTTCCAAAAGCTAAAAGGCATGAATGCCCTGTCAATATTAAGTTTAGTTCCAAATCACAGATTATTGGCTTGTGGAAAACTCAATTTAAGCTGTGGAAAACGTGGGGATTAGTTGGGGAGAATATCACAGGGGGTGGGGAAAATAATTCAGTTCCTGCTGCGTCTGTGGAAAACGTCCTTAAATATCCACACTTTTTCCACAAGCTAAAAAAGGTTTAGAACCCAGTATCTCTGAGCAGTTCAGCTGTATTTTCCACAGTTTCCACAGGCCCTACTACTACTATTGTTTAAATCTAAATTAGAAAGAGATAGAGATAGAACAGAGAAGGGAAAATTGCTTAAAGCAAAGGCTTTCCTTCCTTCTGGCAGGGTGTTACGATTGGCCAGCATTCTTGATAGACATATGTCAGCTATGAAGTTCGTGTGCTCCCAGGGGGATCTCAACACACATCTCTCAATCGTCAGCCGGGCCGTTCCTTCTAGACCCAGTAAGCCTGTATTGGCAAATATTTTGGTCAAGGTGGATGAGGAGACACAGCGTATAACCTTGACTAGCTTTGATGAAACATTAGGGATTCAAACCAGCTTTTCTGCCCATGTTGACAGTGGTGGCATTCTGACAATTCCTGCCAAATTACTGGGTGATATCGTTGCTAAGCTCCCTCCTGAGGACCTCGATTTTAGTCAGTCAAATACTGAACCAGTCATCACACTCACCTGTTCAGCTGGAGAGTATCAGGTGAGAGGCATGGAAGCCACAGACTATCCAAATTTACCGTTAGTGGAAGATGGGCAAGTGGCCAATGTTTCAGCTGAGTCCATTTTGGAAGGACTAAAGGGAGCTTTATTTGCCACTAGCTCCGATGAAACTAAGCAAGTTTTAACGGGTGTGCACGTTGTAGCAGAGCCTGAAAATTTGGAATTTGCGGCCACTGATGGGCATCGTTTAGCCGTTGTTCAAAGTGTCGATGATTCTGGCGTAGACCTTTCCATTGATGTAACGGTGCCTGGCAAAGCTTTGCGTGAATTAGAGCGTATGCTTCAGGCTCATCAGGGAACAGAGCCGATTGCACTCAGATTTGACCCGACTCAGGTCGTCTTTGAACTGGGAAATCAACGCATTACTACACGTCTTTTAGAAGGACAGTATCCCAACTATCGGCAGCTTATTCCCAAACAGTTTGAACGGCAGCTGACGGTAGATCGTAAACAGTTGATGGCGGCCCTAGAACGGATTGGCGTACTAGCCGACCAGCGCAATAATATCGTTAAGCTTTCAATTGGCAGTTCAAAGCAGATATTGGCACTTTCGGTAGAAGCCCAAGAAGTTGGCAGCGGTCGTGAGGAAATGTCTGCTCAAGTGACTGGCGACGACCTCGACATTGCCTTTAATGTCAGGTACTTGCTAGAAGGGTTACGCGCACTGCCTAGTGCTGAAGTGCAGCTACAGAGTAATTCATCAACTAGCCCAGCTATTTTGACTCCCGTCAGTGGACTACAAATGACCTATTTGGTGATGCCTGTGCAAATTCGTAGTTAAGCACAGAAGTAAAACTTCAAGAAAAATTTACTGAATAACTCGCACTCGGCTTCCAAACGGGGCAATCTGGTAGTGGCCCACAAGTTACTTAAGATTAGATATGGACATAACACTAGCTGCAATTGTATTTGGAACGGTACTCGTTTTGTTTAGTCGCGATGTATTCAGCGATTAGGGACTTAAAAATTCAATAGTCAACGCTTGTGTTAGCTAACCCAGTTAAATCTGATCAGTAGTTCCAAAAAAATCAATACGATAATCAGTAATTTTAAGCCCAGTGCGTCTTTCGACTTCTTGAATGACTGCGCTGGGCAATTCAATATTGATGTCAATAATCTTCTGTGTATCGATGCAGTTGACATGGCTGTGGGAGCTATTCAAATGACCATACAGCCTGCCGTCAGAACGTTCAACGCATTCAATAATGCCTTGCTCAAAGAGCGCCTCTAAATTTTGGTAGACTGACGTGTGCCCAATCTTCTTTTCACGTCGATTAAGCTCATCATAAATTTCACGGGCCGAAAGATGCTCTTGTACATCCCAGAGTAGTTCTAGAATATAGCGCCGCTGGCGGCTTAATCGCATACCTAGTGATTGACAACGCTCAATTGCGTCTGAAAGGGATGAAATTGGAGAGGATGGAGGTTGCATAATCTTTCCACAGCCAGCCGACACCAGTTTCACTCTAGCTTGCTTTTTTTGTTGTTGTCTATTTTCATCTTCAAACAGCCTACCCGTGAGGCTGAGGTGTTGCTGAATTAACCTCTACTTGTGAACTGCCTTGGGAGACTAAACTGTCTGGTAAAGACTGAGATTCCTCAGGCTCTGAGAATGACGGAATGAGAAGTACTCTATCATCACTCTCTGCTGCAGGACGTGAGGAATCTGCGACATTAAACTCTACAGGCATTGCCTGAGATTGTTGAATTGATGTCTCCTCTTGATACTTCGCTTGGGCTAAAGGTTCTGCTGAGTGTTGAGCTATTTCGAAAGCTGATGTTTCGAGAGTTCCTGCTGATGGTTTGCCAGTTTTTTCTCTCTGGGACTGGTAGTAGCTAAAGGCATGAGCAACAGCATCATGTCGACGATGCTGATCTCGTCGAATGCTGGGTAACGTGTTGCCAAGACCCGGAGCATTCCAACGCTGAGTGTCAGGGTTTAGATAAGAATATGTCCTGGCCCAGACGATAGCCTCGCCATTTTTCATACCTTGTTCCCTAGCTTCAGCTAGACGATCCACGTAACCACCTCGTTCAAGAGCTGCTCTAGGAGACTGATTAGCCAGATCTAATCCATTGAGAACTTCGCCTAAGGTCATACTTAAGTCGGCGTGCTCGGCTTGTTTTGCCAGCTTGTTGCCTTGTTGCTTTAGCCTTTGAAGTTGTTTGTTATCAGCTTCATCAGGGGAACTAGCACCGTGCTGATAAGAGAATGTTCCCATGTTCCATACACCGTTACCTGGATCTGTATGGCCATAGTACGCTCTTGTATGAGTACCGCTAGCGGTTCGTGTACCTTCTGCACGACCAATAACTCGAGCCACTAAAGAGTCGGAACCACCCTCATAAATCCAAGTAGGCAAGTCTGATTGATCGGCTTTAGTCTCCGCCTTCGAAACTTGAGTGGCCTTTGATGGAGACGCTACCTGAGCTGGAGTAAATCTTAGAGCAATGGATTCTTGCGGCGGTGCAGGAGTAGATGGTGTAAGTATCCGAGATTGAGGCACTGCTGCTGCTGGAGGAGGAGCTAAGACTCGGGCAGAGGCTATGACATTTCTAGGAAGTCCAGTGCTTGATTGTGTGATTTTTACAGGTGGCTGACTTGCGGCCTCAGGAATTGGTAATGGTTCAAACTGATCTGTAGCCGAGGATGACTCTGTTGTCTGAAGGGTATCTGGAAGAGTCGCCCTGGCAGAATTCTCACCATCGGCTGCAGTAATAGAGTCACTGTTGGTAGCCAGATCAAAGCTGACCCCAACGGCCTTAGCAGGGCGGTGCCACAGTGCAGTGACTAGAAGAGAAAATGCAAAGAGATGGTGCAGTTTGAAGCGTGGCATTACGATCTCAACTCCAAAGACGGAAACACAGGCTAGGAAAAGTTATTAATGATATGGCTTAATTAACTGAGCTAATTTTTATGGGATGCCTCTGGTGCTGGGGGCTGCTCTTGCTCAGACGGTTCGTTTATTTTGTTATTGACACTACGATTTTGTGAAATAGCTCTCTCTAGGACTCCTGTGGAGGGTTCAACAATAATCCAGGTACCGTCAGGCTGGCGTCGTAGGGTGGCGAACTGTACATGGCTCCCTCTGCCAATAACTTGGCCAGCTTTGACTGAACCAAATCTAGGGCGTTGCAAACCGCAGAAGCGAAATAGATAAGCGGGCACCTCAGGCGTTGAGTAAATTACACACTGGTCAAACGTGCTAGGCTCAACTTTGCCTGGGAAAGGAGATCGCAACGGCTGACGTTTCAGCTGAATTGAGATATCGCCTAAACTGCCGACAACGAGATGATCTGCAATCAAATCTCCGGGCTCTAACTCCCACTGTTGTTGGATATTGATGACCCGTTGAGGTGGCAGCGCTCGAGACTGACAGCTGCTTAAAAAGACGCCAAGCAACAAAAGCCATAGATTGGGCCGATGCCTACTCAAAACTGAAACGATAGCCTGCATACTCATCATTTTCGTAGAGAATTACAAGGGTGGTACCGGGATCGAATGCCAGAGGATATGCCTCGCGCTCGGCCTCGACTCCAGATCTGACTTTGAGTGTAGGCAGTTGACAATAGGGTTCGCTGACAACTTGACGTACTCGAGATTTAGTATCGCGCTCGGGAATCGTAAGTAGCTGTGCTAGCTGATCACGAGAGAGCTTAGAGTCATCGCTAACGACATTGTTGCAATGAGCCTGTTGACTCACTGTATTAGTCAGTGAGAAAAAAGTCTTGAGCCCGTTAAAATCCATTAATAGTGCAGCAAAAACCATAACTAAACTTGCTGCAATTAATGGTTTTGTACCTAAATTTTGAGAGCGAGGCTGATGCTGAGACTGGGTCGGATAAATCATGATAAGACCTCTGCTGAGTAAAAAACATTCTGTAGATAAACAAGTACACGTAGCGATGCAATAGTATTTAGGAAAGATGTATAGAAGCTCTGATATCTGTCGATGTGCTATGCAAACCGACCGCCAAGCAACAATCCTAAGATGATCATGAGGGTGCGATACCCTAATACAGGATTAGGGCGAGGGCTAAAGATCGCTTGATAGAGACTGAGGACAATGCTGGCAATAACAACAAAGGCAACCGGGGGCCAAAGAGCTGGATAAATCTGAAAAACTTGCTTGAGCGTTAGACGAGCAACGGCAGCACCGATACACCAAATTGCACCATCAGCCAGTGTGAATGTCGAGCTGCGGGAGCGCTGATTTGCGTGAACATAAGGGCGTATCCATTCCTCAATAGAGCGGTAAGCTAGCCGACCAAAATGCTTCACATCGCCCAAGATGCCATTTGACACTTTATTGATATAAGGAACCTTGCTGGACCCAGACATCTGGGGCTGTTGAGTTAAGGAATGCTTAAACAGCTGAGATCGCACCCTTAAAGCGTCTGCATTTGACGTAGCATCATGCTCAGCCTGTTGAAAATCAATCAGATGATAGCCCAACCCCAAATACCCATCGATATCACGGTGGACAGTGGGAACTTCGATGGTCTGACAGTCTGTTAAGAAGCGAGCGATATCGTCCACATCAGGTGATGTACCCGGCTGTATTTGCTGCACAAGGCCGACACCCAGAGACTGTAATCGCTGCAGGGCCTGCTGTTGCTGCTGAGCTAGCTGCTCAATGGTTCTCAGCGCTGCATCAAATTGCTGCAAACTAGAGCTGGTTACTGGAGGGGACAGTGTTTGCCCCGAACGCTGTCGCAGCGTTTCGATGGCCGTCGTAACCTGCGCTAAATTAGGGGAAGGTGCCGTCAGACGAGATGGATTCCACGGGGCCGTTACAGTCTCCGGGGGAGAGGCTTTTAGAGTTTGTAGCTTCTGTCTAATTGTCTGAAGTTCCATATCTAAATCGTTCATATTGCAGAAGGGACGAGGAACGAATAGAACAAATGATCTATCTATTAATACAAATGTACCATATATATTGCTTGAATGATCAGTTTTCAAAGCGATTTTAGGGACGAATTTTTTGGAAAATACTGGCTAAGGCTAGCAGCTATCTTTGACTCAAATGTTCTAAAAAGTTAGCGTTTAGAAACATATTTTTGATTGCTAATTTAGGGAATGACCTGGTCTAGAGCCGTCACGATTTAACGGCTTCCCATGGCTAAAGCCAGCTCGAGGTTCAGCTATGTCACATATCTAATGTTCTGAACCCCTAATACAGTCGTGCTAGTTCTCAAATGGTGCCAGATATTGCTTTATTCTTGATGACGTTAATGTCGGAATCAGTGACATATTTGCGCATGTAGTTCATAACAGCGGCGATCGCTACAGGGATGCCAATTCTTTAATGAATCGGAGTGTTTATGGGTCAGATTGTTTTTTCAATGGACAAATAGAGCAGCACCTATTTTGCCGAGCTGACAATGCTTGAATTTATTACCCTACCTGATGCGCTACCACCCGTTGCACCCTACTCCCATGCCGTGAGAGCGGGAGACTTTTTGTTTGTCACAGGACAGCTGGCTGAGGACGCTGAGACTGGAGAGGTCTTGAAGCTAGATATTGAAGCACAAACACACCGGGTCATGGAAAACCTTAAACGGGTGCTCACCCATGCGAGCACTTGCTTTGAAAATGTTGTGATGGTGCGCATTTTTGTAACCGATTTTCGCTACTACGAGATTGTTAATCGGGTTTATGCCTCGTACTTTAATCAAACCAGGCTGCCTGGTCGAACGACTGTAGGTGTCACAGCTCTAGCTGGTTACGGCGATGTTGAAATTGATTTAATTGTTTACTGTGGTAGCTAGTGTAAATTGTGTTGCTCTTAGCTGTAGTTGCCTATCAACTGGTAAGTATGCTCTGTAGCCGACGCTTAACCTTGTGATGTTGGAGGAGGAAAGTCATAGATGAGAATTTTGACCCGCTTGGTTTGTAACCCCCTCAGTCAAATTGTGTTGCCGGCTATCGGTCTCTCTTTAGTGATGGCTAATCCGCTAGCTGCAGCACCTGGTCGTATTGATCAAACGGAGACCTGCGATGTTTTGGTAGTGGGTGGTGGGTTGGCCGGTGTCGCTACCGCCTATGAAAGTTTGCATGCAGGGCGCACAGTTTGCCTAACTGAGATGACAGATTGGGTTGGAGGGCAGCTAACTTCTCAGGGAACAACAGCCTTAGATGAGGCTAGAATGCAGCGTCAGACCCTGTTTTATGCTGAAGGATATAAGGAACTGCGGCAGAGGGTTTTAGACCTCTATGGGCGTCAAAACCCTGGAGACTGCTGGGTCAGTGCAGTTTGTTTTTTACCAGCTGATGCCCACAACATCTTGGTAGATATGCTGGATGAGGCGGCCCGCGCGGGCGATGGTACGCTCAAGTGGTTTCCTTCCACCATCGTCAAAGAGGTGGATGTAGAGGTCTCGATGATTACGAGTGCGATCGCAATCCAACATAGCCCTGCTCCTGACACCCCTCCCCTCAACACTGAACCACTGTCTGCTTTCTATGAGGACATCTATCGCTACGAAGACTCAGATCGGCTAAGCAAAGAGATTATTCGCTTTCAGCCCAGTGGTCATGACGGCCCTGCAGATTGGTACGTTGTTGAAGCCACAGAAACCGGTGAAGTAATTGCGCTTGCAGGAGTCCCTTACCGACTGGGGCTAGATCCAAAGTCCTATCTCAATCCGTCCTCTCCGACATTTACAGGCGACGCATACTGCACTCAGGGGTTCACCTATACCTTTGCTATGGAGCGTACTGAAGAATCTCAACCCCAAGAGAGACCAGACTATTACGACATTTATGCCCCCTACTTTAGCTTTGAACGAGAGCGCGACAATACAAACTACATTGACTTTGTCTTTACCTATCGGCGACTTTGGGCACCGGGTAAGCGACCCGAACAGCGTGCTTTTGGTGTGAGCGCTGTTAAACCCGGTGATATCTCAATGCAAAACTGGACCTGGGGCAACGACTATCGACCTGGAACCGCCGTTGATAATCTGATTTACTCCCACGAACAGCTAGAGGAGACTGGCCAGCTAGAGCCTGGAGGTTGGCTCGGTGGTCTACGTGTAGACACGCTACGTCGGGGTGAAGAAAATGCGTTTAGCTACTATCACTGGCTAATTTCGAGTCTGACAGATTCGCAGCTGGGCTATGGCATCAAAGGTGTAGACCTGCGACATCGCTTTTTGACAGGGTTTGATGCGCCGATGAATACAGCCCATGGCCTATCAAAACACCCCTACATCCGTGAGGGACGACGGATTGTGGGACGGCCAGCTTTTGGCCATTCCGATGGATTTATAGTGAATGAAATCGATATCTCTCGTGTCGACTACGATGACGAGTACTATCAGACCGAGCTGCCAGATCAGATGTATCTGTCATTGCGTCGGGCTCTAGCAGGGTTAGAAACAACGGTTGCGATTGAAGCCGATAAGGATGCAACAGATATTCCTCGTCGGACTCGCTCCACAATTTTCCCAGATTCCGTAGGCATTGCTCAGTATGCGATTGATTTTCATCCATGTATGGAGCTGTCGCCCCCTGAGCTACCTGGCAATACTGAACGAGCGGGGGTAAGGCGTGCCCATGGCCAGAGCTATCCTGGTCAGATCCCTCTGCGGGCGTTGATTCCTCAAGATATTGATAACTTATTAGTGTCGGGCAAGAGTATTGCCACCAGCACAATTGCGGCCGCCGCCTATCGCGTGCACTCATTTGAGTGGTCGGTCGGCATCGCAGCAGGGGCCACCATTGACTATGCCCTAGATAATCAGCTGTTGCCCTACACGCTAGTGGATGATTTACCCAGATCAGAACCCGGTTTGTCAGAGCTACAGCAACATATTAAAGATAGAGGCAACCCCATCGCTTTTCCTGACACCTCTATCTTTAACCTTGATTGGGAAGACTGGCGAGTTTGGTAGTTAGAAGTGATTTTAAATTTTGAGTTCTAGGCTTTGAATTGAGCGCTTTTTAACTTGACGATAGTTTAGGGCACTCAATTCAAAACTCAATGAGCTTAGAAGAGCAAAGCTCTGCAGAACCCACCACCTACGCTGCGTGGCTACTAATGATTTGAGCAAGATCTGGAACAGCGGCTTCAACGTCGTTTTTGACTGACTTGCGAAGCTTTTTATACGTGGAGCTTAGAATGCCGTGCTTTGTTGTTTGAATCCGTGCGTCGGTCACACTCAACAGGCTATTGGCCGTGCGATCGCTATTTTCGCTCAGGTACTTTACCGGATCACCTGATGCTTGACCCTCTTGCCAAATAGGGTCAAGTGCTTTGCAGGCATCGGGGAGTAGTCGATTGATCGCACCAGGAATGTAACTTGAACCAATGCCTTTGATCACCCCGTAAGCAGTTTTCATGGCCATGCCAGAAAGGCCACCTTTGGCCGCGACTTGTTGGTCAATCAGTTTGGCACAGTCAGCCGCAATGCTTGCCCGGACAGTCTGGTCTTGGATTTTCTCGCTGAGTCCCATGAGACTTTACCTTAATATCAATATAGATTGTTCTAACTGTTCTAATTCATAAAGAATTATCCACAACATTATTGTTCCAAGTACGGTCAATCCCTCAGACTGCTTTGTCAGAACTTTACATCTGTTGTGCTTGGTATCGAATGAGGGACGAGTAGTTTCCTCTGTTTACACAGCCCTGTGATTTTGCCCTTAAGCTGGTTTTGTCAGCCATATAGTACGCTGATAAACCTAGCTGTTTCGTTGTTTGGCACTATCACCATGTCTGTTCGCGTTCGGATTGCTCCGAGTCCCACTGGCAATCTTCATATTGGTACGGCCAGAACTGCAGTGTTTAACTGGCTTTTTGCCCGTTCCCAAGGGGGCACATTTATTCTGCGAGTCGAAGATACCGATCTTGAGCGCTCTAAGCCTGAATACACCCAAAACATCATGGATGGCCTGCAGTGGCTGGGCCTAAATTGGGATGAAGAGCCCGTCTACCAAACCCAGCGCATGGGGCTTTATCAACCTAAAATTCAAGAACTGTTAGATAAAGGACTGGCCTATCGGGCTTACGAAACGCCCGACGAACTCAATGCAATGCGCGAACGCCAAAAGGCCCGCAGCGAAGCCCCGCGCTACAACAATCAGCACCGTAATCTGACTCTTGATCAAATTGCTGCGTTTGAAGATGAGGGGCGTCAGGCCGTGATTCGCTTCAAAATTGATGATGGGCGCGATATCACCTGGAATGATATGGTTCGTGGCCCGGTGCACTGGAAAGGACGAGATTTGGGTGGGGATATGGTGATCGCCCGTGCCTCTTCCAGCACAGAGATTGGTCAGCCCCTTTATAACTTTGTGGTCGTTATTGATGATGCCGATATGGGGATTACCCACGTCATTCGGGGTGAAGACCATGTGGGTAACACACCCAAGCAAATCTTGCTCTATGAGGCTTTGGGGATGCCGGTACCGCAGTTTGCCCACACACCCCTGATTTTGAATGAAAAAGGGGCAAAGCTATCTAAACGTGACGGGGTGACCTCGATTTCAGACTTTCAGGCAATGGGCTTTACGGCTGAAGGTCTAGCTAACTATATGACGTTGCTCGGCTGGTCTGCCCCCGATGCCCAGGAAATATTTACTCTGGATGAAGCTGCCAATCTTTTTAGCTTTGATCGAGTCAATAAAGCGGGGGCTAAATTTGATTGGGATAAGCTCGATTGGCTCAACAGCCAGTATCTACATGAGAAATCACCAGAAGATCTGTTGGAGCTAATTGCACCCTATCTAAAAGAAGCAGGGTACGAATTTGATTTAGCGACCGATCGCGACTGGTTACTAAAGCTATCAGCGCTGGTTGGCCCCAGTCTGACACGGCTGAAAGACTGTGTTGACCTTAGTCGATTTTTCTTTACTCCAACCATGCAATTTGCGGATGCGGCTGTTGAGCAGCTCAAAAAAGACGGTGTTGCTGACGCTATGCAGGCGGTCTTGGATGCTCTGATAGCTCACGAGGGGCTGAAAGAAGCCAGCGATGCTAAAGGTCTGATTAATCAGGTAACTAAGTCCTTGGGTGTAAAAAAAGGTCTGATTATGAGATCGCTACGGGCCTCACTCATGGCCGATATGCAAGGACCAGACTTAGTGGATTCATGGCTAATTTTGCATCAGCGAGGATTTGACCAAGGACGGTTGGAAAGCGCGATCGCAACAGGGCGCTCATAGGCACTCTGAATCGACAGCGGAGCATTAATCAGCCAGTTAATTAGCGTTAGCTAACATATTTACTACGTAACGAATTGCTTGTATCTGAGAAATTACGTTACATTTAGTAAACAATGTAGCTAATAAAACCTGATCGGCCTAGCAAATTGCATTAGCGATTTTTGGCTAGGGGATGGATTTTTGATAGCTCGCTATACAACATACTTTTCAAGCTGCTTAGGCAGTTAGAACTGTTAATCAAAACGAGGCCACCGAGATATGAAGCTTTCTTGGAGAGTCATTTTGCTCTGGACGTTGCCAGCCCTGTTAATTGGGTTTTTCTTCTGGCAAGGGTCCATGGGCGGAGACCCCGCAAACATGAGTCGTAATACGGCGAGTACCCGTATGACCTATGGTCGGTTTTTAGATTATTTAGATGCTGGCCGAGTGACGGCGGTTGACCTCTATGATGGTGGCCAAACAGCCATTATTGAAGCGGTTGATCCGCAGCTAGACAATCGCGTAATGCGCTGGCGTGTTGAATTGCCAGGTAGCGCTCCTGAACTAGTTGAGCGTCTGCGCGATTCTGATATTAGTTTAGATTCCCACCCACCTCGCAACGACGGTGCTTTGGTTGGCATTCTAGGTAATCTGCTGTTTCCATTCTTATTAATTGCTGGTTTATTTTTCCTCTTCCGTCGTTCCAACGGTGGTGTAGGCGGTGGACCTGGTCAGGCTATGAACTTTGGTAAGTCCAAAGCTCGTTTTATGATGGAAGCCAAAACCGGCATCATGTTTGATGATGTCGCGGGTATTGACGAAGCCAAGGAAGAACTGCAAGAGGTAGTGACTTTCCTGAAGAAGCCCGAACGCTTTACAGCTGTTGGTGCACGTATTCCTAAAGGTGTCTTACTAGTTGGCCCTCCTGGAACTGGTAAAACGCTGTTAGCTAAAGCCATTGCCGGTGAAGCTGGTGTTCCTTTCTTTAGCATCTCTGGCTCTGAGTTTGTAGAAATGTTTGTTGGTGTGGGTGCATCCCGCGTCCGCGATCTATTTAAGAAAGCCAAGGAAAATGCTCCTTGCATCATCTTTATCGATGAGATTGATGCAGTTGGTCGCTCCCGTGGTTCCGGTATTGGTGGCGGTAACGACGAGCGTGAGCAGACGCTTAACCAAATGCTGACCGAGATGGATGGTTTTGAAGGTAACAGCGGCATTATCGTGATCGCGGCTACCAACCGAGTCGATGTGCTCGATTCTGCACTGCTGCGTCCTGGTCGCTTTGACCGTCAGGTATCGGTTGATCCACCCGATGTTAAGGGTCGTGTTTCAGTGCTAGAAGTCCATGCTCGCAATAAGAAGCTAGCGGATGAGATTTCACTCGATGCGATCGCACGCCGCACCCCTGGGTTTACCGGTGCTGACCTAGCCAATTTGCTAAACGAGGCGGCTATTTTGACCGCGCGTCGTCGCAAAGAAGCGATCACCATGCTAGAAATCGATGACGCTGTTGATCGCGTTATTGCTGGTATGGAAGGTACTCCACTAGTAGATGGTAAGAGCAAACGTTTGATTGCTTACCACGAAGTTGGTCATGCTTTGATTGGTACGTTGGTTAAGGCCCATGACCCTGTCCAGAAGGTGACTCTGATTCCTCGGGGTCAGGCACAAGGTTTAACCTGGTTTACTCCAAGCGAAGACCAGATGCTGATATCTCGGGCTCAACTGTTGGCTCGAATTACGGGTGCTTTAGGTGGTCGCGCGGCTGAAGACATCATCTTTGGTGAAGCAGAAGTAACCACTGGCGCAGGTAACGACCTGCAGCAGGTGACATCCATGGCCCGCCAAATGGTGACTCGCTTTGGTATGTCGTCTGAGCTGGGTGCGTTGGCTCTAGAGAATCCTCAGGGTGAAGTATTCCTGGGCGGCAGCTGGGGTAACCGTTCTGAATATTCAGAAACTGTCTCACAGCGCATTGATGAACAGGTACGCGTCATCGTTGAGAAATGCTACGACGATGCTAAGCGTATGGTTGAAGAAAATCGTGCGGCTGTGGATCGCGTAGTCGATATTCTCATTGAGAAAGAGACCCTTGATGGTGATGAGTTCCGTCAGATTGTGGCTGAATATACTACAGTCCCTGAGAAAGAGCGGTTTGTACCGGTTCTTTAGGCAATGATTTGATATGCCTTTGACCATTAGGTTTACTCTGGTTGCTAGGCTCATATCTTAGGTCTCTGAAATTTTAAGTGGTGAAGCAGCTGACGCCGCTTCACCACTTTGTTATTTAAGGGTTACTGTGGGAGGCGATGACTTTGGAGACAGCTACCCATGGCCCAGATTTGTCAGCTGAGCTGGGGCCTTCGTAATTTTTGAGTGTATGCCAACTCTTTATCTAGCAATCACTAATCATGGCTTTGGCCATGCCACCCGTGCTGCTTCAGTAGCGGCGACGTTGTTAAAACTGCGTCCAGATGTAGAGATTGTGCTGGCAACAACCGCTCCTCAGTGGCTGCTGCAATCTTATTTACCGGCTGAGCGCATCACCTATCGACCGGTAAGTTTTGATATTGGTGTATTGCAAAGCGACAGTCTGACCATGGATAAGGCTGCCACTTTGGAAAAACTAAAGTGGATCCGCAACCATCAAGATGAGATTCTGGCACCGGAAATTGAATTTATTCAAACTACTGGTGTTGATCTGATTTTGGGCGATATTCCCCCCTTGCTGACCCAGCTAGCGAAGGCCGCAGATTTACCTTGCTGGATGATGGGTAATTTTGGCTGGGACTTTATCTATCGACCCTGGGGTGGCGAGTTTGAGCCGATGGCAGATTGGATCGCAGAGTATTTTGGTGATTGCGATCGCGTCTTTCGGCTGCCGTTTCATGAGGCGATGACGGCTTTTCCAAACATTACCGATGTAGGACTTACAGGCGGAACTCCTAAGCTGTCTGCCGATGCCGTGCGCAATAAATTTGACATCACAGCACCCCAAAACCGCACGATTCTGCTCACATTTGGTGGTCTCGGGCTAGCTCAAATCCCGTATGAAAAAGCGTTAGGCGCTTACCCTGACTGGCAGTTTATTACCTTTGATCAACAGGCACCCGATTTGCCTAACCTGATTAAGATTCCAGAGATAGGGTTGCGGCCTGCAGATATTATGGTGGTGTGCGATCGCATAGTTTCTAAACCCGGCTACAGCACGTTTGCAGAAGCTTGCCGCCTACAGCGAGGCGTGGTGACTTTACCGCGTGAAGGATTTGCTGAAGCCCCGCTCTTGCTAGATGGAATTCAGCGTCACTCCTATCACCAGCTATTAGACAGCACTGTGTTTTTTGAGGGTGACTGGTCATTTTTAGGGCAGCCACTGTTGCCACCAACAGGAGAGAAACTGGCTAAAAATGGTAATCAAGTCATTGCCAATGCAATCAGCGCTTATCTGAAATAGCCCCTCTCTTATTTACGTGAGATACCACAACATCTCATGCTGCTTCTACATGGAAGGTCTGAAAAGAGTTGTTTTTCTGTGCAGGTGTTAAAGCATACCCCTTGGGAAGAGAGGCATCCGTTAAAATTGCATGGCTTAAATCTACGCTATCAAGAGCCGTCGAGCGCAAATCAACGTGGCTCAGATTGGTATTTTTGAGACTGCACCCCCTTAGCTTAGCTTTGCTCAGATTGGCTCCGCTAAGATCAGCACCCTCTAAATTAACGTTCTCAAGATTGGCTCCGCTCAAAATGGCGTTACGACAGTCTGTCTTAGCCATATTGCTATTTTGCAACTGTGCTCGACACAGGTTGGCCTCTACCAAACTGGCCTCTGTCAAAATGGCGTTCTTAACATAAGCATTGCTAAGATTGGCCCGGTTGAGAATGGTGAGCTTTAAGTTAGCGGTTGTAAAATTAGCCCCTTTCAACAAGGCTCCTGTTAGAATGGCTCGGTCTAAAATGGCTCTGGCAAAGCTAGTGTTAGAGCCATTAATATCTTCTAGAATTGCCTGGGTGAGATTCGCCTCACGGAAATCGGCCGCAGCTAAATTAGCGTGTCGTAAATTTGTTTGCTCTAAATCAGCTGTGTAAAAAAGACTTTTTTGCAGGTTGGCGTGGCTCAGATTGCATTGATTTAAGCGGGCCATGCAACCATCAACATTGGTTAATGATGCCTCACAAAAATTGCTATTAGTGAAGGTACCTTCTCGCAGGGTGCTTCCATGTAGGTCAGCCATCGCAAAATTGCTGTCCTGTGCCTGCACTCGCATCAGGCTGGCATCCCTTAGATTTGCCTCACGCATGTCTACGCCATGCAATCTGGCATCGTCTAGCCTGGTTTGAGATAAATTTGCTGTGTAGAAAAGCGCCTGACTCAGATTAGCGTCAACTAAATTTGCACCAGAGAAGTTGCTAATGCAACCATCTACATAACTGAGATTAATCTTGGGCAACTCTGCCCGAATCAAAAGAGCTTCTCGCAGCTGAGGTGCATTGCTTGCAGATGCTTGCAAATGACGCCAGTGATTCCATGCAGCAACACCCTGCATGATGACAAGAATTGGGCTTTGAGACAGCATTGGGCTCAACGATTCAGAAGGAGTTGACCGCTACCAAGTCCATAATTCCAGCGTTTTTAGGTAAAAACTCAGGATATATGCAGGGCTGCGGTCTAAAAAGGCACTTAGGCTACGCAACCTCAAGATGCCCCAGTAAGCAATTGATACAACGTTTATCAGTAGAAACTTTAGGTTGTTTGCAGTAAACCTAGGTACCCTGGACTAAGCCTTAATTTCGTCCGGCACCGGTAAACTACTGGTTACAGCTTGGATGTTATTGAAGTCCTGTTCTATGCTGAAAAGCATGATGAGTCTTTACCTCCGAGGGCATCACCATGACTCCTATTACGTCGACATCCGTACATTATCAAACTATTTTGACGCTACAGACCCGACCAAAGTCCTTACAACGCTTTACGATGCAGGTACAGGACGCTGTCCGTGAATCTCGGGTAAGGACCGGACTGTGCTGTTTATTTTTGCGCCACACCTCAGCTAGTCTGGTAATCCAGGAAAATGCTGATCCGGATGTGCTTTTGGATATGGAAAACTTTTTATCCAAGCTAGTACCCGAGGGTAATTATTATCACCATAGTGATGAGGGGCCAGATGATATGCCGGCTCATTTGCGTACGGCTTTAACCCACACGTCAGAGCAAATTCCTATTATGAATGGACGATTGGCGTTAGGAACCTGGCAAGGGATCTATTTGTGGGAACATCGTAGCCATGGCTATCGCCGCGATGTGGTGGTTCATATCACAGGTGAAGCCTAAGGCTAATTACTAAAACGCGAGGAATACGATCAGAATGACCATTGATTTGGGGGGTACCCCAACGCCTCCACCAGGGTTTCGTTCAGGATTTGTTGGCATTGTGGGACGACCCAATGTGGGTAAGTCAACATTGATGAACACGATGGTAGGGCAGAAGATTGCAATTACCTCGCCAGTGGCCCAAACGACGCGCAATCGTCTACGCGGGGTGATGACTTTACCGAAGGCACAGGTCATTTTTGTCGATACTCCAGGTATTCATAAGCCTCACCATGAGTTGGGGAAAGTGCTAGTCAAAAACGCACGTATTGCTATCCACTCTGTTGATGTGACCCTGTTGGTTGTGGATGGAACAGGTGAGATGGGTCGGGGTGACCTGTTTATTGCTGACTTGCTGAAACGTAGCGAGGTACCTGTTGTATTGGGTCTGAATAAAGCAGATCTACAGTCTGAGTCTAAAGCTCAGCTGATCGATATCAGCTATCAAGCGTTGGCTGATGAGAATGGTTGGCCTCTGTGTAAGTTCTCGGCGGTAACAGAAACGGGACTGGATGCCTTAAAGGAAAAACTGATTGAACGGCTGGATGTGGGGCCTTATTACTATCCACCTGATTTGGTAACCGATCAGCCTGAGCGTTTTATCATGGGCGAACTGATCCGTGAGCAGGTGTTGCTACATACTCGTGAGGAAATTCCCCATTCAGTCGCTGTTGCGATTGAACGTGTAGAAGAGACTCCAACTATTACCAATGTTCTGGCTACTGTTTTTGTAGAGCGAAATTCTCAAAAAGGAATTTTGATTGGTAAAAAGGGCTCAATGATGAAGACAATTAACACTGCAGCCCGTGAGCAAATGCAAAAGCTAATTGCCGGAAAGGTGTATTTAGAGGTGTTTGTAAAAGTGCAGTCGCGGTGGCGACAGTCGCGATCTCAACTGGCAGAGCTAGGCTATCGTGTGGAAGAATAACTCTCTTTCAAACACTACGAATTTGGTTTGGCAAGATTTCTAAAAAGAGTGTACTGCGGCTCAAATAACAGTTTTATTGTACCCGTTGGGCCGTTACGGTGTTTGGCAATAATCACTTCGGCAAGACCTCGATCAGGCGTATCTGGGTCATAATATTCTTCTCGATACAGCATCATCACTAAATCTGCATCCTGTTCAATACTGCCACTCTCGCGAAGATCGGACATCATCGGGCGCTTATTGGTACGCGATTCTACACCACGGCTAAGCTGGGAGAGAGAAATAATCGGAACGTTTAACTCTCTAGCAAGACCTTTTAGTGAACGTGTAATTTTTGAGAGTTCTTGAACGCGGTTATCGCTGCTGCCTTCCATCAGTTGCAGATAGTCGATCAAAATCAAACCCAGGGCCCCACCATTTTCAGCCTTTAGCCGACGACATTTAGAGCGCATCTCTGTGACTGAAATGTTGGGAGTATCGTCGATAAAAATAGGAATTTGGGAAAGAGAACTAATGGCATGGCCCAAAGGCTCCCACTCATGCTGACCAATCCGCCCTGTCCGTAAACGACCGCTTTCGATTCTGGCTTCTGCTGAGAGCAGACGATATACTAGCTGCTGCTTGGACATTTCTAAACTGAAGACGGCTATCGGTTGCTTATGTCCACCCGCGATATTACGAGCTACGTTGAGCACAAAGGAGGTTTTTCCCATTGCTGGACGCCCAGCGGCGATTATCAGGTCAGAGCGCTGAAAACCCTGGGTCATAGCGTCGAGATCATAGAAACCGCAGGATAAACCGGGCAGCACCATACCCATGGAGCGCTGCTCGATATCGTCAAAGGTTTCGGTAAGGATATCTGATGTTGCGGTCAGTCCCTGCTGCGTACGTTCTTGGGCGATACCAAAAACCTTTTGCTCAGACTGGTCGAGAACAGTTTCTAATGGACTTTCGGTTTCGTAGCCGAGCTGGGCAATTTCACCCCCGATTTGGATCAGTCGACGACGAGTGTATTTGTCCATCACCAGTTTGGCGTACTGGTCAATATTGGCGGCGCTGATGGTGCGATCAAACAGCTGGGCAAGTCGAGCTTGACCACCCGCTTTATCGAGTAAGTTATGGTCTTTAAGCCACGAAGCCACGGTCATTAGATCTGTTGGTTTACCTTTGGCTTGCAGCTCAATGGCGGCCCGGTATATTTCGCGATGCCCTGCGATATAGAAGCCGTCGGGGACCAAAATTTCAGTGACTCGACCAATGGCCTCTGGGTCTAGCAATATGCCCCCTAAAATTGCCTCTTCCGCGTCAATATTCTGAGGTGGCAGGCGATCAAAATCTGCTTGAAACTTATGTTCTTGAGCCATGATGACCTTCAGAAAATTCGATAAGTGGGGCGAAAAAGAGGGGGAGTGGCAAGCGGCATGAAAATGTTTGAGGCGCATGCCGGGTAGTCATGTAGCAGTCCATGCCACTCCCTATTCACTAGTATCTAGTTATCCATATGTAGCGTCAAGGGTTATTACAAAACGCTATGTATGGAAAAATCATAGGAATGATCTGGATATACACTCTAACTAAGAGAGAAAATTAGTTCATTTGTATTATATCAGTCTCTAACCTTACATGACTTAGTTTGCCAGACGCCCTAGGAGGGTCTTGTGAAGTGTTTATCACCCTTCAGCATTGATTTGAAAAGTTTTAGCGCATAAGGAAGCCCCAGATTTTACAAGCAATCTAGGGCTTTATCTAATGTATGACTGTGCGCATTGGAGACATTTGAGAGCAATGCCTTCAGTGGTTTTAACCTAAGCAACCCTTAGCCGCAGCTCTGCAGTTACTTCGCTGTGTAGCTTAATCAGCACAGTGTACTCACCCAGCTTGTTGATGGGGGGTACATCAATATCGCGCTTGTCGATGTCTTTGCCAGTGTTGGTCTTGATTAGCTCAGCGACTTCATCTGCTGTGACAGTACCAAAGATAGCGTCGTTTTCGCCCACTTCTTTCTTGATGGTGAAAAGGCCGATGGTTGCGATCGCAGTCTTCATTGATTCAGCGTCCTGCTTGATTTGCTCAAGGCGCTGACGCTCTTCTTCACGACGACGTTCTACCTGCTTGAGTACGCCGGGAGTTGCCCGATAACCCAGACCGCGAGGCAGCAAATAGTTGCGAGCGTAGCCAGGGGCGACTTCGACCAAGTCGCCTTCGTTACCTAGCTTGCTAATATCTTGACTTAGAACTAACTGAACCCGTTTTGCCATAGTACTTTTGCTCGGGCCCAGATAAATCACGCTTTTGAAACACGCTTTGAGAAACTGCTGTCAACCATTGAATGGACTCAGTTTTCAAATGTGTAAACGGTTTATTTGGCCCAGTCTCCTTCTTTGACCCGTATAAAACTAGTGCAGTCTTATATTGTATACAATCAGGTCCGTCTGAGGCAAATTCAAATTGGTGAGGAGGGTGATTAATTCGCTTAGGTACTGATAGATGGTTCAACGTTGGTAAATAAGTGCTAACTTTCGGTCCAACGATGGCTGCACTGGTCACGATCTACTGGAGTGTGCATGACCCATCTGATGAACCCCAAAGAACCCTGGTTAGCCGTTAACTTATCTAGCCTGTTGCCTGGTCTCGGTCAGCTCTATGTGGGTAAACGACTCCGTGGTGGGCTCTTACTAGCGATATTTCTGACCCTATTTATTACCGGCGTGTATTGTTTTTTAGCGCCCTCTCAATCAATACAATTGGGAACTGCGCTACTAATCCCTGCTGGACTGCTGCAGTTTTTCAATATATTCGATGCCTATCGCATCACTAGGAAAGAGAATTCTCGCGAGTTTGAAAATGAGCGCGTATGGCAAAAAGATCCCTGGAAAGCCTTTTTTCTATCTAGTCTTTTATTTAGTGTAGGGCAGATATATGCCGGTAAATGGTTGGCAGCTCTTGGGTTTTGGGTAGCGTTACTGGCTGTGATAGTGGTGACTGGGTTTAATGCACCACTTGGGGTGTTATTGACGCTGGGGCTCAGTGTGTACTGTGCTTATCACGCGTATTCGTTACTGGCTAACAGACGTCGGCAGATAGCAACAGCATGGTTACTGCCACTGTGTTTAGCTGTTCTCACCTATGAAGGGTTGAGTGGGCTGTTTGCCTTAGCTATAGAGGCAAGATATATTGTGGCCGAGTCGATGGCACCAACATTACAGGTTAATGATCGGTTGCTTGTGAATAAATTTTATTCCAGCCCTCAGCGAGGAGATGTGGTGATTTTCTATCCTCCTGAAACAGCCTTTCCTGAAGAAGAAAACACGGATGTTTTTGTTAAACGAGTCGTTGGGTTGCCCGGAGAAACGCTAGAAGTCAAAGACGAGCAAGTTATTGTCAACAACCAGCCGTTGACAGAAGACTACATACAAGAACCTGCAATCTATGTCTGGGGGGCAGAGATAATTCCTGAGGGTCAGTATTTTGTATTAGGAGATAATCGCAACGCTAGTCTGGATAGCTATACATTTGGTTTTGTTCCTGCAGATAATATTGTGGGTCAAGCAACGAAGATTTTTTGGCCGCCTGAGCGTATGGGGAAAATTCCATAACAACCCTGGCTAGATCACCCGATTGGGCGAGTTGATCTAGGTACGGTGGTTTCTAGAATCGTGTAACGAATGTGTAGAAATGCTGGACAGCTTTACATTCTGATTTAGCCCTACCTCAATTTTTCCAGGTCAACGATCAGAGGCTGTTCTCAATCAGCTTGGAGACTCCTGAAAAAAACGATGAATCCTAAAGAACCTTGGTTAGCTGTCAATCTATCTATCTTGTTACCTGGTCTGGGCCAACTCTATGCTGGGCAACGACTGCGAAGTTTTCTCTGGCTAGTTAGCTTTTTGCTGTTGGCCATTGTTGGTGTTTATTGGGTTTTTGCGCCTGCTCAGCCACTGAGATTAGGGATTGTCCTATTATTGTTGGCAGGATTGCTGCAGCTTGCTAACTTGTTTGACGCTTACAAAGTTGCGCGTTGCAACAATCCTCAAGCATTTGAACATCATCGTCTTTGTCAGAAAGATCCCTGGAAAGCATTTTTCCTATCCAGTATATTTCTGGGAATAGGACAGATTTATGCCGGAAAATGGATGGCAGCGATTGGGTTTTGGCTGGTTTTTCCTGTTTTGGCGATAGTGCTCGATCACTTTAGCCCAGTTGAAAAGCTAGTGGGGTTAGCGCTAGCGGGTATGTATTGTGCTTATCATGCATATTCGCTATTGGCCAATAGACGTCCTCAAAGGGCTAAAGCATGGATATTGCCGGTTTGTTTGGCTGTGCTGATATATGACGGATTGATTGCACTACCAGGGCTGACTGTAGAGACACGATACATTCCTGCTAAGTCAATGCAGCCAACATTAGCGATGAACGATCGTGTGCTTGTTAACACACGATATGCTGTTCCTCAGCGGCAGGATGTTGTTCTTTTTTATGTACCGGAAGCTGCTGTGTCTTCAGGCTTAAGTCCAGTGGATATCTTAGTTAAACGTGTAGTTGGCTTGCCTGGAGAGAGTATTGAGGTGAGAAATGGAAAGGTTTTGGTTAATGGTCAATCCCTAGTAGAAGACTATATTCAAACGCCTGCGACCTATCAGTGGGGACCAGAGAAAGTCCCAAATGGCCAATATTTTCTGTTGGGCGATAATCGCGATCAGAGTTTTGATAGCCACGTATTTGGTTTTATCTCACAAGATAAGATTTTTGGGCAGGCATTTAAGATTTTTTGGCCCCCTACTCATATAGGGCCAATTTCATAGCAATAAGCATCAACTCAATCACCCAATTGGGTGAGCCGGTTAGGCGTAGTGACTTCTGGGTTCTCAATACTATCGTGTAAAAGCGTTAGATAGCTTTGTGTTCTGACCCACTAAATTTGGAGAATCCATTGTATGAATGCAAGTCAGCGTAGATCTCGTTTGATCCGTCGGTTGACGATGGAATGTGTTGTAGCTTTGAGTGCTGTCGGGATAGCGGGAATGCTGCCCGGCATGTCTGTGCAAGCTTATGAGCCAGTCGCGCCCTGGCAGGTGGCCCAGAGTTCTCTCTATTCATCATCGTTAGGTCGTTTTGAAATTGCTTTTCCGGCATCGCCCAATATCACCGTAGAAGATGACGATGTTGAAGGTGAACCTATTGAAATTCATATATTTGAATCGTCAACCGGCAATGTCGGTCAGTATACGGTGGCGTACTCTGATTTACCGGCTACCGTGCTCAGCCAAGGCCCAGATGTTGTCCTTGATAATCTAAGAGATTCGTTTGAAGACATCGATCCGGCGGTTTTAAGAGCGATAGAAGTTGATGTGCAGCTGGGAGGGCACCCAGGTCGTCGCTATCGCTTTGACCATAGCGAAGGCACGATTGATATCCGTTTATATTTAGTCAATGAGCGGACTTACATGCTGCTGGCTGTTGATGATAATGAAACGGATGTTGACCGATTTATTAGTTCGTTCGCACTAATGTAAGGCGTTTTGATCAGGGATGAGCTGAGTATTTAAGTCGTGCTGTATATCTCATCCCTTATAAGTTAGCGTTGTTCTAACTGGGTAGGTTTTATTCGCTTGTTTGATGCCATGGTAAATCGTGTTCACGCTTGGTGGCGTCGATATGTTAACTCATCGCCTCAGTCACCTAGCGTGTTAAACGTTTATAGACAGTGGCAACAGCGCTTTTTACATCAGCGTTTAAGGTTGCTAATTTGGCTATTGCTGTTTGTGGTGGTTAGCTTTACCTTGTTTGAGCTGTGGGTTTTGTTTGCCATGCCTGAGCGTGATCAGACAACTGATTTTGTCACTGACGGTATTATTGGCTCGGTGTTTGCGATCGCACTGGGGCTACAGACACTCTCCTGGGGGAAGCGACATCCAGGGCTGCTCTTTTGGTTCGTATCGTCTGCCCTAACGCTGACGTTACTCGTGACTGGAATCATTGAAGACAGCTTAGACGGTGGGAGTGTCTTTCTTTGGACGATGGTGTTTTTGGCTCAGTCGGCCATTATCCCTGTGCGTTGGCAGCTACATTTGCGATCTCAGCTAACCTTGCTGATTCCCCTAACACTGGTCATAATACTTGCCTTTTTTACAACAGAGAATGGAACAGAACGCTCTGACCTAGTGTTAGGCTCCGTAGCACTCTATATCTATTTAATATGGGTCTGTGTCGTTGCCGATTTGGCCATCTATCTCTACGAGCGACTACGGTACAAAGAGTTTGAAGCACGTCAAGAAATACAAACCTTTTTGCATGCGGTCTCTCACGATTTGCGAAACCCAGTAACCGGTACTCAACTATTGCTCAAAAGCTTGCTCGCTCAGCCAGGAGACACGATTCCAATGCCCCGAGCGTTATTAGAGCAAATGCTGCAGGGGGGAGAACGTCAGTTAGTCTTAATTAACAGCCTGCTAGAGGCTCATAATAACAATCTTAAAGGTCTGACTCTGCAGCGGCAGCCGGTTAGATTGCACTCTTTAGTCGAAGCAGTTTGCCAAGAATTATCTCCTCAGCTAAAAGCGTCTAATATCACAGTTTATAATCAGCTTTCTTCTGAGCTACCGATAATATCTGGTGATAGTACTCAGCTCTGGAGAGTGTTTCACAATCTGATGGTCAATGCGCTCAATCATAATCCACCAGGCATTACGATTTGGATCACGGCGTCAGTAGAGCCCTCTCTGCAGCCTCATATGCAGTGTGAGGTACGGGATAATGGAGTTGGGATGACGGCTGAACAATGTACCTATCTTTTTAGCCTTTACTCTCAAGGGCATCGTCGCCGCCATTTAAGTATTGGTCTGGGTTTGCATATCTCGCAACAGATTATAAACGCCCATGGTGGCACCATTGGGGTTGACTCTGAAGTGGGGCAGGGAAGTAACTTCTGGTTTACTCTGCCGCTAGCTAATCCATCCGTTACGCAGAGCTAGTACAGCTGCCTGCACTCGGTCATTGACGACAAGCTTATTCATAATGCCCTTTACATAGGTTTTGACCGTATTGGTGCTCAAAAACAACTTCTCACCAATTTCTGGATTGCTATAGCCTTCAACAATCAGTTTCAGCACTTCAAGCTCCCGTGCCGACAGAGGATGTTCTGGTACAGGCGCTGGTGGTTGGGGTGTTAAACAAGACATTACCTGTTGAGCAATCTGTGGATCAAGATAAATTCCTCCAGTGGCGGCGACGTCAACTGCTTGCATCAGAGTATCAATGTTGGTGCCTTTAATACAGTAAGCATCAGCGCCGCTAGAGAGGGCTGCGATCACCTCGGTCTGGTCGGTATGGGAGGTAAATATCACAACCCGAATGTCGGGCAATAGTTGTTTAATCTGTTGTGTTGCTGCAATACCATCGAGGCGAGGCATGCCAACATCCATTAAAACGATGTTGGGTCTGTGGGACTGTGCCATTGTCACCCCTTGGTAGCCATCGCTGGCCTCACCGATGACGTTAATGTCGCTTTTGGGTGCCAGGGAGTGGGTAAGACCCAGACGCATCATAGGGTCGTCTTCAACAATTAAAACGGTGAGTGGCGTAGAACCTGATCCCATGGGTGGTATGCGTTGAAGATAATAAGCTGTGGCGGCTGTAGCTACCAAGTATAGATGAGTGCTGTTCCTGGTCTGAAATAACGAGTATGTAAACTGATACCAGTAAGTTTGGGTGAGATGGGAGGAGCGGTATGCGATCGCGCCTCAGCTTTATTGGTGGTAGTGACTGGAGGGTAAGAGGACATACTATTGGCCACCGTGGCACTTTGCCCATCACTAAACTTACCTGGTGATACATGAATGCTGGCAAAATGGACGGGAATAAACCAAACCATAGTGACGGCAATGCCACTAATGGTTTTGATAGCAAGGGAGGGGGCCGAAGTCATAAGGGGGCATATTGAGTCATTTATCCCAAATGTAGAATGGGCCTTGAAACCTGCCATCACCTAACTAGACCACCCAATCGGGTGATGTCTCAAAACATATCCTTCATACCGCGAATACGACCAAAAACACGGGCAGGGTCTTGCCTCTTGGCAACGGCTTGGAGTGCAGGCTGATCCCACCGTAAGAAGGGGTTTGTTTTTTTCTCTAGCCCCAAGAGAGAGGGCACAGTCGCTTCCTGGCGCTGTCGAGCCGTGTGCACTCGTTGATATCGGTTTTGCAGATCCAGGTTTTGGCTATCTACAGTGACTGCAAATTTAAGATTGCTGAGGGTATATTCGTGGGCACACCAGACTCGTGTATTGTCTGGCAGCTGTCGTAGTTTGCTGAGAGAATTGACCATCTGGGCAGGAGTGCCTTCAAACAAGCGCCCACAGCCGCCAGCAAATAGAGTATCGCCACAAAATAGCTCGCCGGGCTCATCCGCTGTAGCTGGTGGGAAATAGTAAGCGATGTGCCCCCGCGTGTGTCCAGGAACAAAAAATATATGGGCCGTGCGTCCACCAAAGGTGACAGTGTCGCCTTCATTGAGAAACGCTGTTTGTCCAGGGATGCGATCGCGATCGGCTTCGCTGGCGTAAACGGTGGCATCAGGAAATTTAGCCAGTAGCTGACGGTTGCCGCCAACATGGTCGCCATGGTGATGCGTATTAAAAATGGCGGTTAATTCAATTCCTAAATTATCTAATTTATCTAATACAGGGCTTGCTTCGGTGGGGTCAACTACAGCTGCGTATGGGGCTGCATGCAGCAAGAAAATGTAGTTATCTGACCAGGCATTAATGCGATGAATCTGCATAAGTGATAAGGGGGACATCGACTCCTCCTAGTATGGAGGATTGATCGCGGACGCAATCAATGGGTTCGGGCTTCCCAATGCCCGACCTAGAGAAATCAGGTTACTCTGGCTGAGCTGAGTAGCGGTCAATATCTGTTTGCCACTGAAGAGATTTTCTCAGTGGCAACACATGAAATAAGCAAACTAAGCTCTGTGACCTGAAGGACTCTGGCAAAGTGATCCTCTAAGTCTCGGATCGGCCTTTCCATTATGCTTGCTAAAAGTTTTTTGCCATCTGACGCTCGCGTAGGTAAAGAAACAGCGGTAACGAACACGATAGACCAATCCCAAAGGTGCAACCCAGGTAGAGCCAAAGCCAGCGGCGAGATAAACCAAGGCGAGATAGCTCAAACCAGGCCAAGCAGAAAAAGACCAGGCATGAAATGGCGAGATCAGCAGAGAGTGCGATCGCAATCGGCGATGCCAACGCTTGTGCAAAAAATTCAGTTATTGAAGCATTCCCTGAAAATAAAAACTGGTCTAAAAATATCCAAGGTAAAACGCTACCCATAACAGTCAGACTTAGATACAGTCTGCTACGTAGCGATGTACCAGATTGGTAAGTAGAAATAGTAGTCATGATCGCGGCCTCCATTAAAGTGTGGTGTTAGCCTTGCTATGCGACGATTATGACCTGCCTACATAATAGAAACAATTACCTCTAAGGTAATTAAACCTGTGAAGCTTAGAGACACCATGACTGCTGCTACATTTACAAATTTGCTCAAGTCCTGGCGTAAGCACCGGGGCTTTAGTCAGCTAGCACTAGCCTTGGCCAGCAATGTTTCCCAGCGACATCTGAGTTTTTTAGAATCGGGGCGCTCTCAGCCTAGTCGCGAAATGATTTTACGGCTAGGCGCTGTTTTAGAAATACCGTTTCGCGATCAGAATACGCTCTTAACAGCCGCAGGATTTGCCCCTGTATTTGTTGAAAGCGATCTGTCGGCACCTGAGCTAGCACCTGTTCGGCAAGCGCTAGATTTTATGCTGCACCAACAGGAACCGTACCCTGCCATTGTTATGGATCGCTACTGGAATCAATTGCAAATAAATCAGGCGGCCCAGCGTTTGTTTGCCTCCCTTGTAAAACCAGAACAGCTTGTGGAATGTTGCTCACCCAGCGGACAGCTTAATCTGATGAAAGCAATGTTTCACCCTCAAGCTCTACGATCCGTAATCGATAACTGGGTAGCGGTCGCCACTGTTTTAATCCGTCGAGTTCATCGTGAAGCTGTAACAGCTGGTGAGAATAGTTTTTCCCATATGCTGTTTCAAGAGCTGTTGAGGTTTCCTGATGTGCGCCCATTGTGGCAATCAAATGAAATAGAAACCTGGCAGGCCCCTTTGCTGACAGTCACCTTTAAAGCAAAGCAACAACAACTGTCTTTTTTCTCTACACTCGCTACCCTGGGAACACCCTATGACATTACGCTACAAGAGCTACGAATTGAGTGCTTATTTCCTGCCGATCAACTAACAGCAGATGTAATGCATCAGGCGATCTAATTGGAAATTTTGCCGACAGGCTCTATGCCGTTTTCAAAGGCTAACGCAATGTGAGCCCTCCGTTTCCACACGTATCTATCTGATCCTCTTCAATATTCCGTCCATTAGAAAAAACAGCCAGCACGTCGTATATGCAGTTAGGGCTGCTGATCGTAAATTCCACAGAGTTGCCTGAGCTAACCAACCTACTGAGGTCGTTGGAACCCCAAGAAGAACTACCAGAAGGAGACAAATATAGTTCCTCCAGCGTTGATCCTGTTTCATTAAAAACCCTAAACGCTCTCTCCCTATTCCGGCGTCCTTGCCCATCGCAGCTATGGTGGCCATAACCACTACGTCTGCAGTTCACATAGCTTCTTGTCTGTCCGTCGCAGCTACTGTGGCGATAGCCGGTGCGTCTGCAATCCACATAGCCACTGTTTTGCCCATCGCAGCTACTGTGGCGATAGCCCGCTCGCCTGCAGGCTACATAGCCACTGTTTTGCCCATCACAGCTGTTGTGACTGTAGCCAGCATCCCGACACCTAGCATAGTCAGAGTTTTGGGCTTGAGCAGACGGACTGACAATCAACAGCAAATAGGCAAGTTGAACAAGAAGAGATGATACACCTATATAAGCAAAACGCATCGGTCTAAAAACAACTAAGCAACGTTGGGAGTGATTTAAACCATAAGCTTAGCTAACAAACAAAATTAGCTGGTTTCATTTTAGGTAACCCAAGTAGTAAAAACGCTCAGCTGCGCTTATTCACAAGTATAATGCCGCAAAAAACGACGATACCACCCAATAGAGAAACTAAGGACGGTATCTCTCGCAGCCATAGCCAGGCAATAACTAGCGCTGCAATCGGAATGAGTGATAGGTAGCTGCCAGCTTGCGATGCTGGGATTTTTGAGAGCACATAAGACCAGGCAATATAGGCAACTACACCTGGAAATAATCCCATATAGATAACGGACAGCGTAGGGCCAAGAGGTGCGTGGAGTGCAGATAAGACTGCGTGAGGCGCAGACAGGAACAACAACAAGGTACCCGCCCAGATAGCATAGGTTGTGAACTGAATGGCAGTATAGCGCTGGAGCAGCGATTTTTGGGCGACAGAATAGACACTGATGCAAAGTGTGGCCATAAATACCAGTAAGGCCCCAGCTGAAAACTGTAAGCTGCCGCTGCTGGCGAGAGAAATCACTGCGACACCAGCAACACACAGGCTAATGCCTAACCAGCCTGGTACGGTTAATTTTTCCTTATAAAAGAGCCTCGCTAATAGAGCAATAATGCCAATCTCAGAAGAGATAATAAAGCTGGCCATGCCTGCAGAAATGGTAAGCTGCCCCGCATTCAAAAATACGTTGTACAAGGTAAATCCGGTTAATCCACAGAAGCTAATGAGTGGCCAATCTCGCCGCCGTGGCAGAGGCATGCGTTTGGCAATAGCGTAAATCAAAAGAACAACCGATGCGACTAGATAGCGTAAAACCGCTACTTCTATAGGGCTGTAAGCTGTCAATGAAACCTGAATAGCTGGAAACGCCGACGCCCACAGAAGTATTGCACTAAAGAGTGCCGCCATAACAAATGCATCAGGGCGTTTGGCAGGCTGGGTCTTGTCAGGGCGATGAGCAGAATAATAGACCGGCTGTGAGAGCACCATGAGAGACAAATTCCTGATGGCAGAACAGCACTAGCTTAAGCGCAACCTTTCCTACAAAACAATCGATGTTGTTTATCGTATGGGCCTAATGTTTTAACTGCTCTAAGCAAACTGCTGACGAATAGCTGTGATGAGAGCATCAAGGGTTCTGACTGTGGGGATTTGGTAGCGATCGCAAACCACTTCCACATTTCCCTTACGCCAAAAACCATCAGGGCAGCACACGACCAGTTTGTTGCTTCTTGCAAAAAGCCCTAGCTCTAGCAACGTGATTGGCGATTTTGTCGATGGAGCAAAATACATCGCAATCATCGCTGCTTTTTCTTGTGCCTCTAGCTCCCATGCCACCTGACCTCGAAATGATGGATTGGTGATTGTCTGCTCCCATGTGAGGTCCCAAACATCGCGACGAGGATTAAGGAGAGTTAACTCTCCCATCTCTAATGATTGAGCCACATCGTCTTGCCAGTTTTCTGCCGTACCCATTTCAATGGAGCCCGCTAAAAACACGGTGCGTTTGAAATCTGTAACGGCGTCTAACGATTGAGGTGGTTTAAGAATATGGACCATGGGGTTATGAGGACAAACGGCGCAGCTCGATTTCATCCCGTAAAATTCGCATATCAAACCGGTGCAGAAGAGTTTGACCCAGCAAACCCATATTGCCAGTAGGAGAAATCGAGACGCTAAGATTTTCGATCTTTGCCTGATCGAGGGCAATTGATTGACCTCGTCCTATAAGGAGTTACGACAATGCGACCGTCCGCCTTGGCTAAGGCGAAATGCTGGAAATAAGTTCGGCCAGACCCTCTACCATGCAACCGGCAACTTCCCCAGTTACTTCAAGCATAACAGTAGCGACTTCTGGCAATTTGCCAGCCGCTTCCAGGGCACTGCTCGTTACTTCAGCAAAAGATTCCACCACACCCCCAGCAATGTGAGACGTATTGGCTATGACGTCAGCACGGCCTGTGCCACCGGCAATACACTGCGCCAGATCTGCGTCTCCCATTAACCCCTGAGTAACAACGTCCAGACCACCTTCAACTGTAGTTTGAACCATTGTTTCACCCACTATATTTACGTCACTGTAGCTAGGCTGACTTGAAGACGGTGCAGAAGTTTTTTGTTGAGAAGACTTTATGATGCTTGACAAGGAATCGCCCCATAGGGCTGACAGTTCTTCTTGGTCAAACCAGACACCTTTACAGCTGTGACAAACATCGAGAGTTAACTCTGTGTGCCGCTCACATTGCAATGTCTTTGCACAAACTGGGCATGCGATCTGGTTGTGCCAGCCACAGGCAGCACATTTGGTCTGGTTTCTATCCATAAAAACATGGCAGCTTTGGCAATAGCTCTGCCCATAGGAGGTATGTTTGGTAATACGTTGGCGAACTTTGGATGATGTAATTTGCTGAGATAGCTGGACTTCGCCTTGGTCAAACCAAACCCCGCCACAGCGCTTACAGCAGTCAAGTGTGAGAAATACGTCCTGCCTGTGGGTAATTTGGAGTTTTTGCATGGATAGCCCTGGGCAAACGGGGCAATTGTACCGGGGCTCTACGTCAGTTCCCTTAGACATCAAGCAGTCCTCGTGAGGTGTGTTTGTGAGGTAGATGCAGGATATTGGAGAGAGTATAAACCCAGAGTTTGGAATTGCTCATGTTGACTTTAGCAATGTCTTGATGATAAGACTCGGCAAGATCTTTATTAGCTACAGTCCGGTCAATGCCTAATACGGAAATCGTTGTAATTTCCGTCAGTTTGGTTTGTGTGAGCTAATTTAGCGATGTTAAACGCCCTTAAATCCTCCAGATTCGCTCATTTCTTTAGTGCTTGGACGCTGTGAAGGACGGATTAGGTTTAATCTCTGCACACCAATTTGGTTTAAGACAATGCCACCCAAAATAACAACTCCTCCAACATATTGCCCCAGAGTGGGTACCTCACCTAGTAAGAGAAAAGCAGATAAAATCCCCACAATAGGGTTAAATGCTGTTGCAAACGAGACTTCGCTAGCCGTACTACGTTTTAGACCGTTAAACCAAAATGACTGCCCAGCAACAACAATGATGGCCGCATAAAATAGCATCCACTGCCATAAAAATAGGGAACCTACATCCATAAAGTGTTCAGGACCATAGAGAACAATGGTTGCTCCAAAGAAGAAAACGGTCCCGACAAACATGCGAAAAACACTAAAAATCCCTAATGGAATCTCTCGCAAACTAATCTTGCTAATCAGATTTGCAACGGCTTTAATGACGGCGGCGATCAGGGTGAATATGATCCCTCGACCAACCGCCGTTCCCATAGAAACCATACCTGCACCAGGTGGCTGAATTAAGACGGTTAAAGCGACACCAATAAATGACACTACAGCTCCGGCGACGACCCATTTATTTACCCGGTCACCCAGCACCCACACTGACAGTGCCAACACCAGTGGTGTATCGACTTGACTGATTAAAATCACATTGTTGACAGGTGTGATCGCAAGCGCTGTAAAGATTAAGGTTGGCACAATGGCTGCCCCCAAGATGGCGACTACTGCCATGGAGAGCCAATCTTGCCACTTAATCTGCTGCAAGGCTGGTTTACGCCAGTCTCGAGCATAGAAAGCCGCCAGCAAGATCAAGGCGCACAAATTACCGATAAACAATACATTGCAAAACGAGATGGGATTGCGGCCAGCAACTAAGTTCATCTCTCCCAACTCTGTCAGCTTGCGCGTGACGGCATTGGCGGCACCAAAGATGGCAATGGCAAGTAGAAGATAGACCCTACCGGAGGGCTGAAAGCCGAGTTTACTTGTGGTCTGCATTGGCTGGGCTCCTAGCCCTAGTAGAGAAACGGTGCGACTCCCGATCGGTGAGCGTCAAGACTCGAATTCAAGTCAGTTCTTTAGGATTCAAGTACCAGAGCGATGTTAAAGCTCGATTGATGGTGTAACCGGTCGCGGTTCAGTGTGATGTTCATTTTATAAGACCTTTCTTATTTGGCAAGCGGCTTCTATAGCGATGCCCAGCGGTGACAAAAGCTTGCTTACCTGTATTTCGTCATTTACTTAATTGATTGCGGTCTCTGAGAATGGTAAAACTAGCACCCATGGGCTGCACTTGCATTAAGTCTACTTTAGAGCTTGATGCAAGCCATCTGCTGTGGTTCGTTAGCATATTGGAGATGCTCTATGTCGGTTCAGTTTTTAGGTCGGCGTGGTTGGCTAAAGCCGCTGGGTTATTACATAGGTCTGTTTAGTTTATGTTTTCTGTTTACTGTTGCCTGTGGCGGTGGTGGCGATCAGCAAGCGGCTACACCAGACGGTCGTGTCGCGATTGGGACTACCTTAAGCGCCCGTACTCTTGACCCAGCCGATGCCTATGAAATTTTTCCGGGTATTTTGCTCTACAACCTGGGGGATCGTCTCTATACCTATGCACCAGGCACAACTGACCTAGAGCCTCAGCTGGCAACTGAGATGCCTACCGTTAGCGACGATGGGTTGACCTATGTCATTCCTCTACGACAAGACGTGACACTACACGATGGCTCGCCTTTTAATGCAGAGGTAATGGCCTTTTCCATTCAGCGGTTTATGGAGAATGGCGGTCGCCCAGCCTTCTTGCTCTCAGAAAAAATTGACACCGCCGAAGCAACGGGTGAATACGAACTAACGGTTACGCTCAAGCAGCCGTTTGCAGCATTTACGGCACTGCTGACATTTTGGGGGGTAACGCCTGTAGCGCCTGATGTTTACGCCATTGGGGATGGTCAGTTTAAGCCCGAAGAATTTATTGGGTCTGGCCCCTACAAACTGGCATCCTTTAGCAGCGATGTGATTAAGCTGGATGCTAACCCAGACTACTGGGGGGAGGCGCCGAGCAATGATGGCATTGATATTCAAATTTTCACGAGTCCGGCCAACCTCTATAACACCTTCCGCTCTGGCGGTTTAGATGTGGCCTATCAGACGCTAGATCCTGACCAGATTGCGGCTTTAGAGCGAGAGGCTGATCAAGGGGGTTGGAATGTGATTGAGGCGGGTTCAACCGTTGTGAACTATATGTCGCTCAACCAAAAGATTGCGCCCTTTGATGATTTGAATGTGCGCAAGGCTGTGGCGACCATGATTGACCGCAATTTGATCAACGAGCGTGCTTTTCAAGGGCAGGCAGAGCCTTTGTACAGTCTGATTCCCAAGAGTTTTGATGTGCATGAACCTGTTTTTGAAACGGCCTATGGTGACGGGGACTACGAAAAATCTAGGGAGTTTTTAGAAGCAGCCGGTATTACTGAAGCGAATCCTCTTGAGTTTGAGATTTGGTACCCAACGGCTTCAACGACACGTAGCGTTGTGGCCAATACTCTCAAGGAAGCCATCGAATCGAATCTACCGGGGCTGGTGACTGTGCAGGTGAGTACGGCTGAGGCAGCCACTTTATGGGAAAACGTGGAAAAGGGGATATACCCAAGTGTTTTGGCAAACTGGTATCCCGATTATTTTGACCCAGATAACTTTGTGCAACCCTTTCTGAGCTGTAATGAGGGCTCTGAGGAAACGCTGTGTGAAAGAGGAGCGACTCAGGGAAATGGTTCGTTCTATTACAGCTCAAAGACCAACGACTTGCTGATCAAACAGAGCGCTGAACAAGATGAATCGGTGCGTAGTGGTTTTTTCAAAGAACTCCAGCAGACCATGGTTGATGATGTTCCTTATATTCCCCTTTGGCAAAACAAAGACTATGTGTTTGCTGCCTCAGGTTTAGAGGGTGTGGCGATTGAGCCAAATCAGCAATTTTTGCTATGGCAAATCAACAAATAAATTATTGGATTTCCCTTGTAGGGGCGTTCCATGGAACGCGCCCCTACAAAGGGCCGGATAGAAATAAGAGGGGAATGAATGGCATCTCGAGCTAATGCGCTGCGTTACTATGTGCTGTCGCGGTTGATGCTGGCGCCGTTGATGATTTGGACAATCACAACGGTTGTCTTTTTACTCATGCGGGCAACGACAGGAGACCCGGTAGATGCGCTATTGGGGCCACGGGCACCAATTGAGGCAAAAGAGGCATTGCGATCGCAGCTAGGTCTCGATAAACCTCTATTCTTCCAATATTTAGACTACCTGGGGCATCTGCTGCGCTTTGATCTAGGCAGCTCCATTGCCAGTCAGGGCCAAACCGTCTGGCAAATTATTGGCGATCATTTCCCGGCTACCGTCGAACTGACATTCTGTGGTTTAACCGTTGCTGCCGTCGTAGGAATTACCGTTGGTTCGATTGCCGCGTCTCGCCCCAATACACCAATTGATGCAGGCGGCCGGCTGTTTGGCATTTTGACCTATGCCACTCCAATGTACTGGTTTGGCATGATTTTACAGCTAGTCTTTGCTGTGCAGCTGCGCTGGTTTCCCATCGGTACTCGGTTTCCGCTGATTGCCACCCCCCCGGCTGGGCCGACCGGGCTCTATCTGATGGATAGCTTACTGCAGGGCAATCTCAACCAATTTGGCACGACTCTCTATCATTTGGCCTTACCTAGCCTAACGTTAGGCATTTTGATCAGTGGTGTATTTGAACGTATGGTCAGGGTCAATCTGAAGCAAACGCTGCGGGCTGACTATGTCGAAGCTGCACGTGCTCGTGGAATTTCTGAATTTCGTATCATTACAGTGCATGCCCTCAAAAATGCATTGATTCCGGTCATCACCATCCTTGGATTAACCTTCGCATCACTGTTAGGTGGCACCGTGCTGACTGAGGTGACCTTTTCCTGGCCAGGGCTAGCCAATCGATTTTTTGAGGCTATCTCTCAGCGGGATTACGAAGTAGTCCAAGGGTTAATGACTTTTTTTGGCACAATCGTTGCCCTTGTAAGCATTGCCATTGATATCCTTAATGCCTACATCGATCCAAGAATTCGATATTGATCAAGCCCGCTCACCTTCTGTAACGGCATAATTCAAAACATTGTATTTTGTAATACCTTTAATAAGCGTACGTTTTAGTTGCTCAGCATCTTGACTGTGTGTTTACTTTAGATATCTTCATAGCATTATGGCCCCATCAAACGATCACAAGGAATCTTTGCTAGCTCGTTTGCGCCATCTAGACAGGCGTGTTCAAGTCATGGTGATGGCCATCATTGTGGTTATGGCGGTGGGCTTAGTCATGGACCGGCCTCAGCCTTTACCATGGCAAACACTGGTTTCTGAGCAGTATCAAGTGAGTACAGACTCTCCATTGCCTCTATCGATGCCAGTTAGAGCAGGCTTACACCATAGCCGAATGACAGGAGCATCAATGACAAGTCATAATTTGACATCTGCTTACTTTGTCGGTCGACCGTCAGCAGATAAGTTTTCGGCTGAAACCCAGCAAATGCCCAAGCGCGGATAACTTAGTGTGCAAACACAATTAATTCATTTGATTTTTTAGAGCAGGATCTCTGATTCAAGCCGATTAGATATGATATTGGGGTTATTTAGTATCGGTAATCCAAACTTGAACAGTCTTCAAAAGTTCATCTGTTGTGTGACTACAGCAAGTGCTTTTCTACTGTTGCCGACTATTACTACATCGGCTCAGTCTGATGAATGTAGCTTTTTAGAATCTCCCCAAGAGTTTAATACCGTTGAGAACGACGGTCGGCGGGTAATTGGCCGGGATACTGGTCGACCTTATATTGTTCTGTTAACCCATGACTTGCAGGAAAACTTGCCCGCTATCCGTGCTTGTATTCCTGATGCCTTTTTGACATCTTCAAGATTGGGGCGCTACGTTCACATTGCTTCATTTAGTGCCTACGGTGACGCCAGGGAGCTAGTGAATTTCATTGACGAATCTCTAGGATTAGATGTGCGAATAATTCATCGAGCTCGTTTGGGTGAATGAAGGATAATTCTGTTACTCTTTTTATCTACAAAAGTCTAAAACCCTTGGTAGATAGTGCATTTTGGCCAAATGACCTGAATGCTCAGACCATTGTAATGGTCGTTAAGACTGCAGGATAGCAGTCGTGTCACCATTAAGTTGGTAGTCTGTGCTCATATAGAAGGACCTATCAGTATGATTGGGTTAAACCGCAGCATCCTATCGCATCGTTTGCGATCGCATCGTTTGGCACTGTTGACCGGATTAGTTTTAATATTGTCAGGAGTGGCCGCAGAAACAAATGCCCAACCTCTCTCGGTGCGTGTCGACCGATGGTTAGAACTGCGTAATATAAGTGGCACTGTTGACTTTTTGCAAAGTGGTCAATGGAGCCGGGCTCAGGTAGGGCAACGTTTAGATGCGGTTGGTGACGGTGTGCGTACAGGAGCAGGATCGTTAGCACGACTGGCCGTTGATACCGAAGTTGGGTTTGTTAGTGTGTCTGAAAACTCCTCTCTCAGGATCACAGAGTTTTACACGACACCACGGGGAGGAAAAGTCACAGAACTGGATGTCACCCGTGGCCAAGCTAGAGTTTTTGTTCGCCCCTTTACTAACCCAGATTCTAGTCTAGAGATTCGCACACCTGCAGGAGTGAACGGGGTGCGGGGAACAAACTTTGGTATCGCGATTCAGCCCAGCGGTCGTTCGTCGCTTGTGGTCGAAGAAGGTCGGGTGGTTTCAGCAGCCCAGGGTGTCTCAGTTCCTGTCAATGCCGGATTTCAAAATTTCACGATTCCAGGAGAACCTCCTTCTGACCCGGTGCCTATTACTGAAGACCCTAGACTGAGCATTCTACGCTTAGAACGTCAACGTCGTGATGGTGTATCCGTGGCTGTACTAGAAGGGAGTACGCCACCCGTCAATCTGTTGGTGATTGGTGACGAAACCCAAGAGATCGATAGCGACGGAAACTTTATCTTAGAGCTACCGCTGCCTGCTGGTCGACGCATCGAAGCGACTGTTGTTACTCCCCTTGGCACAACGCAAGTCTATGAGTTGGTGGTTCCCTAATTGGCGTAAGGTTCTGCGGCGATGTGAGCCCTTGCTGCCAGGATTGCTGGTTAGCGGTGTTGTGGTGGGGCTGTCATCACTGGGGGCGTTTAAATATCTTGAAGAGCTTGCCTCAGATGCGTTTACTCGAATGAGAGGACATCGTGTCTGGAGTGATGAATTATTGGTGATTGGTATTGATGATCGGACATTTGAGATGTTAGGTCAGCATCCGTTACCTCGCCAAGCCTACACTGATCTTTTAGAGATACTGATTGAATCTAACAACCAATTGGTAGCCTTTGATATCTTGATGTCAGAGACTAATGAAGATGACAGGTTTCTGGCACAGGCTATGGCAAATCATGGACGTGTGATTTTAGCCGAAACAATTGGGGAAAATGGGCAATCGCTGGGGGCTAATCCACTATTAGATGACAACGCTTATCAAAGCGGCCATATCGACGACAGCAGTGACTTTGATGGGATTACTCGTCGCCACTGGCTTTATCACAATAATAGCCCGTCGCTTGCTGCTGCAACTGCGGCAGTTTATAGCCTAACAACCGATGTTATTGCCCTACCGACGTTACCCAATAATCTTTTGTTGCTCAATTGGCCGGGGCCGGTTGAGACCGTAAACTTTGCTAGTTTCATCGATGTACTTGACGGTAAGATCCCTCCTGAACGTTTAGAGAACAAAATTGTACTTGTCGGCGCGACTGGAACAGCAACTGATCGGGATCTGCGTACGCCTTTTGATAACAATCGTGTTGGGGGTGTATATGTCTATGCTGCTGTATTACATAATCTCTTAGAAGAAAACTGGCTTCGGGCACCCAATCAATGGATGGTTTGGCTGTTGCTTATGGTAACAGGACCGTTAATTAGCCTATCGCTTCAAGGCAGCCCCTTTATCCGTCAGCTAGCATTGTGGGTTTTAGCAATTAGCATCTGGCTAATAATATGCTTTGGTGCTCGTTTACAGAATTATGCGCTTCCCATAGCTACACCCATAATCGTGGTGAGTTTAACAGAAGGATTAATTATCTTTACTGACCGTCTACGCGGCAGCGCCATGCTTCAAGCACGCAATGAATTTCTAGGCACCATGAGCCATGAATTGCGTACGCCACTAAATGCAATTATTGGGGTTTCTGAAATGTTGCAAGAAACTCATCTTGATCCTAAACAACGAGAGTTTAGCGAAACTATTCAAAATAGTAGTCAGGCATTGCTGGCGCTAATTAATGATGTGCTGGACTTTTCTAAAATTGAAGCAGGAAGACTAGTGCTTGAAGAGCATCCAGTCAATCTCCGAAATTCTTTGGAAGAGAGTATAGATATTGTCTCGACAAGGGCTACCAATAAACCTCTGGATCTGGTTTATATGATAGATCCTAGTACACCGTCAATTATTATTAGCGACCCGATTCGACTACGACAGATTTTGCTAAATCTGTTGAGTAATGCTGTTAAATTTACAGAACAAGGTGAAGTTGCCTTAGTGGTACAACCTTCTCCCAGTGATGATTTAGGGTCACCGGTAACCCGTTGGGCACACCCGTCCGAAAAATCTGTACTGTTGCTCTTTGCTGTGCGAGATACCGGTATTGGTATTCCAGCGGATCGCCTTGCTCAGATATTTGAGCCATTTCGTCAGGCGAGTAAGTCAACCACACGTAAGTATGGCGGTACAGGTCTAGGGCTGACCATCAGCAAACGACTCGCTGAGACAATGGGGGGGCATTTATGGGTTGAAAGTGAGCTTCACCAGGGGAGTACATTCTTTTTTACGATTCGTGCTCAAGTGGACCCTGTCAGCGTGCAGCCAGAAAGACCGAATGCATTGATCAATTGGGCCAACCAGCGAATATTGATCATCGATAAGAACACAACGCGTCGTACTAGCTTAGGATGGCAGCTAGAGGCCTTAGATATTGAGGTGATGTTTAGCCGCAGTGTGGCTGAGGCGCTGCAATTAGTCCAGCAGGGGCAGCAATTTGATGGAGCGATTTTAGATGCTGCAGTTCCTAAGATCGATACGTTAAGTGCGGTTGCTTCTTTACGCCAGGCGATGAACAAACCCACCATGCCCTTGATTGTGCTGGCAGATCTCAAAGAAAATTTGAGTCAAACTGGAATGGCCAATGTGACTATTGTTTGGAAACCAGTCAAGCAAACGGCCCTATATAGAGCCCTAATAGATGTTTATCCCGCATCGTTTATCCAGTCCGAAAAGACGGCTGAGAAATTAACCGATAGCAGCGACACTGAAAAGACGGCTGCTGAACCGGCAACGCCTAAGTTTAAGGTACTCATTGCTGATGATAACCCTGTGAATCAGAGAGTTGCTCAGCACATGCTGCAGCGCTTGGGTTACCAGTCAGATACTGTGGAAACAGGTGTGGCTGCTATTGAAGCTGTTGAAAACGGTGCCTATGATGTTGTCCTCATGGACATGCGAATGCCGCAGATGGATGGAATAGAAGCGACCCGACGCATTCGTCAACTGGGTCAAAATATTTTGCAGCCCTGGATAATTGCGATGACGGCCAATGCTAGCTCTGAAGACCGTGACTACTGTCTAAAGGTGGGAATGAACGACTATTTGAGCAAACCTATTCGTCGTGATAGTCTAGCTCGCACATTTATGAATATCGACACTTTGTCTGATGATTCAGAGTAAGTCCGCTGGATCTGAAGGCATTAGGAATTTACCAATTGGCTGGAGCGCTGTTTAATCTTATGCTGTTCCACCATGGCTTCGGCTTCTTTTGTCGGTCGTATTCTCAGCATGTGATTAAACACGTTGAACTGATAAACCATGCCATTGTCGACATCTAATGCCGTTAGCCAGCCGCTTTTAGGATGGTAGGCTCCTGTATCAATGTCAACCCAACCGGGACCTCTGGCAATTTCTCCAGGATCAATGCCCGGTAGCGTAAAGGTAATGGTGTGCCCAGTGATGATCAACTTATCAGGGAAATAGGGCTGTCTGTGGCTGTGGAAGCTATCGCGAATCCAGCAGTACTCATGGCTCGTTTGCTCTGCTAGGGGTCGCTGAGGGTTGACGCCTGCATGCACAAGCCAAACATCACCTAAATCAAGGTACAGAGGCAAACTCTTAACCCAGTTGACGTGGTCAAATAAATCATCAACGCTGGTATAGCTAGATAATGTTGATTGGCCACCGCTGTACAACCACCCCTGAAATGCAGGCATGTGGGCTTCGCCATTGGGAAACGCTTCAAGCAGTAACTGTTCGTGATTGCCCATCACGCACCGATAACCGCTATTGCGCACATAATCAACTACCTGGCGGCTTTGGGGACCTCGATCAATGAGATCACCAACAAAATAGACGTCATCATCGAGATTGAGATCCACTGCTTCAAGTAGTCGCATTAGACCATCGTAATGGCCATGAATATCACCAATAAAAATGCGACGGGTCATAACAGTTTGCTTACGTGTGATGTGAAAGGATCTTGATTGAATCAGTCAAAATGGACTGCATGAGCAAGTGAGTTGGTGTCACGAGTCAGCTACCAGAATGTGTATTTTTCTAGTATGCCTTCTCCATACTGGTGAACAACACTTTTGTTGGCAGGATTTTTCAATGCTTTAAGTAAGGTTTATGGCAGCAACAGACGTTGGCAAAATCGATGCAGTGACTGAGTATAGGAATCTTTGGATATCTATGGGGTTGTATTAAATCGGTGTAGCTAAAAACGTGGGCGAAAGTTGCCAGTGTAATTTCTGATACATCATTTTAGCTATTTTTACCAATTTCCATCAACTAATGTTGATTAGTCGCTATCTGTGAGTGGGCTACCGTCAGGTGCTTCAAGTAAAAATCCTGCATCTCCTACCATGGCGTAATCTTGTGTAGCACTTTGCCCAGCTGTGGTGAGATAATCACCGACAAAAATAGAGTTGGCGGCATAGAGTGCCAGGGGCTGTTGCGATCGCAAATGTACTTCCCGCCCGCCTGCAATCCGAATTTCTTGGGATGGCAATAAAAATCGAAACAGACATAAAATGCGCAAACATCGCTGGGGTGTCAGCTCATCGCGACCCGCGAATGGTGTGCCTTCAATAGGGATTAAGAAATTCACCGGCACGCTAGTAACGTTCAGCTCTCGCAGCGACAAAGCCAGGGTGACAATATCTTCATCCGATTCGCCCATGCCCAGGATGCCGCCAGAGCAGGTGGTCAACCCTGCGGCTTGGACCGCTTGCACAGTTGCCAGTCGATCGCGATATCCATGGGTGGTGCAGATGTCGTCGTGATGAGTCTCAGCCGTATTGAGATTGTGGTTAATTCTATCCACACCAGCGGCTTTAAGCTGGCGGGCTTGTTCTTCATTTAGAAGCCCCAGTGTGGTGCACACCCGCATCGGATAATCTGCTTTAACAGCCCGTACTGCATCAAGGATTTGGTCAAGTATTTTGGCCGATGGTGTGCGACCTGAAATCGCCATACAGAAGGTGCCGGCTTTCAGCTGATGGGCGCGATCGGCGGCCGCTAAAATTCTGTCTTTTGCCATCAGCGGATATTTTTCAATCTCTGCTGACGAAATTTTAGACTGAGAGCAATAGTGACAGTCTTCAGGACAGAGACCACTCTGGGCATTGAGTAAAAAATGCAGTCGGACTCGATTTCCCCAGTAGTGATGCCGGACGCGATAGGCTGCTGCTAGCTGTGCCAAAAGCTCTGTGTCGTTAGCCTGTAGCACTCTCAGTGCATCCTGACGGTCAATTATCTGACCAGTCAGAGCTTGCTCAGCCAGTAAGTTCCAATCAACTGAGATGCGTACAGCTTGAATCATCCTATGGGGCTCCGTTTGACAATGGGCAATCGCCATTCTCTACGGTAATACGAGATGGGGTTTTGAGGAATGAACCTAACCGAACCATTATCAGAATTTGGAACAAAAGAATCAATCCAAATTTTAAGTTCAAAAAAACAGAACTCATGATCATCGATATTAAGTTTTCTAAAGCGGGCGCAATTTAGAGAATCTGAATGCGGTCTGCGTAGGCTTTGCCTTCGGTTATATGCGCCGTTACTTCAACTGTCATGCCGCGTTCTAGCTGACAGAAAACCTCATCGCCAATATATTTTTGATGGAAGATAATATCTTTTGAGCCATCATCAGGGGCAACGTAGCCGTGGTGATTGTTCTTTTTAAGCTTAAATAACAGCTTGATAATGCCCTGTTTTACAATGATGTTGTTAGACCGAGCTGCTGGAGCCGTCTTCTGAGGCGTAGATGCATGGTTTGTTTGTTCAGAGCGTTGAGTCTCAACCGGTAAACTCAGCGGAGTAGGCTGTGATGGTTGACGATTTTTTATAACTCTCTCTTGTCGGGTGTCAGCTATTGTCGGGGGGAGTTTTAGCTCTAAGTTACGGTTGTTTTTCGCCGTCTCGTTAGATTGTTTTCCATCGGGCTCTTTTCTTCGGCCAGGTATATTCTCTGTGGCTGACTGATGCTGGTCGTTTGTGGAATGAGCGTCAGGGGCTAACAGCTGATGGCTTAAGCTTTGTACCGCTGAGCTAGGAGAGTATCGATAATCGCTCAGCGACACCTTGAAATTAGAAGGGTTAATGGCCCTATTTGCGGCAGGATTAGGTGGATACTGATTTTTTTCTTGGGATATTGCTGATTGGGATAGCCTATTTGCCGTTGATTGAGATGTTTGGGGAAACGCAGAACGAGAGGTTTCCGGTTGATTGGAAAGAGGCGCAGGCGGCAGCGGACGTTTTATGGGTGCATGGTGACGACTTTTTGCTCCCTTAAATTTGGCTAATATTTGCCTTGACCAGCGCAAAAAATGTTTTATGAGTCGCCGTACCATGAACATTCGAACGGTAAGTGTGCATTTTATTCTACCGTTGCAAGGCTGTTTGCATGAGATGGAGGCATTGCTGGTACGCACAGAAGTAAGTATCTTGTACCAAGCAGATCGCAATCAAACCTCTCCCCAACCAGGCTGTAAGCGTTTCATGATAGGGCCATAGACCTTAAAGTAAGCGACTGAGCCAACCTGACGCAGCACCGATTTTTGAGGCGTATCAGCGCCCATGCAGCGCTGACAAACAGGGTTGGTGACTTGCAAACGATTAAATCCCTGACGCAGGCCACAGGCGGGGGCCTGGATATCTAAAATATCGCTAAGTGAATGGGTTTGTAGGTTGCCCAGGGGGATTTGGCCGTCGTAATCTTTGCAACAGGGGACAACAGTGCCGTCATATAAGATGCCTGCTTGATCAGATGTGCCGTTGCAATAGCCAAACTTGGCTGAAATCACCTCAGTACTTTCTACATTGCCCCAGCTGTCTAGGGGAAATGTTTCTAGAGCTAGTTTGGGGGTAAGCTCAATCACCTGCCATCTGCCCGGTTTATGGCGGGCGATGCGCTGGCGTAACTCATCATCGCTTGGGCGTTCTGGGTAACCATCCAGCAGTCGGTCGGCCCAAGCTGTCAGCTCCTGCTGCATCTGCGCTTTGCCTTCGACCACGTGCATCTGTTTGTGAGGCACTAAAAATGGATGGGGTGTGGTGTCTAGAAATTTAAGGTGGACCCGTGTTTGGGAACTTTGATCGGCCAGATTAGCCCTGACATACTGAGTAATGCCGTCAAAATATTGTTCAGGTTTGAGCTTGGGTGGTGCGCCGCGAATCATGAATGTAACCGGATCAGGAGTTTGTAGAGAGATTGTTACCTTAGGAATGCCAGAAGCTATTAGCTGTTGCCGATGACTAGGAAAAATATGAAACGTACTGCCGTTGGTGGTGAGGTGCAAATTTAAACCCCGCATTAGAGCCATATCAATGGCTTTGAAGATATGGGGATAGATTAAAGGCTCTCCCATCAGGTGAAAAGCAACGATTTTAGCCAGGTTCTTTGCGGCAATCTCATCAAGTGCTTTTTCTAGCAGCTCTAACTGCATATGGCCACGCTTGCGTTCCATGATGGCATCTGGGCAGAAGTCGCACTTAAAGTTACATACGTTGGTGACTTCGAGATGAATACGCTCAAGACGATGGCTGGCCATAGGGACTGTATATAAAACCGTCTTAGCTTAACAAGGGTGGGTGAAAGCTAGCTGAGAATTTTGTAGTGATGTAAACCAGTTTGGGTAGATAGACTGGGGATCAGCCATTTTTTGTATGAGAGATTAAGCTATATGTGAGAGTCTCTTGTGGTTTCAAAGGTTGGTTCTAGCCTGAGAAGTAATCTTAATTGTGATCAGGTAAATTATGACCGTATCGACAGCATCAGGCGGTTTAAGGACGCTTTCGGAATCTGAACGTATTGATTTGCTCAAGGGTTACGCTGAGCAAGATGCAATTTTTGGTAGCCCCAATCCTCGATATAAGCAATGTAAGGTGTATTGCGATCGCTACCTCGATATTCGCATCCAGCTAGTGGGCACTGACGGTCTGACCGATGCTGATTGGGATTTGACCATTTTCTAGGGTGAGATCTAGGGTGTTCGAGCAATGGCCGTAACAGTCGTAAAATTGCAACGCAGCCCTAACGGACACCATGAACGACAGTACAGCGGTTTTAGAGCAGGCGGCTCATGCTGAGCGACCCAATGCCAAAGATTTGGTCACAGCCCTACAGACCACCGAAAAAAGCACTAAAACCGCTTATAACTTGACCGATCTCATCGGTACCTGGCGGCTGCACTTTATTACAGGTACTAAAAAGACACGTCAAAAAGCAGGCGTCGCTTTGGGGTCCGGACGCTACTTACCCCGAATTATCAAGATTCAGCTCACCTATCAGGCGGATAGCAATGAGCAGGGCTGGGTGGAAAACTCTGTGGCTCTGGGGGCGCTCACCTTTACCCTGACCGGGCCGATCAAATTTTGGCCCAAAGCCAAATGTCTAGCGTTTGACTTTACCCAAATGCAGATCAAGCTAGGGTCACTCACGCTCTACCGGGGGCGCATGAAATCCGAAGATGCGGACCAGGCATTCTACTCACAGAAGCTGAAAGAACAAGCTTTTTTCAAATACTTTTGGGTTACTGAACAAGGGATTGCGGCCCGTGGGCGCGGTGGCGGGTTGGCTCTGTGGAGCCGCGAATCAGTCTATTGATGTCTCACGTCAAATTAAGAGCCATTTCATTGCTGTCTGTGTAACCAAGTCGGGTGTAGAGAAGTTTGCCTGCTTCAGATGCGTGTAAAACGGCTTTTGTGCAGCCGATACCCTGCAAGTATTTTGTGGTGGCTTGCATCAGCTGGGTTGCAATACCTTGCCTGCGATGAGATGGAACCACATAAAGGCCCCAAATATATCCTTTCTGATAGTCCAGACTGAGCATTGGATAAAGTTCCAAAATTTGACAACTCACTGAGCCCAAGATCTGGCCACTGGCTTCTGCTACAAAACCTTGATACTGCAGCTCATGACGCGCCTGCTCAATAAAGAGCTGTGTTTTAGTTAACCAGTCGGGCTGCATGGATTGGGCGGCAAGTCCGAGTTCTACCATGACGTGATGCAGATGCTGTGCGATCGCATCGTCATCCTGCTCAGTTGCTTTGCGAATAATGTAAGACTGTTTTTCCATCAGAATTGCAACCGTTCTTTTCCGTTGGTTTGATAACTCTTAAATGCAAAAGGGCGGTGGTTTTAACCACCGCCCTTTCAAGCCAAACCTTTAAGCTTCTAAATCACCAATGCACGTTTGGTTTAACGCACAACGCCGCGAGTCGCTGCCATATCTATGGGCTTCATAAAGTACAGCTGCACCATCTTCACACCGATTGTGGCGATGTGGGGCAGCTGACGCAGAAGTCTCAAAGGCTTAGGCTGATCGCTCTTGCCAATGGCCGCAACCTTCAAGCTTGCATCAGAAGCTGTATCCAGGTGCTTAAAGAAGTCAGGATGCTCCACATTGAGCATTACAGGGAAAACCTTCGCTGCAGACTCATTTGTCTTCTTGATGACGTGAATGTCATACTCACGGGCATCAAGACCCAGAGATGCATAGAAGCCACTGCGCTGAATATCATTCAGGAACATGGTGGCAAATACCGACAGCAGGAAGAAACGGCACCATAGCTTAGCCTTCCAGTCGTTGAGGATCTGGGGCTGGGCCTTCATAATGGCGGAGAAGAAGTCACCATGGCGGTTTTCATCCTGGCACCAGTTCTCAAAGAACTGGAAGATGGGATAAATCCGATTCTCGGGATGGGAATCTAAGT
>ERZ1740070.120-NODE-120-length-54201-cov-6.229398_pt1 | contig 54201 bp, 51 predicted proteins | sample MGYA00581734_ERZ1740070 | MGnify/ENA primary metagenome ERZ1740070 (study PRJEB43018, sample SAMN04849744) | marine metagenome | isolation source: floating plastic debris | place: Pacific Ocean | collected 2008-09-01 | study: EMG produced TPA metagenomics assembly... | reverse complement strand
GCACCGCGGCTCGCAATACCCCCCCGGGGACTCGAACCCCGAACCCGCTGATTAAGAGTCAGCTGCTCTACCGCCGCAACTGATTGGCAGTCAGTAGCTTACGACACGAACGATGCATGGCATGTGCAGAATCCGGTGCAGTGCCGATTCGCGACAAGCCGCACCTCATTGCATCGCGTCCGTCCCAGTGCGTGCCGATGGGGACTGGCCAGGTAACTGTTGTCCAACTCGAACGATGAGCGACAGCGTTGCCGGATCCGCGCCGGAAGGCCTCGGCAATTCTGCACTAGACCCGGGGACTTGGACCGCCACTTCACCACTCCGCACTCGATGAGCGAGCGCGTCGAGCAGCTGCTCCACAGTCGCAGATTCCAAAGCATGTGCTACTCGCTCGGTGCGCACCATCGGACCGTCACCAAAGGCGACGTAGTCGAAGCTTGCGTCAGCCAATACGGCGAACGCTGCTGCAGCCTCTACTGGTGGAGACTGCCCGACCGATAGTTGACGACGCACCGTCTCCGGATGCATGCCGGTACAACGCCCGATCTCCCTCCAAGAACGGCCACCAAGCATCGGCAGTAGCCGATCACGCATCGCCGACCACGGAGGGCGCGGAGCGACACATATACGCTTTGCCCGCGTCGACTCAGTCTTCAACTGTTTAGCACCCAGACTCACCAACCGTCACTCGGGTCCGGAGGCGTCTCATCTTCAGGATCCTCGCTTGGCGGCAACCCAAGCAGCCGCCTGAGCTCCTCGATCCAATCATCAAACGCGTCCGCTGTTTGGATGCCGGGTGCGACCGCGACCTCGCGGGTGCTCGCACCAGACAGGTCAGAGATCGCCGAGACCAGCAAGAGTGTCGCGAACAGAGAAGCACCAACGGCGCGGAAACCGCGCAGTCGCTCGGCGCGGCCGAGCGACTCGATTTGTTGAACTGCCATTTAGGGCCCGATCCAGCTGCGGTGGGCCGGTCGCACGACGAGACACTCGCCGTCGACACCCACCTAGTCAGCCAGCGGACGCCGCGGGAGATGCGGGGTGTGACGAGATGCCGAAGACTTTTTTGTTCGGCTTGGGTTTGCCTTGCTCCCTCGATGCAGGCATTGGCATACTCACGGGATGCTGCCACTCACATCTGCGGCTTCCACGCCAACCTCACATCTGGGTGAAGCCGAGCTCTTCACACTTGTTGCCGCTGGAGATCGCGCCGCGGCCGCGGAGTACCTCCGTCGTCAGGAACGCCTCATACGCGTACGCGCAGCCCGCTCGATGCCGAAGCGGACGCGACGGCTCTTCGACTCGGGCGACATCTTCTCGACCGTGGCTCGCCGCGTGGACCGACTTGTCGCGCAAGACTCGCTTCGAGCCGAGAGCGAGGCACAGTTCACGGCGCTCCTGTGCGTCATGGCACGAAATTGCGCGATCAGCAAGTCTCGAATCGCCGATCGGTTGGAAGGGTGCCGCGACGAAGACCACGAGGTCGCCGAGGCGTACCACCGGCGTGCCGCGGAATCGCCGCACCGCAATGTCGATGCCGAAGACGTGATCGGCACGGTGTCCCAGCAACTCCACGATCCACTCGACAGGCAGATCCTGCTGCTTTGGCTGCAAGGCGAGAACCACGCACAGATCGGCCGGCTGCTCGGGATTGAGCACGCGACCATTCGCCAGCGCTGGACACGAATCCGCGGCAAGTTGCGAGCCTCGCTCGACAAGGCTGTCCAATGAACAGCGTCGCGATACCAAGCGAGTCGATCACCGCTCTTGCCGCTCGTGTCACACGTGATGATGCCAGATTCAGCGACGAAGATGCCGCGGCTGCGATTGAAGCCATTGCCAAGTCCGAGGGCGGAATTGAAGCCCTTCGCGTGCACTGCGACCGACTCGCTTCCCATGAAGTGCTCATCGATACCGCGATCGACCTCGTGCTTGAGGACGATCTACTCCGAGGCGACACGCTCGAAGAGGCCACGGCAGCGCTTGCGCAACTGCACCCCTCGCTCGCACGGCAGATAACCCGCGCCGCATGGCTTCGTACGTTGCTCGAGTCGGTTGAGCAATCATCGCATGAGACAAAGACTCCCTTCGAGCTTGGGCCCCTTGACGCGACCGGCCAACGCCGTTTCGTCGCCCGCCACACGATCGGCTGTGGAGCGTTCGGGACGGTCTACTCAGGCATCGACAGACGCATGGGCATCGGCGGCGAGCCTGCGCCCGTCGCGATCAAAGTTCTCGACTCCGGACCAGCGGTGTTAGCGACGGCGATGCACGCCACAGAAGAAGCCGGGATGGCCCGCGCCGTCGATCACCCGAACGTCGTGCGTATGTACGACAGCTTTCTCGAGCCCGACCTGGGCCATGTCGTTGTCATGGAACTCGCCACAGCGGGCTCGCTCGAGCGAGCATGGAACACCAACGCAACACTCGCAGAAGCGAGCGAACTCGTTGAACAACTCTGCGAAGGCCTGACTGCTTGCCACCGAGTCGGCCTGATCCACGGCGATATCAAGGCGGCCAACGTGCTGATGTGCGCGCCAGACGGGCACGAGCAACCTACGCCGAAACTTGCAGACTTCGGCATCGCACGCTCGCTGCGGCACCCAGCGGATCAGCGACGAGCCGATACGACATCGCAGCTCATCATGGGCAACGCCGCTGGGTTGGCTCCGGAACTGATCGAAGGATCCCCGCCGAGCGTGACGTCCGACGTCTTTGGGCTAGGTGCCCTCCTGCTCTGGCTATGCACCGGTTACAGCATCCCTCAGGGCGAGGACCATGATCAGACCGCGAACGCCACGCGGCAGCACTGGCTCGATGCCCTTCACGAACGAGACCCTGCCCTGCACGCCATCTGCGACAAGTCGCTTTGCGGATTGCCAGAAGGTCGCTTCTCGAATCCCGAGGCGCTCCGAGACGCCCTGACCGCGTGGCGAACGGGACAAGTCATCCCTGAAGTTCGCATCCCGCCACTCCCGTCGGTCATTCGCTGGCTTCGATCCCACAGGCGAGCGGCGTTGGGCGCGGCAACGCTCGCAATCGCGAGCACTGCACTGATCACGCTGGGCGGTACGACCCTCGAACGCCGCGCTTTCCAACGCGGCATCCATGAAGCCCAAGCAACTGCGGCCTCGCTCATTGGCGATGAGACAGATGGGCGAGCACGCGGCTTTCGCGGGTGGATGGAGACATCACTCGGGCTCCACGTCCTCGGCGGATCAGCCGCACTTGCGGAAATCTCGGCGATTACGCCAGGCCCCACGTACATCGCCTCGATGCTCGCCGAGATCAACGATGTCGAGCAACCTGCAGGAGGCCCAACGCTGAAGTCTGCACTTTGGCGTATGTCACTCGCCGCGACGCTGCTTGAGGATCCGACCCCGCACGACATCACCGACGGCATCCTCAACGAAGCGAGCGTGTTTTTACGATCAACGCTGCCCCCGAGCGACGCGTCACTCGAGACCATCGCGACTCTCGAAGCCGTGAGTGTCGCGAAGCGCGAAGCGTTGTTCCGTACGCGAGGCGTTGGCACTCCCGTATCAGGCGACGATCTAAACACGGCTTACGAAACGGTTCGCACATACCTCGACACCGCCAGTAGCAGATTTACGAACGACCTGACGGACCAACAACTCCGCGAGCCGCTCGACCGCCTCGCAACGCGCGCGGCATGGCATCTCGCAAGCCACCACGTCTTTGATGATGCCATAGTGCACGACTGGTGTTCGCGGCAGATGGCCGGCATCCGTCGCTAAACCACTCCGTGCGTGGATGCCATATTGCGCGCCTGCCAATCGCATCTGGGCATCGAACGACCCGGCAGACCTCGCTATCAGCAAGCGCGGCTCGCCACCGTGGCTCTTGGCAATCGCCTCGCGAGGTCGAACGTCCAGCGACCATCCTCGGCACGGCGGTAAACAACTTGGAGCACGCCTCCGTCCGGCACTTCGAACTCCTTGCTGTACGTCATGCCGATCGGCTGCGGACTGCGGTCGACGCGAATGAATAGTCGATCCAGCGGACCACCATGGAGTTCGACGGTGTACCCCGGCTGTTCGCATCGACGAGCAAAGCGGCGAGCAGTCTCAGTCCGGATGAACTCAATCTCGGGCGCGATGAGGTTTATGTCGTACATGCGACACCCCATCGGCCGACACGGGCGGGCAACCAGAGCAAGCCATCCGAGAATGCCGGCCAATTCCGAAGGTCACGCCGTGTCCGCACAAGCCTGTGCATCCGCAGCCCGAATCACCCAGATATGTGCCTCGTGTCGCGGACTCGGTCAGCTTCGACTTCGGCGCAGGTGGCCAGAATGCAAGGGGGATAGGCGGCGACTCCGAACCGCATACAACGCACAGCAACTCGGTCTGTAGGCGCAACAGGACGCTCGCCAACCTCAGCAAAGCACTGTGCCGCCGTATCTTACGCCCCACTTCTTCCAGAAACGGTGCATTATCCGGTGCAGCAGCTTGCCGCGGCGGCTCGCACGCCGGTGCGCCGCGCTGCGGGTGCGTCATGATGCGGCTCATCGCCGTTCGACGCCCACCCGCTTCGATCATCATGCGCCGGATGTACACCGGCCAATGATTACATATGAACGAGAACGAACTGCAGCGGCGGGTGAAGAAGCTCCTCGACGAGGACCGGTTCGCCAACGCCATCTCGGGGCGAGAATCTGTTACCGCAGCGATCGCTCAGAATCGCGACGACAATTTCTGGCCCCGCCTCCCGGTGGACTATCTCGCCCGTACTCGGGTCGCAGAAGCCGCCGAGTATGTACTTTGCCGGCTGCACTCTTTGGAGCTGGTCACCCACAGCAGAAAGTCCATCTCGCTTAGCGCGGGTGAGACCATGTATACCGACTTGCTGTACTGCAACACAGAACAGGCCACGTTTGTGCTGCTGGAGCTCAAGATTGGTGCACAGACCGAACGGGAGGCAGTGACTGAGTTGCTGGCGTATGAGCAGGAAATCTTGAATCACTGTCCGTTCCTGAGCCATGACGACCTAGTCTTCATCGTAATTGGGACAGAGTTCCGAACCACGCTCGACCACTCCCTTGCAGGCATTATGACGTGGAGTCGCCGGAGAGTTCTCTGCCTACGAGCGGAGCCCTATGGCGATTCGGTCCGGCTCGCCGTCCACCTACCCGCAGCGTGGGCGCCTGTTGGACAAGGGATCCTACCGGCGAATGCTATCGCAACTGCCGACTTGTATCTTTATCCACGCGACAACCTCGGCCGCGAAGAGATCGAGTGCATAGCGAGCACTGCGATGGAATTCTTGGTCCGCGATGCCGACTACGCAGGGATCCACGGCTTTGCGATGCTCTGGGAGGACGCGATGCACCCCGAGGTCACTACTTGTCCACTTGTCATGACGATCGGTGTTGTCAACCCGTTTTCATTTCTACCAACTGCAATCATTGCTGGAACTCTTTCTCCTGATCGGACCGAGATCCAGAGCTATCTGATCGATGAAGATAGACACAAGGAGCTCGCCTCAGCACACGACTGGGCCACGAGTATCGGCGTACGAGCAGTTGCTTACTTGAATCACTGGGTCAGACCCTCCTGGGAGGGAATGTCAACGTGGCGTGCACTCCGCATCGCCGATCGAGTGGCTGGCCCGGCACACCTTCTGGAACGCCGTGCTAGGCCTTTGGCGTTCGATTTCTTCGGCGTCATGGGTGCCTATTCCCGTGACATGACGGCACGTACTGCCCTACGGACCGAGTTCCTCCCAAGCACAGTGAGACCCGGCGTGGATTGGCGGACCCCACGGCTTGGGGCAGCACTACTGGACGGAATGACGCTCCCGGAAGTCGTACCCATGGGCCAGTGGACCTTCGGTGCACTCTTCGAACTCGGACTGAGGCTTGGACGCTTCAGAACCATCGTCGAGGCGTTTCGACTTGCAGACGCCAAAGGCCAGCACAAGCTCGCAGCGCGTCTTTTCTGGGCGGAAGCCGACCTTTGGGAGCCGCTTCATGCTCTGCGCGATCGCTTTGGCTGCACTGAAGACATCGAGAGACCGCCTCCCTCGGTCGTGCTCGGTGGGTACACCGCAGAACGCGAGGTTGGAGCGGAAGTCGACGAGCTGGCGAACTGGATTTCGGAGCACTTTATCTCGGGCCGTACTGAGTTGACGATGGCCTTCAGTCTGGGGTTTGAGTCGCACGCTGTGTATGACGCTGCCATTGACAGCAACGACGATGACGGCCAGCTGATCAGCAAGATTGCCACAATCTCCCGCAAACTTGTTCTGGCCTCGATCGATCATCTTTTCATCGGCGAAGCGGCTCCAGAGGATCGCGCGGGACTCCTTCAGCTCCTCGCGAATCGAGCCGGAATCGACTCCGCGGACCAGCTGCCTAACGCAGATCTCGAGCAGAAGATTGCCGAACTTCCAGATACGGATCTTGTGGCGATGCTTCCGGACGGGATCGTTCCCCTAGTCGATTGCTGGCTTCCGCAGCTGTGGCACCGGCTGGTCCCCGCACGGCTGACGGGCTTGGACTGGTCTTGGTTGAGGCAACAAGTCGCGGCACTGCGGGCGCAGGGCATATCCCACCCGGGCATCATGCTGTACCCGAACGCTGAAGTAGCAACCGTTGACTTTTCAAGCAATGGACTCACGTTGCCTGTCGTTTCCACCGCGGAGACGCACGTGCTGGTGTCGGTCCATACGAGCGGTGCCGAGGTTGTCGTGGCGGTTCCATGGACAGAACTTGAAGCCCATGGCTTCGTCGAGATTGAAAGGCTTCTGTCGGAGGCACCGATGGACACCAAAGAGTCGTCCTCAGATACGCTATAAATCAGATGTTGCCCGGGCGACCCGCTGGACCCGGCGACCAGAATTAACCGCACTTCGGCATCTAATGGGCCTGCGACATCGGATTTGCCCCGTTGAAACGGTTCCGATCTGGGAGCGCGGCGCGACGGAGGCTGTCCACGCGTACGTCGATAGTTGCAGCCGCGACCGCCCCTACCAGCGGCTCGGCAACAAACTGCTCAAACTGCAGTCGACACCCGCCTCAGATGGCCGTGCGGCTGTCTGCGATCAGCGCCTTGGCGGATGAATCCGCTGCTACCGTCGTGCACCCTGACTCGCCCATAAGCCTGATTCCGAACATTGAAGTGGATTGCCTCTTCGCGTTGTCGGCGCGGCGATGCTCAGTGGCCAACCGTCAGCCGCGGCAACCCATCGCGGCCACCCGACCTCGGCCGGTATTTTCACCCCTACGGGAGCGATTTGGAACTAGGGACAGCGGCGACGCAGGCGGAATACTCACTGACGTGGTCTTCGCTTGGCGAAAACATATCCCCGACGCTGTTGTACATCAGGTCCAGTTGGCGGCCCCATGCCCGCTGCAGCTGCCACCAGTCATCGTCAGACAGGTCTTGGGAGACATCCTCCGCCTCGGCGAGCCATGCGAGACGGTCCGAATCAAACAACTGGCCAAGTCGATGACGGGTATGCGTTGCCCAGCCCGTGAACGAGCACCAAGTTGTGCTCTTGCTCCCACCAACGGTGATGCGAGCAAGATGCTCGCCCACGGTTGACACCACGGCTTGCGTGAAGACCTGCATGGCGATCTGTCGGCCGCCTCCATCGCCGATGAAGCGAACGGCAGGATCGTACGAGGCATGAATGTCCGAGTCGACGGTGACGTCCGCAAGATGCCTGATGTACTCAACCACAGTCTGACGATTCACATCGACCCGATTAACGACCGTCTTGCCGTGGTCGTCGAGCATCGTGCCCGTAGGAGCTGTCGGGAATCCTGCCACCGACACCGTCGACATGAACTCCTGTGATGTGCCTGTGGCGACCTCGATGCGACCAGCCATGAACATCGTCCACTGGCCGATCGTCGCGATACGGACCAATGGTGGGAGCGAGTCCCAGTCGTCGAGCTGCTCGGCCGACTCCAGTAGAAACGCACGAAAGCGACCCGCGCGGGACGCGTGGAAGTCGTTGACCTGCCGTCGCAGGTCGGCGTTCACGGCCTGCTCCCTCCGCAGCTGCCGCAGCACATAGAACCACATGCACGCGGCGAACAGTCCAACTACGTGGAAGATGTCGATACCCAGGAATGCAACATCCTCCCAAAACAGAAGGGCACCTACAACCGTCAACACTCCCGCGATAGCCCAAACAAGCCACTGGAGTTCGCTCCGCCTGATAAAAGACATGGCTCGAGTGTACCTCTATCGCCACCACCATCACCGCATCGCTGATCGAGGATGACGCCCAACACGCGCCCAAGCTCTCGATCCTTCCAGGCGGCGGGACACGCGGCACGCCATCGCCAACACACGCAACGTCGCACGGGACCGCGGCGTCGACCTGACCGGCACAGCCTTCGTCGACGCCCGCGCCAATGCCACATATGAGGGCTAGAGCGATCGGTGACGAGGACTCGCTCTCGATCGACGCCGCCCAGGAGCCGGACTACCGAGGCATGCCCGGAGGGTCTACAAACGCGGCCGGTGCCATTCCAGGTGGCTGGTCCATACGCCCAGCGGATGCAAGCCACCTCCGCACACAGGAAACTCCTCAACGTAATTCTTGCTGGTGTATTTAAACTGCCCCCAGAACCTAGTCCAGCACACGCTCCGACATCACCGACGCATGAGTGCAATCTCGTACAAGGGAGCAGGCCCAGGGACAGATTGATCTGGTTGTGCGCCACCGGAACGCCCGGACGATCGATCTTCTTCGGCTTCTCAGGATGGACCCAACGACAGCACTGCGCCGGGATTGGGGACACATGCACCATGCGAGTCCCCGTCACGTCGACCCGTCGGCCAGATTGGCAGCCGTCGGATGGCTTCCAAGAATGGTCGACAGGGGCTGCGGAGGGAGAGGCTTCGCGGGTGGCCGGCAAGGGCCGCTAGGAGAGCCTCAACCACCTTTTGAAACACAATAAACTGGCATGCTCATTGCTCGCTCAGGGTCCATGCCGGAATCCAACCCTCCTATCTCGCCACCGATTGCCCACGCCGACGTTCGCAGGTTCGCCGAGGATCGGGTCAACCTGCCGTCCGACACAGCCAAGCAACGCCGCAAGAAGATCAACGAGCTGCGCGAGCAGCTTTCGAAGTACCTCACCGAGCATCCAACCTGCGGGCTTGTCAAATCCTATCAGTCTGGAAGCGTTGCGAAAGGAACCGCGCTGAAGACCAGCAGTGATGTCGACATGGCGTTGTACATCACGCACGACGGCGATCATGAGGTGGACGACGAGCTGCTGAGCTGGATCGCGGAGCGCCTACGCAAGGCCTATCCGCAGATGTCCGCTGAGCAGATCAAACCAAAAACCTACTCGGTTGGGATCGAGTATCGAACAGCCGGCATCGACGTCGATGTCGTGCCCGTGTTCTATGACGGCGACAAGGATGACTACGGCTTGCTGGTCTCCCAGGATGACGGCTCAACGCTGCGGACCTGTGTCCCACGACACATCGATTTCATCCGCAAGCGGAAGGCGGCGCATCCAAGTCACTTCGCCCAGTTGGTGCGGCTTGCCAAATGGTGGGCCGCAGAGCAGAAGGCCGCGGACACCGCGTTCCGTCTGAAGTCATTCATGGTCGAGCTTATCTGTGCACATCTGGTGGACCGTGGTCATGATGTGTCCGACTACCGCGCGGGGCTTGAGGCGTTCTTCAACTATGTAGTAGAGACCAGATTGCAGGAGCAGATCGGGTTCACCGACTACTACTCCGCGCGAGACCTGCCGAGTGATCTGGCCGATCCAATTCAGATGTTCGACCCCGTCAACGCGGAGAACAACGTCGCCTCTACATACACCGATACACATCGTCAGCTGATTGTGAACGCCGCGCAGGATGCGCTGGACGCCCTTAACGAGGCCCACACAGCAGCAACCAAGGGGCATGCCATTGAGATGTGGCGGATCGTACTGGGACGCTCTTTCAGGGGGTAGGTTATGACTCAGTCCTACACAACCACTAGTACCTGGTCACGCACGCACGCTCGTCGCGTGGGCGGCAAGATCGCCGCGGATCTCCGTCAGATGCAGCAGTGCTATGGCTCACCTTCTGACCCACGGCTGGAGCAGTACCTCAACGAGCTCGTCGTATTATTGACCGAGGGCGTGATCAAAGAAGTCACGTATGGATTCAAGAGGGACAACACATGGGTGGTCGCGCTACGCTACACCGCCGACATGAATGGCAACATCAGCGTCGATGATCGCTCGGGTGGTATCCCGCGCGGCAAAAATGTCTCGGGTGCCCGGTGGGGGTCGTATCTGATCAAGAACGACAAATGGTCCTCGTTGACGACCACCGAACAAGCCGCGATTGAGCGGCAGCTACCGTTGCGCCGAGAAGGCGCCGAAGAGCCCTCCGTCACGACGCTCATCAGGAGTGGAGACCGCACGTACTCCTCGGCTGGCAGCGGTGTCCGCCGCTCGACGATCGGGGGCGCGACGTGAACCACACCGATCTCTTCGAAGACATTGTGACACTACCAGATCCTCGCGGTCTCGACCAGTTCAATCGGTTGGTCGGGCTTGATGAGTACAAGTCGCGACTGGTGAAAGAGGCCTTGCTGGGGCTCGATCCGGGACAGCTCAACGCGTGGAGCGCGAAGCACTATGGCGGCAAGCTCGCCGCACTCGAGTCCTTCTCAGCCCGGCCACCGCTATTTGTGCTCGCGGGAGATGTCGGGACAGGTAAGACCACTGGCTCGCAGCTTCGGGAGTGAGGTCGCCAAGCTCTCCCGCGTTCGTATTGAACTGTACGCGCTGAGCCTGAACACTCGCGGCAGCGGCGCCGTGGGAGAAATGACACGCCTGATCTCTAACGCCTTCAGCCAAGTCAAGGAATCGGTGTCGCGAACGCGTGGAGATGACGGCAAGGCCGGCCGCGGCATCATCCTGCTGATTGACGAGGCGGATGCGCTCGCGCAGTCTCGGGAAGCGGCACAGATGCACCACGAGGATCGGGCGGGCGTCAATGCCCTGATCCGCGGGATTGACGATATCGCGGAGAACAGACTGCCCGCGGTCGTGGTCATGTGCACGAACCGGCTGGAGGCGATCGACCCGGCTGTGCGGCGTAGAGCTGCTGCCGTGTTTCCATTCGCGCGGCCAGAACGTGCGCAGCGTTTTGCGGTACTGCAGACCGGGCTTGCAGGTGGTGGGTTCACAAACGCTGATCTTGAGCAGCTAGCGGACGCAACCGGCAGCGGCGGCGAACGCGACCATGGCTTCACGTATTCTGATCTGACGCAGCGACTGATCCCCGCCCTCGTGCTCGATGCATTCCCGGAACGCCCACTCGAGATCAGCCGCGCACTCGAAGTCGCCGCGAGTCTCGAGCCGACACCTCCATTCCGCGATCAGCAGCCATGAACACGGACCCGCGCGGCAGGTGCTTTCTGAGCTATCGCCGGTCTCGATCCGACGAGGCTGAGTTGCTGATCGCCGCGCTACACGACTTTGGCGTCCCCACATGGCAAGACATCACGGACCTGCGAGAGGAATCGACCGAGTCAGCGCTTCGGGGCGTAGTAGACGACCCTTCGATCGCCTCGGCGGTGCTCTGGATCACGCCGGATGTCGCCGAGTCACATGTCATCCGCCAGATCGAGGCACCGGGATTCATCAACCGCGCTCGCCTTGGAGACGCGTTCTACGTTGTTCCGGTTTGTGCCGGAGGCGTGGACTACGGCGACGCCGGTATTGTCATCGATCCCGCCCATTCCTTGGAGACCATCCCTGGCTGGAACCTGTGCAAAATCCCCATTGAATCAGGAGGCAGCAGGAAGCGCTTTCGGCGGAGAACGCCTAGCCCCAGCATCAACGCCGCCCACGCCAAGGCATTGGCTAGCCGGGTGCTGAAAAGACGTGTCCAGGCCATCCACGCGGGTGTCCCCGCAGAGGATCCGATCCGGGTGCGTGCTGTCTCACGTACGCCACCGGTAAAGGCGATTCCGGCGGATCTCGTATTCGACTGGCGACACAACTTCGATGGCCGTCGTGCGCCTCTTGAGAGTTGGAGCGAGCAGATACTGCCCGGCCTCAAGACCGCCGTGGATGGACTGCTGGAGACTGCGTCGATCCGGCGCGTCGTGTGCGAAGGGTTCGTTCCTCTGGCGGGTGCGGTGGCGATCGGCGCCACCTTCCTTCAACCGCTCGGCCTTCGTGTGTCCTGGCAGCAGACGATCCCGGGTGGCGAGTCTCAGGAATGGGGCCTGCAAAGTGCGCCCGCCGAGGTCCCGCTTGAGACCACGGTGTTCGATGGCGATCCACTCGAGTCTGATCTCGCCGTGCTGGTCTCTGTGAACGCGAACACCGAGGGCGGCTTCGCCGCGAGCCGAGCCGATCTGCCAGGGTTTCGGTCGATCGTACACATCCACGCGCCCGAGAAGCATCCGTTCCGCCTTGCACATGGGGGGGAGGCCCTCTGCGTGGCCGAGCGGGTTGTCGAAGAAATCAAGTCGGCACGCGACAGGCTCCGCAACCGTGGTGGGACGCATCTCTTTCTGAGCTGTCCAGCCGGCCTGGCGTTTCTCATCGGCCAGCTATCGAATCAGTTCATGCCCATGCAGACCTACGAGTTCGATCCGGAGTCACACGGGGGTCGCTACTACCCCGCCGCGTTGATCGAGAGAGTTTCGGCTGTCACGCCTCTTTGATGACCACCGTTCGGACGCTCGGTAGCACGCATGCTGCCCGCGCAGGGTCCAAAGGCTCAGCCGACGCTAAACCTGGTGCTGATCCATACTCTCCATGGATGCGAGCCTCTCTCTATCCCTGGCAACTGCTCAGCGTGATCCTCGCCGGCATCCTCAACGAACAGCAGCAGGGCGCAATCGAGTACCTCAAGGCGGAAAACCAGATTCTGCGACAGGAGATCGGTACCCGGCGTGTCCGGCTCACCGACGGACAGCGCCGCCGGCTCGCGGCGCGCGGCAAAGCCGTGGGGCGAAAGACGCTCTCCGAGATCTGCTCCATCGTCACGCCGGACACAATCCTGCGCTGGCACCCCACGCTGGTGGCCCGGAAGTACGACGGGAGCAAGTCCAGAAGAGACGGGAGACCCGGCGTCATGCCGGCCATCCGCGACCTGGTCATCCGTATGGCCACGGAAAATCGCCACTGGGGCTACGAGCGGATCGAGGGAGAGCTCCGGAACGTTGGGCATCGCGTCGCCCGCACCACAGTCGCGAACATCCTCCGCGAGCATGGACTTGAACCCGCCCCACTCCGATCGACGCGAACGACCTGGGCCGAGTTCCTGAAGATGCACTGGGGCTCGATCGCCGCCGTGGATTTCTTCACCGTTGAGGCATGGACCATGAGGGGTCTCACCCGAGTCCATGTGCTCTTCGTGATCGATCTTGCGACACGCCGGGTCGAGGTCGTTGGCATCACCGATCGACCGAATGGTCGATGGGTCTGCAACGCACTCCGGCGGCAGCTCGATGGCTTCGACGGCTTTCTGCGCCAGCACACGCATCTGATCCACGATCGAGACCCGCTCTTCACCAACGCAATGGCCGACATACTGGGCGCGTGTGACGTGCAGCCAGTCAAGCTGACGCCACGGAGCCCAAACCTCAATGCCTATGCGGAGCGTTTCGTGCGATCGATCAAGCACGAATGCCTGAACCGGATCGTCCCAATCGGCGAGCATCACCTGCAAGCTGCCATCGACGCTTACGTCGATCACTACAACCGCGAGCGACCGCACCAAGGACTCGGTAACGAGCTGCTCGCGCCGAGTTCGGCACCGACTATGGACGATGGCACGGTTGTGTGCGACGAGCAGCTCGGCGGCTTGATCCGCTCCTACCGCCGCGCAGCCTGATTCGCCCCAAACCCACCTGTCGAAGACTGACGTGGGACGCCCCTCGGCTCTGTCCGTGTGCGCTCCCCACTAACCCATGGACTCGCCCAGCACGCACACTGCTGCTCCTTGACGCCGGTCGAGTTTTTGGACCCTATGAGAACGCCCAGCTGGTCTCGGCCGGCGATGTCCGTGACGATGTCCGTAATGTGCTGGAGCGTGGACTCCATCGCTCGCGCGTAGCGAACTCGATGTTCCTCTAGATCAGCTCCCATCGACGCGATCTGTTTCTGCGCTCGGCCGCGAAGAGTTGGCCGAGCGGGAGGACATCGATCTTCGCTCGCTCATGGACATCGCGTAGACGATCCCGCCGAATACCAAACCCGGGCAGTCCCACGCCCTCGACCTCGGACGCACCGAGGTCGCCAAGCGACCCGGGACTGCCCAGCAAAACGGCTCCGTGCAACGCTACTGGTTCGGCGGCAGATCGTCGTCCTCGCCGAGCGCCTCGAGCGAGCCGCGAATGAAGCCCTTCAGGTTGTTGCTAGTCGACGGGAGCGAGTAGATATCAACCAACGCGTTCTTCGCAGCAACCGCGTCTTCTCCTCCATCCGTGATGAACTCTGCCAGGATGGAAAGTAGTTCGATCGGGGCGACGGCGTCCGCGTACGTTCCATCGATCAATCCAACAACCGACTCGATCCATGCACGCTGGGCCTGGGGCAACTCTGCCTGATACCGGACAAAGTCATCTGACTGAAGCGCCGCGATGAATCCATCGACGGCCGGCTTCGGATACTCCGCCGCATTTGCAGCGAGTGCCGGGAGGCTGGCCTGCCAAATCGCTGGCGAGACACACTTCGCGTACACGGCATAAAACCAAATAATCTCGCGAGCCTCGACGCCGCCTAGCTCGGGGACATAACCGTCGACATCCGCGGCGTTGGCCGCCGCCCACGCGGGCACGTTACACGTTGCCGGGGTGTCGAGGATGCAAAGAAGCTCGTCTTGCATGCTCGGGTACACGCCGTCGGCCTCGGTGACCAGACTCGACACAAAGGCACAGAACACGTCGGGCTGTGGATCAGCCATGAGCAGGTCGATCGTTGCCGCGAAGTGTTGCTCCGCGTCGACGACTTGAGGAAGAAGCAGCGCCACGCGTTCCGCCGCCATGCTGTCCGCGTGCGTGCCGCCGATCTGAAAACGCTGGGCATAGAAGGTATTGAGTCGGCCCGCGAACGGGACCAGCTCGTCGGGGTACTTCATCAACACACCGTCGAGGTACGACATCGCACGGTGGTATGTGCGACGGCTGCCAAAGAGCGCTGGGTCAGCCACGACCTCCTCGGCCACCTCGAGTGCTGCCTCAACGACCTCTGCCGCCGAGAAATTCGGATCGAGCTCGGACGCCGGATCTGGCGACAGCATGTTCCCTCGCACAACGTCTATGGTGGTTGGAGGAGCAAGAGCCAGAGTCGACGTGAGAACTATAATCGCAATCATCTGAGTTCTCCAATAATTTAATGTTAGTTTACAATCTGTCCGATACGTCGTGTCACCTTGGGGTGCGGGCTATTCCGCGACCGGATCGACACTTCCGTAGTTCAGATCCCAGACCGTTGCTTTCTTCAACTTATACCAGGAGTCCGGCTTCTTGTGCAGCAGGAGCGGATTCGGTGCCAGCACCGGGTGGAAGTGAGCAAGCGCTACGCCGGGCTGGCCCACAGGGGTGCCGGCCGGGGCGAGCCATGCAACGAACAACTCGTGCGCAGGGAAGGCGTCTCGCATGACCGTGACGTCAATGGCCGCGTTCTGCTCGCCGGAGTCCGGATCCATTTCCCACCATATCTCGGCCTCGAACCGTGCGTCGATCTGCATAACGTCGTGACCATTAAAGGGTAGCGGCGCTCCCATAGCCGGGTTCGTTGCACCCATTTGGCCCTTGACGTCCATACCAACACCGAAACTTCGCTTAACGTTTCGAGCGGCCATGATCCAGTTACATCCGAACGACTGCAGCTTCGGCAGTCTGCCTGTGATCGCATTCACGCCCCATGTGCACGCCTTCGCGGCCGTGACAGTCACAAATGCAACCGCAGGCGGCGTTGTGTCGACGCCAGCAAATAGCCCGCCGAAGTGGAGCTGGGGCCTGGCGATCGGATTGCCAGCGAGATACTGCAAGCCATTCACACCGCCGGCTCCCAGCGGCCACGTCACGATCACGTCCTGCGCATGGTACGTCGTCGACTCGCCGAACGGCTGGGATTGCGTTCCTGGCAGGGAAGCCCAATTCCCAGTCGGAAGACCGACGAGCTCTGGGATCTCGGGATGCGCGGTCGCCCGCAACGCAACGCGGTAGTCCGTGCTCAGGTAGATCGGGATGAATCTCCCGTCTCCGCCATAATACACCGGGAGTAGCGGCAGCGATATTGGGCCGGGCCCGCCGACAAAGTACGGACCGCTCATTCGTACGAACGGTAGAAACGCCTTGTAGTACACATCGATCTCGCGCGGACTCACGACACGAACCAAGGCGGTCATGCCGCACGACTTGTCACCGTCATCGACCGTGTAGGTCATCCGGATTCGTACGTATCCCTCTTCCGCAACCACCGCAGTCGCGGTCATGCCAGACACTTCGAACTCAACAAAGCGATCCGCGTCGTCCGGCTCAACAAAGATGTTCACGCTGTCTCCGTCGACGCTGCAGTTCTCCGCCCGGGCGGAGAATCTCACCTTGAACTCCTGGCCGACGAAAACATGCTTTGCGAAATCGGCCGCCCTGACGCACTTGCACGCGGGCCCATTTCCGCCGCCCCCACCGCCGCCCCCACCGCCATCGTCGCAGTCTTCGAGGGTGTCAACGCCAGTTGACTCGAACACCTGAATGGCCTCATACACCCCACCCCCATCCTCCGACGATGGGTCCCAGCCCGGGAACTTCGTCGTTGGGGCGATGTCACCTGGCCCGTCGAACGAGCCTCCGCCCCCGCCTCCACCGTTGCCGCCGCCGTCCTGGCATGGCTCCAAGCCATCGACCATCAGCGGTCGCGGATCTGCGTTTTGCCATTTGCGAGACAGCCCAAGCTCAACCAGACGGGTGTTTAGGCTCCCAGGATCGGCCGTCAACGTTGCGAACGGCGCGCCAGGGTCGAGCCCCATGCCCTCCGCCACCGCGTAGATGTCGTCAATTCGGATGTTCCCATCACCGTTGACATCCGCAAGCAGGCGAGAGCCACTCGCTCCGGCCTGCCCCAGAACTACTACAAGGTCGTCTTGGTCTACGGATTGCTCGCCGGTCGCGTCGCCGCGCGACAGGCGGACCGGCACGCCCACTGATAGCGCCGAGTTGCTCGGGGTGAAGATCGCATCCTGCACGATGAAGTCTGGAAGCCGCCGGAAGGCGATCATCCCTGGCCCCTCGGGTGGGAACGGGCGGAGAGACATGATCGCCACGTCAGAGTCGGGATCGTTGACGGGCGGCGGAAACAGCCCGGCACCGAAGACGCGGTTGTCCTCGTCGTCGTTGTAGACCGCATGGATCGCGGATTGGACACCGAGCTTTTGAACCGCTCCGCCGGAATCGACAAGATCGGCGCCCGAGAAGACGTAGACCGCGCCTCCGGCCAATGCGGGAGCACTCGGGGCGGTCGGTGCAGAAATCGCGACGTCCGGTACACCGTCGACATCGATGTCGGCGGTCTCCGAGATCGCAAATCCGAAGCCGTCGTCCACGTAGACGCCGGTGATTTCGGCGATGAGCGATCCAGTCTGCCCCGAGAATACAAACACGCGTCCGAGCGGATCTCGGTTTCTGGTGTACCCGAAGCCGCCAGCCGCGATCTCGCGGAAGCCATCGCCGTCGAGATCGCCAAGCGTCGCGACCGATCGGCCCATGAAGGCGTTGAAACGGGGACCATAGAGCGACGACACGCACGCGCCGGTTGCCGCACAATGGATATGCACGGCGCCTGCCCGCTCGATGTCGTTGTGGGCCTCGACGGGGGCACCGATGGCGATGTCGCGGACGCCGTCGCCATTCAGGTCACCAACGCGAGAAACAGCCGCCCCGAACAGCGAGCCCGCGTTGGTTTCCGCGACACTCAGTGCGATCTGCGCGCCGTCGGCTGACCAGAGCTCAACCGCCGCACCCCCATTGATGCTCGCGTTCTGAACGACCAACACCGACTCGTCGGAGACTGACATCTGCGCCGAGACGGAAGTAACTGCTGCAGCGGCCAGGCTGGCCACCGCGATCTTCCTGGCCTGGCCTCGGTCGGTGTGGCGCTGGCGGAATCGGGGGGGCATGATCACGTCCTTCCTGCTTGGTGATTCGATAGACCAACCAACCATAACCGAGAGTCCACTATTGCGGTCCCCAGGGTATTGTATTAACAGAAAAAATATGCATTGTCTTGCCCACTGGATGTTTGCTCTACCGTTGAAAGCGACGGGTCGACGATCAAATGCGCAACGGATCACGATCGCAGGCCCAACTCCATAGTTCTGTGGATACTCACCGCAAGCGACACAGATCTGAGTGTTTATCACTCAGATGAGCGCGACGCCCCGGCGCAGCCCCGGAGAGCGTTTATCTCTACTGCAATCCTCAACTGCCATTCGATCGCGGGTTGGACCTCGCGGTCGCGCGGCCGCCCGTGCTGCCGGAACATCTATGGCAACTTCGGCGACACCGATGTCACAACACATGCTTGGCAACCTCCGCGGCATGATTCGATCACCTGCGCTCGTCCCCGTCTCTTGATCCATTTGTGGTGCGAGGGATCGAGCAAGAATCCGGCCTCTATTTGGAGGCCAGGACGATGAACAAGAGCTGATTCAGTGAAGAGCAGAGCGCCTGCAGGTTGCGGCAGGCCGAGGGCGGCTCTGCCGTCCGGGATTTCTGCCGAAAGAAAGGCGTCGCTGAGCAGACGTTCTATCGGTGGAAGAGGAAGCTCGCCGGGATACGCGCACGGGTTGCCAGTAAGAACCGTGGCGTTGATGTCATGGATCTGTCAGCAGTCATCTCTTGACTGCTTCCGCGATCGCTTCCACAGCTCGTGCAAACGGCGTCGGGATACCTGGCGCGTCTTGATGTTCTGCCTCCCCGATTCGACCAAGTCGGTCTACGAGAGCATCAACACGGATCGAGTCATCTCGATCAAGGACCTCGATCAACTCAGAATACATCCGCGTGCGACGGTCATCCCTCGCATCTTCGTAACCATCGTCAAGCATCCGCAAGCTCTTAACGACCGAAGACACACCGATGCTGACAAACATCGCCCCAATGGCCAAGACGGCGAATCCATACGGGACGATGAACTTCGATGTCGACGACAAGGTTTGAACTGCAGCCTCCGCGTCGGCTTGGAGGCTCGGAACGCGCCGAATGAGATCTGTAATCTCGTCTCCGGCGTTGGCGACCTGCGTGAGTGTCTCAGTGATCTGGCCGGCAAGACCAGGTGTGTCCTCGGTGCCCTGGAGCTCGATAAGAAGGCCGTTGGCCCGACGCCCTGACGCACGGAGCTCGTCCGGCGTGACGACGGCCCTACTTGAGTCGCCAAGTTTTTGTAGCGTCGCCCGAGCCTTGTCGATAACTTCGGCTCCACCAATCGAGGTGCGCTGGATGATGTAGAACTCTGACGTGACATCCTGCCATCGATTGAAACGAGTTCTGCGGTCCCGGCGCACCTGGTACGCAGAGCTGGTCGGAGACACAAGCGTGAACAGCGCAGCAAGCTCGGCTGTCGAAAACGAAGCTTCTACCCGGGCGGCTTCCGTTTCGTTCGAGGCGACTGGTGGTACGACCGCCGTACGGCTTTCCAACTGATCGAGCGCTTCGGCAAGACTATCGATGACACTGGAAGAAGTTTGCCGCGCAGTGGCAGCCGTCACCTGAAGCTCTGTGTAACTGTTGAGAGCCGCAGGAAGCTGATTGGCGGCCCTCTCAAAGTCTCGGAGTTGGTCCTTGAGATTCGCAAGTGCGGACAGCGCCGTCTGGTTTGAAGCACCGGCAGGAGACGCAACCGTCTGCCCTCTGCTCCCCTCTGCCTCGCTGACCTCAGAAATCAGCTGCGTGAGATCGCCTACAGCATCGGCGGCAGGGTGCTCGACGATCACGGCAATGAGCCAGGCGAGGGCCGGAATTACCAGCAGATTCGAGAAGATGAGAGCGGCACCAAGAACGATGAATCGCCAGCCCTGCCGACGCCGTTGATCGGTAGCACGCGTCCGCTGGCGCGCGATGGCTTGCGTGTGGGAGGACTCTTGCCCGATTGTTGCATCGAGACGGTCTCGGACATTGGAAGATTCAGACGGTGGCATCGTGTCTCCATTCAGTAGTGGTGGCAGCATGACAATGTTGGCGAGCGGCCTTGTGCACAAGCCAAGAGGAGGCCCCCCAAAAGTTGCACGTCGGCGAAGCGGGCCGGATTGCTTGCCCTGGTGCCGCGTGATACGCGGCTTCGCCGGACCCACATTCTCAGATCGTGCAAAAGCGGCCTCCATCGCAAGAGAATCTCCGTTGGCCGAGCGGACGCGGCAAGTATCCGAGCCGCAGGAAGCTGCATCATGATCAACGCACTGGAGTGAGAGAGAGCCGCGGCTGAATCGCAAGGTCCGACTTAGGTCCGCCGTCGAATGGCACGGACTGATCGCCCGCTGGCGCATCGCCGCGCACACCGCTCGCCTGCTGAACGAGGGCCCGCAGTTCGCCGTGCACACGCGTAGCCTCTGTCAGCTGAAGCGCGTCCCGGAACCTGTACGATGTTGGTACATCCACCGCGGCGAGTAGATCGTCTAGCGAGCGGTCACCGGCGAGCGTTGTTGACACACCCATCTCCCAACGTCGCAGGTATCGAGCCATGGCCGCCATGCTCGTGCGATACCGGCACCAGCGATGCCCTTCCCAACTCATCTCCTCATTGGCGGGTGCGTCCGCGAAGCGCTCAACGAGCTGCTCGCCTGCACGCCTGCCAACACCGATGAGGTGCTGGACCGTCTCGTCGGGCATGTCGAGATTGAGACCACCCTCACCCTTAACGAGCCACACCTCCGCGACACGGTCTCGATACCCAGGCAACTTAATCAGCGTGCTGTCGGACCACGTCTGCGCAGAACGGAAGATCGCACCGAAGAAGCTCAGAAGCTGACCGAGCGGCTTTCCATTCATGGTCATCTCGCTCCACTGCTCGCCCATGCCGTCGGCGTTGTCCTCGGCCATCCAGATACGCTGGTTGTCGCCAACGCCGTCTCGGCCGTACACGTTCTGCTGTTTCTCTTTGTCCCAAGTCGCGTATTGCATGTTCATCGCCAGCGTCGGCCAACGCGGGAACGGGCTGTCGAAAAAATAGACGGGCAGGTTGCTCGTGATGCCCCCATCCGAAAACCAAATCTTGCGGTAGGCCCCGGTCCCCATGCTGTCCGGATAGTGCAGCGGGATGGGTGTGAACAAGACTGGAAACGAGAGGCTCATCCGCACCGCCACGATGACAGGCATGTCGCCCCCGACAGGCATCGGGAGGAGATCGCCCGGCGGGGGTGTTGCCATGTCTTCCTTGAGGACCCGCCCTCGTTCCTCGAGGTAGTCGACTACATACCCGGGGAAGAATTGCCTGAGCTCTGACGGCCGAAACGCGAACCGCTCATCGAGATAGGGCATCGCATACGGCCGCGCGAAGGACAGGCTTGTGGTGATCATCTGGAGGTAGACGCCCGTGCGCTCACCCATGACCGCCCGCACGGCGTCATTGCTCGGCGCTGGCGCATCATGGAGATCGCCGAAGGTGAGGGGTCGATGGCCATGCCCCATGCCCGCGATCTCATCGATCTGTTCTGAGAGCCACTCGGTGAGGGGCGGAAGCTTGGCTCCGCCTCGGTTGCCAAGTGCCATGCCCGTGCAGAGTCCGAGGCCGTTGTCGACGACCTGCTTCTCTGGCGATCGGAAGGTGACCTTTCGCCATATGTATCCCCCGAGGATCCGCTCTATTGGAAGCGCAGCGCTTTGGTCGCCCATAGCCACTGCTGATCTAAAGAGCTTGAACGCCCCGCGGGTCGAACGATCTGGGCGAAACAGATCGAGCAACTTGTCGCCACCGCCGACCGTTCCAGGAACACCCTCGAGCAGCCCATACCCCTCCGGGGATCCATTGCGGCGCCGGAGTTCCGCCGCGGCATGGAGCGCGGCGGCGATTGCCCCGGCGGATGTCCCCGCGATCCCAGAGAACCAGAAGCGCTGGGCAACCTCGGTGATTGCAGAGGGATACACCACGCCGCTCGTGATGCCGCCCTTCATGATGAAGTCACAGAGCCGGTCGGCATGCATGAAGTCTGGCACGGTTGGTCCCTTTCTTCCCGGAGACGTTTGGCTCCGATGAGTCCATGTGCGCCTAACGCGCCTTTGCCGCGAAACAGCAATCCCATCGGAGGACCGCCGAGTGACTACGCCGCACGTTGATCTCTAGATGGCGTCGAGGGCACATCTGGCACTGGTACCCACAGCCAATCCGCGACGGACCGTGATTCGCATCATCCGAGCGCACAGAAGTCTGGTTGGTCCCGACACCGCCTGCCCCGATGCCGCCCATCGCGATCACTATCCACAGAATGAGAAGTCCGACCGATGCCGTACCGTTCACTCCAAGCCCCCACCGAATCAGACCGCGAGGCCACATGGTCACGTCGGATGCCTTGGATGCGTTTGCTTCAAGGCTTACGAGCGCGGCTGCCTGCTCATACAACTTCTCCGTTGCCAACGCCCGCTTCGAGACGGACGAAAGCGTGAAGAAGCTCGAGATGGTCGCCGGCCCGGCCATCAGCGCGAAGAGCCATGCAACGACGACTTCAGCGCCTCGGACTGGGTTCGTGGCGAGCCCAGTCGCCGGCAGTTGTTTATCGCCACCCACTACCAAAGCCAATGCAGTCAGGTTGATGACCCAATAAAACGTGTACCACGTCATGTACGACTGCACGATCTGGCGGGAAGTCGCGCCCATCTGCTCGATGCGGACAACAAGTAGCTCGGCATGGTTCATCACGTCACCTCACGCTGCTGCTCAGACGGCTTTGAGACGATTTCTACCTCCGGCGTGTCGAGCATCCCCTCGACGCTCTTCAGCGCGTCCTCGGCCGACGCTGCCGGCGTCAGGTTCTTAAACATCTCGACCGGCGGCACCACGTACCCCGCGGTGTCCCAGCTGCCGCGTTCGCCCTTCACGAAGTCCTGCATGATCTCGGCCTCGAGCTGCGCATCGAGCTGGTCCAGGATGTCGCCGCGGAGCTCGTGCCATTCCATCCAGCGACGCGCAAACAGCGCGTAGCCCATGAGCGAGACCAGCGGGCCGAGCCCCGTGAACGGGCTCAGGACGATCCCCGCGAGGATGACCGCGATGGGCTCGTGGAAACGCATCACCGTGATCGGCGACTTCCCGCCCGGTAGCCCTGACCAGAACGCGTACGGCATGCCCGCGCTACGGCTGTGCCACGGGATGCCGCGGCGTTGGCGGATATGGGCCAGCACCGCGTGCGTGAGCGCAATGCAAGTGAAGCCGACGGTGACGTAGATGACCAGTCCGTCCTCGTATGAACGCGCAAACAGCCGGCCCATGCCATAGACCACCGCCACGAGCATCGCGATCACGGGCGCCGTGAGCGCACGCACACCGAATCGATGGTGCAGCACCACGTCCATGGGCAGGGCCAACAGCACGATCGATGCGAACAGCAGCTTCTTGACCGCCACGTAGAACTGCTTCAGCCAGCTGCCGAGCGCATCGGCCCGCGCCATGCCCTTCTGCATGGCGGGAAACATGTCCATCACGTCGGCTTCGGTATCGTCGAGTCTCATCCGATGGCTCCCGTATGGAGAGGGCCGCGGCGGGGGCAGCGGCGGGCCGGGTGGCAGGATTGGCGGGTTGGGTGACTTGCTCATGCTGCCTGCTCAAGACCTCTGGTCGAAGGTGGTTCTCAGCACATTGCGGCCCGTGGACTTCCAGCGCCGCCCGCCCTGGAAGACGATCGCGTCCACCAGACAGCCGTTATCCACACCCCCCTTGCGGAGCATGGTCATGGCTTGCGCCGGCACGTCGCTCTCGAGGCTCGTGCTCACGCTGACGTTGGTGGACCGCTTGGTCGTCGGCTTGCCCCGGTGGTCCTGGACATCGCGGTCTTGCGTGTTCGCGGTCGCGCGAGCGGTGTCGCCCCGCGCAAAGGTCCGCTCGGCCCACTCGTTGGTCACCGGATCGCCGTTGGCGTGGAAGAACTTCGTTTGCAGGACGCCCATGAGCGCATCGACGTTGGCCTGGCCGCCCGGCATCTCGCTCTGGTAGCACGGGAGGTTTTGTGTCAGGTAGACCGTGCAGGCGCGAGAGGACCTGGCCGTGGTCTGGAAGTCGAGGTCCCGCGCCGTGACGAAGAACTGCGCCTCATCGGCCCAGAGGAAGACGGGCCGCGGATCAACGCCGAGTCCATGATCCTCGGTCGCGCGTTGCCAGCAGTACTTCCAGATGATCTGGGCCGCCCGGCCGAGCTCGTGGTAGCGCTTGATTGGCAGGTCGATGATGAGGATCGCGCCCTCGTGCGTGACCTCGGGGACGACGGTCGTGTCCGTGCAGAAGAGCTCGCGGAGTGTGCCCCGCATGAGCCCGTCGGCCATGGTGGTAAACGTCGCGACGACCGATGATCGAGTCCGCTCGGCCAGCCCGGGGAACTCCTCGCACCAGTACGCGGCGGTGACCTTGAGGTCCCAGGCCTCCTGAAACGGGAGATTGCGCTCGTCGGCGGCCTGGAGCAATCGCCAGCAGTCGGCGTGTTGTCGCCAGACCGGATCGGCGACCTGGTCATGGTCTCGGGGCGCCGAGGCGATGACCTGTGCGATCGCGGGGAGGGAGACTCGCTCCTTGGCGAGGATCAGCAGGTCGATCGCGTTGCGGAGCAGTGTGCGCAGCGCCCGTGCCCAGAAGGGATCGGCGGGGCCGGACGTGCCGTCGCCACCCTCGACGCTCTCGATGACCGTGGCGAAAAGATCGACGATGTTGCCGGTCAGACCCGTGCCGCCGCAGCGGCGGGCCTCGTAGTCGAGGAAGTTGAAGCGGTGGTCGCCATCAGAGCCAAAGACAATCAGCGACTGGCTGCGTCCGGTCTCCTCGGCGTAGCGCCGCCAGAGGTCGGTCTCGTCGGGCTTGGCCGTGAGCACAAGGCCGCCGAAACCTCTGGAAAGCATCGCCTTGGCGATGGCTTGGCCGGAGCCGGAGGTTTTGCCCGAGCCGGTGGCGCCGAAGACCTGTGTGCCCTCGCATGCGTCGGCGACGGTCCAGGTGTCGTCCTTGGAGAGCCGGAGCAGGGGCGCGTCGAGGATCGAGGCGGGCTGCTTCTTGCGCAGACGGATCACGCGGGACCACCGGTGGTGCGACGGGTACGAAACAGCGTCGGGTCGTGTGATGTCCGCACGTTGGCGAGAGTGTGGGTCGGAATTGCGTGCACGCAAGCAAACACGCGAGTCGAGCGGACGAAGCACGAGATATTCACATGCGGTCGCACACATCTGTGGACGCGGGCGTGTGCATCACACGCTCCTGTGGCAACAAGGTCTTCACCGCAACCAGGAGTTGTTCTAGATAGCGGCCCATGAAACTCGCAGATTGGCTCCACGTGAGGGGCCTCACGCCCGAGCAGCTCCGATCGATGCTCGGCGTGGCCAAACGAAGCACTGTCAATCGCTACCTGTCGCACCAGCGCGTGCCGCAGCCCAAGACGCTCATGAAGATCATCGAGCTCACCGAGGGCGCGGTGACTCTGGCTGATTTCATGGATGCCGAGCCGCCCGACTGCGCGGCCGTGATCCTTGATGAGGATGACAACGAGAAGTGGGTCTTCCCGTGGTCGCGGGGGGATGAGCACCACGAGGCGGCGCTCGCCGCGGTGAGGGCCGAGCCCGATGCCGGGAGTCGGCTGTCGAATCCGCTTGCGCTGGCGCTCCGCACGCTGGATGGCAGGGCGCGCATGACGCCGCGGGGGCGCTTCCTGCTCGACGGACGGCCGAGCGATGCCCGACGCGTCGTGCAAGCCGCCAACGCGATCCTCGAAGACCGCGGCGAGCCGCCGATTCCGTATCCCGGCACCCCGGAGGGCATGCGATGAGGCGCGCGGAGTCTGCGCCACAGGGCGCGGGAATCGATCGCAACGAGGACAAGCTTCCGTTGACGATCGAGCCGAAGCGCGCGCGTCATGGCCCAAGAAAGGAGAACTGCCATGACAAATGCAAACGACTCACCGCTCGAGGACCAGCATCACGAGACATTGCTCAACGAACAGCGCATGGACCGGATCGTCGGCCGCCGGCTCACCCGGCTGAGAGAGGCCGCGAGCCTCACGCTCGACGATGTCCATGCGCTCAGCGGCATCCCGGAGGAGGGACTGACAGATCACGAGCGGGGCGAGATCCCGCTGCCGATCACGCGGCTGACGCCGATCGCAACAGCTCTTGGGATGACGCCCGAGTCTCTGCTGCGGCGGCTGCTGTGCCCGCTGTCCTGACAACGTCTGAAGTCGCCAGCCTGCTCCGCGTCCATCGCAACACCGTGGACCGCGAACGGCTCGCGGGCCGCCTCGGTCACGTCCGCATCGGCACGCGGGTGCTCTTCACCGAGCAGCACATCCACGACTACATCACCCACCAGACCAGCAACCACCCCCAACGAGAGAGAGGAGCATGTTCTACGAACCGATCTGGGAGTATCGCGACCACACGCTGGTCGCTCGACCCGACACCCCCCACTACTACATCACCTGGTGCGAGCCGAGAAGCCGACGCTTCAGCCGCAAGAGCACCCGGACGACGCGGCTCGAGGTCGCCAAAGAACGGCTGATCGAGTTTGCCGACGCGCGACACGACCGGATCGCGGGCAAGCGATCCATCCCCGAGCCGCATCAGGTCGAGATCGAGACCGTGATCACCCATTACCTTGACCGGAAGCTGCCAGCCGGCCACCGGAGCCGCAAGACCTGCCTCGACAACCTGATCCCGCTGCGGGCCTTCTTCGCCGAGCACCGGATGGTCCATGTGGCCGACCTCGACGCGGACCGCATCGACCTCTACGGGGAGTTTCGCAATGAGCTCTTCAGGCGAAACCAGATACGCCGCTACCAGAGCTGGGAGAAGTACCACGACTGGTCCGAGGCCGATCTGGCCCCGAAGCTCAAAGACATCTCCGACGGGACCATCGCCCGCGAGCTTTCCGTGCTCAACGCGGCATTACGGTTCTTCCACAAGCGGGGACGGATCAGCGACGTGCCCTTCATCCAACTCCCGCAGGCGATGCCCGCCCGGTCCCGCTGGTTGACGCGTGACGAGTTCGCCAGGCTGTATGAGGCCGCGACCTCGCCACGCCTTAAAGACTTCCTGCTCATCGCGATCTACACGCTGCAGCGGCCGGGCTTCATCTTGGAGCTGACCGTGGATCAGGTCGATCTGCCGAGACGGCGAATCGACTTTCTGAAGGCCGGCACGCGGCAGACCAAGAAAGGCCGGCCGGCGATCCGCATCTCGGAGCAGCTGGTGCCGGTCCTTGAGCGCCTGATCGACGAGAGTTACTCGGGCTATGTGCTGGAACGCAACGGATATCCGCTGCTCTCGGTCAAGAATCAGTTCACCGCGGCGGTCAAAGAGGCGGGGCTTTGGAGGCCCGGCAAGCACGAACAGCTCGTGCCATACACGTTGCGGCATACCGGGGCGACCTGGCTCGCGCAGGAGGGTGTGACGCTGTGGGAGATCGCGGGCATGCTTGGCCATCGTGATACGCGGATGGTCGAGCGGGTCTACGCCAAGCATCATCCGGACTTCCAACGTCGGGCGACGGACACCTTGGATCGGATGGTAACGGTGGCAAACGAGGCGGCATGACTGGCAACGCCGCGCGCCAGATGCGCGCCAGCCGGTTGTTGCCGTTGCCGCTGTGGCAACAGCTGTTGCCGGCCGGTCCAGGCCAAGCCCTTGATTTCATTGAAGAGGCGATGGTGGGCGGTAGAAGACTCGAACTTCCGACCTCCACGATGTCAACGATCCGGAAGTGAGTGAATCTGCCATACACAGGCGATCTGGTCACCCACTAGCACATTGCTTCAGCTTGCGCAAGGCCCAGTGACGCGCCAACCGGGCGAGCCGCTGTGCACGAAGCCCGTCTTGCACTGACAAGGCTTAGGAGTTCGATTCTCGAACACCTTGGGGCGCAGTATCGGTAATCGAGTGTGTCCTTGAGCCAGCAGCTTGCATCGTTGCAGCGACAACACCGCGAATGACAGCGGACGTACGAGCCCATCCCTTACCAAAGGTTGGGCCTGACGGCGACGCACATGACTTTCGCGACTCAACTGGAGGTCGCAACACATGCTTCGTTAACCGCATCTGTGTCACCGCACGCAACGATGCAACTTTACTTCATTACTTACTTGGACACGATATGTGTCCTTCTCGCACACAGGACGCAACATCCAGACACGGGCCGCCTTCCTTTCGCTTTAACTCACGCCATCGCCGATCCTGCCGGCAACCAGTTGAACTCGCTCCAGACCCGTTCGCTTTGCCCAGACGTCAACAGGCACGGCGGGTTGTCGCTACAGCACCCGGCAGGCTGTCAAGCTAAAATACTCGCCGTTTACCTTCTGCGCAAGACAGCAGCCAGTGGCATGCATTTCCTCCCGATCAACCGTAGCGCAGCACAGGGGTTTGAACTGTTCGCATGCGACGACGTCCCGAGTGCCGTACGTCGGAGCATCTTCCGCCGCGCCGCCGGTACTGCCTTGAGTACCTCGCCAGCGGTGTCGCGAGCAGAGGATTTCTGGCCAATTGCTTTCCCAACGGCGATGAACGCCGGATTCGGTACGGCTCTGATGTGAGTACGAACTCGCGACCACGCAGTGCAAATAGCTGCCACGAAAAGCCGCGCTTTCTCACATATCCACAACGATTGAACTCACTTCGCCCTCCCAACTCCTCTCATCTACCCCGGGGATGCACCAGCCGGATCAAGCGGCCGACTCTCCTCTCGACATCCTCAGCTACGCTGCAGGCCACGCACGAGCGTCACAATATCCTTTACCTCAAGTGCAAGGTCACAGTCCAAACCAAGCTCGACTGACAATATCTCCGCCGCGTTTGCGGCTCGCCTTGACTCTCTTAGCACAGCGAACACAGATGCGTCAACCACGGTTTGCATGCGAAGCTCGTCAACTACCTGACTTACCAAGTCGCACCAAGCAAGTACCTCGTCGGCTGGAAGGTCAACTCTCGCCCGCCTACCAACGTCGGGCGACTGACACGCTGGATCGGATGGTAACGGTGGCAAACGAGGCGGCATGACTGGCAACGCCGCGCGCCAGATGCGCGCCAGCCGGTTGTTGCCGTTGCCGCTGTGGCAACAGCTGTTGCCGGCCGGTCCAGGCCAAGCCCTTGATTTCATTGAAGAGGCGATGGTGGGCGGTAGAAGACTCGAACTTCCGACCTCCACGATGTCAACGACCCGGAGCCCTGTGCATCCGCCACTTTCAGCCCCTCTGGACACCTCCGCACACACAGAAAACTCTCACGTCACTCCCAAACGCGCGCCAACGACCTCCACGTAGTACGCGAATGGTGTACTTGGACTTCGCGTCCAACTGAGTTACTCCAGATAGCCGGCGGCTTTGTCATCGAGTACGACCGACGACCTGTATCCAGCTCCGAGATCGGGCCCAAGTCAAGGACAGCGCCCCGACAGCCGAAGACGGCTGGCTTGACGTTCACACACGTTTGCCTGTCAACGCATGGCCACACTCGACCAGGGGATCACTCCACGCATGTGCGCCATTCCGAGGTCCAATCGCACGGAAGTGCGCCGACGCTTCGGTCACATGCAGGCAATTACGAAACCTTATTCGCAAAGCAGGATCGATCCCGCCAACACGGGCGTAGCTTGAGATGTTCATCGGCACTTCATTACCACGCCGACAGGAGATCGCAATGCTCAATCGCCTCGCACTTTCGCTCGTTGCCGCGTGCGGCACCGCCACCACGCTCGCGGCCACCCTAGAGCTCAACCCAGATAGCGGCCTTCTGTCGGTCGATGGCGCGTCCTTCGCCGCGTCGGCGACCTTTAACGGTGCGATTATCGAGTCCGCGGGCACGACCGGTGGCGTGAGAACGTTCTTGGTGAACGGCGACCTGCTCGTCACCGCTGCCGATTCGGTTTTCGCCTCGAGCGGCAGCAACACCGGCGTGCGTCTGGTCGCGGGCAACGACGTCATCATCGAAGCAGGCGCAACCATTGATGTGTCGACCAGCACGTCGACCGGTCGCGCCGGCGGCGGTGACGGCGCTGGTGGCGGCGGCGGCGCGGGAGCGACCACTCTGGTCGGTTCCGGTGGTCTGGGTGGTGCCGGCGGATCGGGCGGCTCTGGTGGCTCGGGTGGCACTGGCGGATCGAGCATCGGATCAGACGGCCGCAACGGACAAGATGGAAACGCCGGCTCACGCGGATCCAACGGTGGCACCGGCCAGAGCGGCCGGCTTGGATCCAGCGGTTCGTCGGGTAGTCCCGGAGGCGCTGGCCTCAACAGTTCCGGCCCAAGTGGAGGCAGCGGAGGAAGTGGTGGCTTTGGCGGCGCGTCGAGAGCCGGTGCCCAGGGCGGCAACGCGGCGAGCTCCGGCGGCGGCGATGCCGGGCGCGGCGGCGGCGTCTTCGGTGATCAGACCTCTCTCTCGGAGGGTGGCGAGGGCGGCCGCGGCGGTGGCCCAGGGGGCGGCTTTGGCAGGGACGCCCAAGTGGGCAACCGTGGTAACACCGGCGGCACGGGCGGATCGGGAGCAGGTGGACAACACCCATCCGCGGGACCAGGGGTACTCGTCGGCGGCTCGGGTGGTGGAGGAGGTGGCGGCGGAGGAGGCGGTGGATCAGGGGGAGGCGCAGCCGGCGCGGGAGGCGGCTCGGGCGGAGGCGGCGGCGGTGGCGCCGGAGGTGGCCAACGCGGTTCGTCTGGATTCGCTGGCGCAGGCGGCCGCGGCGGCAACGGCGGGACCGGTGGTCGCGGCACAACGGGCGGCAACGGCGGCACGGGTGGACCCGGCGGCAACGGCGGACTTGGAGGTGGTGGCGGCGGCGCGATTGAGATCGTTGCACTCGGCACCCTCGAGTTTCGCGGGACTGCCGATGCGAGCGGCGCGAACGGTCGATCGGGTGGCGCGGGCTCGAACGGCGGCTTCGGCGGCTCGGCCCCTTTCAACAGCTTGCGCTCCGGCACGGACGGCGCTGATGGCCAGCAAGGTGGCTCGGGCTCCGGCGTGGTTGGTGCCAGCGGGGGCGACGGTAGAGCCGGCGGAACGAGCACGGGGCTCCCCGGCGGGTCTGGCAACGACTCGGCTGACGTGCCCTCGAACTTCTCTGCGCCCGGTGGTGGCGGCGGCGGCGGAACGGGCGGAAGCGGCGGAGGCTTCGGCGCACGCGGGGGTGATGGTGGTCGTGGAGGTACGGGCGGCACAGGCGGAGGCGGGGCAGGCGGGACGGTGTCGTTTGTTGCCACCGCTCTCGTCGGCGACGGCACCGTTGATACATCGGCCGGCGTCGGCAGTGCGGCAGCAGACGATGGACGCCTGCTTCTCAGCGGCGACGCCACCGGCGCAGCGTTCACGACGACCGGCGTGGCCCAGACTGAACTTTCACCTCCACCGCTCATCGCCAACCCCTACACAGGCGCGTCGTCCCCACGCGTGCCGGGGTTGGCCGGCGGTGCCGAGGCGTTTGGACCGAGCGATGCCAGCGCCACCGACTTGCTCAATGCCATCGCCGGGCTCCCGCGCCTTGCTGCGGCCTCGGATGGAGCGGCGATCGCCGTGCTCGACGACACAAGCGTGCTGCCCGGCCTTGATGCGGACTTGGCGGGCTTCGATCTGGTCGTTCTTCTCAATGTGGGCGACGCCGCACTGGCCGATGTGGCGTTCGGTGTAGACACGACGCCGACATCGCTCCTGCAAGGCGGGTTTGCAAACGACCCGCAGTTTGGTGGGTTAGGCGCAACACCGATCGCGAGCCTGGCCGACGATGGTGTCTACGCGACGCTGATCACCGAGGGCGGCTTCTCGAACTTCAACGTGGTGTTCACGTCGAGTACGACATGCAACTTCGTGATCCCGTTCGGCGACTTTTCAGCGATCGATGGCGGCATCTTGGTCCGCCTCGGATTGGACTGCGCGATCGTCGGGCCGTGCTCGGTCGCGGACGTTGATTCGGATGATGTGCCGGGCATCGGCGTGCCGGACGGAGCTGTCTCACTCGTGGACTTCAGCACGTACCTCTCACGATGGTCGGCTGGAGACCCTTCGGCAGACCTGACCACCGACGGCACAAACAACGGCATCCCGGATGGCGAGGTGTCGCTGAGCGACTTCGGCTTCTATCTGAACGCCTGGTCGGCAGGCTGCCCGTGACGAAGAATCGCTAGTCTGGAAGCGAAGCCCGCGGGCTCGTGTGGTCACGGCTGGCGCGCCAAACGCGCGTCAGTCGTGGTTTGTTGATGGGGTAGAATGGCACGCGTGCGGTCGTCCTGCCTGGTGCTGCCGAGAAGGATCGAAATTCCGGCCTCTCCCTTACCAAGGGCCGGGGGTCACGGCGACTTCGTGCAAGCCATCAGTCGGCCAGTGGGTTAGTCCCAACGACCGGCAGAATTGATGCACTTTCGTCAAGACGAGAGAACCTGCCCGTGCATAGCGATGTGGTGGTTCGCCAGTTCTTGATTTCAGCGGTACGCAGCAACAAGTACGGAACATCACGCACGCTGGTGTAGTCCGGCGCGGTAAACTCCACAATGAGCGCGGCGTCATGCGACGACCCGACAGTCGTCGGCTTGTTCACATCAATCGCGTAAACCGCCATTGAATCAGCCAGTGCGGAACTTAGAAACTTTTCCATACCCTCGTCCGATGCGCGCCTGGCCTCGCCCACCCTACCCCCTGTGTGATGGGCAACTTTGTCGGCAATTAGTGAAGCATATCCCATGCGCACTTCATTGCTGGCCCACTTCGGCCCGCCATGCACAAACATGACACACGCCACCTTGCGCAACGGCCCCCTACCCCTCGCAAAGGGGTCACTGTCGGACATCAGTACCCCATGAGTTTTAAGGAGCTTCATCGCGTCCTTGGCGTAGGCAGACAAGCTGCGGTTTGACGCGGCACCGACTTCGCGCCGGTGCCTCTCGAGCTGTAAAGCGAGCAGTGCAGCTTCGTACTTGCCGCAGCCGTCCGCCGTTCGCCACGCCTTCCGATTAAGTGCGCCAGTTGCGGCCTGCCGAAGATACTTAGACCACACAGCGACGTTTACGAGAACACTCCCGCCAGCCTTTCCGACAATGCCGTCAAGCTCACGGACAACACTATCAATCCGATCGCAGCCCCGCCGGTCCCATACGCGAACGATGAATTCAGCTCTTCCGTAAACTTCAAGACAGGTGTACGACCAGCCATAGTGTCGGTACAGCGACTCAAATACCTGGCTGATAACATCCTGGTCACGCGCCCCAACATTAAGTGATATAAAGTACGGGACTTGGCCAAAGGCCATCTCGCGAAACTCCGGCACAATCGGGAACGCAAACCCGGTGGTTGCGAATGTGCCCGGCACCACCGGAAGCTGCGCGCCAGCCACCATTCGAGCGCGATCACGCGGAGGCCTAAGCCTCTCGGCTTCGCCTTCAATCGTGTCACAGATATCCTTCGCCGCTGGACGATGACCCGGCTCAACTAGCATGCATCGGTAAATGATCTCTGACAATTCAGCAGAGACGGGGAACTTGGACGCATCCAAAAGCCACGGACGCTCTACTGACGTGTGCGCCGCGAATGATGCCTCCCAGACATGCGCGGCGGTCGGAAGTCGCGAACGATCCACAGCAAACGGCTTTTCCTCAGAATAGAGCTCGTACAGACAGCACCCAAGCGCGTATACGTCTCGATCGCTTGAGAGAGCAACTCCCTCCTCGTGATACTCAGGAGCGAGGTACGCCAAGGAACCAAATGGCCGGCCAAGTAGCTTCTGCTTCTCCAGGTTTTTGGAGATCCCCCAGTCTGCCAGCATCAGCGTACTGTCTTCGTTTAGCGACCACAAAATGTTCTCTGGCTTGAGGTCGCAATGGACATGACCGTCAGCATGGCAGCGCGATAGGCTCAATGCCAAGTGGTACAAATCGTCAAGATGCGACACGCCGCCGCGGTGCGCCTCTCGCATGTACTGCGGACCTACCTGCCCGCGATTGGCATACTCGAACACCAGCCCGTGCAACTCGACAGCAGCATCGCCGCCACGAACTTGCTCGCCTGGCACAAACTCGTACACGTCATCGCCCAGCGCCGTCTCTAACGGGCGAACGACGCCTTCAATTGCACAATGGTCATAAAAACGCGGCAGACTACGAAGACGCTCCATCTTTAACATCGGCCTGTACTCGTCGACCACGCCGTCTATCGCCCGACGCATGCCGTCGCTTTGATCCATTGCGACCGGAAGGATCTTCACGGCTCGCCAACTTTTCTGCTCTATGTGTCTTCCCGCCCAAACGGCCGCGAATCCACCAGAGGCCACCCTACGATGCAATAGGTACGAGCCAATCTGGACGTTGCGCAGGTCTACCCTTCCGATTGACGCCCGGAAGTCAAATGCTGCCATGTGTTGCACCAATTCGGAAGGATGCGTATATGCCAAATCCTCGGGGAAGTCTGTTCGTAAGCGCGGGCCCCAAAGAACTCAAAGATCATAGAGTCGACATATCCGATGAAATCGTGTATATCGGATACGACAACGACGGACGACTGGCTGTCGCGGCCCAGGTCGACGATGTACTCTGCAAGATCATATCCCGCTCAGATGCGTCGGCCGGCCACAACTTCGTTGCGTCAGATCCCCAAGGCCACTGCTGCTTCACTGTAAATGATGTCCCAATTGTTCAGGAAGTCAGGATTTTGGATGGCGACGTCCTCAAGTGCGCGAAGTCAGGGCTCGTTGCCAAGGTGATCATCGTGGCTAACGGTGGCACAGGCGCACCCCAGCCTTCCGATGAACCTGGAAGCCGCACCCACGGATACTCTACTTCTTCCAATGAGAAGTCGACATCCTAGCGATGGCGCTCTTGCTTTTGAAGGACAGCTCGCGAACTCGGCGAACTCATTTCACGCACTGCCAGCCGCCGAACGTCAACACTCAAAGCTCGAGATAAGGCGCGGCGCTCACGGGAACCCAACTGAACACACTCGCCTGACTCTATCGCCTCAACAAGCGAAACCGGATGGCCGAGCCTGTTCGCAAGCTCGCTCACAGTGAACCCTCGCGACTCTCGAAGTCTCGTGACAAACAACGCTAGGCTATCAACATACTCTTCCACGGGAACAAGCATCGCTGACGGCATCGGCTCTGGCAATGGAAACCGCCTTTCCCAGTATCAAGTCGAAAACTATTGTTCAGGAGTGTGACAATTGCGCCACGCATGCGGGCAATCGATGATGTTGTACACACCAAAAAGCTGACTATTGAAGTGGCGAGGTCGGATCTATAGGACTCTTTCCGTCTTTGAGTGTGTTATCAGGTCCGGCACCGTCCGGTGCCGGCCACCTGAACTCCAGCTCGACCTGGCCGCACGTTATCAGGTCGTTATTGGCCAAAGTCTCACTGGGTCGATTAAGTGGCACTCCGTTGAGCAACGTCGGAGACGTGGAAGATTCATTCGTTATCTCGTAGCCCTCGACGGCTGCCGTGCGCGAAACGCGGCATTGCAGCCGCGAGACGGAGGTGTCGGGTAGCTGCAAAAAGCATCCCGCGTTCCGCCCGATAGAAAACTCGCCAACCCCAATCAAAATTATCTGTCCGACTCGCGGATCACCGGCCCTAATGACTATCGCCGCTGACTGTTGCATTCGTAGCCTTCTTCCACATAGGTGGTGACGTCAAAAGTCTACCCTCGCCGAGCCACGCGTGCTACGCCTCTTCGAAGCCTTGCTTCGGGAAACAGTCTGTGGGATTGGGACCCTTGTTTCTACTTGGTACCAACTCGTTGGTCATGAGGGCGATGTTGGGGTAGGTTCACCCCATGCTCAGGGTCTTCCAATCCACCTCAGCAAGCGATGCAAAGTCGTATTTCACGGAGTCCTTGGCTCGTGAAAACTACTACACCGAGGGCCGAGACATCAACGGGCTCTGGGGTGGCAAGGCCGCGTCGCTGCTCGGCCTCTCTGGCGATCTCGATCGGCTCTCGTTCGCACGCCTCTGCGACAACACCCACCCCGGCAACGGCGACCGGCTGACCCCCAGGACTCGGGATGACCGCACCGTCGGCTACGACCTGACCTTCCACGCCCCCAAGGGTGTCTCGGTGCTCCATGCTCTGACGGGCGACGCCCGCATCGTCACCGCGATGCGTGACGCCGTCGCCGAGACCATGCTCGAGCTCGAGTCCGCGGTCCACACCCGCGTACGCCTCGACGGCAAGAGCGAGGACCGGCACACGGGAAACCTCGCCTGGGGCGATTTTGTGCATTTCACGACGCGGCCCGTGGATGGGCTGCCCGACCCGCATTTGCATGTGCACTGCTTTGTCTTCAATGCCACCCATGATCCGGTGGAGGACCGCTGGAAGGCGGGGCAGTTCCGGTATCTGGTCCAACAGCAGCCATACTTCGAGGCGGCGTACCACTCGCGCCTGGCCTCCAAGCTCGACGCGATCGGGTACCAGACGGCCCGCAACGCCCACGGCTGGGACCTTGATGGCATCCCCCGCGACCTGGTCACGGCCTTCTCCAGGCGGACCGAGCAGATCGAGAAGGCGGCCAAGCGGCTCGGCATCACCGACGCCGAGGAGAAGTCCACGCTGGGGGCCCGGACTCGCTCCAAGAAGTCCGATTCCCTGTCGCCCGAGGAGCTGGCACAGACGTGGCACGAGCGGCTGACCCCCGAGCAGGCCGAGTGGCTGCATCAGGTGACCCAGCGGCCGGGGACGCTTGAGCGTGGGACGTCTGAGCACGGGACCGAGCGGTCCGAGCAGGCCTTCACGAGGGACGGGCGGCCGATCGAGCCACGGATCGCCGATCCCAGCACGTCCCCCACCGCCATCACGCCCGCCAAAGCCTTAGACCATGCCATCGGGCACATCTTCGAGCGGTGCTGCGTTGAGCACGCACACCGGCTGGTCGCCGAGGCACTCCGCTACGGCCTCGGCCGGGTCTCGCCGGAGGCCGTCTGGGCCGAGCTCGACCAGAGGCAGGAGCTGCTCCACCGCACCGAGGGGCACGACCGCCTCGTCACCACCCGGGCCGTCCTGGCCGAAGAAAAAGCCATGCTTCGCTTCGCCATCGAGGGCAAGGGACAGTGCGTCCCGCTCGGGCAGACTCGCGACGGCGAAGCGACGTACCAGGTCGGCAGCCTCTCAGAGTCACAGGGCTTCAGCCTCAACGATCAGCAGACCGCCGCCATCGATCATCTGCTGAGCTCTCGCGACCGCGTGATGCTGCTCCGCGGCGGCGCCGGCACCGGCAAGACCGCGTTGCTCATGGAAGCAGCACAGGCGATCCAGCGTGGGACGCCTTCGTCTCCTGGAGTAAAAGTCTTCGCGTGTGCGGTGACGGCCGCCGCCTCACGCGGCGTCCTCCGCGAGGCCGGCTTCGCACGGGCCGAGACGCTCGAAAAACTCCTCACCGACCCAAGACTCCACGAACAGATCCGCGGCCAGCTCGTCTGGGTCGACGAGGCCGGCATGGTGGGTACACCCACCATGAAGCGGCTCTTTGACTTGGCCGCCAAGTGCGACGCCCGTGTCGTCCTCGCGGGGGACACCAAGCAGCACCCGCCCGTCGAGCGGGGCGATGCCATGCGGATCCTCGAGCGGCAGGCCGGCATCAAACCCGCCGAGGTCCGCGAGATCGTCCGCCAGTCCGGCATGTACAAGGACGCGGTCGAGGCGATGGAAGCCGGCGAGCTGACCAAGAGCGTCGAGCTGCTCGATCGCATGGGCTCGATCAAGGAGATCGACAACGAGCAACGCCACGAGGCCTTGGCCGAGAAGTATCTCGACGCGACCAAGGGACGCGGGACGGCCTTGGTCGTCTCGCCCACCCACGCCGAGGGACGCCAGGTCACCGAGAAGATCCGAGAGCAGTTGAAGTCTTCCGGCCGGCTCGGCGAGGAGCGGACGTTTACAAGGCTCCAGGACACGCAGTGGACCGACGCCGAGAAGGCCGACCCACACAAGTACGCCAAGGGCCAGGTGGTGCAGTTCACGCAGCACTGCCCGGGCGTGCCCAGCCGCGACATCCCGCCCGCCACCGCCGGGCTCCGCGGCACGGTTATCTCGACCGATCCCGCGAGGAAGCTCGTCCTCACCGAGGACGCCGACGGCGTCCGCCGGCCCCTGCCGCTGAATCAGGCCAGCAGGTTCGCGGTCTTCGAGCCGCAGCCGATCGACATCGCCGTCGGCGATCGCATCCGCATCACCCGCAACGACCACGCACTGGCTGGCTCGCACCGCCTGACCAACGGCTCGATGTATCGCGTCGCGGGGTTTACCGACGAGGGCCACATCCGGCTCGGCAACCGCGGCAAGTGGGAGGTTGCAAAGGGCATGGGCCACATCAACCACGCGTATTGCACCACGCCGCAGGCCGCCCAGGGCAAGAGCGTGGACCGCTGCTTCGCGGCGATGTCGTCGGAGTCCATGACCGCGAGCACCATGCAGCAGCTGTACGTCGTGCTCAGCCGGGGCAAGAAGTCCGTCGAGCTGATGACGGACAAGAGAGATGCTCTGATCAAGGCCGTGTCGCGTCTGGCGGTACGGCAGTCGGCGACCGAGCTGATCAAGGATGATCCGGGCAAGGTCAGAGAGAGCCGATTGGTCGAGCACGCGAGAGAAGTGCAGAGACTCAAGGCGTACGAGGCGGCACGCAAGGGACGCGGGCTGGCACAGCTGGGGCGGACGGCCCGGGGCAAGACCCGCGACGCCAGTCGCGACATCAATGACCGTCTAAACCGGGGCATCAATCGAGCCCGCGGCCGCGGCCGCGATCGGCGACCGCCCGGGCAGGAGCGTGAGCGATGAGCCAAGACGAGCGTTCAGGAGAAAGGAAACCACGCAAGCCGAGCGTGCTCGACAAGTACACAGGCGGCAACAGACCGGCCGGAGACGGACCAACTGGTGCCGGACCGGGCGGTGACGGTAACGACGCAGCGGTAACAGAGGCATCGGCTGGCAACGAGCCGGTCCGGCGTGGGCCACTGGTCACGCTGCCGGCGTCCAATGCGGCCATGCTCGATGTGCGGTTCCGCGACGGCCGGCGACAGGCGTTGCCGTACTCCTACCTGGCCAAGGTGGAGTTTGATCCTTCGGTTGGGATCACCTGCACGTTTGTGAGCGAGCGGGTGATCGTTAAGGGACGTGATCTCGCCTCGGTCTATGCGGCGATCTCGACGCACGCGGCCTTGGCAGTCGGCGAGTCCGACGCGACCTTCGATGAGGGCGAGGGCGTCTTCATCGAGTCCATCACCATCGAGCCGGTCGCGGGCGAGTAGCTCGCCCACCACGGAATGCTTCGTCGGATGTTCGGCCGCAGCGGGCGATGCGACCCCCGGCGACCCCGGCGACCCTCGGCGAGCTATGGCCGACACACCGAGGGAGGCATCGAGTGATCGACCGCGGCTATCTCCAGAACTCGTGCACTATCGATGACGCCAACTCGAACGAAGCGAGACGCTCGGCGACCGAGATGTCTCGGGCGGCCACACGCTGGGCAAACACCTCCGACGCGAAGAACACGTGGATCCAGAGGTCCAGGTCCGCGACCTGGTAGGCGGCCACGGTGAAGGGCTCCGAACGCATCATGAACCACGGCCGCTGGAGACCGGGCTCAATCTCGTGCTCGTAGTCGACCTTGACCGCGTACCCGGTGGGCACCACGGCGTCGTGTGGATCGAGAGCTTCGAGCGGGCGATCCTCCTGAGCGTCTCGCGGCTTGATACCAGGCGTGAGCGCGTCGATCACCTGCTCCGGGATGACGTGGGACTCACGCCGTCCGACCTTGCTCGTGCCGTCGCACTCGACGGCCCATACAACGTTCGCCCCGACGATGTGCCCGCCATCGGCGGTGACCACGTCCCGGTTGTGCCAATGGCTCGCGTACGACTCCAAGGTCCGGACATCGCCCTCGGGATCTCGAAGCAGGCCCAGCCTTGGGGCCGTGGTCGCCGCAGCCGTCATGACGACGCTCCCGCGGCCGCGAGTGCCTGCCGCAGCTCCTTGGCTGGTGTTGGCACGCTCGACTGGGGCCGTGGTTGCTCAATCTCGTGATCGACGATCTGCGTCGAGTCTTCGAGGATCTCATCGGCGAGGTATCGATCGAGTGCCTCGCCCTCGCTGGACGCCTCGACCAGGCATGTCCGTCGCCGGGTCTCGACGATGCTGACGATCCAAGTCTCAGGCTCGTCTTTGTAATGTTGGTGGAAGTACATGTGTTGGTCCTTTCTGTTGTGTTGAAAACAGCCCCGCGACGGGCATCGCCGGCACGCCGGCAGCTCAAGGGCCGCACTTGGCGGCATGGCTCGACCCTTGATGCTCGCCGGCGGGCGATGCCAGCGTGGCGTTCGTGGGAAACACACAGACAGGGGCGACAAGACCACCAAATGCACACGCGGCCATCGGCAATTCGGAAGCATCCTCGTCCCGCTATCCTGCACCGCTATGACCAGCCTGCTCACACTCGCAACAACGACGCTGCCGCCACCGTCGGCGCTCCGCACAGAGGGATTTCGCGTCGCGTTCGAAGACCTCCTGCCGCAAATCATCGAGGGCCTGCCGCTGTGGTTCTGGTGTCTGCTCGCAGCCGTTGCGGTATTCAACTTCCGACGCCTGGTTGCCTACTTCTTGCGTTCGACGGTCTTCAGGATGTTGCGTGGGAGCATGCTCGACTAGCTCTGGCCTGTTGGCTCGACCTGCCAGTAGACTGCGACTATGCCAGCCGCACCGCTTCTCATCGCCATCGCCAGCTTGGCCGTGTCCGGAAGCGCGTTTGCCACACCAGCCGTGCCGCCGCCATGGCGAGCTTGGGCCAATGACGAAGCCCGCACGCTCCGTGTTGAAGCCGAGACCGCCCGCGATGCTGGCAACACCGGCTGGGTCACGGAAGCAGAGGCAGCGGCCGCCACACTGGTCCACGAGATCGACGAGCGATATGCCGACCAGCCCGAGCACGCCGTCGATGCCAAGATCGTGCTTGCGATCAGCCTCGCACGCACGAAGCTGCTCGCCAGTGCGTCCGACATCATCCTCGACTTACGTCGCATCGCCCCCGAGCTGCCGAATCACCCGGAGCCGCTGCGACGCGTGCTGTACGCCCAGGGCATCGTCGGCCTTGTTGCGATGCAGTCCGGCTACAACGAGCCAACACGCGAGTCTCAGCAGCGAGCCTTTGACCAGGGACGCCGCTTCATCGGCGACGCGACCCGCAACCCGGCCATGACCGGCGAGCACTACGACGCCTTGATGGTGCAGTGGTGTGTTGTCGAGCCCGTGGCATCCGCACGGGAGACGCTCGTCGAGCGCTTGATCCAGCACGCCCGCGAAACGGAGAACGACACAACGCTGCTCGTCACGGCATTTCACGGTGCGGTGCGTGCCGCCGACCGCGACACCGCCGCCGAGCGATTCGGTATCGCAGCGTCCACCGCTCGGAAGCTCGACCGGGCCCGCGACGCGTTGATGATCGAGCTTGTTGAGGGACTGCTGCTCGAGCCCGATCGGGCCGAGCTCACCGACCTCGCCAAAGAAGTCTCTGGCCAGCTCATCGCGGATGTCCAAGCCGCGGGCGACGACCAGCACGCACTGCGTCCGCCGCTCGCGTTGCTCACGGCGTTCTCGGGGTTGCTATTGCGGATCGATGAGGACTTGGCCGTTCGCACGGCGGAAGATGCACTCGGGCTTGCCGACATCCATCTCGACGCAACCGCGAGCGAGCTCAACACGATCCGACTCTCCCACGCCCGTGTGTTGCGACGTGTCGGCCGGCCACTTCCGGACGGCTACGCGGGCCCCGATCCGGACACACACTCGATCAACGCCACGTTTGGATACCAAGGCACACCGCCGAGCCCTTGGAACCCGAGGCTTCGGCCGGTGCTGACGGCCGATCTAGTCATCGTGGAAGCGGATGGGCCGTAGCGATCGAGCAAACGCGACGTGGTGGGACTCTTCATCGCTGGCGGCTTACCACATGCGATCTGTGCCGCGATGTCACGATCGCGACCGATTTCTTGGTGTCGCTCTTGTCATCCCGGATCGCCTCGATGATGTGGCAGGCTGTCTTCTGCACACGATCCATCGATGCCATCAACGTCTCGGCATCGCCGCGGTACAACGCGATGTAGTCCGACGACGCGGTCGACGGCTCCAACCCGATCGCGTGACCGACAACGAATGCAACGGCCTCCGCCTCGGTCTCGCGGACCGTCTTCGAAGGGCGTTCTTCTTTGGGCACGCGGTGCAAGATCTCGTGGGCCCACTCGTGCACCAGCGTCGCGAATCGCTCGGCGGGATCGAGACTCCCGCACAGCACGATCTCGCCGCCCTTGGAGATGCCATCGGCACCGGCGAGGTGCTCGGCGGTGTTCAGTTCGATGCCGGATTCAACGACCGCCGACTCGAGACGTGTGAGTGCTTCGCCAGGATCGCCCCCAAACCGAGCCGGCTCGGGCAGCTCCTCGCCCTCGGTCTGCGAGACATCAAACACGTGCACACCGCGGAAGCGGACCCGGGGTTTGTCGTCGTCCGCTGCTTTTCCGCCTTTGGGCACGCCGTTGGGATCGGCCTCCTGCTTCCCCTTCAGCACCATCGGTGCGACGATGACAATTCCTCGCTCGCCCTTCTTCACCGACCGCCCGAACGACTTCCACGCCTTGAAGCCCGCGACGCGTGTCGCATCGGGACGCTGGCTCGCGATGAGCATGACGTTGCCGAAGCTGTATGCGTGGAAGCGGCTCATCGCTTTGAGGTACGCCACCAAGCGATCGCTCTTGCCTGCGTTCAGTTGTTGGGTGAGTTCCTCCAGGGCTTCGGCGGTCATGGACCGTGCACGATCTGAAGCCGACGGAGAAGTGCCGGGCGAGCGCCCGGCACCGGCCGTCATCGGCCGCTTCCCCCGCGGGACGCCTGCCCGCCACTTGCCGTGCGGGACATGGACGTCACGCTCCGCTCGGCCTTCTCCCGAGCCTCAAGCTCGTAGATCCGGGAGTGGGCGATATCGACGGCCTTGGAAACGGAGAGCAAATCGCCCCGGCCAAACGAGCCCGTCGAGTGCCAGTCGCCCTTGTCGTCGGCGTACCGCCGCTCGACCGTGACGCTGTACCTCGGCTCGCCCTCCTTGGTGAGGTTCCGCCAGATGGCGGCCTGGATGCCGCCGAAGCGGACCGTGTCCGCGGGGCGAGAGCCGCCCGAAGACGAAGAGGTAGGGCTCGTGGTCTCCGGGTCGGTCCCCGCTGCTTGCGACGAGGAAGGTGTCGCGGTTGAAGATGGAGTCGTAGTCGTTGAAGTTGCTGTGCTCATGCTGGTCTCCTTTCGCTGTGGTTGAACACCTGCAGACCACTCGCCGCGGCCGCGCAGGCGTGGGCAAGGTGGGGTGCCCGCCCGCGGGTCCGCGGCCTGCACGCAGGCGCAGCCGGAGGAAGGCCGACACACCCCTTGACGACGACGAGCACCGCGGCAGGGTCTTGGTCAGGGTGTTCAAGCAGGAAAGAGATCACATGGGAAGCGGTTGTTGCCAGGCGAGCCGGCGAGCGACTCAGGCGTCAGACGGAGCCGATGCCTCGTAGCGGTAGCGACGCCAACGCAGCAGCACGTGCACGAGGTACGCGGCGATCCCAGCGACGTACACGGCATACACCGGTCCGGGACTCACGTCCGCCGCCGCTGCGACCAACGTAAAAGGGGTCTCGGCGGTGGCCCGCATGAGTACAAGGCAGGCACCCAGCAACACAGCCGAGACCACGGCGACCGCGGCGACGCTCTCGACGCCGGTCCGCCCACCCACGGTCCGCCCACGGCTGGGATGCGAGGATTGGAACCGAAGAAGCTCGCTATTCAGTGATTCATTGATCGCCCGCTCGATCTGCTCGATGCGGCGGAGGGCATCCTCGAAGCTGCGGGCGTGGTTGATGGTCGTGCGGAGAAACCAGACCAGCGAGATCGGCACGATTACCAGGAGCAACACCGCGGCAAGACCGGGCAGCAAGGGCACGCTGGTCAAGAACGTTGTGAGTGCTGCACCCGCAAGCGGGATACGGCGATCAAGCGATGCCAGCCGAAACTCCGCGAGCTGATACAGCACGCGATATTCCTCAAGCAGCACGGCGATGTGGCTTGCGGTGTGTGATAAAGAAGAGTCAGGGCGACGCGGCATCTGGATCGTGTAGCACGATCCACAACCGACTGTAAAGCTCATTCCTACGGACGTATGCGTTCGATCTCATCGCGTGGATCGAAGCCGCACGCCTTGCACCACGCCACGAACTCCACCGGATCGATGCGGCGATCGCCGTGCTCAACCTTCGCTACGAACGAATGCGGCTTGCGGAGCTTCTTCGCCAACGCACGCTGCGTGAGCTCGGCGTCTTGACGCAGACTCAGCAGCTGTTTGCACAGCCGTCTGTAGGCGGGCGTGTGTTGGGGGCTTGTTCCCATTGCGGGAGCAAACTACGATCGGTCGACACTGCTCCCGTATTGGGAGCATGGAGCAGGCCGATGGACCACCCGATACACCCGACCACGCCGACGGCCCACCATGATCTGACCACGCCCGACATCTCCAGCGGTCGGGATGCGCTCTGTCACATCCTTGAGCTCGCCAGAAATTCGACCAACGAGCTCATCTCTGCAGCTCACGGCACCCCGACCGCCGCCTGCACCCGCATCCGCGGCACCGGCCCGGGCGTGTCATTCGCTGAGCTCGTCTGCCGGCTTGAGACCGACCACCCCATCAACCTCGCCTTCCCCTTCGAAGGCTCAGCCCGCGTCGGCGGGGCCGTCTGGCTCGCTTCCGACCTGCTCGATCCCGGCAACACATCTGCCCTGGCCAAGCTCCACTGGAAGTCCGGAGCACGCGACCTGCCGATGCATGTGCACACCCGCTCCGACCGCTTCATCATCGTCCTTGAGGGCCGCGGCTTCTTCCATGTCTCAGACCAGGGCCTGGACAGATTTGATGGCAGCTCTGTCCAGACCGTCGCCGCCCGGGAGCGGGACGTGTTTCTCTTCACGAGGGATGTCGTTCACACGTTCTCGACGGCCGAGCACGCCATGACGTTGCTCTCGGCCCAACTGCCCTTCATCCCATTCGATGATGCGACGCAGTACGCCCTGCCGGAACATCGCTGGACAGCAGCGGAGCATCTCGATCCGGCCGACTCCCGCGTCCGGCTCATGCCCGGCTGGACCAGCCTGGTCTAGCCTCCCCACTTCTTCTTCGGGTCCCCAATCAGCAAGACCGCCGGCGTGCATCGCCGGTCACATGGTCGTTGGCATCGCACGCGTGCAACGAGAACCCAGCGGGGCCAGACGCCGCAGTGACGGCTGCAGCTCTGCGGCATGGCCGAAGCACTCGCGTTTCGACAATCGGCGCGACATCACCTGTACCAAGCGTTCGCTGGCATGCCACACCCCCGCTTGGAGCAATTCCACTGATAGCACCGGCGTTCTCCGGTAGTGATTCTCGCATCGTCTACTTCTAATGATCATACACACGACACACGCGAGGAACCCAGCCATCGACGCAAGCCCCACCGGCCAGCTCGCGATGCTCCAGCATCGACGTCGCAAGCCACGCAACACGTCCATACACAGGGCCAAACGGCGTCGGTCGCACCGAAACGCCCCGCCAACCAACCCCGCTTCCACACCATGCGAGAGTGTTCATGTGCATATGTTTTTTGATGTTTTATATTGACACTCCGGAACCCACAGCATCTACTTTCGGTATCCATTTCCATCTCCCTTCCCCCCAAGCCCCGGAGGCCGCCATGCCCACGGAAGCCACGCTGTTCGCATCGCTCGATGCGTCACCCAAGCCACCCAGCGCACCGAAAGCGGACCGTTCGCCGCCGCCTCGCCCCGTCAGGGCGGCGGTGAGAAGGGACGCAGCAGTGCCACCGAAGCCCGCTCCGTGCATCGCAACAGATCAATTGCTCGCGGAAGACAGGCCGCCAATGACGCACGCGATGGCTCCGCAGCAACCAAACGAGCCCGTTGATCCAGACGACCCGATCCTCATCACCGAACGCGAAGCCGCCAAGGTGCTCTGCATCAGCCCGCGCAAGCTGTGGGATCTGCGCCAGCAGGGCGACGTCCCGCACATCCGACTCGGCCGCGCCGTCCGCTACTCGCGCCGCGATCTCGCGGCCTGGATCGACGCGCAGGCTCGCTCGCGCGGCAACAAGGCATCGACACACGGCTAGCTTCGTGACACGGTCGCCCACGAGGAGGACGACATGGCATCAATCACAAACGAATCCGGCGGAAGGAGGACGATCCAGTTCGTCGCGCCCGATGGCTCACGCAAGAGCGTGCGCCTCGGCAAAGTCTCAAAGCAGCACGCAGAACTGGCGAAGGTACGCATCGAGCGACTTATCGCAGCGCGCCTCATCGGCGAACCCCCGGACCCTGACACCAGGAAATGGCTTTATAACGTCGATCCCATCCTGCTTGATCGGCTGGCTCGCGCCGGCCTCGTTGAAGCAAGCCACTCCACGAGGCTCGGCGATCTCGGGAGCGCTTATCTTGGCCGACGAAGTGACTTGAAGCCACAAACACGCCGTTTTCTTCGCCTTGCAATGGACCGACTCACCGAGCACTTCGGACACGATCGCCTCGCCCGTACACTGACCACAGCGGACGCCGCAGACTGGCGCCGCCATCTACTCGCGAGCGGCCTGAGCGAAGCCACGGCACGCACATACGCCAGAGGCGTCAAGCAGGTCTTCCGAGACGCCATGGAACGCGAGTTGCTTGAGGCAAACCCGTTCGCCAAGCTGCCCTCGGGGACCGTCGCCAACACGAACGAACGAATCGTCACTCGAGCAGAGATCACGCGTGTTCTGGACGCTTGCCCGGACCAGTCATGGCGGACGCTCATCGCACTGTGTCGCTTCGGCGGCCTTCGATGCCCGAGCGAAACGCATTTGATCACATGGAGCGACGTCGACCTCAAAGACGGAAGGATGCTTGTCCGAAGCCCAAAGACCGAACACCACCTCGGCCACGACGCTCGAGAGGTCCCGATCCAGCCAGCGTTACTTGCGGAACTTCAGGCACAGCGGGCGGACAAAGACCACGGCCGCTGCGTCATCCCCCTTTCACGAAACAACCTCCACCGAAGGCTCACATTCATCATCGCCGAGGCCGGGGTCGACCCATGGCGCGACCCGTTTCATTGCCTGCGCCGCTCCTGCCAGACCGAGTGGGCCGAGGATTTTCCCGAGCACGTCGTCGCGAGCTGGATTGGCAACAGTGTTGTCGTAGCACGGAGGCACTACCTCAAGGTTACGGAGGAGCACTTTCACGCGGCCAAGGGGGCGGGCAGATAGCGAAAGCAGCCAGCCGCGGCGGGAGACTGCCACTCCAGCAACTTGGCGAAGACCCGATTGCGACCGCCGACGCAGACGAGAAAGACCCATGAAGGTCCGATGCCGACGGCTATACTCAGACTCGAGTGGCACTACATGCCCAAAACGAGGGGATGCGGCGTGGAATCGACCCAGCGACTTTTTGCCCGCAAGCTCTTCAGACTCCGGGCCGTGCAGGCGAAGGGAATGGAGTTCCAGCGGCTATTCGAGCAGATAATGGCCTTCCATTGCTCGTCGTTTACACCTATCAAACCCTACGGCAAGTACGGCGATCGAAAAAACGACGGCTACAACCGCGAAACCGGCTGTTTCTATCAAGTGCATGCACCGGATGATCCCTCCAAGTCCGAGACTGTCCTCGCCGCCGCGAGCAAAGCCAAAGCCGACTTCGAGGGCATGCTGACCGCGTGGAGCGGCAAGACTCCAGTTAACGAGTATCGGTTCGTCTTTAACGATGACTATCGCGGCTGCCCCGCGCCGGTTGAAGAAGCACTGCTTGAGGTAACGAACAAGCACGGCGTTGCAGCGACTGCGATGTTGTGCCAACACCTTGAGGACATCGTGCTGAAGCTCGACGACGACCAGATAATGCTAGTCGTACAAGCCCCAATACCTACAGCGAACCCGCTGCCATCGATCGACTTCAGCATTCTCGGCGAAGTGATCAATCACATACTGTCATCTCAGCAGCCCATCTCACAGAACTCCATTCTTGAAGCCCCTACCTTTGACAGCAAGATCGAGTTCAACGGCTTAACGCAACACGTGGCCGACTTGCTTCGCGTGGGTTCGTATCAACACGACGCAGTCGCCAAGTACTTCTCAAGAAACTCCACCTACGCGAAGCAGGAACTTCGGAATCACATCGCAGCCATGCACAACGATGCTCGAACACTCTTAGCTGGGTCCGACTGCGACAGCGGCAACGACATAGTTTTCTTCGAAACTCTTCGCCTGATTACGCCTAATGGACCGATCGATTCAGCCGCCGAGCCTTCTCACCACAAACTTTTGCAAGATGCTGCCCTTGTTGTGATGGCGTTTTTCTTCGAGTCCTGCGACATCTTTGAGGCACCCAATGCTACTTCCTGACAAACACATCCGGCTAGCCGAGTCGGTGCTGGGGCTCGGCGCGTTCATTCTTGAACAACTCGACCATCCAAAAAGCCTCGATTCGATTCACGACCTAACCCTCGCTGCGACTGGAACCAAGGCACTTCCAGCACCCCACGACATTGAGTCCGTAACCCTCTCTGTAGTAATTTTGTACTCGAATGGGGCAATCCAGCACACGTCATCTGGGAAGATTGCGCGATGCGCCTCGTAAAACTCTCCGCAAACAAGAAGAGCTTCAAGACGGTCGCCTTCAATCGGACCGGCCTTTCACTCGTGGTCGCGGAACAGCACGAATCTGGAGCTGATCAAACATCCACGTACAATGGCGTCGGCAAGTCCCTGATGTTTTCCATCCTGCACTACTGCCTAGGCTCAAACAAGATCGACGCGTTTGCCAAGCATCTCAAGGGGTGGGCATTTTCACTCACCATTGAAGCTGATGATAGACATCACGTCATCACTAGAAGCGCAGACGATCCCAAGTCGATCAGCCTCGATGGAGAAGAAATCTCGCTTACGAAGCTTCGAGAAGTGTTGCAAGGCTGGTCATTCGGCATCCCGGCAGGCACAAAACACCTTACTTTCCGATCGCTCATCTCCAGGTTCATCCGATCTGGAAGGTCTGCGTACAACGAGTTCTTGATTGCGGACGGAGGCGAGACAAAGGCGCCCTATCAGGCGATGTTGCGATCGGCATTTCTTTTGGGCCTCGACCTTGAGTTTGCCAGAACCAAGTTTGAACTTCGGACGCGCGAGCAGTCGCTCAAGCAAACAATGGACAAACTCCAGAAGGACCCTGTGTTCGCTCCGCTGATTGCCGAGAATGCCGTTGAGATCGAGTCTGAGTCCCTACGCGAAGAGGTCGACCGACTCCGCCGCGACCTGAATGCCTTCAAGGTGGCGGATGACTACCGCGAGATCGAGTTGGAAGCAGATCGCGTCAAGCGAGAACTCGGAGTAGTTCGCCGCGAAGCGACTTCGCTCGACGAGGCCATTTCGCAGATTGACCGCAGCCTTTCAACCAAGATTGACCTATCGGCACAGAGAGTCATCGCTCTGTATCAAGAAGCGCAAGCACTCCTTCCCGAAATGGTAACGCGACGCATCGAAGAGGTCCTCGCGTTTCAAGAGGAACTACAGCGAAAACGGGTGCTGCGACTTACCAAAGATCGCCAGCGATTGATGTCTCAGCACAAGGCCGCAGCCAAGATGATCGCCTCACTCTCAGGAGAATTAGATCGCCAGCTCCGATACCTTGGCGACCATCATGCACTGGACGAGTACCTCGCCGTTTCAGAGCGATTGCGAGAAGTGCAGCACCTCCTCGCCAAAGTCGAAGACTCTAAGACGCTACGCGATACCGTCGATCGAGAACTGAAGACCATCAGCCGAGACATGGCAGAGGGCAACATCGATACCGATGAGTATCTTGAGTCGGCCAAGGCATTGATTGACGAGGCATCCTCTCTGTTCCGCGCCTTCGCCCGAGACCTATACGGGAACCGACGAAGCGGCTTAGTGATCGCGAACGACTCGGGAACCAACACGCTTCGCTATAAGATCGACGCTCACATCACTGCGGACGCCGCAGAGGGCATCAACGAGGCGAAGATATTCTGCTTCGATTTGACCTTGCTGGCTCTCGCCCGTGGCCACCGAGTCAAATTCTTGGCGCACGACAGCACGCTTTTCGGTCCCATTGACCCACGCCAGACGCTGTCGATGTTTCGAGCTGCCGATCGAGTTTGTAGAGAGCACGACCTGCAATACATCGCGGCGCTCAACCTGCACGATATCACACCGATTACTGAGCAAGTCGGTCTTGAGAAAGACGAGTACGACAAACTCTTCGGCGACGCGGCAAGAGTCCTTCGGCTCACCGACGAATCCCGCAAGACGAAGCTGTTGGGCATCGATGTTGATATGAACTACTCGAAGTCGTAGCGAGTGCAGCTTGATTCAAGCAGGTCACGATTGCAGATCGCCTCGCCGCTCACGCCTGGGTTGGACCTCGCCGACACTCTCCATCGTGTTGGCAGTCGGGAGGCGTAACTGCAGAAGAGTGGCCAGCGCGTCACGCGTCGCACTGCGGGTCGCGTTTACAAAACTCGACGCCGACGAGCACACAGCTACCAGCAACTACAACTCTAGCGGGGCTCGTAGACCTCGTTCGCTCGGCTTCGAGCCGGTGCAGAATCCGGTGCAGTGCGATGCCGAAACAGGCCGCATTGACTCGCGGCCGTTGAACGTCCAAAGTCACACGACAGCCGTAAACACCGCTCTGTGCGAGACTTCGCGATGCATTGCGAATACCCCCCCGGGGACTCGAACCCCGAACCCGCTGATTAAGAGTCAGCTGCTCTACCGATTGAGCTAGGGAGGCAATCGGCCCACCATCTGGTGCGCCGAACCGCATGCTATTCGCCCCCAATCCAATCGTCGAGCCGCTTCCTATCTCTTACCCACCCACCGCTGCCCACACAAAGCACGCCAGCCCCGCCCCGCCACGCCCCGCCCCTCCACGCTCCACCCCACCACGCCCCGTTGACGACCGCAACGTCCCACGCCTACCCTTGCGGGCTCGGGATGCCCCCACGCGACACCCTCGCCACCGGCCTCCCCTTTCCCAGATCACGCAACCCAGCGTCACGCACCGCAGCACGTCGCTGCCAAGACCACCGGACAACGCGCCATGCTTCCCGCCTTCCGCCAATCCCACGGCCGCACCCGCCGGCGCCGCTCCCATGACGCCCTGGTCGGCACGCTGCCCACCGTCTGCCCCGTCTCCGGCATGCCCAAGCTCCACCACCGCGTCTGCAAAGAGTCCGGCTACGTTCGCCCAGGCCTCCGCATCAGCGTTCCCAAGCTCGGCATCGGCACCAAGGGCTAACTCCCGATGAGACTCGCGGTTGACGTCATGGGCGGCGACGACGCCCCGGACGCCATCTTAAAAGGCTGCGTCGATGCCATCGAGCATCTCTACGCAGACGACCAGCTCATCCTCGTCGGCGACGAGGCAGTCATCTCCGAGACCCTGACCGAGCGTGGCATCTCCGATCCGCGTCTCGTCATCCACCACGCCGCCGATGTCATCGCCATGCACGAGTCCCCCGCAAGGGCCGTGCGGGCAAAGACCAACTCATCCATAGTGCAAATGGCCCTGCTCGGCTCCCGCAAAGCCGACGATCCCGTCGACGCCGTGCTCTCCGCAGGCAACACCGGCGCGTGCGTCTCCGCCGCCATCATGCACCTCAAGCGCCTCCCCGGCGTCCACCGCCCCGGCATAGCCGTCACCATCCCTGCCCTCGCAGGACCACTCGTCCTCTGCGACGCCGGCGCGAACCCCGAGCCCAAGGCCGCCCACCTCTGGCAATACGGCGTCATGGCCGACGTCCACGCACGCCACGCCCTGGGCATCGATCGCCCACGCGTCGCGCTGCTCAACATCGGCTCCGAAGAGGGCAAGGGCTCCGACCTCGTCCGCAACACCGCCGCCCTGCTCAAAGCAACCCCCGACCTCAACTACATCGGCTACATCGAAGGTCGCGACTTCTTCGACGGCGCCGCCGACGTCGTCATCACCGACGGCTTCGTCGGCAACACCGTCCTCAAAATGGCCCAAGGCCTCGCCAAAAGCCTCTTCACCGCAATCGCCCACGAGATCTTCCAGCACGACCCCCAGCTCGCCGTCCAGTTCGAGCCCGTCGTCAAGGGCATCTACGCCAAGAACGACTACCACGAGTACGGCGGCGCACCACTCCTGGGCGTCAACGGCAACTGCATGATCGCCCACGGCTCATCCCAGCCCCGCACCATCGCAGCCGCCGTCCGCAACACAAAGGCACACGTCGCCGCAGGCACCAACGCCCACATCCAGAAGCGCATCGCAGAAGTCGCGCACCTCGAGCACGGCGCCACGGCCTCGGCCACCGCCGAATCAAAGCCGGCCCAGACCCAAGCCCAGCAGGAGCACGCATGAGCCTGCCCACCCGGCGTCCGCCCAAAGGCGTCCGAATCGTCGGCTCCGGCTCAGCACTCCCCGCGCGATCACTCAGCAACCAAGACCTCATGAAGGTCATGGAAACCTCCGACGACTGGATCCGCCAACGCACCGGCATCACAAGCCGGCAGGTCTATTCGCCCGACAACGGCGAGACCACCGCGAGCCTCGCGACCACCGCCGTCAACAACGCACTCGCCGACGCGGGCATGAAATCCGACGAGCTCGACCTCATCGTCGCCGCCACCATGCCCCCCGACATGCCGACACCCTCGGTCGCCTGCCAGACCGCCGCCGCGCTCGGCTGCCACGAGATCGGCGCCTTCGACATCAACGCCGCATGCTCAGGCTTCGTCTTCTCACTCAACATGGTCCACGAGTACATCCGCGGCGGCCGCGCACGCAACGTCGCACTCGTCGGCGTCGACACCATCACCCAGTTCATCGACTACTCAACCTACGGCCGAGGCGCCGCCATCCTCTTCGGCGACGCCGCATCCGCCATGATCCTCAAGGCCGACGAAAACCCCGACATCGGCATGATCGCCGAGTCCATGCACTCCGACGGCCACGGCGGCAAGCACCTCTTCATCCCCGAAGACAAGTCACACTTCGACAAGCCCGACGACTACGACGAGCGCAAAATCAACTGCGTCCAAATGAACGGCCAAGCCGTCTTCCGCTTCGCCGTCAGCAAGTTCCCCGCACTCATCGAAGCAACACTCAAAGACGCCGACCTCACCACCGAAGACGTCCAACACTACATCTGCCACCAAGCCAACGCCCGCATCCTCGAATCCGCCCGCGACCGCTTCGGCCTCCCCGAGCACAAACTCCCCATCAACATCGACCGCTACGGCAACACCGTCGCCGCATCCTGCCCACTCGTCTTCGACGAAGAACGACGCGCCGGAAACATCAAAGACGGCGAACGAATCATGTTCCTCGCCTTCGGCGCCGGCCTCACCTGGGGCTCAAGCCTCTGGCAGCTCTAAAACCAAGCAGGGTGCCACGGTCTTGCAAAGCAAGGCCGTGCCATCCTCCCCGTGCCACTGCTTGACCCGAAGGGCAAGCAGTGCGACCCGCACGGCCAGCTACCATCAACAAGCAATGGCGATCGCTGTCCTTCTCGCGTACTCATGCTTGATCCTCTTCGGCATCGCCGTCGGCGTCGGTGCCGTCCAAGTGCTCCTCGCCTGGGAGCGCGGCACCGACCCGCCATGCTGCGCCGACTGCCGCTACCCGCTCGTCGGCCTCGCCGACACGGCCCCATGCCCCGAATGCAACGCCACGCGCCGCTCACTCACGTATGGCGACGCGAACCCGCGTCGCACCCGCCGCGCCGCCGCCATCACCGCACTCGCCACCGCAACGGCACTCGCCTCACTTGTGATCGCGACCGCAACAATCGCAACTGCCTTCGCACCCGTCGCCATCCTGCTCGTCGTGTGCGTGTGCATCTACACCATCATCTTTCCGATAACGCTCGACGCGATCCCGCGCAAAACCATCACACTGCTCACAGTCCTCGCGCTACCCGCCGGCTTCGGACTCGCGGTCGGCATGCTCTACCTCCAACGGGCGATGGGGCATTACG
>ERZ1740070.119-NODE-119-length-54407-cov-7.772409_pt1 | contig 54407 bp, 29 predicted proteins | sample MGYA00581734_ERZ1740070 | MGnify/ENA primary metagenome ERZ1740070 (study PRJEB43018, sample SAMN04849744) | marine metagenome | isolation source: floating plastic debris | place: Pacific Ocean | collected 2008-09-01 | study: EMG produced TPA metagenomics assembly... | reverse complement strand
AAATCTCAGCAGACACTTTAATGTACCTACAATTTCCACAGGTGAAATTTTAAGGCAGGCTACATCAAGTTTAGGCGAATTAGCTGAGAATGCACGGTATGCTATCGCAACTGGTGAATTAGTGTCTGATGAATTGATGATTAATTTAATTCGCAATCATTTACAGCAGCCCAATTTTACCAAAGGCTGGGTTTTAGAAGGTTATCCTCGTACAGCATTTCAAGCCGAAGAATTAGACTTTTTGCTTGATGAATTAGGGCAAAAGTTAAATTACGCTATATATCTACAAACTTCACAAGCCGTGATGGTAAGTCGTTCAAAAGCGCGGTCTCAGCCCGATGACCAGCCCGAAATAGTTCAGCGTCGAGTTGAACTTTTCTATGACAGGACGATTCCTATACTAGAATATTATGACCGTCGTCATCGTTTGTTAACTATCGACGGCAACCAATCCCCAGAAGCCGTGGAGCATAACATCATTACATTACTTTCAAATACTGAGGCTCCGATATAGCTTTATGACTTCCGTAATGCAAAGCAGCATAAATTAATATTTTCTAACATTTTGCCGGTTCGGTTCCGGATACAATCTAAATTAAAGATTTAATTCAGCTACAATAAATCCTTTAAACGAGTACTATAGTACACATCTAAATCAATCAAAAATCGGTCAAGTTCAACTAGAAGAATTACAACTGATTGATTTAAATCTGATCCATATTCACTTTCGGCTATATAAAATCATCTAACATTTAGTAGCGTCCGAAAGTAGCGTCCGAAAGTCAGGAGCAATCAATAAGCAGACTCAAGCCATATTTATGTAAATATATGTAAAACTATTTTTTAACAATTGTGGCTATCTCATAACCAGCTTAGATAATAAATATTCATCCGAAACCCAAACCGGTCATCGATTTCAATATCCCTTAATGCCTAGCTAAGCTACATCGAGTTCGCTAGTGCTAAGATGACATGATAGTATATCTGTTCTATTAAGATTATCAAGACAAAACCCCAAAGTCATATATTTAGAGGTTCAAATGGCGGCTACTAATACAGAAAATGCAGGTAAGCAAAAAGCGCTGGGTATGGTTCTTAACCAGATAGAGCGAACTTTTGGCAAAGGTACAATCATGCGTCTCGGGGATGCTACCCGTATGCGTGTTGAGACGATTTCCACTGGAGCGCTTACTTTAGATTTAGCATTAGGTGGCGGTTTACCTAAAGGACGAGTAGTTGAAATTTACGGTCCTGAAAGTTCTGGTAAAACAACCGTAGCGCTGCATGCAGTAGCTGAGGTACAGAAAGAAGGGGGTATTGCAGCTTATGTAGACGCAGAACATGCTCTTGACCCGACTTATGCTGCTGCTTTGGGTGTTGATATTGAGAACTTGTTAATATCTCAGCCAGACACTGGAGAAGCTGCTCTAGAAATTGTAGACCAGCTGGTACGTTCTGCTGCGGTTGATATTGTGGGTATTGACTCAGTAGCAGCATTGGTTCCTCGCGCGGAAATTGAAGGGGACATGGGCGACACTCACGTCGGTCTTCAAGCACGATTGATGAGCCAAGCATTACGTAAAATTACTGGCAACATTGGTAAATCTGGCTGTACAGTCATGTTTATTAACCAGTTGCGTATGAAAATTGGTATTAGCTACGGTAACCCGGAAACTACCACTGGTGGTAACGCTCTGAAATATTACTCTTCCGTGCGTCTAGACATTCGACGCATTCAAACCTTGAAAAAAGGTACAGAAGAATTTGGTATCCGTGTCAAAGTTAAAGTGGCTAAAAATAAGGTTGCTCCACCTTTCAGAATTGCCGAGTTTGACGTTATCTTCGGTAAAGGTATTTCTACCTTGGGCTGTATTGTTGACCTGGCAGAAGAAACTAGCGTTATCAATCGTAAAGGAGCTTGGTACAGTTACAACGGCGATAATATTTCTCAGGGAAGAGATAACGCTATTAAATATCTTGAAGAAAAGCCAGAACTGCTTGAAGAAATTAGGCTGAAAGTTCTTGAGAAGTTAGACTTAGGTGCTGTTGTTTCTGCGAACTCCGTGGGACAGCCAACTGATGATGATGATGACGAAGAATTAGATGAAGAATAGCATCATTAATTATGTCCGAGATGAGGACTTATTATATTTGTGAAGCTGATTAATAATTAATTAATTCGATTAATAGTTAATTGGTAGTTTCTGCGGAAGCAATTTAAATTTGTATTTAGATTGTCTCCGCAGTATATTTTTTATTCGGTTTTGGATATCAAATATCAATTAATGGCAGCGAAATTTATTTTGATTGCTAGCTGATGTGAAGCTAAATTGGATAGTCCAAAAATTTGAAAAGGTTGTAGTGCGGTCTTCTCAGGGTATCCGTCAGGATATGTATCTTGCACGAAGCGTCCTATACAAATTAAATGCGTAGCAGCTTATGATTTGTAATTAATTAATATTTACTTAGTATCAATATTCTAATTGTTACTCAGTTTGTTACTCAGTGATGAATTAGAGTTAGCCTTACACTTACGGATTACCAAGCAGAACATCTGGAGGTATGTATTTTAACAGAAAGTATTTGTAAAATTAACTATTGATTACGGGACTTTTTGTTACTTGCTTACTATAAAAACGGTCTAAAACATCGGATTTCCATTCCTGACTTAACTGCTCTTCAAAGGTCTTCATCCGAGCTACTTTTTCATCTTTGATTTCTTCTTGAATAAGCTCCCTATTCTCCAGCTTTCGAGTTTTCGTTTTGTTTTTATAATACTGATATAATTTTTTTGCTTTATTATTATGAACCGTTATATCATCAGTTTTAGGTACTAACTGCATCAGTAACTCAATTGCAACTGTAGGTAGAACAGAACAACTATGATTTATGAAAAATGAAAAAGTTATATTACCTATGCGAATAATATCTCCTTCCTCAAGCTTGGTTGGCAGATAAATCTGTTCACCGTTAATATAAGTCCCATTGGTACTGTTAAAGTCTAGTAAATAAAACACACCATTTGTATTAATCCCAGTAGACGACTCATAAAAATCACCCTCCTGCTTGACGTATCGAATAGCAGCATGGTGACGAGACACATATTTATTATTGATATTTATTCCACTGTTGCGATCGCGTCCGATAGTCCAAGTATTTTGAGACTGTCGCAAGCTCTGACTTTTACCGCATAAGTTCGTTGTTACGTAAACAGCTTCCCCATCAATAACAGCCTGTATATAATACGACTGCGCTAGATTCATTGGAGTAAGGGATAAGTTTTCTGACTTAAGAATCTGCTCTAAGAGACTGCCATGATTTTCATATAATTTTGCAAAAAGCTGATACAAACTTAATCGCTCTTTTAGCTCTTCCGGTATGCATTCGGGAGTTGTAGATGAGCCTTTTCCTGAGAAAAATTTTAACTTACTAATATTGCTCATGACTATTTGGTTTCAGTCTCAAACCAGAACTAAATTATGTGTATTTCCGTGCTTTCATAGAATGTACGCCTTTCTCTAGGATAAATTTAACAAAGGAGGCGTTATTTTCCTCAACACTTATTGAATTAATCGGCTTTGCATAAGTATTGGGCGTTTTATTAAAGTAAATAGCAGACCTCTCTTACGTAATAAACGCATTTTTATCAAATAAGAGCAAAAAAATGCATCATACAAAAAACATTAAGATCTAATTTTGCTTATCTTTTGTAGTTATTAATATTACCATTGTCATGTAGTATAACAAGGCATTAATTTGATAAACATAACTACTGATTAAGTTGTCTTATATTATACTCTAATTCATAGCTGGAATGAAAACTATTTATTCAAAATATCTTAAGTAATTTCCCGACGTAATCAGCTTTAGAGTAGAAGTTTCGGAGAATAAAGCTGTTGATGTATAACTTTAGATATATTTTTTGTAATATTTAGTCTAGATTTTGAACAATTAATTAAATCTGAAGGAATATATCGATAGTTATAAACTATATTAGCTAAGCAATTGAGTAATGAATTATATTCGTATCAAATTTCTAGTTCTACTGCAGTGTTACAGAGACGAAGCGCTGCTAATCCTCAAGGCAATCGAAATCAATACTTCGTCCGCATAATTTGAAAAGGTCTATTTTACTAGTACTTATACTAATATAGAATTTACGCGATTAAAAATACTCATTGCGACCCAAACGCAATGTGGGAGAGAAATCACAAATTGTTTAAGTTAACGAAGCTTGTCCGATAAGACATATACGTAGCTATCGTTCGTAATAATGCAATTACGTTACCCTCGTATAAGTTCTGTAGTATGTACTCACACAGAGCAGAGCGAACATTCAACTTAGTTAAAGTATATTATGGGCTTCTTAATATAGTGATACGTCCAGGCTATATTATCATTGTTCAAAATGCTTTCAAGATAAAACATATTTATTTCTAAAGGAACTCATGACTAGAAAAGATTATAGTTAAAATAAAATATTCCTCTATGGTCATCTTAATTTCAAGAATTTATAGAGAAATTTGTGTCAATAGAACTTTAATCGCAAAATATTTATTTCATAAAATTAGTTACTTCTCTTTAGAATTTAATTAACGATAAAAATCCGTTATTGATGACTATCGAACAAATCGCTAAAGTTTGGAATTTTCTAGCATCACTGCTATAAATATTATTTCAGTTGTTTTTAAAATTTGTATTTTGAACTAACAAAAACTTTTGCCAAATTTGTCCTTTATAAAATATATCAAGGTTGTCGAGGCTGATAATGATTGAAATTAAATTAAAACAAGTAACCGTTTTATTTTAATTCCAAATCATAACAAACCTCTTCTTCCATTAGGACGTACAGTCATCCAATTAGTTTTGGCTAATGCTAACTGTTCGGGACTTATTTTAGCTCCAGTAAGATTGGCACCGCACAAATTAGCTCCACGGAGATTAGCATTACTTAAATGAGCATAACTAAGGTCTGCGCCCCGAAGGTCGGCTAATTCCAAATCAGCATGATTAAAGTAAGCTTTACTTAAATTAGCATCTCTAAGATTGGCTTTACTTAAGTTAGCTCTTCCAAAGTCGCTGTTATAAAGATTTGCGCTTTGAAGGTTAGTTTTTTCAAATTTAGAAGAATGAAAATTTGTTTCTGATAAATCGGAGCCTTGTAAATTCAACAAACTCAAATTATGTAAAGCAAAATCTCTTCTTCCCTTTAAATAAGCTGTAAGTAAGCTTTCGGAATTTAAGCGACGCTGTTGTGCTTGTGATTTTCCAGAGTAAGATTTACCTGAATTGGATACAGAGGCTGCTGTTTTAGATGTCAGAATGCTATTTTTGTCTCTTCGTGTTCGCACTGCTGTACCAGAAGCAGTTTTAGCTTTTCTAGCACGAATAGCTGCTGCTACTTGAGCAACTCCAGCACTAGAGAAACTAGTAGATGAGTTGTTCGTGATATTTGTACCATCTACAACACCTGTGGAAGTTCTGGGACTACCGTTATTAGAGGGAGCCGCCAAACCAGAAGCCAAACTATCTAAGTAAGGCTCCATTTCTAAGGCTCTCAGTACTTCATCAGCTGACTGATAACGATTGTGAACCGATACATCCATCATCTTTCCTAGTACTTGAGCAAAGTGGTCGCTCGCATGTACCAGATGTTGCCACATCACCTCACCGGTTGCTGGATTATATTCTAAATCTTTGGGAGATTTACCAGTTAGTAAATATATACACGTAATTCCCAAAGCATAAATATCGCTACCATAAACTGGACGCATAGCCATTTGTTCTGGAGGTGCAAAACCTGGAGTACCAATAGCGTAAGCGGTTAATGCTGTTTGCCCTGATTGCATCGCAGCCGTTTGGCTGACTTGATTTTTGACGGCACCAAAATCTATCAAAACCAATCTGGCATCTTGAGCGCGACGAATCAAGTTGGCAGGCTTAATATCTCGGTGAATTACTTTCTGGGAGTGAATATATTGCAGTAATGGTAGAATTTCACTTAAAAACTGCTTTACTCCTGCCTCTGTTGATACTCCGGTATGTTTCACCTCCTGTTGTATAGTTGAACCATGAACATATTCCTGAATTAAATAAAAATGTTCGCGGTCTTCAAAATAATCTAATAAACGTGGAACTTGGGGATGATTCCCAATTCGACCCAGGGTTACAGCTTCTCGCTCAAATAATTCCCGTGCCATCTGCAAAACATGGGGTGCAGTTCCGGAAGGACGTAGTTGCTTAATTACACAACTTGGTTCTCCAGGTAAAGCTTCATCTTGTGCGAGAAAGGTCGCTCCAAAGCCACCTTGACCTAGGGATTTACTAACCCGGTAACGCTCGCGCAACAATATTCGCGCCCCACAAGATTGACATCGTTCACTGAAAGCTAAGTTTTCTGGGTTGGGACAGTTCGGATTTAAGCAGTAGCTCATGCACTGTCAACTCGCTACAAAAAAATAATAACGGGGAGCAATTACCCTATTTCTATTATTGAGACAGGAATTACAAGATACCAGGTGCAAATTGCTGGGTTTGTTTTGAAGAATTTTTAAAGTTTACGCAATATTTGAACAACCTATAGTGTATATACGGAATTTTTAGAACGTTTCGATTGATTTTTAATTATTTCTTGTTAATTTTCTTTGAAAGCTAAAACCATATCGCAATCGTATATAGCTTTTGATAATTCTAAATTTTCCCTAATTCAATTTTTTTCTGCAAATTGTTTTTTCAGTTCTTGCTTCGGGATTTTCACCTAGCCTAGCCTACATTAATTTATATTTATTGCCGTAACAAAAAAATATGCTAGTAAGTAGGTTGGCGTTGAAAATTGTAACTAGGATAGGCAGTCGGCAATCGGCAGTCGGCAGTCGGGGTAAGAGTTTAATAACGATTTACACTCTGTTACATAGTTGTATTTATTTCTGCCGAATTACTTATCCAATACATGAATGTCTATTCAGACATTCTGTAGGCTGTTAAAAAAGTATCTATGGCAGAAGAAAATGACTACTACTGTAGATTTAATGAAATGTACGTGCGAGAAATGTTTGTGTATTGTGAAAGTAGACAGTGCAATAAGCAAAGATGGTCAATATCACTGTTCTAAAGCTTGCGCTGAAGGTCATAAAAACATGACAGGTTGTGCCCACAGCGGATGTAGCTGCAATTAATGCTTTGATTAATACGTCTCAATTATTCTTAAAAACTTTAGACATCTCCAAAATATAAATATTTTGTGGTAAAAGAACATTGCAGAGTTTTTTTACACAAAAAGTGGCTGAGATACTGAATCATATTGAAGAGCATCCTCAAGAAACACAAAGATTGATTGGCTTAGACTATTCTGAGCTACAGTAACTAATTCAAAATGCACAAAGATTACACTATAAAAAACAAGACTTGCTAGAGACTGAGAAAATCAGAATTATTGAAAAAGGTGGTGGTCGCAGACCAAAATTATCGATACGAGAGCAAATTATTTTGACTTTAATTTATCTCAGGCATATGACAATATTTCAACTTCTTGGTATCCAGTTTGGAGTCAGTGAGTCTACAGCAAATTCTACTTTTAACTACTGGTTGCCATTACTTAGAGAATTACTACCTTCTAGCTTACTTGAACAGGTAAAAAAAACGCAGCCGATTATGAAGTAATTCAAGATAAATTAACCGAGTATGAATTAATTGCTTTATTGCTATGAGCAAGTCAGGGAGAGACCTGGGGACAATAAAGAACAAGAAAAATATTATTCGGGTAAAAAGTGTAATCATACATTAAAATATCAAATGATTATTTTACCAAATGGTAATGATATTGTTGATGTTGTTGCGGGCGAACCGGGACCAAAAAGTGATATAACTACCCATCCGAGAATATCGTTTACACTTTCATCCAAATCAAAAATTTAAGGGAGATTTAGCTTATATAGGAGAAGATTTAATTGATACTCCAATCAAAAAACCAAGAAATGGTGAATTAACAATTGAACAAAAAGAAGAAAACACTTTATTTGCATCTAAACGGATATTTGTTGAACATCGAATACGTTCAATAAAAATCTTTAGAGTCGCTCAAGAAAGATTTAGATTAAATCCTAAAAAATATGAACAGGTTATTTTAGCAATCTGTGGGTTAGTTAGATTAAGAATTGGGACACTAATATTACTAACAGAAATACAGTCTGCTGCCTCCGGCTAAAATTAATGCAAATAACTACATATTTTTACCTTATTTTTATCAGTAAATATCTCAACATCTTATTTTACAGTAAGTAATGGTTATCTGCATTCCTGAGCAATACAGCTTATAAGGTAGTCATAAAGCTAGTTTGCTAGTTGTTGGAGATGTCTTTTCAATCCCGTCCTATTTGTTAGACGGGATTGATAAGTACATAAAGATTTGACTGTAGTTAGTTTCTACAATCCAGACATGACTTCTCGCGCAGCTTGTAAAGTTCGCTCAATATCCTCTTGGGTATGAGCTATAGAGGTAAAACCAGCTTCAAATTGAGAAGGTGCTAAGTAAATACCATGTTCTAACATTCCACGATGGAAGCGTCCAAATTTAGCCGTATCAGAAGCTTTAGCATCTTCATAGTTATGAACCGGACCCTTGGTGAAGAACATACCAAACATTCCGCTGATATTACCACCACAAGTAGCATGACCAGTTTCGCGAGCAACTTCTACCAAACCATCTGCTAACTTTTTAGTGATTTTTTCTAAGTAATCGTAAGTACCTGGCTTTTGAAGCAATTCCAATGTTTTGATCCCCGCAGTCATTGCCAAAGGATTTCCACTCAAGGTTCCAGCTTGATACATAGGTCCTGCGGGTGCAACCATCGACATGATATCTCGACGACCACCGTAGGCTCCTACAGGTAAACCACCACCAATAATTTTACCCAAAGTAGTTAAATCCGGGGTCACACCAAACTTCTCTTGAGCGCCACCGTAAGAGATACGGAAGCCAGTCATAACTTCATCAAATACTAATAATGCACCGTGTTCGGTGGTGATTTCACGCAGTCCTTCTAAAAATCCTGCATCGGGAGGAACAAAACCAGAGTTTCCTACTACTGGCTCTAAAATTACTCCAGCAATTTCACCACGATTTTCTTCAAATAATACTTTTACCGCTTCTAAATCATTGAAAGGTGCTGTTAGAGTATCGCCAGTAACTGATTTAGGAACTCCTGGAGAGTCAGGTAAACCCAAAGTTGCGACTCCTGAACCTGCTTTTACCAAAAACATATCGGCATGACCATGGTAGCAGCCTTCAAATTTAATGATTTTGTCTCGTTTGGTAAAAGCTCGCATAAGCCTCAACACGGCCATGCAGGCTTCCGTTCCAGAATTAACAAATCTTACCATTTCAATGCTGGGGACGGCATCAATAACCATTTCCGCCAAGACATTTTCTAATGCACAAGGGGCACCAAAGCTGGTACCTTTCTCTAAAGCCGAATGTAGTGCGGTAATTACTTCGGGATTAGCATGACCGCAAATTGCCGGACCCCAGGTACCTACATAGTCTATATACTTATTGCCATCTACATCCCAAATATATGCGCCTTTTACGCGGTCAAAAACTATAGGTTGACCACCTACAGATTTAAAAGCACGGACTGGAGAATTTACTCCTCCTGGCATTAAATTTTGAGCAGCTGAAAAGATTTCTTGTGATTTGGTAGTTTTAATCGTTGTATTTACCAAGGCTGTCTCCTACAGTGTAATTATAATTGTCTATCTTGGGATATGGACTAATACAGCTTCAACTCTATATCGTAGTAAATTAGCCGAAAAGGGCGTTCCGTGGAAAATAGCAATATGTTATATAAGTCAAATCAGGATTTGCCGGATTGAGATTCGCAATCGCTACTAGTCGGCTTTCAACTTGGCTATCCATTGGTACGGTGAAATTCCCAAAGCTCATCAATTCGTCTTCAGTGCATTGAAGATGCACTTGACTACGCAAACAAAGGCAAGTCTCTGAAGTCTAACCGTAAGCATAAAGGAAAAACATCTCGTAAAGATACACCATACAGAATGATATCGTGAATTCATGAATCATTCTTATTAAAGGGCGGTATCTTGCTGGTATGTTTTTTTCTGTAACAGATTCGCAAAACTTTAACCCCGTTGATAAAATTCGCTACGATGAACAAGGTTTAGTGCCAGCCATAGTCCAAGATTATCTAGATGGCACAGTTTTGATGATGGCATGGATGAGTCAAGAATCTTTAAGCAAGACTTTGGAAACTGGTGAAACTTGGTTTTGGAGTCGTTCGCGTCAGGAACTATGGCATAAAGGTGCTACGAGCGGACATATTCAATTGGTGCATAGTCTTCGCTACGACTGTGATAGCGATGCTCTTCTAATTAGTGTCGAACAAATGGGAGATATTGCTTGTCATACTGGTCAAAGAAGTTGTTTTCACCAGGTTGAAGACAAAATTATTCCACCTCCTGCCGACACTTTGTCACAATTATTTCACGTAATATCTAACCGACGCGATAATCCTACCGAAGATTCATACACTTGTAAATTGTTTCAGGGTGGTGATAACAAAATTTTAAAAAAGATTGGTGAGGAATCGGCTGAGGTCGTCATGGCTTGTAAAGATGATGATGCTGATGATATAGCTGGTGAAGTCGCCGACTTGTTTTATCACACTTTAGTAGCTTTAGCTCATCACAATGTTGATTTAAAGTCTGTTTATCGAAAATTACAAGAAAGACGAAAGTAAACTTACATTTTCTCTCCCCTAGTTTTGAATCGTTGTTAGCGATGGTTCAAAACTATTTTTAGTTATATTGGCTTTTCGACCTTTCTCGTTTTTCGATTATTTCTGATTGATTTCAATTATTTTTCTCTCAATAGAAAAAACTTTTCTAGAAATGCGTATTGGTTCCTGCTTCGATGGTAAAATACTTTTAAAATCGGAAGTATGAGCTAAAATAGTTTTTAATTACAATAATCCCCACTACTAAGAATAACAGTATCATTAATTTTTCAAAAATTAGCTTATCATAAAAAAATAAAGCGTTTAATTTCAAAATTTGAAATTCAAATTTAAGTTCTAAAATCAAAATATCAATTAATTTATGTATGAATGAATTTGAAAATTAAGACTGATAGTTTTACACTAAAGGTGAAAGCCAAGCTACAAAAATATATTTGAATCCTTAACCCTGTAGCGGATAAGATAAATGTATTTTTCCCTAATCACTATTTATTTTCGCTAAAAGCAAACGATGTAAGTAGCGTAAAATAGTCATCGTGAAAATAACGCTTGTAGCTAAAATCAACCAAAAACTATTGATTACAAATTGAGATTGGTCTAACGCTAAACCACCTAAAGGGGGACCAATAAAATAGCCAGCAGCCCAACAAAGAGAATTAATCGAGAAATAAAGACCGCGTTTATCTAACGGAGCAATTTCGCTAACTAAAGCTGAAGCTGATGGGGTGTAAGAAACTATAGCCAAAGCAAATAAGGATAATGCTAACGCAGCCCAAGCTATTGGATAACTTAAGAAAACACCACTGACCCAAATACAAATAAAACCGATTGCCCATAACAAAGCGGAAATAGTAAGCGCTGCTGAGTGAGATAAGCGCTTCATCAAGCGAGCGACAGGTAGTTGTGCAATTATCGCTACGATTAAATGCCAGGTGAAAAGAGCGCTGATAGTTGTTTGAGTAAATCCTTTATTTACTTCCGAAAATTGAATAAATTTACTGAAATAAACTGGAAGAGTGCTGTGTAGCTGAGAAATATAGGTGGTAAAAATAATATTTACCACAACAAATACGAGTAAACGATTGTCTCTTAAAGCTGCTTTCCAAGAAGCTATTTGTTGTGGAATTGAAGCTGAATTTACTTTTGCTACGTAATTACGATTCTTTTTAATTGCTACATAAATCACCACGAAAAATAAAATGAATGATACCCCATCAATAATAAATAGCAAGCGATAACTGGCAGTATTTGCTATTAATGCTCCTGCTAAAACTATTCCCAAACCCAGACCAATATTGTCTGCAAATCTCGTAATAGCGAACGCTTCACGACTATTTTCGGTATTAGTTAAATCCGAAACAACAGCCTCGGTCGCTGGCCAGTACAATCCGATGCCTAGCCCATTTATCAAATTACCAATAACTAGGGTGACAAAATTATGTGTAGCGGCTAAAACTAAAGAACCAATTGCTGAAATTGCAGCTGAAAGCAGTAAAGTACGACGACGACCCCACAAGGGAGAATCAGCTAAAGAACCTCCCAAAATTCGTCCAATAACTCCTGAGATGGAATGACTACCCAAAGCTATACCTACAGTGGTTGCTGATAGACCAATTTGATTAACAAAGAAAATGGGAGCGTAAAACAAAGTGAAACCCGTACCGACTTCGTTTAGTAACCTACCGAATGCCAAAATCCAAATTTGAGCATCAAGATTCGGTAAGTGCTTGCGGGTAAAGGATTTCATGGGTAAAAGGGTAGTAAGCAAATGACATCAGTTGTAATTCTTATCATTAACTCAAATTTTCCTCACTAATTCCACACGATTTCCACAGCCTTTTAGTGAGTTTTCCACAGCCTTTTGACGTTTTGATAGGCTTTAGAACATACTGCTGGGGATTTAGATAAAACAAAGTGAAGATTCATAAGGACTGAGTTACTATTAATAATTGTAACAATTTAGGGCGTATATACTTGATTATTCCGTGAACATTAAAATTTTATGCATGGCTTTGTAACATTTCGCAGCATTGACAAACCCACCCCCCTTTAGCGCAAAATGATGCGACAAGTTTTTTCATCAAAAACCCGTTTGCAATGTAACATTGCAGTTTGTCGATATGTTGATGCAGCAAGCATTCATAGCTTCTATAGCTCTAAATATTTCACGAAGTGTTTGCCGTAAAGCCAACATATGCTCGTATTTGCCTTTAATAGCCCGATTTTCAGGAGAAGAATTATGAACGCCACAGTTAGTCTTTTAGCAGCAGTCCCAGAGACACTTCACGAATCTTTAAAGAATTACTTAGAAACTCATCCAGATTGGGATCAAGACCGAGTACTTACCGCTGCTCTGTCTTTGTTTTTGCTTCAGAACGGAGATAGCGACCGTCGCGCGGCTCGGGTTTATTTAGAAACCTTATTTCATCATTCCTAGTACTCAACTAGCTCTAAATCGCTTGGGAGTTTGGTTGGGAATAGATATAGTATCGTTCATTATTCCTGTGTCTTTAGATAGGTAATTTTCAATAATAAAAGCGAACCTGAAGTCATAAAACTGATACAAGTATTATCTAGAATTTATCAGCCATAAGAAAATACCCGGCTTTGATTAAGTAAAGCCGGGTATTTCAACAACAAAAATAGGATACAAAAAATAAACAAATAAATATGCTTGTCAAAAAGGGATTTCTTATTAGACGCTATGATTTAAATTATCTGTTATTGAAAAAATAATTTTTAACTAAGCAAGTTTAAAAGCTTCAATATTACCAACATTGAGAATAAACATATAACCTCAACTGGTATTAATATTAAAAGTCTCGGTTGGGTTATTTATCATAATTCTCGCTCTATTCCAGATGGCTTTAAGGTTAAGTCAGAAACTATTAGATAAAAAGCTGATGGCTGGTACATCAGCATAAAAGTTGAAGATAAAGCTATTCCTCAAGCGGTTGAAGTAAGACCAGACGAAATAAAAACCGTTATTGGTTGCGACTTAGGTTTAACAAAGTTAGTCCATCTTTCCGATGGTTCTCGGATAGATAATCCAAGATTCAATACCAATAAAAACCTTAAGCGATTAATGCGGGTTCGTTCTCGCCACGCTTCAAGGAAAAAAGGTAAAAATAATAAGCGCAAAACATACAACCGTATCGGTAGGCTGCACAAACGTATCAAGCAACGTCGTGAATCGTATCAATGGCAAGTTGCATTGATTTAAACTTTTGAGTCATCTGCACCACGGACTTGTACTAAGAGTAAATTATCTTTTTATAGGCTGCTTTTAGGCATTTAATTGGGTTAGACAGAAGTATATTATTTAACCACAATTAGACAATTGATTAAGTAGGTCGGCAGGACCTCCCATCTACGTGAAGGGGAGGTTTATGACGATTAAACTAAACTTTTTCAGGTTGCTGCGCTGGAGCAGGACATTCAAATTTATAGCCAACACCACGCACTGTTTGAATTAAAGCAGGCTGAGCAGCATCAGCTTCAATCTTTTTGCGAATTTGACCTATATGTACGTCTACAACCCTTTGGTCACCAACATATTCATAGTCCCATACCTCTTGGATTAGTTCGGCACGTCGCCAAACCCTACCAGGATGGCTGGCCAAAAAATGTAACAAGTCAAATTCCAACGCAGTCAAAGGAACTGGTAGATTATTGAGCGAAACCTCTCTTCGGACGGGATCTATCATCAACTTTTCAAAAACTAAACGCTTTTGTTCGGCTGTGGTAACAACGCGCTGACGGCGCAGAATGGCTGCGACTCTGACTTCTAACTCTCCTAAACCAAAGGGTTTAGTAAGATAGTCGTCAGCACCTTTGGAAAAGCCGCGAATTTTATCGGCTTCGTCCGCACGACTAGTCAGCATTAAAACAAAAACACCATTGCGACTCTGCATTTCTTGGCAAAGGTTAAATCCAATTACATCTGGTAAATTAACGTCTAAAATTACCAAATCTGGATTAAATTGCTCGAATAAAGCCAAAGCAGTTTTGCCATCTTCGGCAGCTTCTACTTGATAGCTCTGCTTCATCAAGAACCGCTGGATTAAATTCCTAACGGCAGGGTCGTCGTCAACTACAAGAATCTTGGCAGTGGGAGCCATGACCATCACTTTGCAAAAAAATTCATAGGATTTACAGGCGGATTGCGTTTTTAAGACGCGGACATCCGCGTTTGGACAAAAATAATCTACAATGCTAAAGCTCTCGTTAATCGTTTTACCGCCCAGCATACGCTTGGTAATGCCTAGTGATTTACGATAACTGGAGAACATAAATTTTATCTTTTATGCAACCCTGAGTATAAAGCAGCAACGTTCTTCTTCTAATGCAAGAATATCTAAAGATTATAAATATTCCAACATGCAGGCTGTGTTACTTGAAGATTAAACTAGAAATTTAGTTGCTTCAAGCTACAAATTACTTAAACGCTAACAATTTTAAATCTATATGCGATTAAAGGGCACAAAAAGAAGAAGGAGGTTAAGAAAACAAATTTACCTCCAGATAAATATGCCTGCTTTAAATAAAACACAAAGTTTAATTTTTTTCATAAAAGATGTGTACTTTTTGTGTTTTTATCTCAAATTCTACATTAAAGCCCTTATTGCTCAACGGCATGAGGGGATACACTGAGTTATTGCGATATGTTAAAGTTACTGTTAGTGAGAATTACTTGTGTTACTGAAAGTACTTATGATGCTTTTGTCCAAGCAAGACTATTAAATTGAGTACGACAATATTGGTTTCTACCAAAATAAATCATAAAATAGTTTTTAATAACAAACTGCTGCCGACCTCGCTATCAATAATTAACTCCCATGAGCCACCAAAATCCCTATGAAAAACTTGGGGTATCAGAAGACGCTAGCTTTGAAGAAATTCAAGATACACGTGACCGCCTAGTAGAACAACATAATGGCGACAGTCAGCGTCTTGAAATGATTGAAGCGGCTTATGATGCTGTATTGATGGATCGCCTCCGAATGCGTCAAGAAGGAAAAATTAAAGTACCCGAACGTATTCGCTTCCCCGAACGCAGAGAGCAGGTAGCTCCCGATTTAACTCCCGTTCCAAAACAACAGTCACCAGCTTGGCTACAAAAAATAGTAGATAAACCCAGCACTCTTGATGTAGTTATACCTGGAGTCTGGTACCTCGGCTTAAGTGCCAACAGCTTGTTTTACAGGTCTGCAGGCGACCAGGTTTTACAGTTAATGCTTGTACTTGGAGTTGGAGTAAGTATTTATTTCCTCAATCGCAAAGAAAGTAGATTCGGTAGAGCAGCTTTATTAACTTTAATAGGCTTAATTGTTGGTTTAATTATTGGAGGACTTATTGCAAGTCCGCTGATACAACAATTACAATTGACTGATTTTACAGCTAATCAATTTGCGACTGTAGTAACCTTTGTGTTGCTGTGGCTAATTTGTAGTTTTCTTAAGTAGATTTAATTGGGAAAATAGGGAATCTTAAATAAGTATTTAACTTATTACTCATAATTAATTCCCTTACACCCATTTTTTCTTCCTTGTTTTTAATATTTATCGGTGGAGAATCTAACTTTCAAGTATCAAGTCCACTGCTTCTGTTAAATTTTTCACAATTATATCTGGGCGATAGTTTTCTAGTTGAGTGCGATCGCGAATTCCACATTCTACAGCAATTGATTTTACATAATGTTTCTTTGCAGCAATTATATCCGCTTCTGTATCTCCAATCATCCAAGTTTGTTCTGTAGGAGGTAGTTCTTTTAATGCGCGCTCCATAAGTAGCGGTTTATCTTCTATATCGCGAGTCTTCACGTAATCATTGCTAAGACAATAACGGCGATTTTCTGAAAAAAACTGGTACAAATCAAATTGTTGCAAAGCATATTCTAGTTCCCGCTCTCTACGCATGGTCATCACAGCTAAATCAGCTCCAGCTTCTTTAGCTGTTGTTAAAGCCTGTATGGCACCAGTCGCTAAAATGTCATAGTCAAAATAAGGTTGTGTATGTACGATTTGCTTCCGTAATAGAGCAAAATTTTCTGCTTGTGTCTTCTCCAAGCCAGAAATAATACCTATTTGTTTTTCTGGGATACGCGAACGTTTGAATCCCCAAAACTCATCTTTAGAAAGTACTTGTAGCTGTTGATTCTGATGACGATTTTTTTCTAAACTCAATAGATACACCTGATAATAACGCTCGGAGACATCGCTGATTGGGCCATCAAAATCCGTGATGATTCTTACCATTGCAAATAAATGTGAATTTTATTTACAAAGTATCACAATTGTTAGCAAGTTTTGATTATGAACATTAAATAAGCCAAATGTTGTAGGCAAGACTTTGAAGGGGAGATGTTTTTCTCTAAAATTTTTAAGCTAGATTGTATATTTTGGATTACTCTTACCCTTTTCTTAGCATTAAATAAGTAAAGGAACTATGGAGCTAGTACCGCTTCGCGGAAGTAAGAAGTAAGAAGTAAAAAGTTTGATTTTCTAGGCTTTTCAAGCATTTTGAATGGTTGCTTTATTTAAGCCATACTGTACTAGTAGAGGAAATTAATATAGGTCATTTTAAAATAGTTTGAGATTAACTCTATGATAAATATATGGCGGTTTTCACTTATATCGAATATAAATTGACCTCACCCCCTTCCCCTCTTTAAGTTAGCGAAGAGGGGTGTCTGTGAGACGGGTCAGGTTTTGAGTGTATCGCACTCAACCGAAAACTGTATAGAACTTATAGAACTTCTTTTAATTCCCAATCCCTCTAGCTTGGAAAGAGGGATAGATTAGTTATGAATCGTTAACTTTTTAGCTGTAAACTTCCACGTTTAATTTGTTCAAGTTCCATAGCTTCAAATAGAGCGCGAAAATTACCTTCTCCGAAACCTTGAGCGCATTCTCGACGTTCAATAAATTCAAAGAAAAAAGTCGGTTCTGAGAAAATTGGTTGCGTAAAAATTTGTAAAAGTAAAGCATTCGGAAAGTCTTCTTTCCAATCTACTAAAATTTCTAATTTAGCAATATTCTCGAGTTCATTTGATTTAAGAGGTAAATTTGTTCGCTGTTGTAATTGGAAATAGTAGTTTTGGGAAATAGGGAGAAAAGACATTCCACGGGTGCGGAACTGATCTATGCTACGAATTATGTTGCTGGTTTGTAAAGCTATATGCTGAATACCCGCTCCTTGGTTAGCGTTGATAAATTCTTGAATTTGGGAGTTGGGAGTTGCAGGTTCATTTATTGGTAATTGTACGCTTCCATCTGAAGAAACCATAACTTGACTGTGCAGAGCAGAATATTCAGTTTGAATATTAAATGTCTGTTGGGGTTGAAAACCCAGAACATTTTGGTACCAAGCAACAGCTGTTTTTAAATAACCCACCGGTACATTTAAAACTATGTGGTCTATTGCTTGGATGGAAGAAGCTGAACAGTGATTTTTGACCGCATTTTTTGTTAATGGTTTTTCCAATAAAGTATGTGTAAGTCCTCCCCAAGCGATAATCTTAGCATTTTGGTATTGCGCGGTAGATTGTATAACTTTTGCTCCATAGGCATTTGCCAGCGCAATTGTCGCCGATAAATTTTCTACCTCAAATGCAACATCTACAACTCCAGGTGGATGTTTCTGTAGATATTTAGCGACCGGACTAATCGATGATTTTGGTGAAGATAGAACAAAGCAAACCAAACCGCTTTTAACTACTTCCGTCGAGGTATGATAGGTTGTATCTCCTTTAGGTGGAAAATTACAGGTCAAAGCATTATCCTCTAACCTGTAAAAACCAAGATAATTTACAAACCAATCACACCAAATTTTGGCATCTTCAACATAGAAGTGAACGTAAGCAATTCTCATTTTGATTGAAGAAAAAGGCCCTATAACGCTTGTCTGTTTGTTAATTTTGCCTTTTTTGCCGAAATTTCAAGTCACTCCTAAGCAGGAAATAGTTCTTTTTACTAAATTTTTTTACCTTTTACCGGGACAATAATCTCACTCTATTCAAAGAATTCGGTGTTGAGATAAATCGCTGGCAAAATTTATGGTGGGGTGAAGACTTCACCCTTGGGTAACACTGATAACTTCTACCTACCATGTATTCCCGGTTTTCTTTAGTTTTATTGAATTGTAAGATTTGATAGAACTGAGTCAATTACTGCCTGTAATTAATTATTTGATAATTTTATTAATTATTTTGTCGTATTCATCATCAAATTTTTGGCGAAATGTATAGATGGGAATGTGGTAGTTGGAAGTATTCACGGCTAAATCAGGACTAAGCTCCGCTAACGCAGAGTTTTTGCGATTAATTTGCTATCGTTCATAATCAAATAATTACGTTGCTTTTGCGTAAGTCCTAATAAATTAATTAATAATAATTTTTATTAATCTTTGTTCGAGGTCAGATTTATTCTTGAATTTTAACTGATTCTTTTTGTTCTATATCTTCCTGAATCGGCATTTTGAATAAAGTTATATATATTTCTGGTCGTTCCGGTATTTGGTGAATTACAAACTCAGGTTTGTGGACAAAAATATTTTTAATGTTTTTACCTGGAAGGTGATGTGAAACAACTTTATTAACGCCAAAGCTATGCTTTTCTTTAAATAATTTACAGATTTTTGAAAGCTTTATCCATTGGTTTGATGTCTGTCTTTCTTGCTCTTCAATTATCTCTTTTATCTGAGACAGAAGTTTTTCTATCGAAGGTAGAATAGTGTGATTTTGGGTTTCTTGGGTTTTACCATTCAAGATAGTTAAATTACTCAAATGCTGGCTAACTTGGAAAACTGTTAAACCTTTGTGTTGAAGATGCTCGCATAAGTTAGTCATGACATTATCTGACGAACAGACCAAAATTTCTTTTACTTTCGGGTAATATTCATCAATAGTCGAGCCGAAGGCTATCATTTTCCCATCAGCATTGTCTTTACCGTGGGGAACATGAATTAAATCGTAACCACGGTCATAGAACTCTGTATCCTTTTCACCCATGCTCTGCCAATTGGCAAACGCTATTTTTATTTGAATAGGGTTAGTACAAAATTTTGTTAAAAATTGTTCGCTTTCGGGTGTAAGTGGAATGTTTTCTGCATCTAAAAGTAATGCGGTAATAAGTTGATTCTCTTTTATGCTAACTTGCTCTTCTGTTTTATTATTATAATCATTTGCATTTGGTTGATTTTCTGAAGTTTTTAGATTAGTTTTTGTAGATAAATATTCTTCCTGAGTAGATTCTATAGAGCTTATATCTTGTTGGCTTTCAGAAGTTTCTGAAATAGTTTTTGTCGGTAAAGATTCTTGTTGAGTAGATTCTGTAGAGTTTATATATTTTTGGCTTTCAGAAGCTTCTGAAATAGTTTTTGTCGGTAAAGATTCTTGTTGATTATTAGCAGTTTCTGAATCTAAAATCTTAGGTTCAAGATGACGAATTTTTTCTTGTAATTTTATTAGAACTGGCGTATTAGTAGAATCAGGTATGAGTAAACTTTGAATAAACACTTCTACCTGATTGATTAAGGATTCCCAATTTTGAGTATTAGCGATTACTTCTATGAGCTTTACTTTTAAACGCGATTGGTTGTTATTGTCACGCCAAGATACATTTCTGTACTTATTGAGCAATAGTTCGGGCTGCTGTTGCTGAATATAAATAACTGCTTGGCAAACATAGGAGCCAATTTTATTCAACAATGGTGCGGGGTATTTAATCAGCGTGACAGTCATAGCTCGTTTGGATTACGGTAGACAGGGCATCCTAGCTAATACCAATGAAAAAGGTATGTATTCCTTTATATCTAGCAAAGATTTTATCTGAGAACCGTAAAATTGCTTAAGGAATATAATTGGTTGTTCCACACTTCTTATAAAATAAATTTGTAATCTAACAATAATAGAGAATAATTAATAGTAGGAAAAGAGAATATTCGTAGTAGTTTACAGTTATTTACAATCAATTATGATAGTTAATAAACCCGGTATTTGTTGAAATAGAATACCAGGTATATGAATAATTTATCCTATAATGATTCGGAAAGACATGACAAAATATGATATTTAAATGTATTAAACTGATGGAGATATTGGAATACCAAAAGGAATTGTATTTTTATCTGCTATAACTGATGATAAAAATTTCTCGTTAATCAGTTGTTTATAAGTTTCTAAATTACTTTTCCAATTGTGAAGAATCTCATGCAAATCTTTTAAACGAGCTTCTGGCTCTTTAATGCTAATCTTATAGTCAAAATTACCAGAGAACAATACTGCCGGTACTGATTTTTCTTCTGAAACTTTTAGTAACCCCTCGTTAATAGTTAAATTAAATTGAGAAGATTCTAAAGTGTAAGCTAATTGAATTGCTGCTTTTACAGGTGTTTGACCAAATTCTCGCCACTCTCCAGAAGCAAGCAGATTATTTAATAAATAGTTGCTAGCACCATTTGACTCTGTAAAAGTTACAAATCCTTTGGGATTTATTCCTACAGCTTTATATTCTACATTCGGTAGCTTTTCTATACATTTTGCAGCTACTTTAGATATTTGTAATTCTTGAATATCTTTTGTATCAATAGTTTCTGCAAAAACTATTCGGTTGGGTTGTGCTACTATTGCAATTCCACTTTGGAAAACAAGCTGTGTTAAATTTTTAGTATAAATTGGCTGACGTGCTAGTTTCAATTCCGACGAGATAATACTACTGTAGGTCAGAAAATCAAGATTAATGATGCTTGGATTCAGATTTTTGGCTGTGATGGCGATTGCTAATTCCTGAGTTTGTAAGATTTTATTCATTATTTTTACTTAGCTTTTAGTTTAGATGAATGGTCTAAATATTTTTCTGCGTGATAATAATTACTTGTATATTCACATAAGTAATTATCGCCATGCAGCTTTATATTAAAAGTAAAAATAGTAATTATGTGTTTGCAGGAATACTTAAAATAGGAAATTTAGTTTTTCTTATATTCAGTACTCAAGCGCATTTAATTTGCGGATTTCATAGTTGCGCCTTAATCCCCTACAAATTCGGACGTTACTACGAAACATAAGTATCACATGAATTATGCAGTAAATCATTAGTCATAACCTGATTCTTGCCATGGAAAGGAATAGTGAGCTTTCCTCTGAGATATAAATATACGCAGTTTATAGTCTCCTAAAAATCTTTAGATAATGTTTGAAGAGTAGTAATTAGTAATATAAAATACATAATTTACCAGTGTTAATTATTATTAATCCTCGAAAATGAGGATAGCATTGCAGGTGTTAATCGAAACACAATAATCAACACCTTCAAATTCTTTATCCCTTTTAGTTAAACCCTAGTTACTATCAAAATGGAGAAACCCTGTTTGACGAAAAAAATTACAATCAGGATGTCTCCTTTTTGATGAAGAAATTAATGAGATAGTTCTTACAACGGAATTAGAGTGATGGGCTAGACTTCTGTAATTTCAAATTGGATAACCATGTCATTAAAGTCATTATCGCCACCATTAAATAAATCTTCAATGCCAAGGGTATTGTCTCCTAAAGAGCGGATATGCTGGAATTTATCGGAGTTCGCTTCAGAGAAGGAGGAGTAAACCTGTGTGAAATCTTCCTCAAGACTACTTAGGTCTCCATCAGCAACAAGAAATAAACCATACTGACCTCCCGAGAGGGTATCTTTAACAGTGGTAGAACTTTGACCATCTAGGTTCAAATTCAATCCAGGTTCTCGAAGCTTGATTGCTAGTTCAATATAAGCCTGACCATCACTTGGATTTAACTGGTTTCCGGTTATTGGGTCTGTAATAGTTCCTTGTGCATTGTCAACTTCATAAAAACCAACAGTGTTGTCGTACAATGCTTCTCCAGATACATTCAACTCAATTTCTATCTCTCCAGCATAGGATTCTAAATTAAGTAGATTACCATCAAAGAGAATTGTATTATTTTCTGTCTGTGTAATTGGGGTTTCGTTTTGAGGAATAACTGGGGAGCTTTGAAGGAGATCATCGTTTTCTATAACCCCCACTTTGCTGTATTCTGTTTGTTCATTTGCAAAAGCCGCTGAAGATAACTCGTTGAGCTTGAGAGTAAACTCTTCATTTGGCTCTACTTCACTATCCCCATTCACTTCTATGTCAATTTTGGCGCTGGTTTCACCAATTGGAATGGTAATCTGTCCAGATGTTTGATTGTAATCAGAACCAGAAGTAGCACTTCCATCGATAGTTTCGTATGAGAATTGAATCTCCTCAGTGGCTGGTGAAGATAAGTTAACTGTGAATTGAGCGATGCTGCTTCCCAAGTTACCTTCCTCGATGGAAACATCTTCGATATCTATGACAGGAAGCACTGCATCAGTTAACGGATCTAAGTTGGCTCCTAGGTTAGCTACATCATCAATTTCTAATTCCGGAGATGTTGATTGGCTTTGTGGTTCTGGGAGTTGTGATGGGGTTTCCTCACCATAATCATCAACTAGATTTTCTTCTTCTTTCTCTAATACTTCTTGACCACCGTTATTCGATGAACTCCCTTCTACAGGTTGATTAGTTGCATCAGAAGGAGCTGATGCGATTTCAATATCATTATTGGAATCAATAATGTCAGGGTTGCTAGAAACTAAAGCACCTACGTTCGCAGAAAGTTTAGTAATTAGCTGTGATGAATCGGGGAATATCTCAGGTCGTTCTGAATCGATAATTCTCAGTTCTTGAACATTCGCTGGACCAAAACCGTAAGCTTGAACATTAGCAACTTCTTGCAAAGCCTTAGCTGAGTCTTCAAAAGATCCTCCTACAGTAGAATATCCATCAGAAATAAAATAAGCTATGTTTTCGGCCCCAGGAGGTAGAGAAGAGAAATATTTATATCCTGTTTCAAGTGCTGCATTGAAGTTAGTAAAACCATTGCCAGATAAACCTTCAATTGTTGAAATTACTTCTGTAGCATTCTGAGGAGTTTGAACAGAAGCATCAGAGCTAAAAGGAATAATTGCAAATCGACTGACATCTGCAATTCCTGCCTCTATCAGGGAATTTGTTAAACTGATGTAGGCATGTTTAGCTTGTTCGAGGGTATTAGTGCCAACACTGTCGGATGTATCTATTAGATATGCAAAGTTATACTGTATATTTTCGTCGGGGTTAACCTGTTTATAATCGAGCATTTTATTTTCCTTTTTTAGCTTTAATTTTTAGTTTTGATTTAAAGATGTTTCTTGAGGTAGATGCCTTCAAAATCATAATGGCTGTGTTATCCTACATTTATAAAAACCTTTTTTTCTGAAATGGAACGACATTTTGTAGAGCAAGAAGCAAAATTACTACTTGCTAGATTCATGAGCTAATTTGTTTTTAAACCTGCTCTGCAAGCGAGAAATTTTAGTTACAGATGGGATTTATGTTTTGGAAAAAATATATCCTTCTTAGTTTTTGAAGACATTGCGTTGCATATGTTCCCTTCGTCGTAGAAAATTATCCGGATTTTTAGTAGCCTTACACAGCAACAGTTTTGAGAGCCAATTTAATTTAAATCAATTTTTTCGCTAGTATTATTTGGGTCGCAAAAAACCGAGAAATCCATATTTGACTTCTCTAAAAAAGAACTGCTGGCCGTTTTTTTAGTAAGATAGCTATGCAGAAATCAAGCTATTACTCTGCATGAGCTAATAACCCTGAGATGGAAGGTTTTAAAAGCGCTTCACTTTATCTAAGTCATTACTATGTTGCAATAAAGCAATACATTATGCTTAATATGCCCTCCGGAAGTCTTGTACTAATGCTGATTAGAAACTATTCAAACAGCACGTACTAGAAGTAGAGCATGAAATTTTGCTTTTTCAGTAGAAATAATTAAATTTTAATTTTTCTACTGCTGCATCATCCATTTTCTTAGAAGAGATGAATCAATTTTTGCAGCAACAGGACAAGAAGGGAACACTTGCTTAGTAAACCTACTTATACACAATAATCTAAAAAAATGCAAAGTATTGGAATTCACATAGATTTTTTATTTCTTTACAAAAAGTTTATTAATTTCTCATAATTATAGTTGAATTACATCCTGCCGCAATTAGCCAAATGGAATATTAATTAGAGATGTTAAATAAATCTTAAATTTGATGGTATGCTGATAACCCATAAAAATTAAAGCAGCTTTGTTAAAAGCTGCTGCATCTACGAAAAATATATTCATTAAACGTTATGGATCCTTAATACGAAACTGGAAATTAAAAAAACATTAAGCCAATATCTAATATCTTTCAAAAAAGAGATAAACCATTAACTTACTATAATTTGCATCTTACGCTAATAGTCCTGTTCGCAGTTTTCCATAACTAATTCTTCTCTGATAAGAATCAGATTTCTTTGGGCTTATAAAAAATGTTACAAGATGTCAGTTGCAGTAAATTTTTGTATTTCGTTCCGCAAAATTAGTCTCCAAAAATATTCGTCTTGCTAGTTAGTATCAAGCAAATAAACATCTAGATATATTTCACTAGAACAAATGACTTATATTTGGGCAAGTGGGAGAGATACATGTCTTACAAGAAAATATTAATCTCAGATTATTAAACCAATTCTACCTCTAGCCGATAAATTCGGCTGTTCGCAAGCTAGAACAACCGAAATCTCAAACCCTGCTCTTCTTCTTATGACTCTAAATGAATCCTATGCTCTAAATTTAGAGAAGAAAGTATTTATCTAACAAATTTGACGCTTTCAACTGTTTTTGTAAATTTGTCAGTAAATATGCTTAATATACTTCGGTCGCGTGTTTTAATATTAGCTGTAACGGACATACCGGATTGTAAAGGTAATTTTTCTCCGTTGGCGTTTAAAGTTTGTCGGTTCAATTCTACTTTGGCAGGGAAACGGTAATAAGGATAGATTTCATCCGGTGGTAGAGCATCTTCACCAACAGAAACTAACTTACCTTTGATATCGCCGAACTCGCTAAAGTTATAGCTTTCAATTCTGACATCAACCTCCATGTTTTCTCTAACAAAGCCAATGTCTTTGTTAGTGATAAAGACTTCAGCCATTAGAGATTGTTCTGGTACAACTTTTAGTACTGGTTCTGTGGTATTTGCGACATAACCGGGATTACCAGCCTTTAAATCAAATACGGTTCCATCTACAGGAGCTCTGACAATTTGGTACTTTCTAGTTAATTTTGCTTGCTTGATTTGACCGTCTAATTCGGCAATCCGCTTTTCATTATCAACTATTGATTTATTAATTTGGCTGTCAATTTCAGCTATACGCTTTTCATTGTCTGCAATTTGAGTCAATGTATCTTTTGCAGAAGTAGACAAAGCATTTTGTAATTGCTGACCTGTTTGGCTCATAGCCAGTCTGAGACGTTGTATTTCTGCACCAAGTTGAGCTACTTCACTCCTGCGGTTGTTAACTTCCTGCTGTTGCTGCAAGTATTGCAAGCGAGGAATTGCACCTTCTGTATTCAAACTTTCTAAACTCTTAAGGATTCTTTGGTTGATAACTAGAATATTTCGAGAATTATCAAGTCTTTCTTGAGTTTGAGTGAGTTGCTGCTGTAACTGAGCGCGTTCTAACTTAATTTGTTCGGCTTGGGATCTTAATTCTGATTGACTTGAAAATAAACGCAGTTGCTGCTCCCCGGTCAAATTAACACCATTAGAATTTCCGCTCAGCAACACTCGAAAAAATTGATTTTCTTGTAATAGCGCATTGCGGCTTTGGGCTAACCTTGCCATTTCTGGAGGTACTTTAATCGAAGCTACTGGAGACACAGAACCATTACCCGAGAACAAACTACGATAAAACTGATTTTCCAGCATTAAAGCTTTGCGAACTCTGTTTGCAGAAGCCAGTTCCGCTTCAGCACCAGAATGATCCAGATGTAGCAGCACGTCATTTTTTTTGACTCGCTGTCCGTCTTTAACAAAGACTTTTTCTACTACACCATTTACAGGAACCTGTATTTCTCTAACTGCTCCTTGAGGTTCTAATTTTCCTTGAGCGGGGATAGCTTGGTCGATTTTGTTAAGGGCTGCCCAACTAATCGTAAACACAGTTACGCCCAAAATACTCCATAATGCTGCCCGCGACAGAAATGGCGATCGCCGTAAAATTACAGCTTGCTCAAATTCGGGAACCTGAGATTTACCATTTTTCTGATGAATCGAATCCTGGGGAGATTTATCGAATTTAGGGAGTATGGATTGTGGGGAGTTCTTACCGTTGAGATTACCGTTGAGTTGAGTCATGGGAATTTAGGAGTTAAGAGTTAGGAATTAGGAATTAGGAATTAGGAGTTAGGAATTAGGGGTTAGGAATTAGGAGTTAGGAATTACAAATAAAACCTTTAACATGCAGACCTTTGACCTTTAACCTATGCCTAATACCCAATTCCGGTTCTTATTAAATTTGTGCTTCTTGTTGCTGATACAGGCAGTAGTAGCGCCCTTTAAGTGACATTAGTTCTTGGTGAGTTCCTTGTTCTACAACATAACCTTTGTCTAACATCAAAATAATATCAGCATTACGGATTGTACTTAGTCTATGTGTAATAAAGAAAACAGTTCTTCCTTTAAAAGCTTCCGCTAAATTCAAGCATACCTGACGTTCGGACTCATAGTCGAGGGCGCTGGTAGCTTCATCAAGAATTAACAAACGCGGATTTTGCAAAATTGTACGGGCAATTGCGACTCTTTGTCGCTGTCCGCCGGATAAAGCGCTACCTCGTTCGCCTACTCTACTATTGTAACCATTAGGCAAGTCCATGATAAATTCATGGGCTACTGCTATTTTAGCTGCTTCTATAATCTCCTCTGGGGTGGCATCAGGATAATTTAAGGCGATGTTTTCCTGTACTGAGCCTTCAAAAAGTAGGGTATCTTGCGGCACAATCCCTACTTGCTGTCGCAGGGAGTAAAGTTCTACTTTATTAATATCGTAACCGTCGATGAGAATGCGTCCCGATTCCAAAGGATAAAGACGCGGTAGCAGTTTCATCAGCGTACTCTTACCAGAACCACTTTGTCCTACGATATCATCAAATACTCCTGGTGGAATTTCCAAGCTAATGTTGTTTAACTGCATGGGACCGGTGGGTTTGAAGCGGAAGGAAACGTCATCGTATTTGACTGCTCCTTCAATCATCGGCATGGGAATATTACCTTTGTCTTCTTCGCTGGCTTCTTGAGGTGAGTCAATAATATCGCTTAAACGTTCCAAGGATAAAGCAGTTTCTTGGAAGTTTTGCCATAGTTGGGTAAGACGTAACAAGGGAGAAGTAACGTAACCGGCGATAATCCGAAAGGCGATTAACTGTCCTAAAGTTAGCGTTCCTTCTAATACTAGATAAGCTCCCACCCACAGTACCAGCAAGCCGGAAAGTTTGTTAAGAAAGCCACTTGTAGAACCAGCAGCAGTAGAAGTTTTAACTGTTTTGAACCCAGCACTAACATAACTAGCGTAACGCTCCTGCCACTGCCAGCGAGAGCGTAATTCAATATTTTGGGCTTTAACTGTCTGGATACCCGATAGAATTTCTACTAAGTGGGATTGTGCGTGAGCGTTACGTTCGGCTTTATGCCGTAGCTGTCGGCGCACTATGGGAGAAACGACAAAGGTGAGGATGGCAAATAGCGGTAATGTTCCCAGGGCTACTAAGGCTAGTATCCAACTGTAGATAAACATTACTACGATGTAAATTACGGAGAAAACCGCATCTAAAACCACTGTTAAGGCGGTTCCGGTTAAAAAGCTGCGAATTTTTTCTAATTCGTTTACCCGAGTGGAAAGTTCACCTACGGGTCGCTTTTCAAAGTAACGTAATGGTAGCCGCAGTAAATGGTCGATAATTTCCGAACCCAGAGCTAGGTCAATGCGGTTGGTAGTATCGACAAATAAATAAGTCCGAATACTAGTAAGTACTGCTTCAAATACTGCAATAACTAGCAAAAATACACCGAGAACTTGTAGCGTGTCCGGACTGTTTTGGTTAATTACCTTGTCAATAATTACCTGGGTTACAAGGGGATTTGCCAAACCAAATAGTTGTACGAAGAAGGAAGCAATAAATACTTCGACAAGTACGCCTTTATATTTATTTAAAGAAGGTAAAAACCAACTTAACCCAAATTTTTGCTGGGGGGTTTCTTCAGTGGCTTGCAGCAGCAATACAGGAATGGCATCTTGTTGTTCTTCGGTTTGAGGTTGGGACTGAAGCAGTACCTGTGCGACATCTGAAGTTTTTTGGTTCAAGATTCCCGATTCCGGGACACCAACTACGATATTTTTGGGGCTAATTTCGTAGAGTACCGCAAAACTATCTTGCCATTGGACTATTGCAGGTGGTTCAATTCTTCCTAATGCACCAGAGGGTACGCCGACTAGTTGGGGTCTTAAACCTACTAACTGAGCTACAGCACCGCACTGCTGCAACGACAGCGAACCAGTGCGCTTTTGCTGGTTTACTAAAACTTTACGAATAACTTCCTTGCGGAAGGGCATATTTAGATGTTTGCTCAACATCTGGAAACAAGCAAGAATAGCATTTACTCCACCGCTACCGCGCACGTGGGGATATTTAATCGCAGCAGCAGAGTCCTGCTTGTAATTTCTTTCGGCTTCAGGTGGTTCGTTTGGTGCATAGGGAATATCGTCGTATGTTCCTGAAGACTCCCCAGCAGGAATAACTTCTGTAATGTCTGCTTGTTGGGCTTCTTCTGTGGTATCTTGCACCATGTCTTCTGGTGGTGAAAAGACATTTGCTTTAACCCCTAATAAACGAATCCGACTTCCTCGTGGCACAGATTCATCTTGTCCAAAACGATTGCCAATTAGTTCAGGAGAAACTGTTCCTCCACTGATCAACCATACGTAATCGGGATTTAACTGGCTTGTAGCATCGCGATTAACTAAGTTAACGACTTGGGTCTCATCGAAAACTTTCAGCGCTAACTCTTTATAGTTAGCACATCCGGATGCTTGTAAAATTAATTGGTTATTTGCAAGACTTCCTAGTTGCTTGCAGAGCAATTCAAATACTTCAACTATTCCCGCGCGATTATAAAAATATGTGCCAAAGCTGTCTTCCTGACCTAGTAAAGCCAAAAATTCAGCAGCATCAAAGTTAATACAAATAACTTCCGTCGAAGCTATAGCGGTAGATCCAGGCACTCCCCGCACTGTTTCCAGCCAGCCCATGACTTCTCCGGGTTGCAGTCTTGCCAAAGTTACGGGTATTTGGGTTTGAGCTTGATAACCTAATAAACGGACTTGACCGGAAAAAAGAATAGATACCTGGGCTGGCATTTTTTCCTTAGCCAGAATCACCTGCCCCATACGGTAGCGGAACAACTGTGCTTTTTGTAAAAGCCTTGTCATTGAAGACGGTTGTAGCTGGTTAAAGGGAGCAATCTCCGCTAAAAATTCTTGGATGTTAGTTGTTGTATAAGTCATGGGAATTTTGCATTATGCCATAAAGACACATTTCGTTAATGAATTTTGGATTAATCCCGGAGATACACCTGAAATTTAAAAATTTGGATTTTGGATTAAATGAAATGGTGATGCGTTTCTTTTCTTATAGGACTGACTGACGACAATAATGCGCTTTAAAAAATCATATATTTTATGATTTTCAGCTAAACCGAGTTAGCTTGAAAAAGTTGAAATTTTCATCCAAAATCCAAAACCTATCTTAGAAAGCTTGGGAAAAGAACACTTCTCCCAACTTTGTACAAAATCTAAAATAAGATTAATCCGTTTTAGAATCATCTTCGCCTACCGATAAATGACTATTTTTGATAGCAGAAGATATTTCTCCTTGCAGCCAGGTTTCAAATTGCTCGTTTAACAGTCGCTTATGGGTAGCTGCATCTAATTGTGCGGGAATAAATTGTTCCAATCGCACAATTAAAATCCAATCTCCCAAGCGAGTTGGTGGTAATGCTTGTCCCGGCTGAGATTTGAGCAACATTTTTGCTAATACTGGATGGGGAACCCCTAACTCTACCGGACCAATCAACCCTCCCGTCTGTGCTTCGGGACCCTTGGAATACTCACGGGCAAGTTCTGCAAAAGGCTGCTCGTCTTCTTGAACCCGAAAGTATAATTCTTGAGCAACAGCAATATCATTAACCCGAATCAGCGAATAGATTACTTTATCTAACTTTTCTTTACGCTGAAGAAAATATGGTTCTACTTTTGCTCCCCAGGTATCTTGTTTAAATTTTTCTAAACGAAGAGTACGAGTTACGAGATAATCTAGCTGTTCGCGTCCCAAGCCACGGGATTTGAGCCAAGCTTGTAATTGTTCTTCATCTCCTAACTGCTGCTGCTGATAAAACTGTTTATATGCTTCAGTAACTTCTTCTTCGGAAAGTGTTATGGAAGCAGTTGCATTATCAATGACAATTTCTTTTAGCAACTGAGGCAGCATTCCGTATTGCTTAAGCAACGGAAGAATCTCATCAACACTAATAGCGCGGTCGCCAATTTGTAAAAGTGCGCTCATAATATCAGTATCATTCGGGGTGCTGCTGTTATAAATTGTTTCAATCAAAGTATATCTATAAAGTTATTAACAGGTTGTTATCTGGTTAATAAAGAATAAAGGACAACATTTTAGTAATAACTGCTGAATGTTATTAATACCTAGATATAGGAACATATGCCATTCGAGTAATTACTGAAAAATATAGTAGTTAAAAACTCATGTGTTTGCCAAGAGTATAGTAAAGGTATACGTCTTTTTTTTTACAGTTTTTACACAATTTATGGTTTGGGACAAGATATTTAATAGTTTAACCCCTATTAAATATGGATATATGGTTTCTATTGAATAAAAACAAAAGCAGGCTGTTAAACCTGCTCCCATAGGTAATTCATCAATTATTATTAAAATGGTAAAATTATCCTTGACATAATGATTCTGATAGTGATAGGGAGTAACTGAAATAAATAGCAGTATAGTTACACTATCGGTAAATAGCCCAAATTGTATTTAAATTAATCAGGGTTTATTCTGATACAAAATAAGTAAATAGTGAAGTTTTTAAGAATATTGGTGTTGGAATTTGGTGAAAATAATTTGTAGGTAAGTAGAATTGAGTGGGTAGATATGCCGATACCACTAATTACCTTACTATTAAATTGTGGTATTAACAGACATCCCATCTGTAGATTTTTTAAATGCTAAAGTTTATCTTGACAATCAAGTCGTTATAGTCAGAGTCACCACCGTTGGGTAAGTCCTCAAAACCAAAGGTATTATCAGCAAGTAAACGAATGTGGTCAACTCCGTCTGCATTCGCTCCCGAATATGGGAAGTAAATTTCAGGATTATTACTACTATCGCTGTCGGTAAGTTGGTCAAGACTACCGTTGACAATAATCAAAGGAGCAATAATCGAACCCGTTTCAATTTGAGCAGTTCCAGGTTTTACACCTTGATTAGCTGCACTAAATTTGACTATTTCACCGGTAACTGCATCTTTGACCAGATTATCGAGAGCTGATTTTTGGTAGATATTGGTATTAGGGTCGAATCTGTCAACTTTTCCATCAGCGTCAACTTTATAGAAGTAAACTTCGTTGTTGAATGCTGCTTCTCTAAATACAGAAAAGTTTGCAGTTACTACTGATTGAGTCAAATCAGTTAAATCAATTAATTCAGCTTGTGTTGAATTTTGAAGATTTGTACCCAAAGGTAATTGATTATCTGTTTGCTCAATTTTTACAATTAAATCGCTGAAATTACCATCATTTGTATCATTCCAACCCAAGGAAAATTCTTCTTGGCTTTGAGTTTCTACTTTTAAGGTAGTGGTATCTGAGAAAATGACTTGTGAAATGGATGTTTTACCCGAGAGTACAGCATTGGTAGTACTGTTATCTACCAAGTAGAAACGGATGTTTGTATTATCTGGGAATTCTATCAAACGGTTTTTAGTTTGACTACCAAAACCATTCGGAGAATTAGTTAAAGCAGAGAACACAACTTTTGCTCGCTCTAAAGCTGCTTTTGCATAACCTGATTCACTAGGAAGAATACCATCGATGCTACCTTGTTGATCATCAACTGCAAATACTCCAAGTTCGTTGATTCCATCCGAATTTACACTACTAAAAGTTACTTGCAGTTTCGATATACCAGTTTCTCCAGAAATATTAAAGATATCTAGAGAGGAATTTACTTCGGTCAGTTGCTTGGTATTGTTGGTATCGGGAGATTCGACAACGTTACCGTTTATTTGATACTGACCCAGACTACCGTAGTCAGTATAACCATCGGGATTTTCTGCAAATGGGTCGCCTTTTCCAGTACCTTCAACATGGATGTAATACTCTCCAGCATCCAAAGATAAATCGAAGGAAGCGAATAAAGATTCTACTGGATTAGATTCTGCAATCAAAGTACCATCAGCACTGTAAAGTTTTGCCAGAATATCTAAATTTGACCCGCGTGAGTCCAGATACTCTAACGTATATTTACCATTGCCATCAGAAAGATACACTTGAGAACTAGGCTCAATGCTAAACAATACATTACCCGTAGCAGTTACAAAGGAAAAGACATCAACATCGGTGTTGCGTTCGATGATACCAAAAGCACTCACGGTGCCAGTATTAGTTGGTGTGAGTTTAAAAGCTGTAGTCTTACTATTACCGTAATCGTCAACACAATAGTCAAAGCCATTTTCAGTAGTGATAATTTCTAAATCATCTTCTCCACTAAAAAAATTCGCATTTGAACCAGTGTTATCGGCATTTTTGTAATCTCCCTGACTCCACTGAGTAAGACTCTTCCCAAAAGGTGCGCCCATGATTGGACCCCAACTAGTATCTCCACTACCAAAACCGGGGTGATACTCGGTGCTAGGGAAAATACCATCATGATTCAGCCCTAAAGTATGACCAACTTCATGACTGATAGTCATTGCAGCATTGTTTTCACCTTTGTTAAAAGAAAACGCAGGTGTATCCGTATTCCAATTAAAGCTATAAACATTAGCAATACCACCAGAACCAGGAGCAATTTGAGTATCTGTGTCTTGGGTTATAACTGTTCGGATACCCCATCTATCATCTCCATCTCCAATTTTTTGTAAATCTTCTATATCAGGTTCTTCTGTAGTGACATTTACATTAAAAGGAGCAAAATCTTCGGTCACTCGCTGCCAAATTTTTTGAATTGTCTCAAGTTCCTCGTTAGTAAAAGAAGAGGAATCACCATTCGTATCGTATGCTGGTGAATCAATTCTTGCGCCATTTTTCCAGTTAGCATCTTCTGTTACATGACCGTCAAAATCTAAATAGATGGTATGTTTAGCATCTGGATTGCTATGCAATTTAAAAGTATTACCATAATCAACAGGTGGAGCTTCTATAACTCCTCCATTTGAATTTGTTTGTTGTGGTATTTCTGTATAAGAAATCCCATCTGTATCATTTTCAACGGTCATTAGTATCTACTCCAAAAAAGATTAGTTGCAGCAGATGACCCTAAAATTACTCAAATTTGAATTTAAATTGCTAAAAAAAGAATTTTTTAACATCAAAATATGCTGAGAGAGTATCTGATAAGCAAGATTTATTTTCAGCATATTTACTGTTTGCTTTTAATCAATCACAAGTAAATTATTCTTTTATCGAAGATTTGTATGATTCATCAATTATCATATTTACTATAAACATTCATCTTTTGTTTTGTGGTAAACATACTTATTTGATTTGTTTAGTTAAAATCCTGATAGATTAATTGCAGACTGTGAGAGACTTTTACAGTATAGTGTTAATTTTTATGAGGGCTTTTTATTTGTAGGATAGGTTTTACTTGTCCTACAATTACTTAAGGGAATAAACTCTATCTAATATTAATTATGAACTTGTATTTATTGCTTTTAAATATAAGATTTTTCTGCTAGATAATCTAGCTATTGTGGTTACTTTTGTCTCAATATTTTTATAAGATTTAGGGGAATAAAGAGTATTCCATACGACAATAAATCATATATTAATGGATTAAATTCACGTGAAGTCTTTACGATAATTTTTAGTATAAAATTGTATAGTGCTATATCTTTATATCAGTTAGTACATCAGAAGGTTTTTTAGCATTTATATAATTAACTTTTGTTAAAAAAGCACTAGTAAAATAAAATACCGAGTACTTTTTTATATGGCTATTCAACCTTGAACTTAAGCAGGATTTTACGGAGTAAATAGTTAAGTCAAGTTCCTGATTAATTATTAAATCTAAACCTTCTAGCTGGAATGTAATATCCACTAATTCTATTTGATGGAAGCTGACATTATTTGTTGTAGCAGCAGAGATGTAGGATAAATACAATTTTTCCCAGTTTTTAAGCTTGTTTGATGCTGAACCCTTATAAAATTCATTTGCCAAACTCAAGCTGGTATCATTTACTGAATCTACTTCTATTTTATTACCTATAAAAAATTCATTAAAATATTCGCTCACATTTCTAAAGCTAAATACTGGGTTGCTACTGTTTACTTGAAAGCAACCAGTTGAGGAACTATAGGACTCCTATTTAATTTTTTAAAAAAATAATTTGGTTCACAGCTTGCTGTATGAAGGTTTGATTTTCAGTATACCTAGCAAGATTCAATTAGGATTCCTATATCAAAATATGTAAGTTACCAACATCTGCCAGACTATCACAGAATGTGATGAAGCCGACAAATAAGTTTGTAGCAGCTAGAGGGCTGATTTCTTTGATGAAAGAACTTTTTGTAATACTCTGATGATTTTACTTAATAATATTAATTATGGATATTTACGTATTTAGACTTAAACTAATAAAGAGCATAAAGATTAGAAGCAAAGTCTTGAATTAAACGTAATCAAAGCTATAAATCGGTAATTAAGAGTACTTATCAATATTTGTTTTAGTTTATAGATTGAGTTAAAAGCTTTCAATAATGTTAATGTTTCTACCCATCATGTCAATAGTTCCGGTGATATTCAGTCCGTCAGATGTGAGATGGTTTAAAAGTATGATTTTTTATTTGTACTTTGGTATGCTATAAAAATTTTGTTTTGCTAGTGCTTTATATTTAATAGCTGAAAATTATTGCTATGACTTTAGTCATAAATATGGATGACCATAGACAATATTGAAACACCAATATCTAAGGTTAACTTACTAGAGACAGCTTTCAGATAAGGAAAAATGAAAAGTAATTTCTTGCTCAGTTTTTTAGTATTATCTACCAGCTTTTTTATTAATACACCTTCTGTTCATGGGGAATCAGCAGATATATTTAAGCCTTTAATCGGTGATATCCGCTCATCACTACCATCGGGTCTGACTATGCGTTTACCTTCCTATATTCCTGCTTCGGATTTTCCTCTATACCCATTTGTGACTTCAGATGAAAAAGGTGTGAAAGTCAATATCGGTATTGAATCTGACTGTGAATCTTCTCCAAATCCCAACTCTTGTATTATCGGTGCTATTGCAGCTGTACCAAATAAAGCTGTAGAACATTGGCCTCCTAAAGGAGATAATCTTCAACGGGTAAATCTAGATAGTGGGATTCGTGGTTTCTTCTTTACTCGGGGGGATGGAAAGGTTAGCTTTGTAGCTTGGGAGCAGGATAATCAAAAGTTTGGTATTTATGCATTATCTGAGTTTACTTCTCGAAAGGAATTATTAGACATCGCGAAATCAATGACTGGTGAAAAAGCGATTACAAATCAATAAATCATTTGTAGGGTGTGTGACGATTACGATTTCTCATCGAGACTAACAAACATAATTAATTTTACCGTCAAACAATTTTGGATTTTAGATTTTAGATTATTTCCATAGTTGAGACTAGGAGTTTGAAACCATTTGTAATCCAAAATATTTTCAGTCACGCACCAATTTATTAATAACGAAACACAAGGAATTTATCACAATGAATTACAATATCTCTTCGGAACTCGCTCAACAATTACAAACAACCATAGATACTGCTGTGGACAGTGCTGGAATCGCTGGTGCGACAGTCGCTGTGATCAATTCCGAGGGTACTTGGTTTGGTGCTAGTGGAGTTTCTAATTTGGAGACAGAAAAATCATTAAATCCAGATGAATTATTCAAAATAGGTAGTATTAGTAAAACATTTACATCAGCAACTCTTCTTAAATTAGTAGAAGAAGAAAAGCTGAGTTTACAAGATACTTTAGACCAATGGTTACCAGACTCTATTATTCGTAATATTCCTGATGTTCAGGATATAAGCGTGGAGCAATTGTTGAATAATACTAGCGGTATTGCTAACTATACAAATCAAAAATGGTTAGCAGATGAACTAGCTTTTCAAAATGGTGCTGATATTGATTGGAGTCGGGAAGCAATAATTAATAATTACGTGGCTGGGGAAAATCCTGATTTTGCTCCTGGGGAATCATTTAATTATTCCAATACTAATTATCTTCTGCTGGGAATGGTCATCGAAGCTGCTACAGGTAATTCTTATCAAGATGAAGTTAATCGTTTAATTTTGGAGCCATTGGAATTAGAAAATACTTATTTTGTTGGAGATGAAATCCCAGAAGATAAATTCGTTAACGGATATGCTGATTTAATCGGAGAAGATGGGAGTTTTGGCTCGGATGGTGTTATTGAACAAACAAAAAATTCTTTTTCATCTCTTGCTTCTACCTTAGCCGATGGTGGAATTGTCTCAAATACTAAGGATGTATCCCGTTTTAGCAATGCACTTTTCGGTGGAGAATTATTAACACCTGAAAGTTTGAATCATATGCTTTCTTGGTCAAACATTGATGAAAGTGAGGTGGAAGTTGGAGACGAATATGGATTGGGTATATATGAAGAGCAAACCCCCTGGGGAGAAATGTGGGGACATGATGGTGGGACTTTTGGCTACTTTAGTAAAATGCGCTATTTCCCCGAGAACGATACTACGGTTGTAATTCTGACAAACCAATCTTCTGATTCCTTACCATCTGCAATCGATTCTATATTTTCGGCTGTTAATAATACTTTATTCGGCGAACCTAATAATAATATTAGCACTGAAGAATGGATTGATTCTTTTAACAGTAATTTTGTTAATGGTTTAATTGATGTTGTTGATGTAATTAATAATAAAGCTGATTTGATTGGTTTACTTGAAGATGAAAGTAAACTAGCAGAACTTGATGATGATTCTATAGACCAAGTTAAATTACTTCAACTTATTAGTGACCCTGATAATGCTGGTGATTGGAAAAAATTTCAAAAATTTCTCAAGTTTGGTGAAATCGTTCCGGAAGAAAGCGATGTCAAAGTAGGTGACGAAGCAGATAATACCCTTGCTGGTGAAGAAGGTAACGATACTATAGCTGGGGGTTTGGGTAATGATTTGATTTTCGGTCAAGGTGGTGATGATGTTTTACGAGGGGATTTAAATAATAGTTCTGGTGGTGGAAGCGTTGGTGGTGATGACACTATTTATGGTGGAATGGGAAATGACCTGATTTTTGGTGAAGCTGGTAATGACCTGATTTTTGGTGAAGCTGGGAATGACAGACTTTGGGGTGATGCTGGTGATGATACTCTAAGGGGTGGTTTGGGTAACGATAGTCTCAATGGTGGTGTGGGTAAGGATGTATTTGTCCTCAAACTGGATCAAGGGACAGATAAAATTTTTGATTTTAAAGTTGATGATGATTTGATTGATATTACTAATTTGGGTGTAAATTTAGAAGATATTAATATTACCCAACAAGATAAAGATGCTGTAATTACCATCGATGGTGTTGATATCGCAATTTTGCAAGATGTAACTGCTGATAGTCTAAGTGAAGATAATTTTGTCAACGATGATTCTTCTGGATTATCCTTCCCCGAACCAACTGGTGAATATTCCGTAGGAACTGCTGATTATTATTTCAAAGATTGGGAAAGAGAAGAAATATATACTGAAGACCCCGACGACAACCGAGAGTTGACTGTTAAAGTTTGGTATCCCACTGAAATCTCTGAAGGAAAAACCGCTCCCTATTTGAGTGAAGAATTAAGTCGAGAGCTAGCACCGGGTTTTGGTTTATCTGAGGAAGAATTAATTGAATTAAATGAACAGATATCTACCAACAGTATTATCAATGCTCCCGTTGCTGATGCTGAATCCGATTATCCCGTACTATTCTTTTCTCACGGTTTCGGAACTCCATCAGAGTTCAGTACGATTAGTGCAGAGGAAATAGCATCTCAAGGTTAAGTAGATGTTAGCATGAAACATACCTATGATTCTACTCTCTCTGTTTTTCACGATGGAAGAATCATAGGTCAATCTCCTGTATTTAACGTACAAAATGAAGCGGATTTTCTAAAAGCTGCTAGACAAAGTGTGGGAGTTCGAGCAGAAGATGCACAATTTGTATTAGATGAATTAGAAGAAATTAACGCAGGTGAAGGAATTTTGAGTCGAAAATTAGACTTGGATAGAGTCGGTTTTCTGGGATATTCATTAGGTGGTGCTACTGCTGCTGAAACCTTATTACAAGATAAACGTTTCAAAGCTGGAATTAATTTAGATGGTTCGCTGTTAATCAATAGAGTTGATGAAAGTTTGAGCCAACCCTTTATGTTTATGAACAGTGACCTATTTGGAGTTGGTACTCCTTCAGACCCATTATCAAAAGAATTAAACGAAATACGAGAATCATTCATTGAAAATATGCAAAATGATGGTTATCAACTCACAATTGACGATACAAATCATCAAAGTTTTAGCGACATCCCGATTTTCTTAAACCAGTTAAAAAATGCTGGAGTTGATTTAGGTGATTTAGAAAATTTTATTGCTCCTATTGAACCAGAGCGAGCAACTACGATTATTAATGATTATACAGTTGCTTTCTTCGACAAATATCTGAATAACGAGGATAGTCATTTATTAGCAGGTGATAATTCGACTTATCCAGAAGTTACATTTGAATTGCTCGAAACAGGTGTTTCGACAAATCAGGAAACTGTATTTGGAACTGTTGAGAATGATGTTATTGAAGTAGAAAATAGTAATAAAATTATTTTCGCTGGTAAAGGAGATGATTTAATTGATGCTTCTACTAGTGGTAAGGGTGATAATCGCATTTACGGTGGTCAAGGTGATGATGTATTAATTTTAGGAAAAGATTCTCGCGTTTTTGGTGAAGCAGGAAACGACGGTTTCTTTACTACATCTGGTGGTAATAATATTGTCACTGGTGGTGAAGGTGCAGACCAATTTTGGATTGCTGTTGCTGAAACTCCCGATGGAACAAATACTATTACTGATTTTACGATTGGTGAAGACGTAATTGGAATTGCTGGCTTGGGGATTGGGTTTGAAGATATAAGCATTACTCAGCAGGAAGATAATAGTTTAATTGCTGTTAATGGAATGAGTTTAGGAATTTTACAAGGAATTGATGCGAATGTTTTGAGTGTTGATAATTTTGCAATTGTTTAATTATTTATTCTTGTACTTCTAAGTCATTTAAGTCATTTGTGAAAAAAAGAAACCCGGTGAAAAAAACCGAGTTTCTTTTTTTAGCCTCAATTAATATCTGTCCTCGAATACGAATTTAAATAAAGAATATTTTTTCCTTATGATTAATTTTCTAAAAATCCACATCTTTAATGTTTTATTAATGTATTAAGAAAACAGTATCTTTTGTTTAAATTAATAATAATGAAATCGCTATGGCTTAAACCTAATTTGGATGAGTGAGTAATTACTCGCTCTTTACCACGTATATATCCTATATAAAATGCTGCAAACGCTGAAATATGGCGATTACAAGCTAAATTTCGGCTGCAATGACCTTATCCAAGTATCATTCTATTATCAAGCAGATAAACGTTAAAAAAATATAATGTTTGTGTTCCCAGATACAAAAGAAATAAATTGTAATGTGATATTAATAAGTGTATCAAAAAAAACAAAAGCCCAAATGATGCAGATTTTTTATTCCTTTAATAACGGAAATTAAGGTTTTATATCCCTTAATTTATTTAAATCTTGCACAAAGGGAATACATAATTCGTATATAAGATTCTAAGCAATATTTATCAGATTATTTATTGTTTAATCACTTTTTACACGAGTTAAAAAATTTTTTTGACAATCGGTTATCACCCTTGGGAGTAGCATTATACTTAACTTCCCTATTTTACGATGAAAAGTTTTTTACAATTCATCTATGGGACTTTTCATGGATGTAAAACGCGGAAGATGCTTTTTAACTCAAATCACATGTACCCATATCTTGGATATCTAGTGCAAAACATTGGAATACAAGCATTTTAACCACTAGTACAAGAACAATTCGACTCTGACCTATGTATGCACAACAGACTGATTTAAAAACACCTACATATCTTGAGTATGGTTCGGAAAAATTATATTCTCTTGTCAATATCTGCGGGATGAAGCATAAAACCTTGGAGATAATGGAAGTCTTCAAGCAGATGACTTCATCATGGGGAAATAACGTCATTGACAAGCAACCACTATGGTTGTCTGGGATAGCTGATGACCATACTCCATTTGAGTTTTCAGTTGCAATCGATAAAGATACTCCAGAGCTAAGGATTTTATGTGAATCCCAAAGAGATGGTTTTAGTTTGCTATCTAATTGGCGAGCGGGAATGCAATTTAATTATTGGTTGATGGATAATTATGGTGCAAGTTTAACTCGACTAAATCAGGTTAGCGACCTGTTTTTTCCTGAAGACGAAGCTGCCCATTTTGCAATGTGGCATGGAGCTTGCTTTTTACCCAACAAAAAATCAGAGTTCAAAATCTATTTAAATCCACAAGCAAAGGGGAAAAATGAAACACAGGATGTAATCAAGGAAACCTTTAAGCGTCTTGGATTAAAAGAGTCTTGGTTAGCTGTAGAAGCTGTTTTAAAAGAGCAAGACCCAAGCAAAAATGAACTTAAATACTTTTCTCTAGACCTGTCTGCAAAACCAGAAGCCAGAGTAAAAATCTATTGGCAACACCGTGATATTACAGCAGAAGAACTGGAGAAAATGTATAGCGTTGCGCGTAATTATGTACCGGGAGATGTTACCGAATTTTGTCAGGCTATTGCAGATACGATAGTATTATCTAAAAGACCTGTGATTTCTTGTTTTGCTTTTATTGAAGGTAATCCAAGTGCCCCAAATACAGCCACAATTCAAATTCCACTTACACCTTATGCTACCAATGACGGTGTAATGCGAGAGCGCATTAATAACTATCTCGTAAATAAAAATCTTCCAGCCTCTATTTACGATAGTTCGATTAAAGCAGTTACAAACCGCTCTCTGAATGCGCGCTCTGGAATACATTCATGTATTTCGTTTCGTCGAGATAAGCAGAACAAACGACGAGTAACGGTTTATCTGGCTTTGGAATCTCATCCGTTTTTTTAAGTTATTTGGAGTATTAAAAATGAAGGAAATTTTAGCTTTAATCGAAAAAAAGAAGCAAGACATTGCTCAAACTCAATTAATTCAATTTATGCAAGATAAAAGTATAGACCCAAGACAAAGGCTAGCTTGGACACCAGCTTTTGCTCCTTTTGCAATGATGTTTAAAGATTTTAATAGAATCGTACTTTATAAAGAGCCAGCGGATAGTAAAATTCAAGAGATGATGAACCAGCACTCCCGCGAAGATGCACAGCATTGGTCATGGTTTCTCAAAGATATGCAGCTAATGGGATACGATAGTCCTATTAATTATACTGATGCCTTAAAATTCCTTTGGGGTGAGGAAACTATTAAAGTGCGTCAAATGGCCTATAACTTATTTGGTATATGTACTTTGGAGGAGGATGTTTTAATCAAGCTTGCTGTGGCTGAATCAGTAGAAGCAATTGGAAATGTTGGTTTATTTGAGGCTTCACAAGTAGCAAAAGAACTTACAGAGATAACTAAGCAGCACTACCCTTATTTTGGTCCTTCTCACATCGTAAAAGAGACAGGTCACATTCAAGCAGATATGGATTCAGTAGAGAATTTTATCGAAAATATACAGCTAACCGAAGCTCAAAAAGAAAAAGCGTTCACTCTGATAGAAAAAGTTTTTGCAGATTTCGCAGACTCAATGAATGAAATGTTTACCTTTGCTCACAAGCACGCTTATGATCGGCCATTTACAACAATGAGTAGTATTGATAAATCAGTAGCACAAATATAAGAAAACACTAGCATCACTAAGTGTACCCAAATCTAACTGAAAAGTGCTGTAAATAGCTATAAAAATGCTCATTCTGTTATCAGTTGTGTCAACAGAATAACCAGAATTTAGTCACTTTAACCCTTGAGCAGCTTTTGAAAGAAAATAACGAATAATCGTAATATCGATACAAGAGCAATATCAAAAATTTGGATCAGGTGTAATTGAGAATTATAGTTATTCTTACGAAAAAACAGATGGTAGTGCGAGCATCTTGCTCGCACTGCGAAAATTAATTGGAATAACTATAAATAATTTAATTCTCAATTAAATTCTAGTATTTGCTTGCGATAGCACTTGAATATAGTCTATTTACGTTTATGATTTTAGAACTCAAATTTTTGGGTTGCTCCGTATCGATAATTTCATGTCTGTCACCAAAAAAAGACTTATGTTTACCAAAGTAAATTGTAAAACTATTAACAGAATTGGCAAAAATAGTCATGCGGTAGTGATTGGTGCTGGTATGTCAGGATTATTGGCATCGAGGGTTTTGCTAGAACACTTCGATTGCGAAACTATAATCGAACGCGATAGACTACCACAGCAGCCAGAAACACGACGAGGTGTTCCTCAAGCAAATCACGTTCATACATTGCTTCTCCAAGGACAGCAGATTTTGGAGCAATTGTTTCCTGGAATAGAAGCAGAATTAACCACAGGTGGCGCTCCTAGTGTAGACTGGTCTTCAGAATATTATTTCCTAAATGTATGGGGATGGGCATCCCTTAGTCCTTCAGACTTAATAACTCGCAGTTGTAGTCGAAACTTTTTGGAATGCTTGGTAAGGAAGCGTTTGAGCAGCTATACCAATCTGAAATTTATCACGGCAACTCAAGTTAGAGGATTGGTAAGTGACGAGAGTAATTCCAAAATTACCGGGGTTCAAATATCCTCCCACAAGGAATCTGAAGAACAATTAGCTGCTGATTTAGTAGTCGATGCTAGTGGACGTAATTCCCTATTACCTAAATGGTTAGAGAAAATCGGCTATCAAGCACCTAGGCAAACAGTAATCAACTCTTTTGGAGGCTATAGTACTTGCTGGTATGAAGTACCAGAAAATTATCAAGCTGATTGGAAAGGTATCGTAGTTGCGACTAAACCACCTCAAGATAAACGAGGCGGATTTTTGTGTCTAGTTGAAGGTAACCGTTGGGCTGCTACTGCTATCGGTACTGCTAAAGATTATCCACCTACGGATCAAGATGGTTTTATGGAATTTCTTCGTAGTCTACGTACCCCGTTAATTTATGAAGCAATTAAAGATGCTAGACCAATTTCTCCAGTCTACGGCTATCGACGGATGGAAAATTCATGGAATCACTACGAAAAGCTTTCCAAATTGCCAGAAGGCTTGATTGCTATTGGTGATGCTGTATGTGCTTTCAATCCGCATTACGGTCAGGGTATGACTGTATCTGCTCTAGGTGCTTTAACTCTAGACCTCTGCCTGCGAGAACAATTGCAGCGTTCTCCCGATAGTCTAAGAGGTTTAACGAAGCGCTTCCAAAGCAAGCTGGCAAAACGTTTGAAAAATCCTTGGTTAATGACAACTAGCGAAGATTGCCGCTGGGAAACAACCAAAGGTCGTCAAATGAATATATTAACCAAACTAATGCATGGATACATGGATCAAATATTACTTTTATCAGTCAAAGATGCCAAAATCTACAAAAAATTTTTAGAGGTAGTTCTTATGGTAAAAGCTCCCCAATCACTTTTCGCACCAAATATCCTAGCAAAAGTCCTGATGCATTCTTTAGATTCCTCTACAGTCCCACAACAAACAAAATAAGCCTTAATTCTTATCAATTATCAAATAAGACTAGAAGTATTTAAATTTTGTGCTTCTAGTCATCAAATTCAGTAATCAGTAGCTTTTATTGCTGAAAATCAACCAGTTAAATTTAGTTTTCAAAACTTATTTGTTAGCCAAAGTTGCCGAGTAATTAATAATAACTCTATATTGAAAGGGGTATGCCAATTATGAATGTTGTTCCTTTCCCCGGTGAAGATATACATTCTAAACTGCCTTGATGTTTTTCTGTAATAATTTGATGACTTATAGATAGTCCCATACCAGTACCTTGACCAACTGGCTTAGTGGTAAAGAAAGGGTCAAATATTTTTTGCTTAATATTATCTTTCATTCCTACACCATTATCAGCTATCCGAACAATGACTGTATTGCTAGTATCTATTTCTGTGCTAATCACAATTGTAGGAGCTTGCTTTGATTCAAATAATTCACCTACTCCTGTCGATAGTGCATCAATTGCGTTAGTAATTAAATGTAGAAAAACTTGATTTATTTCGCCTGCATAACAGCTTACTTGTGGCAATTGAGCATAATCTTTAATAACTTGAATACTTCCTAATTTTTGTACGAGAATCATTAATGTACTATCGAGATTTTCATGTATATCAATCTTTTTAATTTTTGCCTCATCTAAACGCGAGAAAATGCGTAGCGATTTAACAATATCCCGTATGCGCGATGCACCCATTTTCATTGAATTAATTAGATTTGGTACATCTTCTCTAATATAGGGTAAGTCTATTTCTTCAATCTTTTCGATAGCTTGAGGAATATTGTCATAGCAAGAGTTTTCTTGATAAATATCAATCAATTCTAATAAAGATTCTATATATGTAGAAGTATATGTTAAATTACCATAAATAAAGCTAACTGGATTGTTAATTTCATGAGCGATACCTGCTACTAATTGACCTAAAGAGGACATTTTTTCGTTATGAACCAACTGTGATTGAGTACGTTTTAGTTTTTGCAAAGTAGTTTGTAACTGTTGGGTAATAGCTTGTAATTCCTTATTTTTTTCTTCTAGCTGTTGCGTCCTTTCATTCACTCGTGCTTCTAAGGTAGAATAGAAACGGGCATTTTCTACAGAAACAGCTGCTTGCGCTGATAATACTTTCAAAATTTCTAGTCTATCTTTTGTAAATGCACTATTAATAAGATTATTTTCTAAATACAAAATTCCGCTCATCTTTGCATTATGAATAATAGGAGATACGAGAATTGATTTTGGTTTATTTGAGAGAATATAAAGGTCATTTTTAAAATTATCGGCACTATTTGCATCATCTAAAATAACAGGAAGTTGAGTGCGGTGAACGTAATTAATAATAGATACAGGTAATATCTTTTGTGCATTGCTTGTCAGAGATTGTAATATAGATATCTCATTTTTTTCATTTAATAAAGCTTCAATCACTAATTCATTTTGATTATTAGCAATAAATAAAACTTTTTCTGCCCCTGCATTTAATTTAGCTAAATGCATCAGTTTGTGTATTAAATCTTCCAGAATCACTTCGCTACTTAATGCTAAAGATGATTTAATTAAAGTTGAAGTATCTAAAGCTAAAGTTTGGCTAAAACTAGTTGAAGCTATTGTACCTTTTTTATCTAGAGATATACCTGTTTGAGTACGAATAATATAGTCGGGATAATTATCTTCTAAATCTTTAACTTTAGCAAAAGCACCCCATTTGAAATAACCATAGTAAGCATCTGTCATATAAATCTTGGCAAATTTTTCTTTACCTTGCTCAATATAGAATTTTGCCGCAAGTTCGTTCGCAAGAGCTTCTTCTGCTGTATAGTTATTTCCTTTCGCTCCTGCGACTGCTTTATCATATAAATCAATTGCTAAATTATTTTTGCCCAAGACTCTAGCTCTTTCAGCTTCAACTAAATCATATTTATGTTGAAAGTTGCAGGAAGCATAATTGGCCCAAACTTTCATTTTTCGTTGATTAATTTTGATTTGATGTAGATAATTTTGTTTTTCTTGTTGAGATGCATTTGTAATATCGGCTAATAATGATAAAGAATAATAGAAATTATTCAGAATATAGACAAAAAATCCTGGATCTGACTCTTCATATTTTTGTGATTCTTTTACAGATTTAATACTAACTTGATAGTTTGCAAAAAGATAATTATTTTGGGCTTTACAAAAACAAAAAATTCTCATTATTATTGGTTGTTCTTTATATAAATAAAGAAAATCTTCTTCACTTAAGTCATCGCTCGTTAAGGAAATTCTATTTAAAGTTAATCCTTGCAGTTGTAGCACGGTTTGTCTTAAAACTTTCAGTCCTACAACATCAGTTTCAATTTTGAAATTATTACTTACTAATTCAATATATTTATCTATTTCTTTAATAAATATGTCGAGATGGGTATTACAAAAAAAACTATTTTGAACCACAAAACAAGCATTATAACTAGAAAATAATATATCTCCTGTTTCGACTCCACTCTGTACTCCCTCAATTAGATTGGGAATTGTTTGAGAGATGTGTCCTTTAAAATGCTTAATCATTGTATTGTAAATCAGAAAAACTTTTGCTTTTAGTGAATAAGCATTTAGATGAGAAAGTAATTTAATACCTAACTGACCAAAGCGATATCCTGAATCAATATCTCCAAACTTATCGCAGAGCATAGCACCGTAGCCACTATATGCATAAGAAGAATACATGCTATTACCATATTGAATAGATAACCTTACCATCGCTAATACCATTAGCGGAAATAGCAATGACCCAGATTGAGAAGCAACAGGGGTAATAAACATTATCATTTTCATTATTGCTAATTTATAAGGGTCTTCCATTTCTGACAAATAAAGCAAATCTTCTATGTTTTTACCAGCTAAAACTAATTTAGTTTGAGCAAATGCAGATAAAATATGAATATTCTTTGCTTGCTTTGGTAAATTTAATCCCAAACCTTTCAATACAGTAACCCCAATATCTAATGCTTTCGTAACTTCTCCTTTTGCTGTATGAAATTGAATTTTTATTTCATAAACTCTAACCTTATCTAAAATATTTTTACACTTCTCTAACGATATATTTGTTAACTCGTGGGATTTTTCAAAATTACCAGTTAAATATTCAGCTTCTGCTGTCTCTACATATAACCCAAGGGTCAAATCGTAATGACTCTGCCAAGAATTTTCGACTAATAGCTTTAAGCCAATATTTAAGTATTTGATTGCAGCTTCAAATGCAGAATTTCTCTTAGCTTTTTGACCAGCTAACAAATTTAGATTTGCTAGCTCTAATTTTTCTCTCTCTTCTTTGAGTAACTCAATACCAAAATTTAATTGATTAACAATATCTAAAATATTATCTGCGAGTTTATCTTGGCTGGTTGATTCTTTTAAAAGCTGTCCAATTCTTAAATGCGTGGCTTGTTTTTTATTTTCTGGAATTAATGAATAAGCTGCTTGTTGAACTCGGTCGTGCAAAAATTTATAACCAATTTGATTATTATCGAATGAACTTATTTGCTCGGAGTCATCGAACAATAAAGGGATTCGATAGTTTTGATTCAATGGTAGAATTAAACCGGCTTCAAGTGCTTTATTTAAGTAGTTTGCAGTTTGATTAATTGATTCTTCGTTGACTACTGATAGTACATCTAAGGTAAATTTATCTCCAATACAAGCAGCTAGTTTTAGCACCTGTTGCGTGATTTCTGGTAATTTTTCAATTCTTGATGCGACTAAATCCACTACACTTTTATCTGTTATTCCAACAGACTGTATATCTTGAATGCTCCACAACCACTTTTGTTGATTAAAATCAAACTTGAGTAAAGATTCCTGATACAAACTCTGTAGTAATTGAGTAACAAAGAAAGGATTACCACCAGTTTTATTGAAAATTAATTTTGCTAGTGAACTACTGTCTTCTTTGTTATCATTGAGAGTTTCTGCGACTAATTCTGTTACATTGTGATTTGAAAGAGGTTCAAGAGTAATGTTATTAATTGTTTTATGTTTCTCAATTTCTTCAACTGTACTAATTAGGGGATGAGTTGGATTAACTTCGTTATCTCGATAAGCTCCAATTATTAATAAATATTCAATACTTAAATCGATGGCTAATAGCTGCATCAGTTTTAAAGTTGAAGTATCGGCCCATTGTAAATCATCCAAAAATATGACCAGGGGATGCCCTTTTTTCGTAAACAAACTAACAAATTTTTGAAATATTTGGTTGAGTCTATTTTGAGCTTCTATAGGTTCTAGATGTGGTACTTCTACTTGCTTCCCAATGATTAATTCAACTTCCGGTATTAAGTCAATTATCACTTGTCCATTATGACCAACAGCCTTTTGGATTTTATTTTGCCATCTTTTTAATTTTGATGAAGATTCTGTGAGCAATTGTTTGCATAAACTTGAAAAAGCTTGTATCAAAGATGCGTAGGGAATATCTCGTTTAAACTGGTCTGACTTACCACTAATAAAATATCCTCCAGCTTTTACGATTGGTTTATTTACTTCATTAATTACTGATGTTTTACCAATACCAGAATAACCAGAGACTAAAATTAACTCACTATTACCCTTAGTCATTCTTTCAAAAGCATTTAGTAATAACTGTACTTGTGATTCTCTTCCATAAAGCTTTTGAGGAATCAACAACTGAGAAATAACTTCCAATTGACCGGGAGTGAAATTCAAAATGGTTCCAGTTGCTTGTAGCTGTTTCCAGCATTGTTGCAAATCTGCTAGTAAACCTTCAGCACTTTGATACCTATCTTCGGCATTTTTTGCCATTAATTTTTCAACGATTGCACAAACCGTAGTATTAATATTTGGATTTAGCTTATTAATTGAAGTAGGTTGCTCGGCAATATGAGCATGTATTAATTCTAAAGGGTCATTACTAATAAATGGTAACTGACCTGTTAACATTTCATATAACATTACCCCTAATGAATAAAAATCGCTACGGAAGTCCAAACTACGATTCATTCTACCCGTTTGTTCGGGAGATATATAAGCAAGGGTTCCTTCTAATTGATTACAATTTATTTGTTGGGTTATTTCTTTTTCTAAACATGAAGCAATACTAAAGTCTGTGAGTTTAATCACAGGTTTATAAATTGAATTTATAGAATTATTCTCTGATAAATTTTTAACAATAATATTTGCTGGCTTGATATCTTTATGAACTATTTGCTTTCTATGTATATAGACAAGTGCTTGAGTAATTGCAATTGCTACTTGGAGAATTGTTTCCAATGATGGTCTATTGCTTTCCAAATACTGTCTTAGAGAAATACCACCAAAATCTTCAAATATAATGGCATAATGTTCGGCAGAGTTTTCTAACTGCAATGCTTTAACGATGTTTTCATGTTCGAGTTTTTTCGCAACAGAATACTCGTGCTTGAGACGTGCAATCGCTTCCAACGTAGGATAATCGTCTCTAAGTACTTTGAGAATAACTGCAATATTCCCTTTTGTGATACTGCGGTAAATATTAGTGCTTACACCAGTATTAATAATTTTATCTAAGGTATATTCTGGGATAGATATATTCTTCATTATTGTTTTAGAAAGATTAAAAATATATTTCTTGGTTTTATAGTTCCCAAATATTCTGCTTAGATTCAATTCTCTTGATAAAAATTATTACAAATGTAGCTTGCTAGTTTAATAATTTGAGTCGCAAATAAAAAAACCGACTTGTTTCAAAAGTCGGTAAGGTAAAAAATTAATCAAATTTAAATTCTAAAAGCTAAAAGTTTTAGAGCTTAATCGAGCGATTTAAACTATTTTTGCCGATTAAGCAGGAAATGAAGCTATTATCTATCAAATATCAAGCAAATACAACGCTCTCACTTATATCTAACCCAGTCACACCGTTAATCATCGCTAAAGTATTTCCATCAAAAGCAACTTTAGTATTACCGTCCATCTCGGTTAGTTCCAAAGTGTTGGAATCAATTCCCAAACCAGCACTACCCAAAAGACCAATTACATCGTTATCAACTTCAAAATCAACGATGGTATTTGCAGATTCAGGAATCTCTCCGCTAACAATCCAGAATTGGTCTGCACCTGCACCACCAGAAATGATATTACCACCACCAGTACTAAAGAAAAATTTATCGTCTCCTTCACCACCCAAAGCGCGATTATTTTTACTCAAATAAATTTCATCATTACCGCTACCAGCATCAACCCGGTTGTTACTTCCACCGAAAGCTAAATCAATTTCATCGTTCCCAGCACCTGCAAAAACAGTACTTCCGTTTTTGTTAAATCCATCGATACCGGGAATTAAAATATCGTCACCAGGAGTTCCAGAAATCAATTTGCTTTCTGGTGTCTCCGTTTCCCCTCCAGATGCTTCTTCGGGTGTTAAACCAAATAGCGTTTCGTACATAATGTCGTAAATGCCGGTATTATCTACAGTGGAAGGTAATTTATCGGCATTCATTCCATAGGTTTTAGCAACAATGCTACCAGGAAAATCGGGAGTTCCCACCCAACCGATACCGAAGTTACCCATCTCTCCATCGAGACTATCTTTTGCTGGAAATGCTTCCCAAGGATTTTCTTCGGAAGCTGTACTTCCATCAACACCATCAAGAGAATTAATCTCGTCTCTTTCAGTGGTGGGATTAACGGTAATAAAAGGTACTTCTGCTTGAGTATCTGCTAATTCTGGGTTATCTTCATCAAAGTTTCCTTCTGGACGGTCGTAAGGTTTATATTGAAACACTTCTAAACCACCACCATCGCTGTCTGCGGCCGTAACTAAAAGCGTGTTGGGGTCTTGATTATCGATATAGTCTATGGCTTCCCCAATCGCTGCATCTCCACGACGCATGGCTTCAATTGTACCGACAGCATTGTTATTATTACCGAAGTTATCGGTTCCTTCTTCCTCAACTACAGCAAAAAATCCATCGGGGTCATCTTCAATTATTTTCAAAGATGCATCGAGCATCTCTGCTACGGTAGGGGCTGTTTCGACGTATAAAGGTAAGGGTGTATCGGTATTTAAACCAAGTTCTTCTTCTGTTTGGTCGTTAAAGGTGTCGTCAGCAGCAAAGACACCAAGTAGCTTTTCGGGAGGAGTATCGCTATTAACTGCTTCGTTCATCTGGTCTTCGGTATATACCACTGTATAACCCAAAGATTCAGCCAGTTCAATCAAGTTGATGCTGGGACGACGTTCGGGACGGGTTTCGGAAGCGTCTAGTTCTGGGGTGACGTGGAAGCCGGTGGTACCGATTGGTAGCATATACAACTCACCACCACCCATAATTACATCGGTTCCAGAACGGATTACCTGTTCGATGATTTCGGCAGCTTTATCGCGAGCGCGGATATCATTACCGTCTCGATTAGTAGTTGCAGCAGCAAAAGCAGCGGTTCCCGGTTCTCCCAAGTCTCCAGATTGAATCAGAGCGGTTGATTTCCCGGCTGCAATTGCTTCTTCTAAAATTGTAAATCCTGTTTTACCAGAAGCTGGAGTTATCTGATTATTATCTTTATCAACACCAAAGATTTCGTTAAATACTTTGACTCCATTAGCATGAGTCACCGCTCCCCCGTTAGAAGTACCCGTGATTTGGTCTTCCATATGTCCTAGGTACACCGCAGCATTAGACATTTTATCCCAGTTGAGCCTTCCGTCTGGCCCTTTATCGATGTCTCGCAATGCCATAAAGTGGGAAGGACTGGTACCGTCGGGATGGATAAATATGACGTTACCTGTATCTTTTGTGGCTTCCGGTGCTGGTGTCGGTGCGGGGTTGCGGGATTCAAGCTCGGTGTCGAATAAGGTTTCATACATCAACTCATACATCCCGGTATTGTCTACCGTGGAGGGGAGTTTGTCTGCATTTAACCCTGAAGCTTTAGAAACAATGGAACCGGGGAAATCGGGAGTTCCAACCCAACCAACACCAAAGTTAAATACATCACCATTCTCATCGGGAGCAGCGGTAAATGGTAAAGTCTCAGCACCATCTACACCATCGAGAGGAGTCGGACGCGCTTCGGTGGTAGGGTTTTGGTTGATTGTTCCTACAGGTTCGACCGGGTCGCGGGGGTCGCGGACTTCCAAACCACCCGCATCGCTATCGGCAGCAGTTAGTACTAAAGTATTGGAATATTTATCGAGAAAGTTGAGAGCTTCCCCAATTGCTGCATCACCTCGAATCATACCTTCGAGGGTTCCCGAAGCATTATTGTTGTTACCGAAGTTGTCTGTTCCTTCTTCTTCAACAATAGCGATGGAACCATTATCAAAGTTGGGATGTTTTTCCATCAATTGCTGGGTAACTGCGAGCATTTCAGCAATGGTAGGAGCAGTTTCCAGATACAAAGGTAATCCCCGTTCTTGTAAAACTTCCTCTGGACGGTCGTTAAAGGTATGGATGGGAGCAAATACACCCAATACTTTTTGAGGTGGTTCTGGATATTTTGCTGAATCTAATAAGTCGTTAAGTTCTTCCTCGGTATAAACGACGGTATAACCGTTATTCTTCGCTAATTCGATTAAATTCTCATCAGGACGCTGCAACCGAGAACCAAGTTCGTCGAGTTCTTCAGCACTACCGTGAAAACCGTCGGTACCTTCGGGTAAAAGAGTAACTTCCCCACCACCGAGGATAAAATCAACTCCAGATTCAATTACTAACTTACTGATATCACCAGTTCTTCCACGGGGAGGAGTGCGATTTCCCTCTTCGTCAACCGTCTCACCAACCTGAGCAACAAATGCAGCGGTACCGGGTTCGTAAATAGCTCCAGACTGTACTAATGCGGTTACTTTGTTGGCTTCGACGGCTTCTTGGACGATAGTTTTACCCACGTTACCGGAGAGAGGAGTAATCTCAGAACCGTCTGCTTCTAAACCAAAAGATTCTGCATAGACTTTAGCCCCAGTTGCATGGGTAACTGCACCACCATTAGAAGTTGCACCTAATTGGTCTTCCATATGACCTAGGTACACCCCAGCATTTTCCATGTTGTCCCAATTGAGCCGTCCGTCGGGACCTTCTTGTACAAATCTTGCAATACCGTAATGAGATGGACTGGTTCCATCTGGATGAACGAAAATAACGTGATTACCTGTTGTCATATTTTTGATTAAATGTCTATTAGTTATTACTTATTTGACAAGCAAAAAATCTAACTCTGTGCAGTTTAGATTACAACTACAAAGATATATAGAAACTGTTTTCAAATACTTATTATTAGGTTAAAGATGAGTTAAAGTTAGGTGAAAAATATTTTTATATACTAAATAATCTTTTTTAATTCTTCTTACTTTAGAAGTATTTTAATATAATAAATATAGCTTTATTTTCAAGAAAGCAAAATAGAGTATAAACTTTTTGTGCATCAAATACACTAATGGTAATCAACTGAAGAATTATTTTGTAATTGAGTATGACGTAAATTCTTATCTTTAAATAAATGCACAGTATTATAATTTAATCAGGTATGATTTTAATTTAAGATTTATCAAATAACTGTATAAAAATATATTAATAGTAAAAAAATATAGATATTATCAATATAAAAATGAATGAAATAATGTTTTTTGTTTTTT
>ERZ1740070.118-NODE-118-length-54466-cov-5.810020_pt1 | contig 54466 bp, 45 predicted proteins | sample MGYA00581734_ERZ1740070 | MGnify/ENA primary metagenome ERZ1740070 (study PRJEB43018, sample SAMN04849744) | marine metagenome | isolation source: floating plastic debris | place: Pacific Ocean | collected 2008-09-01 | study: EMG produced TPA metagenomics assembly... | reverse complement strand
GTGCCGATAGACTGGTAACCAGCCGTACCCGACCCAAAAATTCAGGCTCGAAGCCCAAATCGTTGGTTGTAAAAAAGAAAAATGCAGCATCGGCGCTCGGGGTAGACTGCCAAAGAAATAAAAATAGAGCAGGCATCCAAATCGCCCGCTGACTAAAAGCCGCTTTTAGCTGCTGGACCTGATTTTGAACTACTTTAAAGCTGGTGTTTTTGGTGATGGGCTCTTCGGTAATCAGCCAGGCGACCACCGAAACAATTAGCGGGAAGGTGGCAGTGACTGCAAAGACGGTACGAGGGGAGGTTTGATCAAGCAGGAGTCCCCCTAGATAGGCTGTGAGAACACCACCAAGCGCTGAGGTTCCCCAAGATAGTGACTGCAGTGTACCAACTTCCCCCTGAGATTCCTGGCGGGCGCGCTCTACCACCAGCGAATCAACAATGACATCTGCGATCGCAATCGAAACCGAACTCAGCAAAATCATTGCTGTCGCTAGCCAGACTGTATGAGCTAGGGTGGCTAGCACCAGCCAGGCCGCTGTCCCCATCAATCCAGACAGAACCAAGTAGGGCCGACGACGGTAGCCAAACAGAGGTAACCCGTCAGATAAAAAACCAAATAGGGGTTTGATGGTCCATGGCAGTGTGGCCACCCCAGTCAGGGCCGCTACGGTTGCCGGACTGAGTCCTAAATCATCTTTTAGGAAAAAGCTAATGGCCAACCGAGCTAGCCCTAAGATGCCTTGCACAAAGTAAACCAGCAAAATAGCGGTTAACTCAGTGGTAAGCGGCCGACCCAATAAAATACGCCTTTCTATAAAGTGTTTCAAACTCTGCGAGTCGGCAGTGGCAGTCATGTATGACGAAAACCTTTAAGAAATGTCAACTATCTTAATCATAACGACATAGCGACTCCCACGGCATTGTCCTAGAGACTGAATGGTCTGATGACAAAAAGATTGACGACCACAAAAAAGGGGGCATGGGCCCCCTAATGTTCTGTAAACATAAGTTTGTGCAGACTGAACCTATGACTTATCGCGAGCGTCCAGTGCGTCCAGACGATACTGCTGTAGGGTAATATCGCTCAACGATGCGCTGCTCTTAGTCCGCTGATTCAGCTCGTGTAAACGGCGCTGTTGGAGTGAGGTATCGGTTAGCGCACCGCTGCTTTTTGTCCGCTGATTCAAAGCCTCTAATCGTCGCTGCTGAAGAGTAGTGCCTTCTAAAGAAGTATTATTGGGGGATTTGGCTTCAACAGCAGGTGCGATCGCAGCCGCTGCAAGTAAAACAGATAAACCAGAAAGTAAGAAGCGTTTCATAAGTGTGTCCTCCAAAGAGTAGGAGCGTTAAAGCTTTCTACCCATAGGATGAAAGACGCGTATGAACACACTCTGATAAAAAACTGATATTTAGCTGAGAAAATGTAGTCTGCGATACAGACAAAGTAATCTGAGTCTAGTCAGGAATACGTACGGCAACGGTACTGGCCTTGAAGGTATAGAGTTTGCCCTCTAACTCAATGGGAGTACCAATTTTGACCTTGCTATTGCCAAAAACGGGGCCATCGTCCGTAATTTGGGCAGTTCCCGCTAGCGTGATCAGCATATCGGCGGTAAACCCTAGCTCGGGACGAGGGTCGGGAAATGATGTCACCGAGCCATCGGGCTGAGGTACGGCCGTGCTGCGGGGAAGTGGCTGAACATCTTTAACCGTTACTTGACCATAGGGCTGGTTGCGGATATTCACGTTGGTGGTGCCTTCAGCTTTCATATCAGCTAAAAACTGCTCAGGGTTGAGCACAGTCAGCCCGCGCGCCATAACATCAACTTCAATTTCCTGATTAGTTGCTCCGACCTGGGCGACTGAGCCAGACGTTCCAGGATAGAAAAAGACAGCTACCACCACCATCAGGATGATGAGTCCTGCACCGATATCTAGCAGGCTAATTTTGCCAAATAGACGTCCTTTAGAATCCAAAATAGCCATAGCTCTGGGCTCTCCCCATAGTTCTTTACTGTGTCTTGTGGTGTTGGTCTGGGTGCTCGAGCATTCAGGACCTCAAGACCGTAACGTAACAGACGTGCAACCTAGCTGCTCTATAGAATAAGCAGTGGTTAGTATTTAATCATGGGTCGGTCAGATTAGGCCGTAACCCAATAAATCACTATCCACTGTATCCCAGTCAGTCAAAATTCCGCTAAGTGACCAATGCGGTTGTTGAGCTGGGCTCTTTACACTGGAGTTTAGGGGACCGTGTCATTTGTATGTCTAATGAGTCAATCTACAATCAACGAACTGTCACAGCCTGTAGAAAAAGCTTTTGAGCTGTCGCTATGGTCGAGTTACAGATGCTGGTTGATAGCTGCTAGACAACTGCAAAGTTGACCGTATCTGTTTTGTTCCTTCACCGTTCACCACAGTAAGCTGACCATGTCTAACGCTACTCTCCATTGGGGCAATCGCTGGCAACGTCGTCTGGCGTATGGAGTCATGGCTTTTGCGATGACTTTAAGTATGGGGCTGTTTGTTCCACGGCCTGCTACTGCCGGACTGCTTGATATCATCTTGCCGACTATTCAGGTTTTTCAAATTACCAACATGTCGGACGAGCAGGAGATCAGCCTCGGCGGTCAGGTTAATCGGCAGCTGCTGGGCCAATCGTTTCGACTACATCGCAGCGATGCGATTACAGCCTATGTCGATCAGATCGGGCAGAGTTTGATTCCCCATAGCGATCGTCCAGACATTCCCTATGTGTTTCAGGTGGTGGAAGACGATAGTATCAACGCATTTGCCACGATGGGTGGGTATGTTTACATCACAACAGGTTTGCTGGCAGCGGCTGACAATGAGGCAGAGGTAGCCGGAGTCTTAGGGCACGAGGTTGGGCACATTGCTGAAAAACATGCGCTGGATCAAATGCGAGATGTGGCCATCGCCCAGGGTGTGGCTGGAGCCTTTGGACTGAGCCGTAACCAGATGGTTTCCATTGCGGTGGATGTAGCTTTGACGTTGCCCAACAGCCGTAAGGATGAGTTAGTTGCTGACGATCATGGCTTTGTCACCATGGGAGAAGCTGGCTACGACCAGACGGGTATGGCAACGCTAATGCAAAAGCTGGACAGTGGTAACAGCCCACCGGCAATTTTTAGTACTCATCCCAACCCCGGTGCGCGAGTGGCTCGACTGCAAGAAATGGACAGTGAGCTAGCGATTCCGTCGGCGACAGCCGGTACTGATACTGCAGCCTACAGTGCGCGAGTGACATCCCTGCGATAGGTGAAGATCCCCCAAAACATTAGATTTGCATCAAACCAGGTCCTCTCTGTGAGGGTCTGGTTTTGTTTTGTCTGATATGTCTGCTGGTAAAGCTGGTGGAGATATTCACCATCGCCACCGGTAAAGATAACGGTGGTTGTGGGATATTGCTGCTGCCAGTCTTGAATAAACTGATGCACGCTGGCTAGGGTCGTATAAATAACGCCGCTTTGTAGGGCACTAACGGTATCTTTTGCCCAGCGTGGTGGTAGCTGCAGGGACGGATGAGCTAAAGGAAGCGCGGCCGTATATTCATGGAGAGCGGTAAAGTGCGATCGCAACCCCAGTAAAATAGCGCCACCTAAAAATTTGCGTGCGGCTCCAGCCGTAAAGGTGAGGGCTGTTCCAGCATCAATAATCAGCACTGGCCAATCGTAGCGATACCCGGCTCCCGCCAGGGTGATCACACGGTCTAGCCCCATGGTGGGGTAGCAGCCCTCTAGAAAAAATTGGTCAATCCACCGCACCGTAGGAATCTGTTGCAAATGGTGTGTCTGGGAGGGGACGACGGTAGTGGCCCAAAGCCCCATTGACTCTAACGGCAGGTTTAAAAGCGGTGGTGGGGCCCAATCGGTCAGGATAGAGCGCAGCGTAGGTTTTGGTACTCCTGGGTCTAGCGATGTTAGGTGGGGCGTGTGCCAAACCTGTTTAAGCTTGGCTCCGTCAAACCAGGCCCAGTGCCATCGTGTATTACCAATAACTAATGCTAGCCAGTCGGTCATGGTTGACCTGTTTTACTATTGCTCAAATATCTAAATATAAGCCATTAAAATAGGGCCAGTTATTTCTAACTGACCCTTTTAAAACTTGGCAAAACTCAAAAACAATCGCTAGTCTGCTGTTAGTTTGGTTGAAGAAGTTAATAGGAATTTCTTGCTAAGGTTTACGGTTCAAATTTGCTACTTGTCTTATATCGATTGAGATTTGGCTGCTAAGTCTAATTAAATTTGATGATATTTCAAACTAATTAAACTGCAATTACCCCGGTTAGACACATAGCTAAATCTGAAAGAGATTTAGGTTTGAAATGTTAGAAACATACTTGAGTTCCTAACAGTTATTCAGTTGTTTCTATAGACTCAATGTAGCACTAGAGACCTTGCTACTAATCGCTGATTCACCTAAGTTTACAGTCGTTTGCATAAGTCCTTATTTGAATATATTTATCCAATTGGAAAATCGTGTGGATGCGTGTGTAGCCCTTTAATTTTTAGCAGCCGGACTCTCTAGAGCCCAGCTTTGTGAAGCCTCTGGTGGGGGTTACGACTGTCTACGTGCGATCGCACCGGCTTGAAATACCTGGCAATATTGTGAATGGCCACCAGGAAAAACCACATTAATGATCAACGGATCGCTGGTATCGCGAGGATCGCCAGGTCCTTGAGTAACGGTAGGTATCCCGTTATGATGCTCCATTTGTACCGCACGCCGATTTTTGAGTTCACCGCCGCTGCTGTCTACATACACAACGAGATTGCCGCTATCGAATGCTTGGCCAATATTTTGAATCAGCTGCAGAAAGTTGCGATCGCTGCCGCCCCGTTTGAAACTTAGGCCCGCTTCTGTGTCTACCGCCTGACTAGTAACGGTATCTCCCACGCCCACAATGAGGGGCATATAGGCCGGGTCAAAATCCTGTTGGACCAGAGCCAGCATATCAGCCATATCCTTGGGAGCTTGCCTGGCATTAAACCCTACGCCCAAAGGATACGTTCCTGTTCTCTCAAAGTAGTAGTGGTTAAGTAATGCTAGAACCCCGGCTTCTTTAATGGCTCCGCGCAGCATAAATTGAAAGTCGGTGGTTCCAGATGTAGTTGCGTCGGCCCACCAAATGACTTCATCACCGCTATCATCGCGACCCAAATTAGGCGCATAGTGGACAAAAAATGAATCGCTTAGCCCTTGGGCGCTGGCGTCAGCCAGCAGAGTCTCCGTCAGCTGTTTCATTTGCTCTTGCAGCTGCCGATATAGCGCCGGATTTTGCAGGGTTTCATAAAACGTGTTGAGGTTGGCTGTCGGCGAGGCTACATTATCTAATACAGATGCATCAATGCAGCGGCTGAGGACATCCGGTGACAGCCCGTGGTCAACGGTGCTTAAAAAATTGTGCAGCGTTATTTGAATCCGCTCAGGCACTGATTTTAGAAATGTTAGCTCGGTCTCGCTCACACCCGGATGAGTGAGCTGACCGTAGCGGTCTTGCCACTGGATCCCCCCTGCTGCTAGACCAGGCAGGTGGCGGCTACCCACCTCTTCTCCAAGCGCTTTCTCAATAATGCCGTTAACGCCGCGTTTGCCAATGTGCTCGCCGTTGGTTAGTACAAAAAAGTGGCCATCATATGCGATCGCAGCGTCTACATAGGCCAGCTCAATTTCCCCAATGAGAGGATCTTTTACCAGCCACATACATACGACCTCAAGATCTTGAACGATCTAAAGGTTTTGAGTCTGAGCTAGCAGATCGCCAAAGGCTGCATGCTCTAAAGAAAACGTTTGCTGATGGAGTAGAGCGAATTCAGAACGGAGAGTAGTCATAGGACCTCTGTTAAGAGAAGTAGCCGTTTTCGTAAAAACACCGTAACACTCGCTATGATCTCTTTCTGCAGTAGCGGGTCCGAGGGACTGACCTATGGCCACACTTTACACGCTTCATCCAAAGTCGCCCCAATCTTTCAAAGTTGAGAAGATCCGCAAGCAGCTACAGAGCGGTGCAATCATGCTGTATGCCACAGATACGGTGTATGCCGTTGGCTGCGACCTCCAGTCTAAAAACGCTATCAAACGCGTGCGACAGCTCAAAAATCTGTCTAATGACAAACCGCTGACGTTTTTATGTTCGTCGCTATCCAACATTGCTGAGTACGCCTATGTGAGCGATCCGGCCTATCGCACAATGCGTCATTTGATTCCGGGGCCCTACACATTTATTTTGCCAGCGACCAAGCTAGTGCCAAAGCTGGTAATGAACCCCAAGCGTAAAACAACAGGCATTCGTGTGCCTGATAGTCCTGTGTGTCAGGCACTGCTTAAAGGTTTGGGCAATCCAATTATTTCCACATCGGCCCATGTCGGGGATATGGATGAAACCTACTGCTCACGCTATGAGTTATTTGATGCCTTAGAAAAACAGGTCGATCTGATTATCGACAGTGAGGCAGAACCTAGCTACCTGGCATCTACCATTTTGGATATGACTGAAGATGAGCCTGTTATTCTGCGTAAAGGGCTAGGTTTTGATGCGGTCCAAACGTTCGCTGTTGCTGACGCTTAGTAAATGGTACCTGCAGAGACGTTCCATGGAACGCCTGCACGGCAGTTAGCTGGCTAGAGATTATCAGCGAAGAATCTGTGCCGTTTGACAAGATGGGAGCCGCCAGCCGATGGAAAATGCCTATGATGCAATTCTTGTTCCGGGGGGTGGTGTTCGCGATGAAGGCCAGCTTCCCCTCTGGACGCAGCGTCGATTGGACTGTGCTGTCGAACGCAGCAGTGAGCATACCTACATTATTACTCTTAGTGCCGGTACAACCCATAAGCCGCCACCTTCAGACGCTGAAGGCTATCCAATTTTTGAATCGGTAGCAGCAGCAAAGTATCTAATGCAAAAAGGCATTGCTCCGGAGAAAGTTTTAGTTGAAACCAGCTCCTACGATACCATCGGCAATGCATACTTCTCTCGGGTTATACATGCTGATCCTTTAAATTTGAGATGTCTTTTGGTGATTACCTCTGAGTTCCATATGCCTAGAACCAAGATGATTTTTGAATGGGTCTACGGTTTGATAGGAGATTCTCGGGATTATCACATCTCTTTTGAGACCGTTAGCGATCGGGGAATAGACCCCAGAATTCTCACGGCGCGACAACAAAAAGAGAGTCAAAGCTTAAAGACGCTGCTCCAGACGGTTAACGCGATTTGTACGTTAAGAGATTTGCATCAATGGTTGTTTCAATACCATGGGGCATACGCTGTCGCCTGTCGCCCTGCTAGAGAGTTAGGTGAAGTGTTAAAAACCTACTGAAGGACTTGACAGCAAAAAAAAGACTGCCGGTTTGCACCGCACAGTCTAATCATTGGCTTTCAGAATCAAAGAGACCGATCGTACTGGCAGCTAACTTCTGTCTCAGGGAAGATTGCTGACGTGCTTATCTGCACGTTTCTAGAATAGTCAGTAATGCTGATAGTTGGATAAATCACCTATGAAGAAATTCATCTTCAGTATGTTCTACGTGTAAATCCATGACTGGCTAACTTTTAATACTTATCAGATCTCGTACATCAATGACTAAAGACTGAGTGTTGATGTCAGTAGACGAGTCACTCTGTCCACTTGTTTATCGGCGTGAATGTCTGCATACAGGGTCAGGGATTGCCGCCAGCAGTCATAGGCGCGCTCCAAATTATCTAAGGCTATGTGGCTATGACCCAGCTCTACATAGGCGCTAGCTAAGTCACATTTGGCCCCAATGCTATCAAATAGTTCAACCGACTGAGTATGGTAGGTGAGCGCAATGTCCATCTGCTGACGCTGACGAGCAATGGTAGCTAGACCCGTCAGAGCTTTGGCTTTAACCTGCAAATAGTGACTGGAATCGGCAAATGTGAGGGCCTGCTGGTAGAGCTTCTCAGCCTGTTCTCCATAGCCCAGCTGTCCATAGGTTTGTCCTAGAAGCTGGATAAAATAGGCTAACCTACCCGATGTCTGGTTTTGAAACCGAGTTAAGCAGCTGCTTGCTAGCGCCTGAGCGCGCTCCTCCTGATTTTGCCAGGCATAGGTTAATGCCAAGGCGATGGTGGCTTTATCAGCCCAGGCTTGGTGGCGAGTATTCTGTCCAAGTTCAACAACAATTTCAAATGTGGCTGCCGCTTCCGCTAGCTCCCAAAGATCCATGGCATACAGCCCAAGGCTTAACCTGGAGTCGATATTTAACATCTGGAGATAATAATAGCTGAGGGGACCAGCGCCCTGACTTGTCAGCTCTAACGTGGCTAGATGATTTTGGGCCGTTGCGATCGCACCCTGCTGACAGGCAATGGCCTGATTAATCTCCCCGGTGATCCAGTAAATATCCCCAAGAATATTGCGCAGCTCGCTGACTTGAGGCAGCCTCTGCTCGGTCGCTTCTAAGTGAGACAGCACTTCGACAATGAGAGTACTGACAGGCTGTAGCAACCCCATACGATAGAGACTGCTGGCCAACGGTAAAAACTGTTGCCATTGGTTATGCCGACTCTGCAACAGTACCTGGGCAGCTGCCTCATACGCATCTATGGCCACGTAGTGATAGTAGGCCTCCAGCGCTTGCTGAGCGTCGGCGAGTGCGCCTAAGTATTGGATGCTGTGGGTCCAATAGGCGGCAGCTATCTGATTTGCCTGATGCCACATGGGGGTTTGTCTGAGGCGCTCTATGGCGATGGCGCGAATAACAGGATGCAGCCAATATTGTCCCTTTTCGACTTCAATTAGCGACCGATTGCGTAGGGAGGTAATCGCTCGCTGGCCATCGGTCTGTTCGCACTGGGCTAGGACGGCGGGGAGTGGCAGTTTGGCGATAGTCTGATAGCGGTAGCAGCTGAGACGACAGAGCAGCTGATAGGCGATTGGGTCTAAGTCCTGCAGCCGATCAATTTGACTGATAACCAGATTCTTAAGATCGATCTCAGCGAGCGGATCGGCCTGGTATGCCTGCCAATAGGCGTCTAGATTACCGTGAAAGTCTGTTTGTATGGTACTGCACAAAATCTCCATAGCTTTAGCATTACCGCCATAGGTTCGATGTAAGCTATGTAAGATCTCATCGGTATTCGGAAAACAAATCTGATGGTAGTCAAAGCACTGGTGCCAATCGGCAGGGGTCAGTCTGGGGAGCCGGTAGTGATAGGCTTTTATCCCTGGTTCACAGAGGCGATCTCGACTAGTGATCACCGTTGTTGCATTGGTGGCGAAATCTGACAACAGCTTAAAGAGATTTGTGTAACATCGAGCGTCCACAACAAACCGTCCGTCGCTGTCTAGGGCCGGTTCGAGATTATCGATGAGGATGCCAGTGCGCTGTTGTTTCAAGTGTCGCCTGAGTCGACTGAGACTAATACTGACATCTTGTCCAGGCTCATCATCAAAATCCTGACGCAGCCATTCATCAAGAATGTGTTCAACGGCGGTGAGGTTAGACGTTTCTTGGGCAATGTGCCATTCGAGCACTACATCAAAATCTGCTTGGTGTAGATAATGCTGAGCTAGTGTGGTTTTACCTAACCCTCCCTCCCCTTGAATGATGATGATTTTATGACCTTGTACGGTCAGAGAGTTTAACGTTTCAATTGCATCGTTACGGCCAATAAAATGCGGATTGATGGGTGAAGAAAACGGGGTCGACTCAGCTGTATTATCGTCAGCACCGCGATCGGCAGTACTGCCATGGTGTGAAGAAATACTTGATGCACTAGCTCGGGGCCAGGCTTCTTCGGCAACATGGACCATTTTGCGTTTGGCGCGCTTGAGCCAATACACTAGGCGTGAGCGATAGTTGCCCTTAGTGATCCGCTCTCCTAAAACATCTGAGAGGAGTCGCCACAGCTGCGAAGCGACATCTTTGATGTGACCTTCGCTATAGCCAGCCAGCGCTGCGATCGCACGATAGGTTTTACCTCCCCACACCTGCTGCAAAATACAGCATTGCAGATCGCTGAGATGCTGCCCTGTTTTCTCATAGAGCAGTGAATCAGTGAATTCGATTGCAGTATCAACGCCAGCCATGGTCAGTGGTTTTCCTCACATTGACAGACTACCGCCACAGTTAGGATCATTGCGCATCGGATATTCCGACTTTTTCAGACCTTTAAATTCGCACAGTTACCTACAATCTCAGACAAAGAACCCTATAGGGTGTAAACAGACAGGGAGGGATACGGGTCTGACCAATGTCAAATCGATCACCCTTTGTCTATGTCCCGGATTCACCCCGCTATTAATGCCGGGGGCGTCTAAAAAAATAAGGACTTGGGGCACTCTTGGATCATTCCATGGTTCCTAGTTACTAAGCATTTGGGGGATGATTACGCTAAAGTCGATAGGCTTATAAAGGCCACTATTGTAATTTCTGGCATTGCTGCTTTAGAGGATTGTTCTGTCAGTCTTGTCAAACGGCATGAGTGCAGCTCTAATCTTTCCATAAATCAGCACTGGCTACATGCCTGAACTGGGTCCGGTACCTAATGGTGCAGTCCCATTCACAGTTAATGCATATTCGGAGAAATACGTATTTATAGCTATGACGACCCAAACTCTACAAACGTTACCGTCCGATCTCGATCCCCGTGGGCTACCTAATCATATCGCTGTGATTATGGATGGCAATGGCCGCTGGGCTAAGAGCCAAGGGTTGCCTCGAATTGAAGGGCATCGTCGAGGGGCCAACGTATTAAAGGACTTGCTACGCTGCTGTAAAGATTGGGGAGTGGGCGCGCTAACGGTTTATGCCTTTTCTACTGAGAACTGGCGACGGCCCCATGAAGAAGTTGACTTTCTAATGGTCCTATTTGAGCGCCTGCTACGAAAAGAGCTTTCAGAAATGCATCGAGAAGGCGTACGGATTCGGTTTATTGGAGATTTGTCCGGGCTTCACACATCGCTACGGCGTGAAATGGAGCGCTCCATGGAGCAAACCCAGCATAACGACGCCGTGGAATTTAATGTGGCCATCAACTATGGCAGCCGTCATGAAATTACCCAGGCATGTCGCTCTGTGGCTGAGCGGGTACAGCGTGGAGATTTGTCTGCTGACGCTATTACCGAAGAGCTGCTAGAGCGCCATCTTTATACGTCGGGTAGCAGCGATCCGGATTTGTTGATTCGCACCAGCGGTGAGCAGCGGCTGAGCAACTTTTTGCTGTGGCAGATGGCCTATGCAGAAATGTACTTTACCGATGTATTCTGGCCCCAGTTTGACCGTCATGAGTTTCATCGGGCACTGCTGGCGTTCCAAAAACGAGATCGCCGCTTTGGTGCCCTTTCTGAACCGGTCAAGGCACAGGCGTTAACGGCTTAGGCTGTACGACGGGCGTTCCATGGAACGCCCCTGGAGCCCTATTTTGTATTGACTGCAGCAAATACCGACGAGTAGTCCTGGTCTGCTAGACCCTGCTCAACGGCCTGTTGCACGATCTGAGCAACGCTAGCCGCCACCTCCGGGCTAAATGTCTCGGCTGATTGGACAAATAGGTTCATGTCTTTGAGGAGGTGTTTGGTGGGGAAATTGGGATTGGCAAAATTGCGATCGCGCATACGTCCGAGCTTCTTATCAAATGTGGGAGCATAGAGCGCGCTCTGACGCACAATTGCCATAAATTTCTCAATGTCGATGGCTTCTTGTTTGACAAGACTCAGACTCATGGAAAAGGCCGTAGTCAAAGTACCAATCAGCTGATTCATTGCCAGCTTGACACCGCTACCTGCACCTACGGGCCCCATGAGCTGAGGGGTCGGGCCAAAGCACTCTAAGATGGGCCGCCACTGATCAAACTGCTCTGCGGTGGCTCCTACCATCACGATTAGTGTGCCAGCCTTGGCCTCAGGAATGCTGCCTAGGACCGGGGCTTCCAGATAGTCACCTCCTGCTGTCTGAACAGTTTGGGCAATAGCTTTGCTCTCTTGGGGGGAAATGGTACCCATCTGCAGGACCGTACGACCTTTGAGACAAGCTACAGCCTCGGAACTCAGCAGCGTACTGCGAATGGCATCAGCATCGGTCAGCATCAAAATAATCAGTTCAGATGCTTGGATGGCGGCCACTACAGTTTTAGCTGCAGTGATGCCCTCGAGCGCGGCCAGCTTATCGGGTGTACGATTCCAACCATAGACCTGATGTCCCGCTGAGTGTAGCTGTTGTGCCATAGGGGCACCCATAAGCCCTGTGCCCAAAAAACTGATATTCAAGGTATTGTCCTCTTTGCCAATGTTGTGAGCGGTTGCTGATTCTCGGTATGATTTGAGCCTAAAGGTAGGCTGGTGTGCATCCTCTGATTAGAGAACGGCTACGTTCACTATCTATCTGTCCTGGGATGCCTCCAAGCAATCGTAAAAGTAAGAAACACGCCGATAAGCATGGCACCTCGGAGGACAATGTTGTCCCCTCATCATCAGCGATCGCAAAAATTGTATGTTTACCATCTACCGTTCACACCCTGTTGGGACCAAGCGGCGTCGGTTTTTATGTTTAAGTACGTTAGTGGGGCTGCTCTTGGCCAGCGGCTGTGTGCCCCGTGAAGAATGCGCTTTGCTTAATGGTGCTTTAGCGGAAGGTAACCTCCGCATTCAAGAAATCAACGAAGGTAACCTGAGCAACTCTGGCTATAACCAGGGGATTGAGCGTCAGGTAGGTCGCATCTATTTCGATGTGTCCCAAATACTTGATGGTCTGGTGTTATCCAATAACAGGCTGCAACCGATCCAGTTTGCACTGGTTGAAGCCTATCAGCAGGCTTCTGACTATCGCTATCAGGCGGCTGATCTGATTGCCAATGACGTCGACCCAGATAATCAGACCAAAGCCGATATCCGTAAGCTGCAGTTAGATTCTGAGGCCGATGTAGGAACGGCCATAGAATCCTTACGCCAACGCTGTCCGCTCAGATAGTCTAAGCGGACAGCCGTAATGCAGCTGAGCAGAGTTTGAGTTTAGGCGAGCAGTTGAATGTTGGTGAATAGGAATTCCATGGAGCCTTCATCGGCAGATGCGATCGCGCGTCGCGTCAGGATAAAGTAGTCACCAAATTTGTCGTATTCATCGGTAAACTCGCTCCTTCCCTTAGTTTGCTCACCCGTTTTCGGGTCATGATATACAGAATCGTAGGTATGGGACAAATAGCCTGCACCCGTATCATGAGTACTAAACGTGTTGATTGTTACGACGACACCGTGGATGTGGCGATGTACTAGGACCACTTCATCATTAAGCACCTTGTACTTATCGCCTGTGGATTTGCCCTCCACCAAAATTTCTACGGCACCCCTGTCATCGGTATTGCCCAAGGCAAATGTATTCTTACCGTGGGTGGTTTCAAACTCACGACGTACTCGATGAATCGCAACTTCCCAGAGCTGCCCTTTTACCAGCTTTAATGCAGCCTCATCCTCAATATCAAAAACCTCGGCTGACAGATCAGGATTAACCCGAGCCTTACCTACATAGGTTTGCTCACCGTGCTTAAACTCCACATCTGTGGTGTAGCCAGGGAAATCACCGTCCCAGGTATAGCGATTTTCATAGGCGGCACGCATTACATCGCGGGCAGAAAGCTGTACAGCAGTCATGGGCTCTCGTTAGGTTACGTCTACCTTTTACTTTAGTCAGTTTTTTGACTATTGAGCAGAGAGATATTGAGACTTGCCATCAAATCCCCTTCGCCGCTTTATTCAGACTCAGATCCCCACAGCTGTGACAAGCGCTGGTCACGCCCACAGCCAAATCGATATACCCGATAGCGAGCTGGATGGGTTTGATAATAATTCTGATGGTAGTCTTCGGCTGGATAAAACGTTTGAGCAGGCAAAATTTCAGTGGCAATGTCCTTCTCAAAAAGCTTATCAACAGCCTGCTTAGATGTCTGGGCTAGTTCTCGCTGGATATCATCATGATAAAAAACGATAGAGCGATACTGACTTCCCTTGTCACAGAATTGCCCCCTGGCATCTAGAGGGTCTACATTGCGCCAAAAGGTATCCAGCAGGGTTTCGTAGCTCACCAGGTCGGTATCATACTCTACGTGCTCAACTTCTGCATGCCCTGTTGTCCCTTTTTAATCCTGGGGATAGGTAGGAGATACGACCGTGCCTCCCATATATCCAGAGGTGGTGGCGGTGACCCCTGATAGCTCATCAAAGGGATGCTCCATACACCAAAAGCATCCCCCTGCAAATGTAGCCTGGGCGGTAGCGGCGATGGCAGTATTGGGAGTCAGGCACCACAAGCCAATTATCAGCAAGCTAGTGAGTAGAAACTTATGGGGCTTTAGCCCTAAGTACGGCTCAAGATACCGTCTAATAGCTCTGATCGTTGAGGATACTACGCTCACTCGTTAAAATCCTATAGCCAAGGAACAACAAAGGCGGTTAGCGTAAAGGTCAGAGCCGCTAGCAGCCAATAGTCAATATATCGTTTGATTATAGGACTAATCGGATGGCCCATCTTTGCTTCTCCTACTACTGTGGCTTCACTGTAGCTGACTAACTTTGCTACAGTCTGCCGAAACCTTGAAAATACCATTCCATAGTCTACTCGTGTTCCACACCATTCAATGGTCTGCTGGGAGTATCCGGTAATGAGCCCGAGTGTGTCATGATACCGCTTGGTGTCATTAAGTTAGCTAGCTGGCTAATTGAGAACTGACCGATCTCTGACTGAGAATAGGTTTGGTTAAACGCTAACACCTGTGAGGTAATCGTTAAACGCGTAACCCCTGATGCTCCCCAGCGTTCGGGAAGTTGCGGTTTGAGGGCTGACGTGGGAAAAAGCGTAGGCATCACTGGGGGGCTATTTGTAGGGCCGATGCGGAGTACTAGCTGACGGCGTACCAGCGATACGGTCATTCCTGCCATCATTGCCAGCGGGAGTAGTACAGCGATACCTCGGGTTTTCCAGCGTTGATATCTAGCAGTGTGCTGGCTGACGTCTAAAAACTTTTGGGCTATTGACGATATATCTTGCCCATGGGTTTTTAAAAACTGCTGAACATCTTTGAGTATTTGCTGTCCCAGCAAATACTCAGCGTGCGTTGGCTGTCCGCGCTCGTGCCATATTCTAGCTCGTGCTTCCAGCTCTCGTTGCTGACGCAGTATAGCTCGGCTGTTTTGTAGCCATTGGCGTAAAAGTGACCAGTCTGATACCAAAGATTTATGGGCGAGTTCGATGGTGTCTTCTGAGGCAGGGATCGTTATAGGTGGGTTTGTGACCAGCCAACGTTTAATATCAGCTGTCTCATGTTCCTGGGTTTCCCAGGCTGTAGCTGTCATTGTTTTTTCCTTAGGTTGAGGGCTTAGCCTGTCTACAACCACCAAACGTGCATCTACTAGTTTCTTTAGGACGCTATCAATTGAGCTTTGAGAAAATTTCTGATTGATCAATTCAGACTTATACACCTGTCGGCACTGATCAAAACGTCCATCACCCAAATCACATAATGAGATGAGGATACGTCTGGCAATAGGTTGTTCCTCTGACGACAAAGACTGATAGAGCGCTGTTGCTCTGTCAGTGACCATGGCAGACAGTTTGCCTAATTTTAAATAGCTATCTAGCGAGAGACAAGGACTTCCCTTGCTGTATGAAATAGAAGTACGGTGTCTCCATAATTCATATAGGGTATTTTGTAGCAGTGCGAGTTCACCGGGGGCACCCGTTAAGTCGAGTGTCAGATTGTGGACCAAATAGGGATCAATTTTAAGACCTAGCTTTTCAGCAGGTTTCTCAATGACGTCTCGAATTTCTTGATAGCTCATCGGTGTCATCGCGATGCGACTATGCGCTACTAGCGAGAACAGGTCGTCATAGTTCAACAGATTGTCAAGGCTATCGGTGCGCAGGCTAATAATAATGCCGAGAGCAAGCTCAGGACAGCGAGCAGCTGTCACCAATCCTTGGATAATCTGCTGACGCTCTGCTTTGATTTGTAAGTCAGCTGTTGGGGTAAGTAGCGCTTCAAACTGATCGATAATCAGCCAGATTTTTTTGATGTGAGGCCGTTCTAACACTGTAGCCGTTATTAGATTGACCAATCCATCTGACTGATTTCTGAGCAAATCTTCAGTCTGAAACAGCTGATTGGCAACGGTCATCTGCTGATTTTCGGTAGCAAAAGCTGCAGCTAAAGATTTTAGTGGCTGTGTACCAGGTGTAAGATAGCGTATCCAATGTTCGCTTTCTGAAGTGTCATTGTCTCCTGCAAGACGAGGAATGATGCCAGCTCTTAGCAGAGATGTTTTGCCACTGCCTGAGGCCCCCACCAGAGTACAAATGTTTGTTTGCTCTAAGACTTTGAAGAAATCTTCAATCAAAGCTTCGCGCCCAAAGAAGTACGCTGCATGTTTTTCCTCAAACGGTTGAGAACCGCGATAGGGACAAAAGTTAAAACTATATTGTTTTAAGCGCGAGATGATTGAGATACTTTCTGATTTAGTTCGGGGTCTTTCTGCTTGATAGGTGATAAGAATCTCACTGCCCCCTTGTTCAAACAAGGGCTGCTGAAGTTCACTGCTCAGCTGATTGGCAACAAAGGCGATCAGATCTGTGCTTGTCACTCGGGCACTGCCAGACTGCTGAGGCACTAGACCCGTTAAAATTGCTTGAGTCAAAACACTATAGCTGCTATTTAATGACTCATAGGCTTCTTCGTACTCTCTAGAGGCAGCCATAAACAAGTAACTTTGACCATCGCTACCTTGCCAGGCTTCATCTTTTAGAGAGAGAAATTCTCCACTGTGGCAGCAGTCTAAGACAACTAAAATTTGTCGAACAGGGCTATGTTTAATAATGCGACGTAGCCAAGATAGAGATAAACCACTGTTAGAGGTGTCTGGCTGTGTGTCGCTGGTGGCAAGGTATCCTTCACGAATTCCCATATCACGCTGTAAGCCATGCCCTGAAAAATAGAAGAAAACTGTCTCAGGAATGTGATCACCTTTTGGCAACAAAAGACGAATTAGACTATTCTCAAGCTGCTGTGCTGATACGGGTGTCTGTTGACCTACTTTCGGACGTTGTGTTTCGATAACTTCCGGTAATCTTCGAACCCGAAAACCACCATAGGTTTCAAGGGTATTGGCAATGCCCTCAGCATCTTGGGCAGCGGCCGTGAGCCCAGGCAGATTTTGGTATTGATTAATTCCAACAATCAGTGCATCTCGTGACATAACCAATACGTGGTGATGGGCGTTTCGATAGTAATGTTCTTTTTCTATGTAGAGGAGTAAGGCTACTAGTAGCGATTAATCTTGCCTAGAATCCTCGGTAAATAGATCTGTTCATCTTGTAAAAGCCTAGGTCTGTCTAGGCAAACTTTGTGATAGATAAAATGTGAATGTCGGAGGCTGCTGATGCTGTCTGGCTAAAACAAGATTTTTTAAGCCAGCGTTTTTGGAAAATGGTACTCATAAAAGTTGTTCTATTTATTTTTTCTAAAAACTGCTCTCATAATCAACATATATAAGTTTCTGAAGACAGGCTAGGGGGTGAAGCCCATGGTTAGTTGATATCAAGGAGACTTAATGTAATCGCATTTGTAAATTATCCATGAAATTCCCTAGGGAGCCCGCTGAGTCATCAATAATTGTTGTTCTTACGGTGAGCTAGTCCGTGGATGTGCTTTAAATTTCAAGAATAATTGTTTTGATAACTCAGTACTTTTTGGGAAAAATTTGTCTTTTGACGATGGAGAGCTTCGAACCGTCAAAATTTCTTGATATATGTCAGCTATTTGGCGGATATTTGAGGATGGTTATTTCTGTGTTACTACTGATGGATTCGTTAAAACACTTCGGTGATAACCATTGCAGACGTTTGACTAATGGGATTTACTCGGATGTGCTGAGGTAAAAAAATAGCCTTGGCATAACAGATAGGTCCGTGTATCTATGTGATTTTTATAACTGAATCCTTTAAGTGACGTGTAGCTCTTGATTATGGGTTGATATACTCTAATAAGCTAATAAGCCTGATAGTTGGCTGGCAATGAGCCAGTCATGTTGCTTAACTCCTAGCTCTGAGGAACAAAATAGAGCAACAACTTTTCTATGGATATAGCTTCAGGGTGTAAGTGCTTCAGGGGTGGGGCTAGGAGCCATTGGGGCAAGTTCTAGTGAGGACTTGTTTCGATATTTAGAGATGGAAGCTTTTGATAAGCCGATTTTCTGAGTTAATTGGCTGCTTAAAACAAAGTTGAGCGTCGGCCAGCGTTATTCACGGCTTTGCTCTCGTTTCGCTGCGGGGGCCGTTTATTACGAGCTGATGAGTAGAGTGTTTGAATATTTTTGAAATTACATATTTGTTGTTTGGGGCGAATTTTTGTATGTCACAAGAAATGTTAGAAGCTGCCATAGATGCGGTGAGGGGTGGCCAGGTTCAGAAGGGAATTCGTGGATTACAGCAGGTCACTGCTCAGGTTCGACCTCCTGATAAGCTCTACTATACTGCCAATATTTGGTTGGTCCGTGCGTATAAGGAGAACGGTCAACTGCCTCAGGCAATTAGACTGTGTCGTCAGTTGGCGACGAGTTCCCATCCACGGGTTCAGACTTGGGCTCAGCAGGCACTGCCAGTTTTACGACAGCCAGGTAGTGTTTCTGGGCGTTTAGAATTGTTCTGAGGTAGGTGAGCAGAAGTAGCCCTTTACTGTGCCTGTCTTTGCCTGAGAAGCTTAGATAATTCGCTACCCTGTTGGGTATTAGCTACAGCGGCTAAACTGAGGCTGAAGAAGGTAAACTGCTCTAGCGCATTATCTTAGAGACGGAGCTTGGGGCTGCCATGTATTTGCTGTCGGTTACCCTGACAAACTTTAAGGCTCATCGCGATCGCAACTTTGAGTTTCAGCTGGGAACCAATGCCATTTGTGGTGTCAACGGTGCAGGTAAGACAAGTATTTTAGAGGCGATTGCCTGGACGCTGTTCAACTACCGGGGGGGCTACAAACAAGAAGATTTGGTCCGCAACGGCAGCGGTAGCGCCCAGGTCAGGGTGGCCTTTGTCTCCAGCTACGACGGTCGGACCTATGAGGTAGAACGCTGTACCAGTAGGGGATATACCCTTTTTGACCCTCAGTTAGAAGAGCGCTTAAACTATAGCCGGATTAAGGATGAGATAGAGCCCTGGCTGCAGCAGCATTTGGGGGTGCCTGCTGGGACCGATCTAGGGCAGCTTTTTGCCAATACCATTGGGGTGCCCCAGGGCACCTTTACTGCTGATTTTTTACTGAGCCCTGAAAAACGCAAACCTATTTTTGACAGTGTTCTCAAAGTCGAAGAATACCGTCAGGTCCATAAGGATTCAAACAGTCTGCGTCGCTATGCCGAAGCTCAGGTAGATTTGCTGAAAACTCAGCTGCAGCAGTACGAAGAACAGCTGGAGGGTCGGGATGATTTAACGACAAGGTATGAACGGATTACCCAGGAAATTACGGCTGGAGAACAACAGCAGCTGGTGCTGCAACAAGAGCTAGCCCAGCTACAGGGGCAAAAAGAAGCGCTTGCTACCCAACAGGTGAAGCTGCAGACGCTTCAGCAGCAACAGCAGCAGCTGACTCTACAAACAGAAGCAAAGCACCAGGCATATCAGGTGATAGAGCAGGCACGACTGCGATCTCATCAGGCCCAGGCCCTATGTCAGACCCACGCCCAGGCATATCGTTCTTATCTAGAGCTGGAAACGGTGCTCAAAGCTCTGACACAGCAAAATCAACAGCGTCAGCACCTTGTTCAACAGCAGCAGACCCAACAGCGTAGCCTGGACCAGCAGGCCACCAGGATGGCACGGTTACAGGTGCAGTTAGAGCAGCGTGACCGGGTTAAAAAACAAATTGTGGAGTTAACCGCTTCTTGTGAACAACAAGAGCGCTTAGAGACGACCCGTCGTGAGCTGCTAGAACAACAGCAGACCTTGGCTAAGGTGCAGGTGCGTCGTCAGGGACTGCAAGACAGTCTGAGTCGGCTACAGCAAGACAGTCGTCAGATAGTGCAGGAGCTACAGGCACTTGATGCGCTGCAAAGCAGCGTAGAGCGAATTCCTCGGCTAGAGCAGCAGCAGCAGCGCTGGCAGCAGCAGCTTAGTCGAGTTGAAGCAGCACAGCAGTTTCAAGCGGAGCTGCAGCAGCTGGTCTCTAGTCATCGTTCTCAATCGATAGATTACGATCGCCAGGCGACGCTGGCTCTGAACGCTCTTGGTGAGCTGCAACAAAGTTTGCCGCTATTGTCTGGTGATGTCCTTGAGCAGTTGAAACATGCGATCGCAACCGGACAAAACCTGAGCCAGACTACTTTGGCCGCCTTGGAGCATATTCTCAGCGATCTGGCGGCCCAGGTTGATATGGAGCAGCTCCAGCAGAACCTAATATCAGGTCAGGCTACATTGAAAACGTTATATGGTGAGCAGGCCCAGCTCGCCACCCGCAAACGACTGCAGCAAAAAGATACGGAGCTGACGGCCCGACAGCAGACACTTTACACTGACATTGCAGATTTAGATCAGCAGCTTACCCAGTTGGAAACACTGCGGCCTCAGCTCAGTGAGTTAGAGACTGAGATCTCTGCACTAGATGACCCTAAAGGGCGCTGTGGGGTGCGGCAGGAGGAGCTACTGACGATGGTTAGGGTGGCCTCAGACTTCGTGCTTCTGCAGCAGCAGCGTCAGGTCACAGAAGCAACGCTGGCAGAGGTCACCCAGCAGCTTGCCGATTTTGCCAATGTAGACATCGAACTCTCACAGCAGCAGCAGCTACGTCAGGACTATCAGCCAGGCTATCTAACCTACGTTCAAAATGAAAAGGATGCTCAGAAACTAGAGCAGCTGAGTACCGATTTGGCTGTGGCGGCCCAGGCAGTTGCAGCGCTCAAAGAGCAGCAGGCTGCAGTGACGGATGAGCTGAGTCAAGTGGCGGTTAATTTTGATCCAATCGTTTTGCAACGCTTAGAAAAGCAGTACGGGGAAGTCAAGTCTCAGTGCGATCGCATTACCGGCAGTCTGCCCCAGCAGCGCAAGCTACAATCAGAGCTAACAAGTCAGCTTGAAGTGCTGCAGCAGGTACTCGAAAAACGTGATCAGGCCCAGCGTGACCTCAAACAAAAAGAGCGGATTAAGCGCTTTATTAACTTTGCCCGAAAAGCATACAAAGAAGCTGGACCACGTATTACCGAGCGCTATGTCCAGGGCATTTCTCAAGAAGCTGACCGGCTATTTCGAGAGCTGCTAAACCGTCCAAACGTCGCCCTAGAGTGGACTCGTGATTATGAAATCCGGGTGCAAGAAGGTGGGAATATGCGCCGCTTTATCAATCTTTCGGGCGGGGAACAAATGTGTGCGGCACTGGCTGTTCGTTTAGCCCTACTCAAAGTATTGGCTGATATTGATATCGCCTTTTTTGATGAACCTACCACTAATATGGATCGCCCCCGACGAGAAAGCTTAGCGGAATCCATTGCTCGGCTGAAAACATTTAAGCAGCTATTTGTCATTAGCCATGATGACACCTTTGAGAAAGTTACTGAGAACGTGATCGTAGTTGAACGAGAGAATTAGTGCCTGCTGAGCCATAGCTAAACTCTGCCGTTCTGCCGTTTAACGTAATGAAGCCAAAACTATAGATCGGTTTAGTTCAAGCTCGGCGAGCTTGAACCAGACCGACTCTTTCATATAAGTGACGCTTGTGAATTAAATTGGAATGTATAAGCCAAAAAAATGAGAATGCCATCTCAATTTATTGGTAGACTTTAATCAATGATTCAAAAGAATTGTATTTACTAAAGTCAATTCTTGTCTGGTTGCCTTTTCCCTTTGGATGTTGTGACCGGCTTCAAATTCTGATAGCTGTTGGAAAGCGTTAGGTTTGAGCGCAAATCGTATTCTCTTGAGTCGGATGGTGCTCTAGCTAAACGTCCTAGCTTGGCTAAGCGAGGTGCTTCAAAATGCAGATTACAAACAAAGTTCATTTCCGAAATTTACGCGGTGACCTCTTTGGAGGCGTTACCGCTGCCGTTATCGCGCTACCCATGGCGCTAGCCTTTGGTGTTGCCTCAGGTGCGGGTGCCGCCTCAGGTTTGTGGGGGGCTGTCTTAGTTGGTTTCTTTGCAGCCTTATTTGGTGGTACACCCACACTGATTTCCGAGCCTACGGGGCCGATGACCGTAGTCATGACCGCTGTGATTGCCAATTTGACGGCAGCCAACCCTGAAAATGGTATGGCTATGGCATTCACCGTCGTTATGATGGCCGGGGTCTTCCAAATTATTTTTGGCTCTTTGCGGCTCGGTAAGTACGTCACAATGATGCCCTATACCGTGATATCTGGATTCATGTCCGGTATCGGTATCATTCTGGTAATTCTGCAGCTAGCGCCGTTTTTAGGCCAGGCCAGTCCCAGTGGTGGTGTCGTTGGTACACTTCGCTCTATTCCTGAGCTGTTGGCCAATGTACAGCCACCAGAAACATTTTTGGCTGTGCTTTCTGTTGCCATCATTTGGTTAATGCCCGCCAAAATCAAGCGGCTGGTCCCACCACAGCTGGTTGCGCTGATCGGTGGCACAATTATCTCTCTAATGCTGTTTCCTGATTTGGATATCCGTCGCATCGGTGAGATTCCCATGGGTTTCCCCCAGATGCAGGTGCCCACATTTAGTGCCGATCAGCTACAGCTAATGTTTGTAGATGCTGCTGTGCTTGGCATGCTGGGCTGTATCGATGCGTTACTGACATCGCTGGTGGCGGATAGCCTGACACGAACTGAGCACAATTCCAACAAGGAGCTGATTGGTCAAGGTCTAGGTAACCTAATGTCTGGTTTGTTTGGGGGTATCGCTGGTGCTGGAGCCACCATGGGTACTGTTGTTAATATTCAGACTGGTGGTCGTACCGCTCTTTCGGGGCTAACTCGTGCGTTTATTCTGCTGATTGTGATTTTGGGTGCTGCTAATTTAGCGGCTACCATTCCTCTCGCAGTCTTGGCGGGTATAGCGCTAAAAGTTGGTATTGACATTATTGACTGGGACTTTCTGAAGCGAGCGCATCAGATTTCTATTAAGGGTGCGGTGATTATGTACGGTGTGATTTTGCTCACCGTACTGGTAGACCTCATTGCAGCTGTGGGCATTGGTGTCTTTGTGGCTAATATTCTCACCATCGAGCGTATGAGTTCGCTACGTGCTGAATCGGTCCGAGCGATTACCGATGCAGATGACACAATTCGGCTGGATGCAGATGAAAAGCGTTGGCTAGATGAAGGTAACGGTCGGGTCTTGTTGTTTCAGCTTAGCGGGCCCATGATTTTTGGTGTGGCTAAGGCAATTTCTCGTGAGCATAATGCTATCGGTGAATGTGACGCGATTGTCTTTGATATTGGCGATGTTCCCCACCTGGGTGTTACGGCTTCGCTATCTCTAGAAAGTGCGATTCAAGAAGCTGTTGAAAAAGACCGCCATGTTTATATCGTGGGAGCGGCTGGCCAGACTAAGCGCCGTTTATCTTCGCTGAAGGTCTTTGATCTCGTGCCGTCAAATCATTTGTTTGTGGATCGAGCTGAGGCACTAAAGCAGGCTGTGCTAGAAGTTTTTCCAACGGCTACCTCCCCTGTTTCTGTAGGGGCGTCTTCTGTAGATACTCCGCCTACAGTTTCTAGCTAAGTTGTCAGTAACGTTAGCAGAGCCTGCGTTCTTTGCTGACAGTGTGACCGTTCTAGACTATCGATCTCGACGCCTCGATGAAGTTTATACGGCAGTGCTGAACCTTGTCGGTTTGTTGGGTGAAATCTGGAGTTTTTCTCTAGTGTCTAGTACGGTCCACTACTGTTCTTCCTTCCTAGGAAATGACAAAGATCCGCAGTAGGATCGTAGAAAGCTTGAGTTAGCGGTTAGATATTTAAAGCAATGAGTTCTGTTCTTGAAGCCTGTATCTTTGCCACCGTCATGGGAGGCTTCTTTGGCATTATTCTAAAGAAAAATCTGATGATGAAAATTCTCTCCATGGATGTGATGAGCACTGGAGTGATTGCCTTTTATGTTTTGGTGGCATCCCACAGTGGTCTATTTACGCCTATTTTGGAAGATACTGAGGGCAGTTCTGTTGCCTATGCCGATCCGGTCCCTCAGGCTGTGATTCTTACGGCGATTGTCATTGGATTTTCAATTCAGGCATTAATGCTGGTAGGAGTGATGAAGCTATCGCGAGATCATCCTACCCTGGAGATTTCAGAAATTGAAAAGAGCAATACGCCATGAATAGCCTAACGATTGCTTGGATTGCGCTGCCGCTCTTCGTCGGGTTCAGTATCTATCTATTGCCCAAATTAGATCGATACCTTGCGATCGCAGTTGCTACTACATCCGCTGCTTACGGTCTAGCTTTGATCCTAGGGTCAAACGTCGTCGCACTACAGCTGATGGATAGCTTTGGTGTCACACTGCTGGCCGATCAGCTCAGCGGCTACTTTATTTTGGGCAATGCCTTGGTGACCACTGCTGTGGTGCTTTACTGCTGGAAGCAAGCCAAGTCGGCCTTCTTTTTTACCCAGATGATTGTTTTGCACGGTAGCGTTAATGCCGTGTTTATCTGTGCTGACTTTATTAGCTTATATGTGGCCCTAGAGGTAATTGGAATTGCTGCCTTTTTACTGATAGCCTACCCTCGAACGGATCGCTCAATTTGGGTTGGGCTGCGCTATTTGTTTGTTAGCAATACCGCTATGCTGTTCTACCTGATGGGGGCGGCCCTGGTTTATCAAGCCAATGGGTCGTTTGCCTATGTTGGATTACAGCAGGCACCGACCGATGCGATCGCGCTGCTTTTTCTAGGTTTATTTACCAAAGGGGGAATTTTTGTCTCAGGGCTATGGCTACCCCTGACCCACTCAGAGTCAGAGACACCTGTATCGGCGTTACTGTCAGGCGTGGTTGTCAACACAGGCGTTTTTCCACTGGTGCGCTTTGCGCTGCTATTCGAAGAGATTCAGCCTATTTTACAATTTTTCAGCGTGGCAACGGCTCTACTAGGTGTGGGATACGCGATCTTGGCAAGAGATACGAAACGTACATTAGCCGCCAGTACCATATCCCAGCTAGGATTTGTTCTTGCCGCGCCAGCTGGAGCTGGTCTGTACGCTCTAAGTCATGGCTTAGCCAAGGCTGCCCTATTTCTCACGGCTGGCAACTTGCCCAGCCGTAGCTTTCAAGCACTCCGTCAAACGCCAATGCAATTATCTATGTGGGCGACGTTAGCTGCTGCTAGCCTATCGCTCGCTGGATTTCCTCTTATAGCTGGCTTTGGCGCTAAGACATTGACCTTAAAATCATCAGTTCCATGGCAGGCAAATGGGCTCACAATAGCGGCTATTGGTACCGCTATTGTCTTTTCTAAATTTCTTTTTCTACCCTTTGTTAAAGAGCCGGCTCAAAAAAAATCTCCTAACTTCTGGCTAGCGATTGGTTTGTTGCTTGGCAGTCTGATCTTGGCCAATGGTTTCTCACTTGAGACATATACTCTCGCAAATATCCTCAAAGCCCTGTTTGTGATTGGTGTGGGATGGTCCATCTATGGTTTGCTGGGGCAGTATCTAACGCTAAAGCTACCTCGCGCTGTCGAACAGCTTGAGCATCTGTTGGGTGTGATGAGTCTGATGTTAGTAATCTTATTTGGAGCAGGACTGTTGCCATGAGTATTCCAGATCTGCTGCTGCGCCTAACAATTTGGTTCTTACTAACGGCTGATTTGAGTCCAGCTAATATTGCGATTGGTATCTGTGTCGCTGTTTTAATCCCTCGTCGCTATACCGTCTCGACAGCATGGAAAAAATGGCTAAGAGAATGGTGGCTATTGCTTGGGAAAATTCTTCTTGCGATTCCCCAAGCCTATATGGAAGCGTTCGAAATCATGCTTAGACCGCATAAATATGAGGCGCGAACCCTAGAACGTGTTCGTTCTCACCGTACGCCAGGGCTAATTTTCCTGGATATCTTTTTAATCACCTTCACGCCTAAGACTATTGTGCTCAAGTATCGCGAAGATGGCTGGTATGAGGTACATCAGATTGAGCGAGGTAAACGATCATGAACGGCATTTTGATAGCGATGATCGGTGCGTTGCTGATTCCGATCTATGAAGCTTGGCAAGATGATGATATATGGCAGAAAATGTTGGCATTTTCCAGCATCGCAACCAAGACATCTGTCATGATTTTAGTGATTTCTGTGCTGCGAGATGACTGGATGATTGGTGTTGTAGGCGTGCTGATTTTGAGTGTTGGTAACGCGTCTTTAATGCTTCTAGCCCACGTGCTCAGACGGATGAATGAATTATGATTGACAACTTTGTGACTGCTATAAGCTATGGCTTTATTGTTGTCGGCCTAGTGTTTTGGTTCTGGGGAACGCTGCCGCTGCTGGGGCACCGCTCTGTTTTCTTCAAACTCCATAGCCTATCTGTTTCTGATACCTTGGGATCTATGAGCATTATTGCCGGGCTGCTGCTCAAAATTCCTAGGGAGTGGCCGCTGCTGATATTAGCGCTGATATCGCTGGCTATTTGGAATACGGTTCTTGGCTATGTGCTGGCCTACTGTTCTAATGGAGGCGACTATGACTGAAGACATCTACACGATCGCAATTTTGGTTTTGTTGCCGCTGACAGCGGGTATGTTGGTTTCCCAAGTCAATCCTTACCATGCTTTGATTATTCGTGGCATATTGGGAGCCGTGGCGGCTTTAGTCTACGCTTTATTTGGCGCAGCGGATGTTGCTTTGACCGAGGCATTGGTGGGCACAATGCTTTCTATCACTCTGTATGCGGTTGCTGTTCGTTCATCTATGAGTATGCGGTTGGGTGTCGTTGAGACAACTACCCACGAAATGGACGATTACGAAACTATGCTATCCTCTCTCCGAACCAATCTTAGGAAAAGCCATTTACGGTTAGAAATCGTCTCTTTTCAGCAAGATATTGCCCTACAAGCGGCATTAGAAAACAAGAATATTCATGCAGCTTTGAGCAGTTCGGATACGGCTGGCGCAGCGCTTGCTTCTTATAAGTTACGAGTTCGAGTTCGTCGTCTTTACGAGATTCTCCAAGGGCAAATGTCCCATGAGCACATGACTCTGGCTTTTACAGGAGACCTTGATCTATCAGGAACGCAATCGCTATGAAGTGGATTTATATTATTGCTGGAGTTGCTTTATATATTAAGATGCTGGTTTTTCCAAACCCAGCGGCTGATGTGGCTGAACTATCTGTTATTGATATCATTGTTCAAGACAGTGGCGTTTCAAATGCTGTCTCGGGGATTATTTTTCGTAACCGGCTGTATGACACTATTTTTGAGGTAGTTGTTTTTACCTTAGCCATCATGGGAGCGCGTTTTCTCCTTGCAAATGAACAGCCCTCCTGTACCATTTATCAGTTTACCGATCACCCTTCTATAGTGTTGGCTCGTCTGGGTGCAACTATTGCAGCTCTAGTCAGCGTTGAGCTAGCCATTCGCGGTCATCTGAGTCCAGGTGGAGGTTTTGCTGCTGGTGTTGCGGGGGGAACAGCGATTGGTCTAGTAGCGATAACGGCTTCTCCAAAGTGGATGGAAGATATCTATAAACGTTGGGGTGCGGCTATTTGGGAAAAAGTAGCTGTGCTGGTATTTATTATTTTGGCAGTGCTTTCTTTGGTAGGTATTGCCTTGCCCTATGGTGACGTAGGAACACTGATAAGCGGCGGTTGGATTCCGCTGTTGAATATTTTGGTTGCTATTAAAGTGGCTTTAGGATCGTGGGCGGCTATCTTGACCTTTATTCGCTATCGGGGACTGCTTTAGTCTAGTCAATTTCTAAAACATCAAACAAAAACATCAAGCGCCTCCCAATTTCAACATTGGGAGGCGTTTAGTACTAGTAAAGCTCTAGAATGCCATCTTCCAAGCTTTGTTCCTGGATAGTCGCCCTAACCTTCTAGTCCCTGACTACTAAAAGCATCATAGCCATAGACAGGTGTACGAGTACCAAAATCAGTCTCACGACCAGTGACGGTCTTTGCCAGTTTTTCAAAGGATTCGGAATTCCAGTTGCGCTCATGGATGGGTTTAGACTGTTCGCCCAGGAAGTATGCCTGGGTGCCAATGAGTGCTGCAGCAACCCAGCCTACAATTACAACTGCTAATACGATAGCCATAGTTAATCTCCTCTTGTAACAGCTGGTGGCTAAGGGGCCTTAGACAGCTGAGTGATAAGTGTGAAACGTCTTATGTAACCTAATGTAACGATATTTGTTAAGAATCGTCAACCTGTATTGACAAGATGATTGGTGTGGTTATCCCTACCTTCTTTGTCTGTTCAGGATTTATTCAGAGGCACTAAAAGGCGTCATCTGGAGGCTGAGATTGTTTTGCGACTGTGTTAGCGGTTAGTTACACGCTGTTGGATCAGCTCGAATAAGGCACGCATTCCCATGGCCTCTCCACCTTCGGGACGACCTGGCAAACTTCTGAGGTTATAGGCCATAAAGTCTACATGTACCCAGGGAACGTCTGATTGAACAAATTCTTGAAGAAACAGAGCTGCTGTGATCGCGCCACCGTAGGAGCCACTGGCGATATTGTTCATATCGGCTACTGGGCTATCTAGCATGGATCTATAGCCGCTGTGGAGAGGGAGATTCCATAGCGGGTCGTCGATTGTCTTACCGGCTTTAAGTAAGTGAGCTGTGGTCTGCTCGTCATTGCAGAAAAAAGCAGGTAGTTCTGTCCCGAGAGCAACGCGGGCGGCACCGGTGAGCGTAGCGCAGTCAATAAGTAGATCAGGGGTTTCGCTACTGGCTTCCCACAGGGCATCAGCCAGTACCAAACGCCCTTCAGCATCCGTATTACCAATTTCAACCGTGGTGCCTTTACGGGATGTCAGAATGTCTAACGGTCGCAACGCGTTGCCAGCGATGCTGTTTTCTACAGCGGCTACTAGTACACGCAAGCTGACAGGCAAACCTATTTCCATGATCATTTGAGCCAGACCCAGGACTTGGGCGGCTCCTCCCATGTCTTTTTTCATCAGCCGCATACCGGTCCCTGGCTTAACGTTTAGACCGCCGCTATCAAAGCATACGCCTTTACCGACGAGGGTGATTTTAGGGGCATCTGGCTGTCCCCAGTGCAGGTCTAGTAAGCGAGGAGCGCGAGTGCTGGCTTTGCCCACAGCGTAGATCATCGGATAGTTTTCGATAACCAGATCGCCGCCAGCAATAGCCGTCATTTGGGCACCGTAGCGATCTGCTAAATGACGAGCTGTTTCTTCTAGCTGGTCGGGCCCCATATTGTTAGCTGGGGTTGTGACTAAATCTCTGACCAAGTAGGTTGCTTCGGTGGCGGCTTTGACATAGGCCGCATCTGCGTTTTTAGGCGGTTGCAGGGTAGCGCTTTGTGTTCCTTTGGTGAGCTTGTAGCGCTCAAAGCTATAGTTACCGAGATACCAACCCAGGTAGAGCCTGGTGGCATTGGTGTCAGAGAAGGTATCGGCTAGGGTGTATGTATTAGCGGGAAGTGTTTTTGGCAGAGCTCCCAAGGTCCAGGTGTCCAGGCTTTCAGGACGTCCGACGAGTACTTTGGCAAGTTTTCCAGTGGCGTCAGGGACTAGGCAGTGGTTTCCGACTTGGCCTGAAAATCCGGAAGATTGGCACCATGGGATGCTATCTGGATGATCTGTCTGGAGCTGTTCTGCGTTGACCAGATAAATTGCGATCGCATCTGCCAAGGGAAAAACCTCCACACGTTCAAAGACACTTGCTCAAACGAGTTTAGTTTGACTTATAGCGATCAGCAACTGTGTGGCATCTGAGCATTCCTCCCAGATTCACACCTTAAAATTATGTAGCTTTACGGACGCTCAAATAAAGCTCGTTCGTCTTGCACAGCCTGGCGAATACAGCAACCTTGCAAATGATCGTTGACTAGCCCCATGGCCTGCATGAAGGCATAGGCTGTGGTCGGGCCCACAAAGGACCAGCCGCGTTTTTTTAAGTCCTTACTAAGAGACGTAGATTCAGCCGTTTTGCTCAGCTGAGATAGCGTTGCATAGTCGTAGCGCTCGGGTCGAACTGCTGGCTCGTATCGCCAAAAATAGGTGGCGAGCGAACCTAGCTCATCTACCAAATCACAGGCTCGTTGAGCATTGTTTATGGCAGATTCAATTTTTCTTCGATGGCGGACTATCCCGGCGTCCTGCAGCAAACGCTCCACATCGGCTTCGGTGTATCGAGCCACTGTTTCAAACTCAAACTGGTCAAAAGCGGCTCGAAAGTTGTGACGTTTACGTAAGATCGTTAGCCAGCTCAAGCCAGCTTGGAAGCCTTCCAGGCAGATTTTCTCGAACAGCTGAATATCATCCTTAACAGGACGCCCCCACTCATGGTCATGATATGCCAAGTATTCGGCATCATCCCCCGGCCACCAGCAGCGTTTTTGAGCGTCCGTTCCCGTCAGAAGCCCGTCTGTCATCGATAGATTTAACTACGGTTCGACCACATAGTCTCCGTCAATTTGCTCCACTCTTCCTTGGGTGGCCAATGCTTGATAGATCATGGCAGCAATCTCTGCACGAGTCGCTGGCTGATTGGGGTTGAGTGAGTCCAGGTTGGGATAGTTGACGACAATATTAGACTGGGTTGCCGCTGCCATCTTGCCAACTGCCCAGTTAGGGATCGCTGCAGCGTCGTCATAACGTGACACAACAGCCTGAGCATCGTCAGGATCAGCCGAGTTTATCCCGGTAACGAGTGCTGTTAGGACCTGAGCCCGAGGAATAGGTAAGCCAGGCTGAAACGTGCCGTCGGGAAATCCATTCATAAAGCCTCTCTGAACGGCTTTATCGATTGCCTCTAAAGCCCAGTAGTCAGCTCCCACGTCGGAGAATGCGATCGCATCTTCCTGACCCTCTACAGGAAAGGCTTGGGCAATAGCACTGGCGAGCTGGGCACGGGTAACGGGCTGATCGGGAGCAAACGTGTCCTCAGATAAACCATCAATCACTAAGCGCTCACTTAAGGCATCGATATAAGGCTTAGCCCAATAATCATCTGGAACATCCTGAAACGTGAGGGCTTCACGGCTGGCTTCCAAGGGGGCCTGTACTGTTGTCGGTGCAGCTGCGGTATTTGGCTGAGCCGGTTGCGCGGACTGCTGAGGTGGAACTGGTACAGGTGTAGCCGGTGATGTTTCTAATGGAGTGGTGGTTGCTTGACTGGTCACTGGGGTGTCGGAGGAAAAAATTTCGGTAGCCGCTTCTGAAGAGTCGCTAACGTCCCCAAGAATGCCTCCCGTACCAGCTGCGCCAAAAGCATTCTGTGAACCAAAGCCAACACTGTCACTATCAGCCGCACCATCGGTGCCTAGAGCCAGGTCGTCGGTATCTCCCCCTAGCAGACTGTTATCGTCCATCTCGCCCAAAAGCGCAGGGGCTCCGTCCGCATCAAACAGACCGGCATCGCCAAACAAATTCACACCTGAGCGAGTCAGCCCCCAAAACAAGACGCTCCCCAAGGTTAAAAATGCTACGAATACAGCAATCAATTCGTCATAATCAATGACGTGACGGCGGCTGTTGTCAGCACCTGAATCAGACGGAATTTGTGACACAGTAGACTCCTCGTACCCAATGCAGGGTTAAAAGAAACATATTACCCATATAAAGATAAGACAGAAAAGAATAGGTTTAAGCGTTATTACTTACATTTCTAAACTATTCTTTCTATTAGGCTTATACGTAAGTGTTTATTTCCTTAGGTGGTTCGACAGCGCTCCACCGCTTTTGTGACTAATGATTTCGCGATCTGATCAGCGTTTCTCAGGACTAGCTCGCTCTACCAGGCGGTTTCTAATAGCAGTATTGCCTGCTTTAGGATTGAGCAGCTGCGCAGCTACTGCACAGCTGTCAGCCTTGTATCCGGTGTCTGTACTGGTGCCTCACATTATGGCTAGGGCGACGGCTGTAGATGAGCTTATCAGTCGAGTGCAGCAGCAGCTAGACACGCTGCATCCGATTGAGAAAGAGGTCGTGTCTATTGGTGGACTGGGGCCGTTAAGACTGGGGATGACGATTCAAGAAGCTGCCAATGCGGCTCAAGTGAGCTTTGTGACGGCTCCCTCAACGCAGTCAGCGGTTTGCCAGTACTATTTGCCAGAAAGTTACGATCCTGCAAAATCCCAGCGTACGGCTCCGATTGATGGTATCGGTCTCATGGTGGTGAATGACCAGGTGATTCGTATTGATATTTGGCCAGGGAGTCCGATTCAAACTCTAAGCGGTCTTGGTATTGGGTCAACCGTTGAGGAGGTAGAGGCTGCCTACGATGAGCAGATTGAGGTGACTCCCCATACCTACAGCGATGGTGGTAGCTATCTGACTCTGACACCAGAGGCGTCTGGCAGCAACTTGTTCAGCCTAGTGTTCGAAACGGATAGAGATGGGAAAGTAACCCAGTTTCGCACTGGGCAGGTGCCGGCTGTAACCTGGCCCGAGGGCTGTTCTTAATCGCTGTTTGGCCTAATCTTGATAGACTCATGGGGCTGTTCCTTGCTCAGTCCATGGCGAACCGGTTAGCTCAAAGCCAGAGTTTGTATCTGCGCAAACACGCTCACAACCCGATTGACTGGTGGCCGTGGTGCGATGAGGCACTTGAGACAGCGCGACGTGAAGATAAGCCGATTTTTCTATCGGTCGGCTACTCTAGCTGTCACTGGTGCACGGTGATGGAAGGCGAAGCGTTTTCCGATAGTGCGATCGCAGCCTACCTCAACGTCCAGTTTCTGCCCATCAAAGTTGATCGTGAAGAACGCCCGGATCTAGACAGTATCTATATGCAAGCCCTGCAGATGCTAGTAGGGCAAGGCGGTTGGCCTCTCAATATCTTTCTCTCCCCAGATGATCTAGTCCCGTTTTATGGCGGTACCTATTTCCCTATTGAGCCGCGCTATGGTCGCCCTGGATTTCTGCAGCTGTTACAGCTCTTACGCAACCTCTATGACACCGATAAACCTAAGGTGGGTGCTGTCAAATCCCAAATTTTAGAAACGCTGCAGCAGTCCACGCTACTGCCCGCAGACGATAACCTCAGTACCGATCTGCTGGTAAAGGGACTAACGGCTAGCACTAAAATTCTAATTCCGTCAGGGCAGGGCACTAGCTTTCCCATGATTCCTTACGCTCTGAGCGCTCTACGGGCCGTGCGCTTAGTCAAGCCTACAGAAGCTCTAAATCCTGAACAAATTTGTCTACGTCGAGGCTTAGATTTAGCCCTAGGCGGTATCTATGACCATGTAGTTGGCGGCTTTCATCGCTACACCGTGGATCCTACCTGGACCGTGCCTCATTTTGAAAAAATGCTCTACGACAACGGGCTGATCGTGGAATATCTGGCCGAGCTATGGAGCCAGGGACACCACGAACCTGCCTTTGAGCGAGCTATCGCAGGAACTGTGAAATGGCTCAAACGGGAAATGTGGGCTGGCTATTTCTATGCCGCCCAAGATGCCGATAGTTTTAAGGCCCCTAACGATGCTGAACCAGAAGAGGGGGCATTTTACGTGTGGCGCGAGTCGGAGCTGCATGAACGCTTAACTGAGACTGAATTTACAGCCTTAGCTGCCGATTTTGATATTACTTCTGAGGGAAATTTTGAAGGCAGTGTCGTGCTACAGCGTCGGCAACCGGGAGCTCTTAAAGAAGAAACAGAATCTGCTCTCGTCAAACTGTTTGCTGTTCGTTATGGACAGAGTGACGTTAGCACCTTTGCTCCGGCAATAGATGCCGAAGCTGCTAAAACTAACGCGTGGCCAGGACGGATTCCACCTGTAACAGATACCAAAATGATTGTCGCCTGGAATAGCCTGATGATTTCTGGGCTAGCTCGGGCGGCCGCTGTTTTTCATCAAGCTGACTATTTGGATTTAGCTGTCCAGGCAGCCAAATTTATTTTAGATAACCAGTGGATAAACGGACGTTTTCACCGGCTTAACTACGATGGCACTCCCGCTGTTTTTGCGCAGTCTGAAGACTATGCGCTATTTATCAAAGCACTGCTAGATATTCAGCAAGCGAGTTTAGCCGTGTCCGAGAGTTCAGCAGAAAATTGGCTCAATCATGCTAGAACAGTTCAAGCTGAGTTTGACCAATGGCTGTGGAGCGATGCTGCCAGTGGCTATTACAACACGGCAAGCGATGCCAGCGATAGTCTGCTTATTCGGGAACGCAGCTACCAGGATAGTGCTACACCTGCAGCGAATGGAGTTGCGATCGCGAATCTCATCAAACTGTCCTTGCTAGCGAAAGATTTAGCTTACTTTGATCGGGCTGAGGATGTACTGAAGGCGTTTAGCGTTGTGCTAGATCAAGCCACGCGGGCCTGTCCCACCCTGTTTCAAGCATTGGACTGGTATCAGCACCAAACACTAGTACGAACAACTACCGAACATATTGTAAATTTGGCCCATCAATATCTTCCAACAACCATCTTAGTAATCGATTCTCAATTACCTGAGGGGGTTGTCGGTTTAGTATGCCAGGGATTAACCTGCAAAGATCCGGCGACTAGCTTTGAACAGATGGAACAGCAGATCATGGCGAATCAAAAGCGCTTGTGAACTTTGAACCTAAGGAATCAACATATCAAGTGGCAATAACTTATCCGGCGGAAATTCTGTCAGCACTAGCATTGAATCATGCAACAAAGCCATGCCTACTGATTGTGTAAGGGCTTAGATTGCTGCAAACTATCCTCCTGTATTATCGTATGGACCTGCCACTGGATGTCTGTTTGAGGATAATCACTACGATAGTGGCCGCCGCGACTTTCAGTACGAAAGAGGGCACTTTTTAGTACTAGTGTGGCGACGGTTAGTAAATTGCGAGTTTCGGTCCACAGCCTAAATTTATCGATGGTGAGTTGATTCGGCAACGAGTAAACGGCACAGTCACCGATGCCTTTCATTTCTCTAGTTAGGGATAATGCTTCGAATTCCGTCTGCCATTGCTCTAGCTGCTTGAGAGCCGTATTCATCTGATTGGCTTCACGGGAAATACCGGCACTTTGCCACAGTAGCTGACCAATGGCAGACCGATGCTCAGTTAACCAGTGAGTAACCGCCTCTGTATCCTTTAGAGACACTACTTCATTCTTAGGGGCTTGTTTAGGTATGTCTCCTAAGGGTTGAGGGCTTAACTCTTTTAACTGTGCTCCGAAGACCAAACATTCCAACAATGAATTACTGGCTAATCGATTGGCACCATGGACGCCCGTGCTAGCATTTTCCCCGACCGCATAGAGTCGGGGAATGGTAGTCTGACTGTTTAAATCAGTGACAATGCCCCCCATCCAGTAGTGGGCTGCAGGGGACACTGGAATGGGGGTGTCAAATACATCAATGACTGCCCATTTTTGGCATTTACGGATGATGTTGGGAAACCGATGACGCACTCGCTCTGGTTTAATCACCTGCAGGTCTAGATAAACAGCCTCTTGGCCTGATTTTTTTTGTAAATGATTAAAAATAGCGCGACTAACTACATCTCTGGGAGCAAGCTCTCCGTCGGGGTGATAGTCAAAGGCAAACCGCTGTCCAGTAGTATCAACGAGGTGGGCTCCTTCTCCACGAACGGCTTCGCTAATTAAAAACCGAGGGGCGCCTTCTTTTTTGAGGGCCGTAGGATGGAACTGCATAAATTCTAGATCACGCAGCTGACCTCCGGCGCGCCAGGCCATGGCTACACCATCGCCCGTACTAGCGGCAGGATTAGTCGTCTGTGAGTAAATCTGACCACCGCCACCGGTAGCCAGTACAACGGCGTTGGCTTCTATCCAATACAGCTGATGCTCATAAACTAGCTGTACTCCTCGGCATTCGCCATCGTGCATCCATAGGTCTAGCGCTAGAGCCTGGTTAAAAACATGGATGTTATCCCGTTTGAGGACTTGGTCTGCCAGGGTAGTGACAACAGCTCGTCCGGTAGTATCTGCGGCATGGAGTACTCGCCGTCTAGAATGGGCGGCCTCTAGGGTCATAGCAAGGTGCTTGTCCTTGCGATCAAAGGCGACTCCCATTTGAGTAAGATTTTGGATGCAGTCTCCAGCCTGTCGTACCAGTACCTCTACAGCCTCGACTTCACACAGTCCTGCGCCAGCTTTCAGGGTATCGGCGATGTGAAGTTCTGGTTTATCATCAGGTGCGATCGCAGCTGCAATTCCACCCTGAGCCCAATCACTTGCAGATACGGACAGCGTATCCTTGGTCAGCAGACATACCTGCAGTGTTGATGGCAGACACAGAGCCGAATACAGACCAGCTGCTCCACCACCAACGACTAGTACATCAAATTGTGACGATAGCAAGGAATGGGTAGAAGAAGCATACACCAATAAAATAGCTCCTGACAGAGGGATTAACCCACTCTATCAAGAGCAATGTCAGATCAAGACAATACCCAAGAATTCCAGACTCAAGTCATTGTCTACAGCTATAGAGATCAGACGGTCGTTACTAGTAAACCACCGGGTTTGGCTGCAGAGCTGCTAGGCGTCTGTCTATTTATAGGCACCGTTGTTATAGCGGTCATCACCTTCCACTAGCGCTGGATTTGGTGGAGAAATTGTGAAAACATCCATGTTGTCTTCAATGCGAGACTTCTCAATATCGCTTAGCCCAGGAATATCGAGAATGTCTTCTAGATTGTCATAGGGAGCATTCCGAATAATTTTTCCCGCAATTGTTGGGAATAGACCTCGGTACTTCGTAAACGCTGCTACGTTGGTGTTGTTGACATCAATCTTATAGCCGTACTCTGTAGTCAACTTATCGTCAATTGCGTTACGAGGTATCGTAGCTTCTGCCACCAGTACTCCATCGCTACTTAGCATGCTGGCTAACGCAGGCTGAGCGTCGCTTACCAAAGTACCTAATACTAGTCCAAGCGCCATTAATAGGCCAAAGAATCGTTTCATCTCTCTCCGCCGGATTTATTCAAATCTAATACACAGCATTAATGAGAAGCGTATCACTTTCGCTGTGCCAATGTTGAGTAATGCTGAGAATCCGTTGCGGACCGTTACGCAAAATAAGGCCACAAATGCAAACTAGCTTTGAGCAAAGCTGCCATATGCCCATTGAACCAACTCAATCATGCCCAGGCAAATTACTGGTGCGATCCTGTGACTGATGTGTTTCTAAGAGGATTTAACGGCAACGGATGTTTTGCGATCGTAGCTAATCAAAAACCGATCTAGATCTGAAAAAGTACAGGCATAGGTTGTCAGAGGCTTGTCATATCCCTTCAAAAGGGCCGAATAGCGCTTAAAGGTTTGCTCATTTGCCCCTAGCTTGCTCAAATACTTGTAGGTTTCTGCCCCAAGAGCGACATCTAAACCCAGCTGCTTAGTAGAACTTTCAAAACGAAATGCGGCATTGACGGTATCGCCCAAGGCTGTGTAATCGGGCCGATCTCCTGTTCCTGTATTGCCCACAACGGCGTAGCCAGTATTAACGCCAGCCCCTACCCGTAGCGGAAAGGGTAAAGGAAACTGCTTATGTAGCTGACGAGTCATATCATTCAGCGCACTGATGGCTCGACTGATTTTGAGCATTTCCTCAGCTTCTACCTCCTGGGTGCCGTGAATCCAGACGGCCATTACGGCATCGCCGATATATTTATCAACCCAGCTACCATATTCTCCGATGATATTGCCAGCATGCCGGAACCAGGTACCGATGACCTCAGACAGTACTTTTTCGTCAAGCTGCCGAGTCATCACTGTAAAGTCGCGGATATCTACTACCATGACCGAAATCAATCGGCGAACATGAAGCGTTGCTGTAGCTGTAGAGTCGTGGGAGCTAATGGATACGCTGCGACCATTAGCCGGTTCTGGTGCCGGGCAGTAGAACTGTAGCTCGGTCTGACCAAAGGTGAGCGCATCGCCATTACGTAATGTGACCGGCACGCTGACTCGACGACCGTTAACAAAAGAGCCGTTTCGGCTACCCAGATCAATTAAATAAAATTCTCCGCTTTCCATGAACTGCAGCATGGCATGGTTGCGAGAAATCCAGCGATCGGGTAGTACAAAATTATTGTCGTCGCTGCGTCCAATTGTCCAGCAGCTATTACCAATCAACGATAGATGACGTTGACCTGAATCTGTTTTGAGGACCAGATAGGGTCCAACTTGTGGGGTCTTTTCAGGGAACAACACTATACCTCGACGACTCGAGTCAGCCTATGTCCTACACCTTAACGCTACTGCTCCTAACTGCACTATAGCCTTTGTGCTTATTTATAGGGCGCTATGTACAAGATACTGCTGATTTCCTAGCGTATGCAGTCAAAGCTGTATCCATTATCTAAATCTTCAACAGAAGCTGCATCTAGCAGCATACTGTCAGCTGATTTTAACTATTTGTCAAGAGACGATTTTGCGAACGTCTCAAATGCAGAAAACCACACTATCGATATTCGTGCTGTGTCAGCTATGCCAGTATCGCCGCAGCTAAAAATAAAGCGTCAACTAAGATAGTGCTCAAAACAGCACCAGAAAATGCCCACCAGTGGGCATTAGGGGAGCGAATCCCCAAAAGTCCGATGGCAATCAAAAAGCTTAGCAGCCACAGTGCACGGATAGCGGCTATAGGGTTTTGGATGTGTTGTAGAGCTGCCTGCAGCACGCCGCCAACGGCGGCTGGCTCCACTAGTGTGACCTGTTGCCAGTAGGGAATCAGATCAACCCAATAAAAGTAGAGATCGGTAATGATCGTTCCGAGCAATGAGCCTAAATAAAAGTAGCTACCAACTTTTAGCCGACTTTGACTGAGCAATATCAGTACAACAGGCAGTCCAATTGCTTCAATCGGTAGATGGACATAAGGATTTTGACGCAGCCATCCCCAATAGATGCTGCCAGCTAGCCATGTCCAAGAAAAACCGATGGTTAGATCGCCCCAAAACCTGAGAGCAGGCTGACGCAACATATATAGCCCACCTAGAAGCCATACAAAAGTGATAAAAAGGCTTACCCAGGGCTGAAGTCGCACAAGCGGAGCCTGAATAAAAACGGGAACACTAACCAAAAAGACAGCTGCTAACAGGGCAGGCAGGCGGTTTGATCGTTGGACATTCGGTTTTACTGTTAACCGTTGAACGAGTTGGGATTGAGGCGTAGTTTCGGATAGCAATGCTGCCTGATGAATTCAATTGAATTCTGAGAGAGGTTAATTATTGTTAACATAACATGCTATTCCGATCGCCTAGGAACCGTAGCTATATAAATAGCGACCTAGATAATATTGCGGTGTGTAAATTTTTTTAGATGAGCCAGGTTGCAAAAATCCAGAGTGGTTTGCTCTGTCTTATGTCCTAGCAGGTAATACAGTAACGGCTGGGAGAGGTAGGGCGATTAAACTTTAGATTTTTTTTGGATATGGGCCCTATGTGATACAGAACGCAGTATTTGTACTCACGAATACTCGGAACTAACATTGACGGCTTGGTGACAGCTGCCAGTGGGCGCTAACGGTCCTTGGTTTTTGCTTACAGAAATGTGAATCAGCTAGGGGACTGCGTCTGGAGTCCGGATATAGGTGCCCATTGTTCGTGTCCTTATATTAGATAACTACGCCATACCCAATTGATAACGTTTGAGCTTTGGAGCACTGTCTATGTCTGTATGCCAATCCTTTGATCTGTTGGCTCAAGCGCCAGCCAGTCAAGCCGCACAAATTAATTTATTTCAAGCCATTGTGATTGGCATTGTCCAGGGACTAACGGAGTTTTTGCCGATTAGCAGTACCGCTCATGTCAAGATCGTGCCGGTCGCTCTGGGATGGGGTGATCCTGGTGTAGCGTTTACAGCTGTGATTCAGTTGGGTAGCTTAGCCGCTATTTTGTGGTACTTCTGGGATGATTTGACTACGGTGACTCGCAATACGGTGAGCGCGGCGATCGCAAAGCGATATCAGTCTTCAGATTTCCGCTTGGGGCTGGGGATAATTTTAGGGTCTATTCCTATTGTATTTTGCGGTCTAATCATCAAAATATTTTTTGAAACGCAGTACGAAACGTCCGTGATTCGAAGTTCCCAGGCGATCGCGATTACATCGATTGTCATGGCCTTGCTGTTAGGCGTGGCGGAAAAAGTCGGGGCGCGTCAGCGCAACTTTGACAAGCTCGATCTTTGGGATGGCATTGGAGTAGGTCTAGGGCAGGCGTTAGCTTTGGTTCCTGGAGTGTCCCGCTCGGGCTCTACCCTGACGGCGGGGCTGTTTCTAGGTCTAGAACGAGATACGGCTGCCCGGTTTTCGTTTTTGCTGGGAACACCTGCTATTTTGCTATCGGGTCTAGTGGAGCTCCGAGGGCTATTGGAAGAGATGTCAACCGCAGGCGACGCGAGCGTAGTTCCTCTAATTGGTGGGCTGATTGCGGCCGTAATTTCTTCGTATCTTGCGATCGCATGGCTGATTCAGTTTTTAAGACGCCATAGTACCTGGGTCTTTGTCTGGTATCGTCTTGCCTTTGGCATTGTCATTCTTTTGGGGATCGCCACCAAGACTATCGAAAACGTCTAAACATGGTCTGTTTTGGCTGATATCCACAATTAGGAGTCTGTCTAAGTATCATAGAGTCACTGTCTAGCCCAACGGTTTATGCGTAGTGCGTCTATCCAGCCGGCTGTCATTACCAGTGTGCTTGGTGATTCTATTGCCGAAGACATTGGCTTTGAGCCTGGTGATCGCTTGGTGTCGATCAACGGTGAGCGTCCCCGTGACTTAATTGATTATCGATTTCTCTGTTCTGATGAGTGGCTGACCCTAGAAGTTCTAGATACAGCTGGAGCTACCCACACGATTGAAATAGAAAAGGACTTTGACGAAGACCTCGGGTTGGAGTTTGAAAGCGCCTTTTTTGATGGGTTAATTCAGTGTAATAATCGCTGTCCTTTCTGCTTTATTGATCAGCAGCCGCCGGGAAAGCGGGACAGTCTTTACCTCAAAGATGACGACTACCGCTTGAGCTTTCTCTACGGCAGTTATTTAACGCTAACCAATCTACCTGCAGCAGAGTGGGAGCGAATAGCCAGACTACGACTGTCGCCACTGTATGTATCCATACATGCTACTGAACCTGAAATACGACAGCGCCTCTTAAAAAATAGTAGAGCTGGGCTGATCCTAGAGCAGCGCAAATGGTTTCAAGAGCATCGGCTGCAGATTCATGCCCAGGTAGTTGTTTGTCCGGGGATTAATGATGGCCCTCATCTAGATCGTACGCTGCGCGATCTAGCACAGTTCCACACCGGTGATACACCGACCGTGGCATCAGTTGCAGTAGTGCCTGTTGGGCTGACGCGGTTTCGTCCGTCTCAAGATGAGCTAGTTCCTGTTAGTACAGCTAAGGCCAATGAGGTAATCGCGCAGGTTGAACAGCTTCAGGTAGAATTTAAACAAACGTTTGATTCGACTGTTGTATGGCTTGCTGATGAATGGTACCTAATTGCTCGACAGAGCCTACCACTAGAGGCTCATTATGAAACTTATCCACAGATTGGCAACGGTGTCGGCTCTATTCGATTGTTTCTAAAACAGTTTGAGATAGCGGCCCAGAGGCTGCCTGTTCAGGTAGAGGGGGCTCGTCATCTAACTTGGGTTGTTGGAAATGCGGTTGAAAAAGCATTTGAACCGATTGTTCAGCGGCTCAACCAGGTAGAAGGACTAACGGTTACCATGGCGGCTTTGAATAGTAGCTACTGGGGACAAGAGATTACCGTGACCGGTCTACTGACGGGGTACGATATCTTGGAAAAGCTCAGAGGGTGTAACGTAGGAGACGGTCTTTTGCTGCCTTCTTTGATGTTAAAGCGCGACCAGGCAGCGACCCCCGAAGATACCCGTTTTCTTGACGATATGACGCTTGCGGACTTGATGGCTCAGCTGCAGTGTCCCATTTGGCCTGTGGATGATATTGAGGCATTGCTGACGGTTTGTAGTACGCCTGACCCGGTTCACGTTTCCTAAAATCAGTTTCAAATTCTGAAAGCTTTTATCTCTAAGCCTGATATGGCAGATACAGGCTTGAAACATATTTTCACGGGAAGATATGGGCTAATGGCTTTGTAGTCTACTGAGCTTTGTCAGCTGCCTGTTTAATTAGCTTGTGTGCGAACTTACTAAATTTATCGGTTATACCTTGACGCAAACACTATGGGATACATCAACCATTCATTCTTGATCCGGGCAGCTGTGTTGGGGGGAGCGCTGGCTGTGCTTCCTGTTCCAGCTCTGGCAAAGGTGTCAATGGATGCGCCAGAAGAAGGTCATGCGCCACCTGCAGCCGTTATGCCTGTTTTAGCGGCGGCCGATGCTGAAACTGTGGCGGCATCTGAGCCTGTGCTATCTGAGTCAGATGTGTTGCTTCCAGCTGCGATCGCAAGTCTGGCATCACCGACATTTGCCAATGGTGCAGCCACACCCAAAAATGAATCGTTACCATTAGAGCTGACTCAGTTTTCTCAACTGCCCAATCTACCGACAGATGCTGCTGACGACAGCGATAATCCTGAAGCACCGGTTGCTCCCCCTCAAGAGGCGACCGACGGCGAGCTAGAGGATGAAGATGAAGGCGAGCTAGAGGATGAAATCGAAACAATCGTAGATGAGAGTGCGGAGCCGACGTCATCGGCCAGCACCGAAGAAATTGTTCCTGAGACTGGACAGGCGGCTTCTACAGCTGAAGAAGATTTGCTCATAGAGGCCGATTTGCCGCCAACAGAGCTGCTGTCTGACCCCAATCCTCTAAACGTACCGACAGTTGAAGCTGAAGTTGCTGTTCCAGCTGAAGGTGGACAGACTATCTCCATTGAGGAGGCCATTGAGCTAGCCTACTTTAATAGTCAAGATTTGCAGGTGGCTCTGTTAGAGCTAGAGCAGTCAGAGGCGACCCTGGCAGAGGCACGGGCGGCGTTTGCCCCAACAGTAAGCACTTCCGCCGATCTGACCGCTCAAGAGACGGATAGTACCTCCACGGCTTTTGGCACCGTTGGCGACGACGGCATTGATACTACCCTAAATGCCTCAGTGGGCGTCAGCTATGACTTATTTACCTCCGGTCAGCGGATTGCGACCGTGCGAGCAGCTGAAGAACAGGTTCGATTGAGCGAGCTAGAAGTTGATCGCCGTCGTGAAGAGCTTAGGCTAGAAACAACCAGTCTTTACTACGATCTGCAAGAAAGCGGTGAGCAGATACGGATCAATCGCTCATTCGTCGAAGAAGCTCAACAGAATCAGCGAGACAACGAGCTGCGGCGGCAGGCAGGTGTCGGTACCCGATTTGACGTATTGCGTGCAGACGTCCAGCTGGCTAATGCGCAGCAGGATTTGATTCAGTCCCAGGCACAGCAGCGGATTTCTCGACGCAATCTGGCCCGGCTGCTCAATTTGCCATCAACGTCTAATGTTAGTGCCACTCCTGTACCTGCACCAGAAAACTGGGAAGACACCTACGAGCGTTGGGCCTTAACCTTAGAAGACAGCATTTTGCTCGCGTTTCAGGCTCGAGTTGAATTAGAACAACAGTTGGCCCAGCGAGAAATTAGTACCCAGCAGGCTCGGGCGGCTCGGGCTGCCAACGGTCCCCAGGTTAGCCTGTTTGCGAACTACAGCTGGGACGACCTGCTAGATGACTCTTCAGATACTTACAATTTTGGAGCTCAGTTTAGTATGGTGCTGGCAGACGGTGGTGCCGCCCGAGCGCGTGCCCGTCAGCAAGAAGCTAACGCTGCGATCGCAGAAGAAAACTTTTCAGAAGTTTTAGATCAAATTCGCTTTGAAGTAGAGGAGGCCTACTTTACGCTGCGGTCCAATGAAGAAAATGTCAGAACAGCAAGGACGGCCATCACCCAGGCAACCACAGCACTAGAGCTAGCAAATCTACGGCTAGATGCGGGTGTGGGGACACAGCTTGATGTCCTCACGGCGCAGTCTGAACTTACCCAAGCGGAAGGGAACTGGGTGAGCGCCGCGCTGGGCTACAACCGAGCACTGGCTTCCCTACAGCGAGCCGTGAGCAACCTGCAATCATCGCTCTAGCGATCTCGCGGCAGCGTGACTGAGCGGATGAGACAGCGTTTCCTCCGCTTTAGCCACATCAGCAACCGCGCATAGCTTGTCAATCACTTGCTCAGCGGTTATTAGCCGTTTGAGCACCACCTGCCCAATAGGAGTCGCGGTCGTATCCTCGGGGAATACTTCCACCATGAGGACATCGTCTTCGACCTGATACAGCCATAGTTTTTCAGCGGCTTCTTGAATATGAAGCCCTAATTTTTCGATGGTTGGTTTGCGCTGCCAGGCGATTTCGTTCCAGAGGCCGCCAAACTCCCATACTCTGCCGGTTGTCCAGCCATCGGACAAGAAAAAATACTTCACAGATCCTGAGGAAGGTCAAAGGGTCAATGGCATTATCTCTGGTCCTGCTATTTTTTGATACTGAGTCGCTGAAATCTTGATGCTTCCTTTTCCAGAAAGAAGCAGAGTATTGAATCTGATCTGAATTTTCTGTTCTGTCCGGAAGTTAGGGCTAATAGCCTGGACAGTTAGCTGGTAGATGCACCCTGATGTCTGACTCCTAAGCTCTTTGTGAGCCTAGGGGTTTTTTTTGCTTTTGTTGTCCTTATTATAAGACATTTGCGATTTCCTGGGATTGATGCAAACGATTCACCTATTACGACATTTAGCCAAAAGAACGGTGAGGACAGTAAAAACGGCTAAATTTTGGCTCTGTCCGGAAATTGGAGCTAATGGCCTGGACAGTTAGCTGGTAGATGCACCCTGATGTCTGACTCCTAAGCCCCTTGTGGGTCTAGGAGTTTTTTTTTGCCTGCTGCGGCTATATTATTTTGGGGCAGGTGTGACAATTGATAGCTTGCTGGTTGCACATTAGCTGGTGTAGCTCAAGGCTTTCAAGGAATACATTATTTCACCTAACCTGATGGACGTTATCCAGGCTAAAGGGGCCGACTCAATGGCAAAAACGCGCGTAGGTTTACTATTTGGTGGCTGCTCCGGTGAACACGAAGTCTCTATTTCCTCCGCTCAGGCGATTGCTCGGGGCTTGGGTCTAAAAGGCAATGCTGACAAATATGAGGTCGTTCCCGTATATATCCGCAAGGATGGTGTGTGGGTGATGAATGCCCAGGATGTCCTGATATCTGGAGAGCCCCTGCCAGTTCCTGAAGAACAGGTCGTGACGACGACTGACCGTCTGCCATCGGCGATTGATATCGATATTTGGTTTCCCGTACTCCATGGACCTAATGGTGAGGATGGCACGTTGCAAGGGCTGTTTGAGCTGATGCACACTCCCTATGTGGGCTGTGGTGTACTGGCGTCAGCTGTGGGTATGGATAAGCTAGCCATGAAGTCTGCTTTTGCTCAGGTCGGGTTGCCCCAGGTGAAGTATATGGAAGTGCTGCGATCTCAGGTTTACTCCAATCCCTGTGTGTTTCCCAAGCTGTGTGATGTTATCGAAGCAGCCCTGGGGTACCCCTGTTTTGTCAAGCCCGCTAATTTGGGGTCGTCTGTAGGAATTGCCAAAGCCAGCGATCGTCAAGAGTTAGAAGCTGCTCTAGATAGCGCGGCTAGCTATGACCGTCGCATCATTGTAGAAGCAGGCGTTGTTGGCCGTGAAGTAGAATGCGCCATTTTAGGAAACGACAACCCAAAGGCGTCTGTTATTGGTGAAATTAGCTTTGATGCTGATTTCTACGATTACGAGACAAAGTACACCAGCGGCCAGGCTGATTTGGCTATTCCGGCGTCGCTACCGTCTGCTGTCGTATCTGTCATCCAAGAGCAGGCGATCAAGGCATTTCAATCGATCGATGGGGCTGGACTATCGCGAGTCGACTTCTTTTATGTAGAAGCCACGGGGGAGGTCATTATCAATGAAATTAATACGTTTCCAGGATTTACAGCCACGAGTATGTACCCGCTGCTATGGCAGGCGTCAGGCATCGAATTTGATCACCTAGTCGATCGTCTGGTTCAGCTGGGCTTTGAGCGTACGGGTCAGAACCCGCAGGAACCGTAGCCTTGCTAGGCAATCACACTTGAGCCCGTTTTTACAGGCTCTCTAAAAATATTAATAGATCAGCCATATCCTGAGTATTGGGCTGAAACTGTGGCATCGGAGGAGTTTTGCCACTAATTACTTGCTTGATAAGTGCCACTTGAGACTTGCGCTCAGACACGTGTTGCAGGTCAGGACCTACCTCTCCAGTCCCCTTTAAGCCATGACAGCTGGCACAGTTTTGCCAAAATAGCTGTTGACCTCGCTCAATATCACCGGTAGAAGCTAGAACGTCATGCACATAGGGATCTGATACTTGCACCCTATGGATGCCCCAAATCACAAGCACAACACATAAGAAAATCGTCGTTGCGGCCAAAGCGAACTGAACGATCAGCCGGTTATCTTTTGGCTCCGAAGCAGGCTGAGTAAGAGTGGGGCTGTCAATCGTGTTTTGGGTCACAGGTAGAACGTAACACTTTGTCATTACGCATATGATACATAGTTTAAAGTTTTCTGAGGAACTAATGCAAGGTGCTGCCGCTTGAAAATGCTCTCCAAATCTGTAGCTTTAATTAAGCTAGAAGCGTATCTGGGGCCAATGTGGCCTGAGTAGAGCCTAATCTTGAATAATAGGCTGTTTGGTCAGAGAGAACACCTGAGCGCAGGTTTTTTGATCTACTAGGCTCAATCCCAGGAATGGCCTAATATAAAGGAAGGAGAAGTAATGTGTAGCACTGCTTTTGTCCTGTAAGTCATTGAGGAAATGCGGCGTGATTGAACCTTTGCTATTAGGAATTGTTCTGGGTCTGATTCCGGTAACGCTAGCCGGATTGTTTGTAGCGGCTTACATGCAGTATCGCCGTGGTGACCAGCTCAATTTCTAACGTGAGCTAGATTTAGCTATCGACAGTTGGCCAGCATTTTTTACAGATGCTGGTTTTTTCATGTTTTTATGGTTTCCATTGATGAGTAGGAGCGGAGTCAGGTCAGAGAGAGCAGTCCTGCTGCTAAGCGAGCGGTGCCATAGGCGGCTTCGGTGTGAATGGCCGGGACTAGGGGGATACCCAACGCCTGCGATCGCGGCTGCCGCCAAACTTGATTTTGAGCCCCGCCACCGGCTGTGTAAATTTGTCTGACGGTGCCACTGCCGAGGGTCATCAGTTTCTCGTAGCCTAATGCTTCAATTCGGGCTATCCCCTCTAATAGTCCGTGGAGAAATTTAGCAGGTGTCTGGGGCCGAGGTTCAAGCTGCGGTTCAAGCTGCGGGTTATTGATAGGAAAACGCTCACCCTTGCTGAGGAGCGGATAGTAATCAAGACCGCTAGGCTGGGATGTGTCAATTAGCTGGCTGAGGGAGCGAATCTCAGCATCGCTAAAGTAGTGACGCAGTACCGCACCCCCGGTATTAGATGCCCCGCCCACCAGCCAATGCTGTCCTAGACGGTGGCTATAGATGCCGCTCGCGACGTCGTTAACAGCTATAGGGTTCAATAGCTTGAGCACCAGTGTGGACCCCAAAGATGTGACCGCATCCCCCTGACTGCTGGCACCGCTGGCTAAGAAGGCGGCGATACTATCGGTTGTGCCAGCTTTGATAACGCAGGTGGGAGGAATATTAAAACGCTGGGCGACCTTGGGTTGGATGGGCGCAATTACATCACCTGGAGCCAAGACCTTAGGCAGCCATGGTCCGATATCTAGAGCCTGGAGCCAGTCAGGATAGGTCAGTCGCTGCGGCTCATACCCAAGTTTTAACGCGTTGTTGTAATCACTAATGCCAGGATGACCGTGGAGCAGGCTGCTGAGCCAGTCAGCCTGGTGGACTAGATACTGTATCTGGGGCAAGATATCGTCAGGTAAATGATGCAGCCACCACAGGGCTTTGGCCAGACTAGAGGTGGCGCTATGGGCGGGACTGGTGCTTGGGGCCACGGTGGGAATACCGCCGCGAGGATCGTTGTAGAGAAGCGGACGCGTCAGAGGGTGATTGTTGCGATCGCACAGCAGCACCGTTGCCGACGTGCCATCAACGGCAATGGCCTGAAGCCGCTGTCTAACCGGCTCAGAAAGCTGGTTAATCAAAGACCAGAGAGCCTGATTCCAATCGTTAGCGTCAGGCTCTTGCCCCTGATACTGGCAGCGGGTTTCTGCAATGGATTGACCCGTTGAGTCGATTGCGATCGCCCTCGCGCCTGAGGTGCCGAAATCAATGCCTAGATATAGTGCTGCACCCATAGGTTTCACCATCAAAGCCTAGGCCATACTCAGCAAATAGCCCGTTGAGCCAATAGACATAAAAAAAGAGGCGCTTGCATCAGCACCTCTTTTCAAAAACATGAGTTAAAAGATCCTAGACACTTACTTCACTGAGCTCACGGGCCAGATGATCAAAGGGAGCATCAACAAACGAGGTTTCAGCAATTCCCTGAGCTGACAGCTGCTCTTTGAGCACATCTTTCATGATTTGAATTCCGATAACTGTCGGACCGACAGGAACCTCTAATGAATTATAGGTTTCACGCAAACCATTCAGGACGCGCTCTGTCAGTACATCACAATTACCTGCTACCAAGGCATAGCTACTGTAGCGCAGGTAGTAATCCAAATCACGCAGACAGGCTGCATAGCGTCTAGTTGTATAGGCATTGCCACCCGGACGAATCAACTCAGGTATGCGCTCAAATAGGGCAGCACCCGTAGCTTTTACTAAGCTAGAAGCATTGGCGCTGACATAAGCAGCGGCCTTAACTCGATCAGTACCACTGCCAAAGTAGGTTCTCAAAGAATCAATGGCGTCGCGATCGAGGTATCGACCGGTGATGTCGTAGGAGCTAATTAAACCCGTCACCGTATCCCGCATGAAATCTTTCTCCCAGTGCGATTAATGTGCGACTCAAAAAAATTATTAAGTAGGAACTTATAACCAAGCTAGGGGTGAAAGTCCTCATACAAGCACTGACCAAACATTGGCATGACCCAAATATGAGAACAAGCGCAAACGCGATCCGACTGCTTGTTTAAGCATTTAGACTAAGTGCTCTGCAACAGCTTTATTGACACTCTAAAAGCTTGAAACCCTTTAAGCGACAATGCTTGCCAACACTTAAATGCCAAAATTTAGTCTACCACGGTGGATTAAACAGCAAACAAAATAGGCTGCGGAGAAGCCCATTGAGCCTGATATTTTTTACAATGCGAAACCTTTCGTAACAATTAAAGCTCCCTGATCCTTGATGCCTACAATCCCGTGCCCTAATGCTAAGTGTTCTCTAAAAGCGCACTGCTCTATGCAGGTTTTGCATGGGCTTGCTAGAGAAAATTGGAAATTGTAACAAGAGATACAATCGCTTTGGGTCAGTGTTTTTAGGATCGTCCAAGCCTGTGTGCGGCCAATACTGATGTTTCCCAAAACGTGGTTGCGCTGAATAACAGCTTTACCAACCCTTGAAAGCCAGTTTTTAGGGTCAAAGGAGGTATGTGGGGCTCTATACGGTCAGAGTCTACCAGTTATGCATACCTGTGCTTAGGAATATAGAAAGTTTCTAACGGGTAAACGTTTTTAGTCACACGCGTTGTTTAATATCTTGGCTGTTAAACGTATTGACCTGTCCGTACTGTCATGCCACAACGGCTTTAGTGAATGCATAGAAAGGAGTGATTCATGGCTCAGACTGCCGCAGAAGTTTTGCAGATGATCAACGATCAAGACATTCAAATGATTGATCTTAAGTTCATCGATTTGCCAGGTATCTGGCAACACCTTACGGTGCATCGTAGCCAGATTGATGAGAGTAGCTTCACTGAAGGTGTGGCATTTGATGGTTCTAGTATCCGTGGATGGAAAGCCATCAATGAGTCAGACATGTCAATGGTGCCTGATCCTGCAACTGCATGGATTGACCCTTTTATGAAAGAGCCCACTCTTAGCTTGGTGTGCTCTATTAAGGAGCCCCGCACAGGTGAGTGGTACGATCGCTGCCCGCGTGTAATTGCTCAGAAAGCTCTAGATTATTTGAAGTCCAGCGGTATTGGTGATACGGCTTACTTTGGTCCTGAGGCTGAGTTCTTTATCTTTGATGATGTTCGCTACGACACCACATCTAACTCTAGCTACTACCACGTCGATTCAGTTGAAGGCCGTTGGAACACAGGGCGTGAAGAAGAAGGTGGCAACCTAGGTTACAAACCTAACTACAAAGGTGGCTACTTCCCGGTAGCGCCCACAGATACATCTCAAGATATGCGAACCGAGATGCTGCTTACCATGGCAGACTGTGGCGTGCCCATTGAAAAGCATCACCATGAAGTAGCGACTGGCGGTCAGTGTGAGCTGGGCTTTAAATTCGGCGAAATGATTGAAGCTGCTGACTGGTTGATGACCTACAAGTATTGCATCAAGAACGTTGCCAAGAAGTATGGCAAGACCGTTACCTTTATGCCAAAACCTCTGTTTGAGGACAATGGCTCTGGTATGCACACTCACCAGTCAATTTGGAAAAGTGGTGATACTCTCATGGCGGGTGAGCGCTACGCTGGGCTGAGCGAACTGGCTACCCACTACATTGGTGGCATCCTGAAGCACGCCCCCGCGCTGTTGGCCTTTACCAACCCGAGTACTAACTCCTATAAGCGTCTGGTGCCTGGTTTTGAAGCGCCGGTAAACCTGGTGTATTCGAATGGTAACCGTTCTGCTGCAGTCCGCATTCCGCTGTCGGGTGATAACCCCAAGGCGAAGCGTCTAGAATTCCGCTGTCCTGATCCTACGGCAAATCCTTATCTCGCATTTGCAGCCATGCTGTGTGCTGGTATCGACGGTATCAAGAATAAGATTGAACCCCCTGAGCCGATTGATCAGGATATCTATGAGCTCAGCCCCGAGGAACTGGCTAAGATTGCCTCTACTCCGGGGTCTCTCAAAGAAGCCCTATCTGCTCTAGAAAGCGATCATGAATTCTTGACGGCGGGTGGCGTATTTACCGAAGACTTTATCCAAAATTGGATTTCCTACAAGCTCGATACGGAAGTTATTCCCATGGATATTCGTCCTCACCCCTATGAGATAGCGCTCTACTACGATTGCTAATTGGTTCTCGTGGGTTGATCAATCAATAATTATGTAAAAAACGCTAGTCCTTGGACTGGCGTTTTTTAGTGTTCGTTTTGCAATTAATGCTGTCTGCAGCCGCTGAGTTCCCAAAATCTGGAATTAAAAATTAATAAACATATTGTCAAAAAGTATCAAAATATACGGAATTTTTATCTATAATTAAAACCAAAGAATGAAATTACACCTTCAAGGTGTCGTTGTTTCTGCATCTTTAGGAGGCCGCTATGTCTATTCAAGAATCAGCTAGACTTCGTATTGTGACTAATCGTCACGCTGTTACCAATCGTCAGCGTTCTTTATTGAGCCGTGCCGCTTCGGATGTGGGTATGCCCATGGATGCTGTTGGCGCTGGTAGCCGTATTCAAGGTAAGCCTAGATATGATGTACAGCATATCTATGGTCGCAGTCATGCTGCGATGAGCTAGAGTCTTATTCGCTAAACTATTGAAAACTATTGAATAGTGAATGTTTAGAGCCTGGGCTGCGATCGCAGTTCAGGCTCTATCATTTAGAGATAGCTATAAAAATGCCTGATTGTGTCTAAAAGCTGTAAAGATTTGAAAACAACCGGTACAAAATGTTACTTTGCGGAAGTCTAAGCTTCTGTGATCGGTCGTCAGGGCGAGCACTCTTGGTTTAGTTAGTTTGCCAATCCAGGTCTGAGTTTTTTATGGCTGCTCTAGTGAATCATGCGATCGCCGTTTCTGGCAGTGTTTCTCAATCAGCACATCCTAAAAAAGTAGTCATGGTAGGTGATAGTCTGATCTATGGCTATGGCGATACCGAAGGTGGCGGCTGGGTTGAGCGTTTGCGCCGTCAGTGGATGGATCCCTCGGAGCCAGGGCCAATTATCTATAACCTAGGTGTGCGCGGCGACGGTGTTCAGAGGGTCTCCGCCAGACTGCAGCGTGAATTTGAGCTGCGTGGTGAGCTACGTCGTCAGGTGCCCGATCTTTTGGTTCTATCGGTTGGCTTGAACGACAGCGCCCGACTGGGGCAGCCCACAGGACGTCCCATGACTGATGAGGTCACATTTACTAGAGAGTTGCACGGACTGTTAGATCAGGCAGTCCAGCTATGTCCGACCTTTTTTGTGGGGATGGTGCCCGTGAATGAGGCGGCGATGCCCTACGCCGATATTCTTCACTTTTCTAATGATGACCAGGCTCACTACAGTCAGATGACACGGAACGCCTGCGAAGCTCGGCAGATTCCTTACTTAGACCTCTATCAGCGGTGGCGTGCCCAGGGAGAACGCTGGTGTCATGAACGACTGTCTAGCGATGGACTACATCCCAATGTGTTAGGCTACCGTACCCTGATGGCCGATGTGCTGGGTTGGCAGCCTCTGATGAGGGCACTGAACCAGGTCTAATGCTCTTACTGTGCGGGAGCGGCTGTAAGCAGTATCCCAATGCAAGCAAGGACTGTGGCCAATAGTATTAGAGTCAACATTCGCAACGTTGAAAACTATTTGTTGGTCAGGTAGAGCCGTCTTCTGGATTTCTGCCTAGGGTGATAGTAATACGTTTTCTGGTTCTTGCTGTTGATCTAGTCGGTCTATGTATTCAGCCCAGTCGTCACCGACGCGAATAGTGATATCTGAATCCAGGTCGCCAGTTGATGCGGCAACGACTTTTCCAGCTCCTAAAACAGCTTCTACAAACCCCGCGCCGTTAAGATCACCTCGCTGGGCGATAACGGATGTTTGATGATTGAAGTCAGGCCAGTCTGCTATTACATAAACATTGCGAAAGCCTTCATTGCGCAAATGCTCGGCAACGGCTTGAGCCATGTTAGGTTCTCTAGAGGCGTTTTGCACAGCAATACGCAGTCGGCTAATAGAACGACGGGGACCTCTGCCATCGTTGTTGGCCAGGACGGTCACAGCAGGTTCTGTATCAAAGAAACGCTGCATGACGTCACTGGTATTGGCCTGATCTGCAATCCAGTAGCTGGCTCTAAACTCTTGAGGATCGCTAAATCTGCCCGGTAGCATCACCATATTGAGGGATTCTCTATCAAGCTGCAGACCAAACCCGGCCAGGGCAAGAATCTCTTCAGTGGATAGGTTGGTATCGATGTGGCTCTGGAGAATGCGAACAATTTGGGGCAGCTGGGTAATCACCTTGGGATTGAGCATGCGATCGCGTAGCGCCTTTAATAAAATCTGCTGACGCTGTACCCGACCAATATCTCCCAGGCTGTCCTGGCGAAAGCGCGCAAACTGTTCGGCCTCGTCTCCATCCAAGGTTTGCCAACCCGGTTCTAGATCAATGACTAGACCCTGAGTTTTGTCTTCGTACTGCATTGCCTTGGGGACAAATACCTCAACACCGCCTACTAAATCAACGATCTTGCGAAATGCCGCAGTGCTGACCCGTACATAGCGGTCAATTTCAACTTCATTAAAGTTGTAGCTAACGGTCTGGGCCGCAAGCTCTGCACCGCCTTCTACATTAGCCTGATTGATCTTATCGATACCGTGGCCTGGAATCTCAACCTGGGTGTCCCTAGGAATCGACATCAAATTGATGGACTCATTCTCAGGGTCAATGCGTGCCAGGAGCATGGTGTCGGTACGTCCCACCAAATCATCTGGAGTGGCCCCCTCTATATCCATTGCTTCATCTAGACCCATCAGCAGGATGTTGACAGGACGAGAAACCTGATAGCGAAAGCCTGATTTCCAAAGATCGCTCAGGGGTGGACTAGCTGCGGTGGTTTCTCCCATCCCTTTGGGTAGGGGCACTGTTAGAATAAATGCTGCTCCAGCCGCTGCAGAAACCACTGCTGTGGTGCCAAAGATGCCAGTCCAAGCAAATACTCTGAGAAGTTTGCCTAAGAACGAGCGGTTCTGAGGTGTGTCTTGCTGGGGAGTGGGCTCTGATTGCGGGGATTGAGAGGGGAGCATAGAGGGGGTATAAAGATGCCAAGACCGGAGGTCGGGCTAAGAATTTATGATGTCCCTATAGTCAACATACGTGTCTTAAACCAGCTGTTCAGAACGTGATCTGACAATTTTTAGGGAGTTTACTAATCGGTGGGTGTTATGAAGATAGACCAATGAATGTGGCATCAATTGCTAAGTAGTCAACAGACTTTGGGCATTTGATGCATTCTACACATAGGTAATAAGTTAACTAATATTAAGCTGTTTGGGGGCTGTGTGTTTTGCTGAATCGCTAATATTGTTCAGAAATCTATAAGGTCAAAGCATTTTA
>ERZ1740070.117-NODE-117-length-54896-cov-5.698127_pt1 | contig 54896 bp, 51 predicted proteins | sample MGYA00581734_ERZ1740070 | MGnify/ENA primary metagenome ERZ1740070 (study PRJEB43018, sample SAMN04849744) | marine metagenome | isolation source: floating plastic debris | place: Pacific Ocean | collected 2008-09-01 | study: EMG produced TPA metagenomics assembly... | reverse complement strand
GAGGCGTCATTGTAAGCATCGATGCCTTCGCCAGTCGTTCCAGTAACAGCATTGGCAGTAATGTTGACCGCACCCCCATTGCGGTTTCCGACAGAGATGCCCTGATACTCCCCAAGGACCAAGGCTGTCCCGGCTGCGTTGTAGGCGTTAACAGTGACGTCTCCACTGCCTTGGTTGCCCGCTCTGATGCCGAAACGGTCGCTCTGGGTCGTGCCGCGCGCATTGATGGTCAGCGTGTTCGTGCCCGCTGTGTTGTCTGCAGAAATGCCCGAGGTGGAGCCGCCATAGACGTTGTCCGTTGTGATCGTCAGCGCGCCGCCCCTGAGGTTCTCGGCGGATACGCCCGATCGACCGCCTGTTACGCTCGTGGGGGCGGTCGCATTCGAGGTGTCGATCGTCAGATCGCCTGTGCCCTGCGTAAACGCGCGGATGCCGAAGTTGCCTGCGTAGATCGTTCCATAGGTTCTGATGGATGTGCTGGTGCCGTTTTCATCATTATCCGCAAAAATACCGTTGCCCACAGCGCCCGACGTTACGTTGTCGGCCGTTATGCTCACCGCGCCGCCGTTTTCATTTTCGACGCGGATGCCGCTATTCGTGGACGTGACCTGACCTGTACCAGACGCGTTGGTCGCGTTGACAGTGACCCCGCCCATGCCTTCGTTTTGTACTTCTATACCTTCGTCACCGCCCATCACCGTGCCCGTGGTGGTGACCGACACGGCCCCGCCCGCAGTATCATTGCTGACGTAGATCCCATCCACCGCCGTGCCGGTGACGGTGTTGGCCGTGATGGTGACAGCGCCGCCATTATTGTTATCAACGGTGATACCCGAGACCGCGCCCGTCACTTGGCCTGTGCCTGCGGCATTGGTGGCATCAATGATGACACTGCCCATGCTGGTGTTTTGCGCCGTGATCCCCGTGCCACCGGTCGTGTTGACCGAGTTTGCCGTGATCCGCAGGTCGCCCCCAATGCTGTTGCGCGTGTAGATCCCGTCCGCAGTGCCTGTCAGCGTGGCAGAGCCTGCATTGATCGTCAGATCGCCGCTGCCTGCATTGTCAGCGTAGACGACAGTGCCGCCGTCGATCGTGCCGTTCAAATTGATGGTCAGCGCGGTGGACGTGCCTGTGCCGTTGGTGTTGGCCACATCGAGCGCGCGGATGCCGGCGGCAGACGCATTGTCGACCGAGACGGTCGTCGCACCGCCCGCGTTAAAGGCCCGGATGCCGCCCTCGACATAGGCCGTGCCTGTGGCGTCCGTGGCGTTCACCGTGAGATCGCTCAGGCCCGCATCCGTCGCCTCGATCCCGCCGGTGACCCGATCGCTGGCCGTGACGGACACAGCGCCGTCCATCCCAAGGCTGCGGGCCAGAATGCCGCCCGTGACCTCGCCTTGCGCCGTGACAGATACGTCAAGTCCATTTGCGTCGTTGCTGGCCAGAATGCCGCCTGAGACGTCATCTGTGGTGATCGTGATGGTGCCGTCCGCAGCCCCGGACGTCGAGAAAGCTTTGACGACGCGAATGCCGGTTGTGCCGCCCGTGACGAGACCTGTCCCTGTGGCATTGGTCGTGTCGACAACCACATCTGAGGGGCCTGAAAGATCAAGGTTGATCCCATAAATACCCCCCTGGACCGAGGCCGCATTGACCGTGACATTGCCGTAGGTGATCCCTTGGATGTCGATCCCATCTTGCCCGCCTTGCACGAGGCCATTGGCGGTGAGCGTCAGGTTGCTCGCACTGGTCAGGCGGATCCCATCGCCGGTGGTGCCAGTGACACCGTCAACGGTGATGACATTGGTCGAACTCCCGCCAATCACGACGATCCCGTCCGTGCCGCCGGTTACCGATCCGGTGCCGCTTGCATTGCTGGTGTCGATGCTTGTGGTGCCTGAATTGTCGGCCACCGCGAAAATCCCAGTGCCGTTCGTGCCCGTCACGTTGTCGCCCGTAATGGACAAACCCGTGGTGTCAGCCCCCGAGGTGACGCGGATGCCATTCGCGCCACCGGTCACCGTCGCCCCCGTTGTGGTGATCGCAGTGGTGCCCATGCCGTAGTTGAAGGCCCGAACAGCATCTGCGCCGGCGGTCACAGTGCCATAGACGGTGACATCCACATTCTGGCCAGAGGTGTAATTATTGGCAGAGATGCCGTACCCCGATGTGTCCGTGACGTTGTCAACTGAGATCGTGAGATTGCCGCCACCTGTTTTCCTCGCCTTGATCCCGTACTGGCCACCGGTGACCTGGGCCGTACCTGCAGCATTGGTGACATCCACGGTCAGGTCGGCCTGAGAATACGACCGGACATCAATGCCTGCGATGCCGCCTGTCACAGCGCCCGTGGCCGTGATTGTGACAGGCCCGGTCAGAGCGGCTGGCGTGCTAGAGCCACTGCGGGCGAAAATACCATAGCGGGTGGTTCCTGTGACATTGTTCGCGTTGATGGTCAGCGCGCCGCCGTCGTAATTGCTCGCTCTGATGCCCGAGGAGTTGCTCGTGACTAAGGCCGTTCCCTCAGTGTTGTAAGCATTGATCGTTTGGTTGCCCGCGCTGCGATGCGACGCGCGGATCCCGGCGCTGAACCCTTGGACCGTGCCACGTGCGGTCACGATCTGGTCTGCGGGGGTCGAGGAAGAGACGCTGATCGCTTGAATTCCGTTTAAGGCTGTGCCGGTGACATTGTCCACCGTGATGAACAACCCGCCATTCAGGTTCTGGCCCAAAATGCCGTCCTGTCCGCCCGTGACCTGGCCTGTGCCGCTGGCGTTCGAGGCATTGATCGTCACCGCACCTGCCCCGGCGTTCTGGACCTCAATCCCGTTGTCTCCGCCTGTGACGATCCCTGTTGTGGTGACCGATACAGATGTGCCGTTCACGTCATTGTTTGCATAGATCCCATCGGCGGCGGTGCCGGTGACGTTGTTGGCGGAAATGGTCAACGCGCCGCCATTGTTATTGTCGGCGGAAATTCCGCTTTGTCCGCCCGTGACTTGGGCGGTGCCGTCGGCATTTGTTGCCGTTACGGTCAGGTCCTGCGTGCCGTTATTTGAGACATTGATCCCGTTGGCACCACCCTGCACCAGACCGGAGGTTGACACGCTAAGATGGCCTGCCTGGTTCAGTGCAACAATGCCGTGATTGGCGATCCCCGTCACATTGTCAGCTGTGATATTGCCATAGGCGCCAACCAAACTGATGCCGAAAACGCCACCTGTGACCTGACCAGTGCCATCTGCATTGCTCGCATTAACGGTGCTCGAGTAATTTAAATTATTGCGCGCATCTATCCCAACCAATCCGCCGGTGACCGTGCCATAGGTCCTGATGGACAAATCCTTGCTGGTGAACGAGTTCAAGGCATAAATCCCATTGCGGGCAGTGCCGGTGACATTGTCTGCTGTGACCGAGATCGAACCTGCGTCCGTATTGTAGACTTCAATACCACTTTGGCCGCCAATGACCTGCACCGTGCCATCCGCGTTAGATGCGTTGATGCTCAGGACCGCATCGTTGGTTGGAGAAAACGGCTGAAGGGAGCCGAGGGCATTTATGCCATCAAGATCGCCCTGCACCGTGCCCGTGACGTCGATATACAGGTTTTCGGAGTTCCCGATGCCATTGGCCAAAATACCATGGCCTGTTCCCCCCGTCACATTGTCCACGTTGAGGCGCAGGTTGAAATTTCCTGTGTGAGTGGCGTCAATGCCGTGCTGCCCGCCAGTGACCTGGCCGGTGCCCGTGGCATTCGTGGTCGTGATGGTTGTGCCGGCGTAACTCTGACTATTGGCAAAGATCCCGGCACCGCTGGTCCCCGTTACGTTGTCCGCGGTCACGGTAAGATCCGTTGTGTTGCTCTGCGCAAGCACGCGGATACCGTTGGTGCCGCCAGTCAAAGTCGCGCCTGTGGCGGTGATAGAGGTCGCGCCCGTGCCGTAGTTCAGAACATAGACGGCATTGGGGCTGCCGGTCACCGTGCCATAGGCGGTCACACTCGCAGAGGTGGATCCCGCATCGTTGTTGATAAAGATCCCGTCGCCTGCCCCAGCCGTGACAGTGTCCACCGTCGCGGAGGCCGCCGCGCTGCCGTTATTGACAACGTAAACCCCCCGGAAATTGGACGTCACCGATCCGGTGCCCGTGGCATTGGCCGTGTTGACCACCACATCCCCTGACCCCTGTTGAGTGACGAAAATGGCGTCACCTGTGCCTGTGCTGCGCACGGTGTCAGCGATGACCGTGGCCGACCCGGCGGAGGCGGCATTGTCGACTTGAATACCGTGACGCGCGCCAGAGACCTGTGCGCCTGACGCGGTGATCGTCGTTGGCCCGTTGCCATCGTTATTGGCGAAAATGCCGTCCCGACCTCCGGTCACTGTGCCGTTGGCCGTCACGGTCAGATAATTGCCGTCTGCATAGGCGTAGATTGCGTCCTGCACCGTTCCGTAGGCATTGTCTGCGGTCACAGAAACGAACCCATCGCCGCGCACCAGGATGCCGGTTTGTCCACCTGTGACGGAGGCGGTGCCATACCCGTTGGTGATGTCTATGCTGGCCCCATCAATGCTGCGTCTGGTGTAAATACCGTAGGTACCGCCCGAAACAGTGCCGGATGCCGTTACGCTCGTGGACCCCGCGGCATACGCAAAGATCCCATGGCGAGCACCTGAGATTAAGGAACTGTAAGCGTCGGTGAATTGCACCGGAAAATTAAAAGCCTGCGTGATTTGGAAGGCATCGCCTGAGGCCGTGTCGATGCCAAAACCAGCCGTTGTTGAAAACGTGATCGGACGGGGCACCGATGCACTGCCTTGGGTCGTGTCTGTGCCCGGGCCAGCGGGGCCGGAACAAACATATGTGCTGCCGCCCGTTGCCACACAGTTGCCGCCCATGGCACCCGTCACCGACAAAGCACTGCCAATCATCAAAGTGCCCAGCCCGGTGCTGAGCGCGCCAAGTGAGGGGGCAAAGCTGGCCGCGATGCCGGCCACTTTGGTCATGCGCCCGCCGCGCAGCATCAATGTGAGGTAATGGCGACACTCTCCGCCGCTATGACGCGGGCTTAACCTTCTGATCTTGCGTTTCAGACCACGCATGCTCCCCCCAAGAAGCCCCTCGTTCCAAGCCAGTTTGGCGTTCTGCGCCATATCCGCGGCAGCGTTGGGCAGTTAACGAGTTATTTACCAAGAAACCCGTCTAGTAGAGGCCTGTCAAGGAAACCCACAATCGCGGCGCATGGTCGTATCACCCGATGCAATTTCACCACGCGTCTGATCAACTCGATCGCCCGACACCCGGGCTCCACGGCTGGCCTACACCTCATTGGGAAAGTGAGGCATAAGGCAGCCACGACTCGTAACCCAAAGGCAAAGAGGACAGACAGATGCATGATATCCGTGCGATCCGCGAAAACCCTGATCAGTTTGACGCCGCTATGGCGCGGCGTGGGATTTCTGGTGCGTCCTCTGAGATTTTGGCCGTGGATGAAACCCGACGCGCGACGATCCTGAAAGCCGAGACAGCGCAGGCCGACCAGAACAAAGCCTCCAAACAGGTGGGTGCGGCCAAGGCCAAGGGCGATGAGGCCGAATTTGAGCGGCTGCGCGCGCTCGTGGCCGAGAAAAAGGCCGAGGTCGCAGCCATGCAGGGCGAGGCCAAAGGTCTTGATGAAAAACTCACCGCGATGCTGTCGGCCCTGCCCAATATCCCGCTGGAAAGCGTGCCGGATGGCGCGGATGAGGACGACAATGTCGAGATCCGCAAATGGGGCAGACCCCGCAATTTTTCGTTCGATCCGGTGGAGCATTTCGAGATCGACGGCGTCAAGCACGGGATGGATTTCGAAACAGCGGCGAAGCTGAGCGGGTCACGGTTCGTGGTGCTCTCTGGCGGGGTGGTGCGCATTCACCGGGCGCTGGCGCAGTTCATGATTGATACCCATGTTGAGGAAAATGAGCTAACGGAGACCTGGACGCCTGTGCTGGTGCGCCCGGAGATGATGTACGGCACGGGGCAGCTGCCGAAATTTGGCGAAGACAGCTATGAGACCACGAACGGCTGGTGGCTGGTGCCCACAGCCGAGGTGACGCTGACCAATATCGTCAACGGTGAGATCGTGGAGGAGAGCTATCTCCCCCGTCGTTATGTGGCGCATACGCAGTGTTTCCGCTCCGAGGCGGGCAGCGCGGGCAAGGACACCGCCGGCATGCTGCGCCAGCACCAGTTTGAGAAGGTGGAAATGGTCTCGATCACCCATCCCGATCATTCCATGGCGGAATTGGATCGGATGACGGGCTGCGCGCAGGGTATTTTGGAAAAGCTGGGCCTCGCCTATCGCACAGTGGTTTTGTGCGTGGGCGATATGGGGTTCGGCGCGCGGCGCACCCATGACATTGAGGTCTGGCTGCCGGGGCAGAACACTTATCGCGAAATCTCAAGCTGTTCGGTCTGTGGCGATTTCCAGGCGCGTCGGATGAACGCGCGGTTCCGTCCCGAAGGCGGGGGCAAGCCTGAGTTTCTGCATACGCTGAACGGATCCGGGCTTGCAGTGGGCCGGTGCTTGATTGCGGTGCTGGAAAACGGGCAGCAAGAGGATGGCTCGGTTGAGCTGCCCGAGGTGCTGCATCCGTATCTCGGTGGCAAAACGCGGCTTGGCGCGGATGGGGTTTTGGCCTGATCGCTAAAGCCCGTCGAAGACACCTTTGATGTTGCTTATCGGAACGGGACCTGTCCCGCCTAGGTCAGCGGGCGCGCGGCTGTCATTGGCATTGTCGCGGTGGTCCCCCATGACGAAGACGTGACCCTCAGGCACCGTGATAGGCGGCGTTTCGTCTAGGATGGACGCGCCGATATCATAGACCTCATAGCGCGCGCCATTGGGGAGGGTCTCCTCATATCTCAGGCGACGGCAAATCTCGCCCGGGGCGGGTGTGCCTTCACAGCGCGGACGGGGCACGCCGTCGGGCATGGTGATATCGTCATGGGCGATAAACGCTTGCGGGAGGGGGCGATCGTTGAGGATCACCTGACCGTTTTGCATCGCGATCCTGTCCCCGGCCAGGCCAATGACGCGGTAAACGAAGATGGGCCCGTCTGGTGCCTTCTCCAGGCCGATGACCTGACCTTGGACCACGACCTCAGCCATAGGATCAATGTGGCGCATCACGGCACAGGCCCCAGTGGGCAGAGTGGGTGCCATGGATTCGCTGACCGCGCGAAAATTTTCCAACGCAGGGTTCACCGCGCAGGTGAGGCATATACAAGACGCCCAGACGGGTCCGGCCACGACGGCAAAGCCAACACTGACAAGACAGCGAAAGGAGGTGAGTGTCGCCCAAAACGAGCGCAGCTGTAGAGGTCGGATCATGCCATGAGATTGCCCGGCAAATGGCCTGCGTTCAACAGGGCGCTGTTTCCAAATTCGAAACAATATTGGGATTCTGCCGGGATCATCCCACAACCTGCGCGGGTTTCAGCGCAAAAATGCTCATGTTTTCCGAAGATTGGCATTTGCCTTGGAAAGGAAACATTAACCATGCCTATATTTGGGAGTGGGGCGACAAGCCCAATTTTCCGCCCCAACAAAGACCGACGCGCGCTGCTGCTTTGCGTCGCAACATGACTGCAGAATTCATTCATTTCCACGCACGAGAGGGGGTACTCGGGCTATGGCCACTGTTGAATTTACCATTCGAGGCGACCAGGTCGGACGCTATACAAGCGTCTCCGGTCAGGGCAACAATCAAGAGCGGATCGTGACGGTCGAGGGCGTCGAGGCCTTGGGCACACCCTCTGACACGTTCTTTGTACGGGTGGAGCAGGTGAACAACAATGTCACCCAGTTCCAGAACGGCCAATTCATCACCATTTTTGACCGCGATCCCAGTGATCCCGATGCGCAGATCTTGGTGCCGCGCACCAATGTGCAGCCGGACATTCAACAGGGCTTTGGAGCGGGCGATGAACATCTGATCCTCGAACAAGCGCCGTTTCTGATCGATCTCGCTGGGTTGCCCGTGGACCCCACGATGCCGGAAAGTGTGACCTACGGGTTTGATGATGAGACGGCCGATCCCAATGTGGGCGACAATGACGGCGAGCTGGATTTCGCGGATTTCGTCTGTTTCGCGCCGGGCACCATGATCACCACGCCGGGGGGTCTGCGCGATGTGGCGGATCTCACCGTGGGCGATTTGGTGACCACGCTGGACCATGGGCCGCAGCCGATCAAATGGGTGGGACGGCGCAGGGTGGATCTCACCACGGATGGGGCGCAAAAGCCTGTCTCGGTGAAGGCTGGGACATTCGGGGTCGGCATGCCCAACCAGGACACGATCCTGTCTCCCGATCACCGGATTTACCTCCGCGATCTGGAATGTGAGCTGCTCTTTGGAGAGGCGGAGGTGTTGGCCCCAGCCAAGGGTTTGGTGGGCGTGCATCGGATCCGACAGTTGAAAGGTAAGAAAAGCGTAGAATATGTGACGCTTCTGACCGAATGCCATCAGGTCATTTTGGCCAATGGGATGCCGGCGGAAACACTCTATCCCGGGCCGGAGGCTTTGCGCCGCGTAGGTTGGTTTGGCCGGGCGCAGATCATGGCCGCATTGCCGAGGTTGGGGACAGCGGAGATTGCTCTGGCCTATCCCCCCGCACGGCTGCTGTTGAGCGTGCAGGAAACCAAGGCGGTGGCCAAAGTGATGATGCTGAGAGAGCGCTTTGCGAGGCCAGGTGCGGGCGTGCAGGCCTATCCGGTTCAGCGGACGGCAGAGTGATGGTGGGGGTGCAGAATTTTTGAAAATTCTGCGCAGTTTCTTCGAAGAAAATGGCGCCAGTGAGATCAGGTGCGCTCTAATCGGAGGAAATCGGACCGCATCACATAGTCTTTGCGCGGCCCTTTCACCGTCCACACACTGGACCATTTGGGCCAGGCGTCAAAGTCATAGATCACATCGTAAATGTCAGGGTCACAGTGATGGCGATCCCCGGCGCCGCTCCCCATCGGGTCGAAACTGTGAAACGGGCGGTGATCGTCGAAGGTCACAACGATGCGGGGCCCGTCTTGTCGCCACACATAGCTTCGTTCCGCCCGCATGGACGCGCCTGTGCCAAGGGTCAGCACACCGTCTTCGTGATAGCGCAAACCAGCCCCGTCTGGCGCAAACCGCGCCTGCCCAACAAATCGGCCAGACCCGCCCAGGCGATCCTCGATCACCCGGTCAATGGCCCATGTTCCCTCGAAATCCATCAGCCTGCGCATCCTGCGGTGGCTCCTGCCTTGCTCCCCATCGCGCACCTGTTTAAACGACCCGCAACTGCCCATAAACCTCTGAAAGTGAGCTGCCCATGATCCCCCGTTATTCCCGCCCTGACATGGTCGCCATTTGGGAGCCCGCCACCAAGTTTCGCATCTGGTATGAGATTGAGGCCCATGCCTGTGACGCGATGGCCGATCTGGGCGTGATCCCGCGCGAGAATGCGGAGGCCGTTTGGAAAGCGCGTGATGTGGAATTTGATGTGGCGCGGATTGATGAGATCGAGGCGGTGACCAAGCATGACGTGATCGCATTCCTCACCCATCTGGCTGAGCATGTGGGCAGCGATGAGGCGCGATTTGTGCATCAGGGGATGACCAGCTCGGACGTGCTCGACACCTGTTTCAACGTGCAGCTGACGCGGGCTGCCGACATCCTGATCGCGGATATGGAGGGGCTCTTGGCCGCGCTCAAGCGCCGCGCGATGGAGCATAAGATGACTGTGCGCATCGGGCGCAGCCACGGGATCCATGCCGAACCCACGACGATGGGCCTGACATTCGCGCGGTTTTACGCGGAGATGGATCGCAATTTGAGCCGCTTGCGCGATGCGCAGGCGGAAATTGCCACAGGCGCGATTTCGGGCGCTGTGGGGACATTTGCCAACATTGATCCGCGCGTAGAGGAACACGTGTGCGAAAAGCTGGGCCTTGTGCCGGAGCCGATTTCGACGCAGGTCATCCCACGCGACCGGCATGCGGCGTTCTTTGCGACCCTGGGCGTGGTGGCCAGCTCGATTGAAAACGTCGCCATCGAGATCCGCCACATGCAGCGCACCGAAGTTCTGGAAGGCGAGGAGTTCTTTTCCAAAGGCCAGAAAGGCAGCTCGGCCATGCCACATAAGCGCAACCCGGTGCTGACAGAAAACCTGACCGGGCTGGCCCGACTGGTGCGTATGGCCGTGATCCCCGCGATGGAGAATGTGGCGCTGTGGCATGAGCGGGACATTTCCCACAGCTCGGTGGAGCGCAATATTGGGCCGGACACCACTGTGACGCTCGATTTTGCGCTTGTGCGATTGACCATGGTCATCGACAAACTCGTGATCTATCCCGACAACATGCTGGCAAACATGAATAAATTCCGCGGTCTGGTGATGAGCCAACGGGTGCTTCTGGCGTTGACGCAGGCCGGCGTGAGCCGCGAAGATGCGTATAAGCTGGTGCAACGCAACGCGATGAAGGTTTGGGAAGACGGCAAGGATTTCAAAACCGAACTTCTGGGCGACGCGGAGGTGACAGCGGCACTGAGTGCGGAAGAGATCGAAGAGAAATTCGATCTGGGCTATCATACAAAACATGTGGACACGATTTTTGAACGGGTCTTTGGCGAAACCTGACGTTGCAGCTCACGGCGTGAAACCGACCCAATGACATGGCGCTCACCCGTGATCCCGCTCTTACCCGATGAGCGAGACTGCCCGCAGGGCGGACGAGCGCGTGATTTAGACATTTGTTCACCCCTGCGCGCTAGGATCATCCCCAAAGGATTTGAGGGGTTAAAATGGCGTCAACCGAACTTGCCAGCATCATGCCGATCTCCGCGCGCGGGGGCCAAACCGCAGCCGCGCGCCTGACACGGCGCCAGAAAGCGGCGATCATTGTGCGCTACCTTCTCAATCAAGGGGCGGATGTGCCGCTCACCGACTTGCCGGAGCCGCTGCAAGAGGTGCTGACCACGCAGATGGGATCCATGCGATATGTGGATCGTGACACGCTTGCCGATGTTCTGGCCGAATTCGCGGCCGAAATCGAAGCGACCGGTCTGACCTTTCCGCGCGGCGTAGCCGGGGCCTTGACCGCGCTGGACGGCCAGATCAGCCCGCAGACCGCGCTGCGCTTGCGCAAAGAGGCCGGTGTCCGGCAGTTCGGCGATCCGTGGAGCCAAGTTTGCGCGGCCAAACCGGAGGCGCTCAAAGAGATATTGCTGTCCGAAAGCGCGGAAGTGGCGGCGATCCTGCTGTCAAAACTGTCTGTCACAAAGGCGGCCGAATTGCTGGGTGACATTCCCGGTGACCGTGCCCGCCGCATCACCTATGCCGTGTCCCAGACATCGGATGCCACGCCGGACGCGGTAGATCGGATCGGGCTTGCGCTGGCCGCACAGTTGCAAGACGCACCGCAAACCGCGTTTGAAGAAACACCTGATGCCCGGGTTGGCGCCATCCTGAACTTTTCGCAGGCCGCGATCCGCGACGACGTGTTGGAAGGGCTGGAAGAAACAGACCAGGACTTTGCGACCTTGGTGCGCAGAGCGATCTTTACCTTTGAAAACATCCCCGAACGCATCGCCGAAAAAGACGTCCCCACCGTTTCACGCGACATGCCACGAGAAGACCTGGTCACCGCCCTGGCCGCCGCGATGGCCGCGGGCGACAAACTCGAAGACGCGGCCAATTTCCTGTTGGAGAACCATTCGAACCGGATGCGGGACGCGCTCAGAGACGAGATCGCAGAACGAGGCGAGGTGCCCAGCAAAGAAGGTGAAGAGGCGATGACCGAGATCATCAACAATATCCGCACGTTGGAGGCCAGTGGTGAGATCAAGCTGAAGGTTCCTGACGACGCGTAGCCGCGCGTCACGAGGGGGCTCATTCCGCGGCCGCTTGGGGCCTCCGCCTTCATCCCTTCCCGGTTGCGAGCGGCAGCCTTGCCCATATCAGCCCATCCCCGCGCCAATACATGCGCGGGCGCGGCCCTAGGCATGCGTGCGGGCCCTGGGAGAGGTAAAGGCACAAAACCAACCCAAACGCCAAGGGTCAAGCCGAGACGAAGGCTCATGCCCCAGCGCGCCCGTCATGGGCATCAGACAGTCCGCCGCGCCTGTTTCGATGTGCCGCTCACGCATTGCGAAATGGCCAAGGGGCGATTGGCAAAAATGACCTTGCTCCGGCCCCTCAAAGCACATTTTGACGGGACCGGACCTTGCGGTGTCGGGGTTGTTCAAGACCCGATCTCACGGCAGGTTAGCGTGACACATGTTCTTGGCGAAAAGGCCTCCCTTCCATGACCCAACCCATGATCCACGGCAATCCCACGCTCATCTCTGCCATCCGTGACCGCTTTGCCCATGTCGAAAGCTGCCCGTTTCAAGGCCCGCGCATTTTCTTTGAGAATGCGGGCGGGGCATTGACGCTAAAATCGGTGGTGGAGACGTCAGGTTTTTACGCAGCCATCCCCGACAATCCCGGCCGTGTGAACCCGGCAGGGCAAGGCACGCAAAACATCATCGCCAAGGCCAAGGCGGATATGGCCGTGTTCATGAATGCCTCATCCGGGCAGTTTTTCGTAGGCGAGACCGGGACGGAACTGATCTTTCGCATGGTCCGCACCGTGGCGGTGAACCTGCCCAAAGGCAGCCAGGTGATCAGCTCCACCATTGAGCATCCAGCCACGCGCAGTGCGGTGGATCGCTGGGCGGAGGTGGCGGGGCTTGAGCATATTCTGGTGCCCCACAACAATGATACCGGGCTGGTGACGGCAGAAGATTACGCCGCACACGTCACGCCGCAAACGCGGCTGGCCACGATCCTGCACGGCTCACCTGTCACCGGCATGGCCATGGATGTGGCCGCGATTGCCGCCGCCATCCGGGCGGTGTCGCCCGAATGTTTCATCATTGTCGATGGCATTCAGCACGCGGCCCATGGGCAGGTGGATTTGGACAGCTACGGCGTGGATGGTTACGCGATCTCGCCCTATAAATGCTTCTCGCGCCATGGTTACGGGGTGGCGTGGATTTCTGACCGTTTGACCGCCCTGCCCCATGACAAGCTGATCGATGCACCCGCTGAGGGTTGGGAATTTGGCACGCGCGATGCGGGGTCATATGCCACGATGTCAGATGTGGTGGCGTATTTCGATTGGCTCGGGGGCGAGGTGTCGGACGAAACAGACCGTCGCGCGCGGATAGAAGCCGCAGGGCGCGCGATCCATGCCTATGAGACCGCGCTGACCAATGCGATGATCCATGGCACGGGCAACCTGCCGGGACTGGCGGATATGGAGCATGTTTCCGTGCTGGCCGGCGCGGACAATCCGGCGCGGGAGGGGCTTGTGTCGGTTGTGGTGGACGGCAAACCGTCAGAAGACGTGGTGGCAGAGCTCAATGAACAAGGGATCAGGACCCACGTGCGCAAGGCCGATCACTATAGTGGCAATGTGCTCAATCCCTTGGGGCTGAGCGATTGCGTGCGGATCTCGATGTGTCACTACAACACCGAGGCCGAGGTGGCGCAGCTTTTGGGGGCGGTCAAGGCGATGGAGGTGGGGTGAAACCCCACCCTACGGTTTGAGCAACGCCTCGACCCAGAGCGGGACGATCTCGGAGGCTTTGCCAAGGCGGCATTCATGGAAATCGCGGGACGCGGCGGAGGGCTCCAGGTTCAGCTCCACCGTGTGGGCGCCCATTGCGCGGGCCATCTGGCCAAAAGCGGCCGCAGGATAGACCTGGCCCGAGGTGCCGATGGCCGCGAAAAGATCAGCCTCGGCCAGCGCGGCCTCAGTCACATCCGGATGGTAAGGAAATTCGCCGAACCACACCACGTCGGGCCGCGTGGCCGCCGCACCGCAGGAAGGGCAGGCATCATCTGGTGTCATGACCAAAGGCGCGGCCCAGCGTTGATCGCAGGCATTGCACATGGCACCCGCCAATTCGCCATGCATATGGAGGACATTTTTGCTGCCCGCCTTCTCATGTAACCCGTCAACATTCTGGGTGATGAGCAAAACCTCGCCAGCATGTTCAGCCTCCAAACGGGCCAGCGCGTGGTGGGCGGGGTTGGGCGCGGCGTCGGCGGCTTGTGCACGGCGCGCATTGTAAAAATCGTGCACAAGTTGAGGATTTCGCGCAAACCCTTCGGGCGTGGCGACATCTTCTATCGCATGCTGCGCCCATAGGCCGCCCTCGTCTCGGAAGGTGCCCAGCCCGCTTTCGGCGGAAATCCCCGCACCGGTCAGGATGACGATCTTTTCCATGGTGTATCCTTGTCGTAAGTCTGGTGCCATGACCAGCCGTGTTCTCTTTGTTTGCCTTGGCAATATCTGCCGTTCTCCAGCCGCGGAGGGCGTGTTTCGCGCCATGGCACCCGAGGTTCAGACGGATAGCTGCGGCACCGCGCGGTGGCATGTGGGCAAACCGCCTTACGGGCCGATGCAAGCGGCGGCGGGCGCGCAAGGATATGACATTTCAGACCTGCGCGCGCGAATGGTCGAGCGGCATGATTTTGAGGCCTTTGACCTGATCATCGCGATGGATGCGCAGAACGTGGCGGATCTGGAGGCGCTGCGACCGGCGGGCAATGCCACGCCCGTGCGGGTGTTCACGGAATTTGCGCCTGAGGCAGGCATGGATCACGTGCCCGACCCCTATTACACGCGGGATTTTTCAGGCGCGCTGCGGTTGATTGAAGAGGCGGCGCGAGGATTAAGGCAGCATTTGCAGCTTGGGTAACGCGCATTCTTTAAAAGAATGCGGTCGAAGTCTTTCAAAGACTTCGTTTATGCCTTGGCACGCAGCTCGCGTTCTTCGTCGATAACTTCTTGGGGGAACTGGCTCATGAAGCAGCAGCAGACGCCTTGATCAATCATTGTGCGCGGGCCGTTGGGATGGGCGATGTGTTTGTAGACGCCGTGGCTGTGGCCGTGATGATGGTGATGGTGCCCATGGTCATGACTGTGGTCGTGGCTGTGATCATGACTGTGGTCGTGGCTGTGATCATGTGAGTGTTCGTGGTCATGGCCCCCATCCGCTTCGTCATCCAGCGGATCGCGGAATTCGGCGTGATGGTGATGCACGTCGACCTCGCCTTTGGCCAGTCGGTCCTTGAAAGACGCCATGAGATCGACACTGTCACTGAGGCTGCCGGATTGCGCCTCGCGAACCCGCTCCACAAAGGTGTCGAGCACGTGGTCTTGATCGGCCAAGTAATGCGCTTTGAGGAAGGTCACATCCGGCGCAGTTTCCGCCACGCGATCGACGTAGTTGTAGATGCGGCTGATGAGCTTGCCGGAAAAGAGGAAGTAGGGCGCGACGACGATTTTCTTGTAGCCAAGCTTGAGCGCCATTTCGAGGCCGCGCCCGACGGAGGGGTATGTGACGCCGGAATAGACCGTCTCGGACCAGCCGAACCCCATGTTTTCTGTGACAATGCGGGTGAGGCGCGCGGCCTCGGCATTGGCAAGCGTATCCGACGTGCCGCGCCCCACGACAACCAGCATGGTGTCGTAGAGATCGCCATCATGGACGTGATCCACGCCCAGCGCCTCAAGGATGCGTGCCTCAAAAGCTGCGATCATCTGCGGGTGCAGGCCCAACTCTCGCCCGTAGCGCATGGTGAGGCCGGGGTTTTTCTCGCCATACGTCGTGAGCACCGAGGGGATATCGTTTTTGGCGTGGGTGGCCGCAAAGAGCATGCCGGGGACGGCCACGATCTCGTCGACGCCCGCGTCGCGCAGGCGGTCGAGCCCCATATGAATGTTGGGGGCGGAATATTCGAGAAAGCCGTATTCGACAGGGATGTCGGGATAGCGGGCGCGCATACCTTTGGCCAACAGGGCAAATTCCTCTTCGGCGGATTTGGCGCGGCTGCCATGGCCGCAGATCATGATGCCTGTCTTGGTCATGCTGGTTCCTCATTCGATTGTGCCAGGTGTCACCCACGCGTTTGAAGCGCGGCCTCAACGCTTTAGGTTGCAGAGAGTAAAGGAGAGCACAATGGGTAAAGTTCTTTTTGCAGCGGTTGCCGTTGTCGCGGTGGTCGCCGTGGAATTAAACTCACAGGTTTGGGCGGCCTCGCAGGTTGTGGAAGCGCCCGAATTCATAGTCGAGGTGGCGCAGGGAAAGTGTGAATTGCGCCAGTAGCCGCCCTTGGTGGCAGCGCAGGTCGCGCGGCAGGGCAAGCGCGGCGCGGCCGTGCGCCAAGCCTTCTCACCGCTTGCGGGGTACATCTTTGCCAAAAACCGGCCCGGAGAAAAAATCGCCATGACCGCCCCTGTGACCCAAGAGCAGAGCGATCAAGGGTGGGTTGTCTCGTTCATCATGCCCCAAGGGCGCAGCCTGGCTGACTTGCCGGACCCCGGGGGGGATGTCACGCTGGTCGACATTCCGCCGCGACGGATGGCGGCGATCACCTTTTCCGGGCGCTGGACAGATGCGCGATTTGACCAACACGCGCAGGCGCTGACGGACTGGGTGACGGCAAGAGGGTTGACCATGGTGGGCGAGGTTGAATTTGCCTATTACAACGACCCGTTCACGCCGGCCTTTTTGCGGCGCAACGAGGTGATGGTGGAGGTGGCGCCCTGAGAGGCGTGGTGGGGTAAAGCCCCACCTTACAGCTTTGCAAACGCCTCGCGATAGGCCGCGAGGTTTTCGGCTGTGTATTCGGAATAGTCGAAATCGAGAGTGGAGGTGATCTCGGACACCATGCTCCACATGGTTTCGCGCAGCAAAGAGGCGCATTTCATCGCCGCGTAGCTGCGCCAGAGCGCGGCATCGGGCGGAGCACCGAAATACTGGGTTAGCATGGCCTCCTCTGCCTCGGGCGGGAGCGCGCAATTTGTGGCCAGTCCCCCCAAGTCAAAGAGCGGGGAGCCCAGACCGCCATACTCCCAATCAATCAACCAAAAACGATCTGCGCCCCGCAGAATATTGGCGGGCAACAGGTCATTATGGGTCAGGGTCAGTGAAACCGGGCCAACGCGGGCTTCAAGCTCGGCGGCATTGTCCAGCAACCCCTCCAGCGAGGCGCTGTGCGCCGAGCCCTGACCGCGCAGAAATGTCGCGTAGCTGCGCAGAATGTGAAACACCCAAAAGCTGAGGACCGGACCGCTCAGAGCCTTCGTACCCTCCTCATGAAGACGCATCAGAAGCGCGACCACCTGTGTCAAAACATCCGCATCATGAAGGTCTTGGCCTTCCAGCGGGGCCCCATCCACATAGTCGAGCACCAGAACGCCCGGTTCGGTGTGCATCACAGCCGGGGCCAAGTCGATGGCATGAGCGGTGCGGCTCAGGGACAGTTCGTTCCAGCGCAACACCATATGTTCGGGGATGTCATCGCCCAAGCGCACCACGTATTCGCGCCCTTGATCCGTCAGTCTGACGTTGAGGTTGGTGATCCCGCCCTCAAGCATCTGGGCATTTTGTGGTGCCTCAAAGCAGGACAGGGAAAGGGCTTTGGTCAGGGCGGTTTGTGAGGCTGTCATAGTGGTGACTTTAAACCGGGGCGCGCGCAGTGCAAGTCATGTCCATGGCCACGCGATCGCGGAAGGCTCGCCCGTTTCCCGGGCTCGCATCTCGTTGATCCGCGCGAATCATTTAATCGAGACTTTACTTTGATAAAGTCGAAATTGTTGAAATCCATTGCACTGACAAACCACGTCATCATACGCTTCGCGCGGGAAAGGGCGATTGGGACCCGGTCAACGAATATTTCATTTGATTGACACGCAAATACGGCACTAACCTGCCACTGGGTATCGAAACGCGCCCGTAGAACCCAAGTATAACAGGGAGAATAACAACATGGCACTTATCAAAGGCGGGATGCTTGACCGCCGTGGATTTCTAAAAACCACAGCGGCGACCGCCGTTGCAGCCACTCTGCCCATGGGCGGAGCCGCCATTGCCGCGCCCAAGCGCGGTGGCCATATTCGTGTGGGCAAAGGCCACGGCCAGACCACAGACACGCTGAACCCGGGCACCTGGGAAAACGGCTTTACCATCGACATGGCGTTTGCCATTCACGGCTACCTGGTCGAAGTGGGCCCCGATGGCTCCATGGTGCCGAACCTGGCCGAAAGCTGGGAAGCCTCCGCTGACGCCTCCGAGTGGCGCTTTAAGCTGCGCCAAGGTGTGACCTTCCATTCCGGCAAAACGCTGACCGTGGAAGACTGCATCGCGTCGATCAATTTCCACCGTGGCGAAGGCTCCACCTCGGCGGCTGGCCCCATCGTGGCACCGATCGTCGACATGGCGGCCGATGGCGACGACACAATCGTCTTCACGCTCGATGGCGGCAACGCCGACTTCCCCGCGATCCAGACCGACTATCACATTCCGATGCTCAAGGTGGATGGTGACAGCGTCGATTGGGCTTCTGGTGACGGCTGTGGTGCATACACACTCAAGAGCATCGACTTTGGCGTTCAGGCCTCGTTTGAGCGCAATCCGAACCACTGGCGTGAGGATGTGGGCTTCTTCGACTCGATCGAGATGATCGCGCTGATCGACCTCAACGCACGGACAACCGCACTGGTCTCCGGCGATGTGGACGTGATCGACCGTCTGGACCTCAAGACCGTTGGTCTGCTGGCACGTAACGCCGGCATCAACGTGAAATCCGTTTCGGGCAACGCGCATTACACCATTCCGATGGACACGCGCAAAGGACCGTTCAACGACAACAACGTGCGTCAGGCGCTCAAGTACGGCATCAACCGTGAAGAGCTCGTCGAAAAAATCTTGTTCGGCTACGGTTCTGTCGGCAACGACCACCCGATCGGTCAGGGCCAGCTCTATTACAACACCGAGCTGGAGCAGAAGACCTACGATCCGGACAAAGCGAAGTTCTTCCTCAAAGAGGCTGGCCTCGACAGTCTTGCCATTGATCTCAGCTCCTCTGACGCGGCCTTTGGTGGCGCGGTGGACGCGGCGATCCTGTATCAAGCGTCTGCCAAGTCCGGCGGCATTGAGCTCAACGTCATCCGGGAGCCCAATGATGGCTACTGGTCCGACGTGTGGATGAAGAAGGGCATGGTGTTCTCATACTGGGCGGGTCGTCCGGTGGAAGACCAGATGTTCGCCACCGCCTACAAGTGCGGCGCATCCTGGAACGAAAGCTACTGGTGCGATGAGAAGTTCGACAGCCTGATGTTGGCTGCGCGTGCCGAGCTCGACACCGACAAGCGTCGTGAAATGTACTGGGAAATGCAAGCCATGTGCGCCAACGAAGGCGGCGCGGTCATCCCGATGTTCAACGACTATGTGTTCGCCATCAACGACAAGGTTGTGACGCCAGAGACCATGGCCACCAACTTTGACCTCGACGGCAGCCGTTGGGCGGAGCGCTGGTCGCTCGCATAAGTTAAGGACCCTTAACCGGGTTTTGGGAAACCCCGGCCACTGCGCCGGGGTTTTTCTTTGGGGTCGCAATTCGGCCTCAAAGCGGGGGTAGGTTTGGGTGATGGGGTATCACCGTAAATTTTGGGCCGTGGCGCGGGTTGCGCGCGGTTTGACGTCAGCGCTGATTTGGGCGCTCGTGGGTGTTGCGCTGCTGGCGCTCTACCCCCGGATAGAACGCGCGATGGACAGTGCCAGCGCGTCGGTGCCGCAGGTCGAGGGCCTTGTGACCCATGTACGGGACGGCGACACGATTGAAGTGGGCGCGACCGCGATCCGGTTTCGCACGCTGGACTGTGCGGAGCGGGGCACCGTGGCCGGGGACCGCGCGACAGACCGCATGAGACGGCTGGCGCATGGCGCGCATGTGATTTGTGATCTGGATGGACGGCAGAGTTACGACCGAGAGATTGGATCGTGTCGGTTGCCGGATGGCCGCGATTTGGGGGCATTGATGCTTGAGAGCGGAACCTGCGCGCGTTTTCGGTAACGCCTACGGCCTTTGAAAGCTCAGCGTGACCCCATCTGCAAGCTGCGTCATCTCTAACGTGTCCGACGTGATCGTCAGCGGAAGATAACACACCTCTTCCGGTCGACCCGGTGACGTTTTCACCAGCACGAAATCCATATTGGCCGGGGCATCGTCACAGCCATCGGCAAAGCGCCAATAGAACAAATCTTCGGCCGTATCGGGGGCGTTTTCGATGATCTCTGCGCCCTCAAAGCGGAGCGTATGGTCAGGATCGTGATCCGACACCCATGCACCTTGCAGGGTATCAAACTCGATCTGATGTTCCAAAGCGGAGGCCCGCACGGTGAGCGTGCTCAGCTCAATATCGATGCCGATGTCCCTTCGGTCCACAATATCGCCGGTGATTTCGACACCAGTGCCAAGTGACAACCTCGCCAGACGGTCAAGGAACGGGTCCGGCGTGGCCTTACCCCGATAAACATACCACTTCGTGCCGTCCGCGATGAAACTGCAATAGTCCAGATCAGAGACGCGTTCGCAGGTCTGAAAAATCGCGATCTGGTCGAATGGCTTGCCCCTTGTGCCCTGAACATAACCGCTTTCAAGCGTTTCGGGGCCAAGGATGCTGCGACGGGTGAGGCGAGCGTCATCGGAGCGGCTGGGCGCGCCGGGTTTCTCGGCAAGGTCATTGTTACCACTGGCACCGATTTTGCCCGGCCCGTCCAGGCGAGCCCCGTTCGGTGGCACCAGGGTAAGTTTGAAATGGGTGGCCGTGTCGCCTGTGTCGATCAGTTTGAAACCAGCCAGCTCATAGCCCCGCGCGGCACAGCCATCCTGGCCTTCGATGGTGAAGGCGCGCGTGTGGATGCAGAATTCATACCCGTCATCTTCAAAACGCCCATCGGGCACCTCAGCGCGGTAATAATAGTAGCGGTTCAAAAGCGCATCTTCGATCGGAGAGGCGCAATCGCCATCGTCAATGTTCCACCACCCCTCAGAGGTCCAGATGCCGTCAACCATGTGACCGATGGCGACGCTCTGTTCCTGCCCGGTCGTGTTGCAAAATTCGAGCCCAGCCAGCGCGGGACTGGCCAACATGCACAACGCTATGGCGGAGGCCGCACGCCGCACGGGTCAGTTCACCTTGCGGTAACTGATCATCGCCTCATGGCCCATCAAGATGAGGTCCATCCAGCCACCGGCCAGATTGTCGAAAAGATAGCAATATTCATCACCGTATTTCACCGAGGTTTGCACCATCACCGGCCCTGCCCCAGCGCTGTCGGGGCAATCGGGCTCAATCCGAAGCAGATAGGTGTCGGAATAGACGCCGTCATGATAGCTGTGCATCTCTGAACCAAAGATGAAGAGGCTCTCTTCTCCACCCTCTTCGCCCGAGACCCAATCGCCCTGAAGCGCACCGTTGATCCCGGCATAGGGATCTTGCCCCCAGAGCGGCTCAATCTCGGTGATGGCGAGCTCAGCCACGCGTTCGCCGTAGTTGATCAGATCGCCGGTGACAGCGACGGGCGTGTTGGGCGCCATGTCTTCGAACTGGCGCAGATAGTTTGCAGGCGTGGGATCATCGTAAAACGCGTAAAAGCGCCAGCCGTTGCCCACGAAACTGCACGCCTCTAGCCCGTCGATAATATCGCAGGTCTGAAACATGAGACGGTCGGAATAGGGTTCACCATGCTGACCGCGCGTCAGACCGCTGGCCGTTGTGGGTTGGGCGCTCTGTTTCTGCCCACCGTCCTGTTTCACTGCGGCTTCCACAATGGTGTGGGTGTGGTGCGTGGACGTGGCGCCCGTGTCGATCTGGGCAAAATTCGACGTATCAAACCCGCGTGTGGCGCAGTTTTCATCACCCACGATGGTGAACACATCCGATTGGGTGCAAAACGTGTAGCGTTCTTCATTGTGAACACGGCCAGAGGCGCTGGCATGGAGGTAGAAGTACCGCGTCTTGAGATCACCCTTCACGGGTTCACGACACTCCCCCGCCGGGATGTTCCACCAGCCCTCAGATACCCATTGGCCATCCTCTTGATACCCGATGGCAATGGATTGCGAGGCCGCTGTTTGATTGCAAATTTCAAGGCCCGCAAAAGCCGTCCCTGGGAAAAGCGCAGCAAGGAGGCCAAGCGCCAATCGGTGTGTCATATCCATCCCCTTTTAGACGCAGCTTAGCGGGGAAAAACACCGCTGCGAAGCTTAGACTTTGGTGGCGGTGACACTGGGTGTGACCGCCTGACGTTTGAGCACCGCTTCGCGCCAACTGATGAAGCTGATCGAGGCCACGATGATGGTGCCGCCAAGGATTACCCAGATGTCGAGCGGCTCACCAAAGACCACAATGCCGAGCGTCACGGCCCAGACCAGTTGAAGGAAGGTGACAGGTTGTGTGACGGTAAGGGGGGCTGCGCGAAACGCCAGTGTCATCGTGTAATGCCCGGCGGTGGCTACGGTGGCGACGGCCATGAGGATCATCAGCTCCCACAGCGTCGGCGTGACCCAGTTGAGCGCGGCCAAGGGGGCCAAGCCGATCGTGCAAGTGATCGACAAAAGCGCCACGACCACGGCCGCGCTGCAGCGCTCAGACAGCATTTTGGCCATGAGATAGGAAGCCCCCATCAACATGGCGGTGAAAATCATGGCGAAGTGGCCTGTATCGAGTTCCCGAAAACCCGGGCGCAGGATGATCAGCGCGCCCATGAGCGCCGCCAAAACCGCCAAGATGCGCCGCGCGGCAAGCCGCTCACCCAGAAAAAGCGCCGCGCCAAGCGTGACGTAAATGGGCGAGAGGTAGTTCATCGCCGTCACATCAGCGATCGGAATGCGGGCCATGGAGTAAAACCAAAGCGTCACCGCGAGCGTATGGGCCAGCCCGCGCCAACCGAAAAGCTGCCATGTGGCGCGATCAAGCTTGGTTTGGCGCAAAGTCCCGAGAAACGGCAGCAAGAAAACGAGGCCCAAAGCATAGCGCAAAAAGGCCGCCTCGGGCGCGGGAATGCGGGTGCCCAGCAGTTTGACAAGGGCGGTCACGGCCACAAAGCACAGCCCGGTGATCAGCATCCAAAAGATGCCAAGAAGCGGACTTTGCGGGGTGGTGGTCATAGGTGCATTAACCGCCTAACATCCGGGAATGTCGAGGGCAATTTCTCGCGCGACCTCGCCGCAGTCCGCAACTATGGCCGCTTGTTCGACACGGGGTCATGGCGTACCAATTTGTGCGCATCGATGCGGCAAAAGGAGTTTGTTGCCCATGAACACTCTGCTGTTGATCGACCTTCAGAAAGGCTTTGACGATCCCTTTTGGGGAGAGCGCAACAATCCCGACGCCGAAGCCCGCGCAAGGGATCTGTTGACCGCGTGGAGGGCAAAATCGCTGGACGTGATCCATGTTCGACACCTCAGCACCACGCCCGGCTCACCGCTACAGGGTGAAGGCACGCAGTTCAAACCCGAGGTGATGCCCCGCGACGGCGAGTTGGTGATCGAAAAATCTGTGCACTCGGCCTTTATCGGCACGGATTTGATGGATCGTTTGACCGCCCTGGGCACTACAGACCTGACGATTTGCGGGCTGACGACGCCCCATTGCGTCTCGACCACCACGCGGATGGCCGCAAATCTGGGCTTTTCCGTGCGCCTGGCCCATGATGCCTGTGCCGCGTTTTCATCCAATGCAGATGTGAGTTTCGATGCCGGTCCCGCGCTCAGCGCGCAAGAGATCCATCGCACCGCCTTGGCTCATCTGCACGGGGAGTTTGCACATGTCTGCCCCGCAGCCGAGGCGATCAACGCGCTTTGACATCACGTTCGGGAAAAACGGTCACTCTGCCGCGAGCTGCGCCATCACCTCATCTGAGGCTTCAAAATTGGCGGTGACGCGTTGGACGTCATCGTCGTCTTCGAGGGCTTCGATCAGGCGCATGAGTTTTTGCATGGCTTCCAGCCCCAACTCTGTTGTGGTGGAGGGTTTCCAGACAAGCTGCGTGTTCTCAGACTCGCCCAGATCAGCCTCCAGCGCGCCCGCCACATCGTTAAGGTCCGTGTCGGCGCACCAGATAATATGGCCATCTTCAGAGCTTTCGACATCTTCGGCGCCCGCCTCAATCGCGGCCATCATGACGGTATCTGCGTCGCCGACCTCAGCGGGGTAGGTCACCTCCCCTTTGCGATCAAACATGAAACCTACTGATCCCGTTTCACCCAGGTTGCCGCCGTTCTTGGTGAAGGTAGAACGCACATTCGAGGCAGTGCGGTTGCGGTTGTCGGTCATCGCCTCAACGATGATCGCGACACCGTCCGGGCCATAGCCTTCATACCGGATTTCTTCATAGTCTTCACTGTCGCCGCCCGCCGCCTTTTTGATCGCGCGGTCGATGTTGTCGTTGGGCATGGATTGCGACTTGGCGCTTTTGACGGCCAGGCGCAGACGGGGGTTTTTTTCAGGATCCGAGTCGCCCATCTTGGCGGCCACGGTGATTTCCTTGCTCAACTTGGAAAACAATTTCGCCCGCACGGCATCCTGCCGACCCTTGCGGTGCTGGATATTTGCCCATTTGGAATGGCCTGCCATGGTGCGCCTCTTCTTTTGCGTATCTCAAACGGATATAAATCACCCCATGGGGCGGGTTCAATCCCGGTTTGCAGATTGTGCCCGTGCAATTGACGGGAGCCCGAGATGCCCAATATTCGCCAGACAACACCGTTTATCTTCACCCACAACCTGCAGGCGTCATGCGCCTTTTTCGACGGTTTGGGATTTGAACCACGGGTGATCATGCCCGATCCCGGCTATGCCTATTGCTCTACCGGGCAGGCAGCGGTGCGCCTGTTGGAACTGGGCCGCGACATGAAGATCGCAGAGCAGATGGTTTATGTGGACGTGGAAGATGTGGACCAGCTTTACGCGGATTTGAAACCGTTTTTGGATGGCCTTCCCGAGGGGCGTGCGCGCGGGCCGATTGACCAAGATTATGGGCAACGCGAGCTGCATGTGAAAGACCCAGACAATTGCCTGCTGATGTTTGGCCACGAAATCCGAACGCCCGTGTCGGATTGAGGCCTGCCACCACGCTGCGCGGCCCGTGCATTCCCCTCTCGTCTCTGCCGACCAAACGTCCTAAAAGCCTTCCATGACGACCGAGCAGATCATTCTTTTCGCACTATTTGGCACGGTGTTCGCCCTGCTTTTGTGGGGCAAACTGCGCTATGACGTGATCGCATTTTCGGCGCTGCTCATTGGCGTGGTGCTCGGCGTGGTGCCCAAAGAGGAAACGTTTAGCGGCTTTGGGCATCCGGCAACGATCATTGTGGCACTGGTTCTGGTGGTGTCTGCCGGGCTCGTGCGGTCGGGTGCGGTCTATTTGATCACCCGCACATTGGTGGACAGCACCCGTAGCCTGGGCACCCACATCACCATCATGGGCGGCATCGGCGGGGTATTGTCGGCGTTTATGAACAATGTGGCGGCCCTGGCGTTGCTCATGCCAGTGGATATTCAGACCGCGCGCAAGGCCAAACGCGCGGCCGGGCTTAGCCTGATGCCGCTGAGCTTTGCCACCATCCTCGGCGGGATGGCCACGCTGATTGGCACGCCGCCCAATATCATCATCGCCTCCATCCGCGAGGAGGCCGTGGGCGAGCCGTTCAAGATGTTTGATTTTGCCCCGGTGGGCGGGCTTACCGCCATTGTGGGGCTGGTCTTTATCGCGCTTGTTGGTTGGCGGCTCATTCCCCAGCGTGAGGATACAACGCTGAACGCAGGCGATTTTGCCGACTACATTGCCGAGTTGACCGTGCCGGAGGATGCCAAAATCATCGGCAAGCGGCTGATTGAATTGGAAGAGTCCGCCGACAAGGCCGATGTGGCCATTATCGGGCTGATCCGGGATGGCAAGCGGCGCTACGGCACGGCGATCAACCGCGAAATCCGCGCTGGAGATACGCTGGTGCTAGAGGCAAAACCGGATGCACTGGATGAGTTTCGGACCGCGCTGAACCTCAACTTTTCGGAAGAAACCCGCGAAGAAAAGCTCAAGGCCGAAGGGCGCGGCATCGACATCATTGAGGTGGTTGTGCCGCAAACCTCACGACTGGTGGGCAGCACAGCCCAAAGCGTGGGCCTGCATTGGCGGCAATCCTCCGTGCTGATGGGGCTCTCGCGCGAAGGGCGCAAGATCACCAGTCAGGTGCGCAAAACCAAGATCAAGGTGGGCGATATCCTGTTGCTCTTGGTGCCCAAAGACCGAGGCGCGGATGTGACCGATTGGCTGGGCTGTTTGCCGCTGGCCGACCGCGGGCTGGCCGTGACGCAGAACACCAAAACCTGGCTGGCCATCGGTATTTTTGCCGCGGCAGTGGCGGCGGCCTCATTTGGCTTGATCTACTTGCCGGTGGCTTTGGGCATCGTGGTGATGGCCTATGTGTTGACGCAGATCGTGCCGCTCAATGAACTATACACCCATATCGAATGGCCGGTGGTGGTTCTGTTGGGGTCGATGATCCCGCTTGGGGCGGCACTTGAGGATGTGGGCGGCACGCAGTTGATTGCAAACGGGTTGCTGAGCCTTGCCGATGGTCTGCCCGCCTGGGCCATCCTGACGATGCTGATGGTGGTGACGATGACGCTGTCGGATGTGCTCAACAACACAGCCACGACGATTGTGGCGGCACCCGTGGGCATTCAAATGGCCAATTCTCTGGGCGTGTCGCCTGATCCGTTCCTGATGGCTGTCGCGGTGGCGGCGTCGGCGGCGTTTCTCACGCCCATCGGGCACAAGAACAACACCCTGATCCTGGGCCCGGGTGGCTATAAGTTTGGCGATTACTGGCGCATCGGCTTGCCGCTTGAAGTGTTGATCGTGGCCGTGTCGATCCCGCTGATCATGGTGTTCTGGTCGTTCTGATGGCAAAGAAATTCAAGCGGCTGATGGTGCTTGTGGGGATGTTCAAATCCGGCTCTACTACCTTGCAGCATATGTTCAAGAAAATGCGGCGCGGGTCGGCGGAACGGATGGATATGATCGACACCAACCATTCTGTCGGGTGCAGCATGTGGTTTGGGTCGGTCCTCAAATATGAGCGCACCTTGCTCAATTTCGGGCACAGCCCGGCCTCGGCTGAGCGTCATTTGAACCGCATCAAAAAGCGCGTGGCGCGACAGTTGGAACGGTCCTCTTGCGATGAACTGGTGATATCCAGCGAATGGCTGTCCGATGGAGGATATGAGGGCGAAGGGCGGCGCGGCGCGCTCAGGCGTCTGCGCGAAGAGTTTGAGCCGCATTTTGAACGCATCGAGATCTATGGCTATGTGCGCCCGCCTGTGGGGTTTACCACCAGTGCCACGCAGGAAATCATGAAAATGCGGCCGTTTTTCATGACGCCCTGGGCCGGGTACCGGCGGCGTTTTGGCCCGCTGCGCGATATCTTTGGCCGCGAAAACGTGCATTTGCGCCTCTTCAAACGCGACCGGTTGAAAGACCAAGACATCATGACCGATTTTCAGGATTGGGTGGGCTGGACCCCGCAACCCTACCGGATCAAGGCCACCAACCTCAGCATGACGGCAGCAGGTGCCGCGCTGGTGCATTGCTACCAACGCAACAGAGGCCCGATTGAGACGGTGAGACATCACCGACAAAAGGTGCGCGCGGTGGCGAAACTGGGCAAGGTGGGCGGGCCGAAATTCGTACTGTCCCAACCTGTTCAGCACAGCCTTTTGACCGAACATGCCGACGATCTGGCATGGATGGAAAAGATCCTCAGGGAGCCCATCAACGATCACAAGCCCGACCCGCAAGAGCCGCCCTGGGCCGTCGGCGATCTGGACGACCTCAAACGCTGTGCGGCCCGTTTCGCGCCATTGCTCTTTGGGGAGGCTGCGCAAGAGCCACCCGATGACCCCGACCGCGCGGATGCCATGGCCTGGGACGCGATCCGGCAAAAATTCCGGCTTTGAGACTGACGCGATAGTTCTTGCTCTTACAGGCCGCGGGCTCTACGTCCGGTCCATGAAGATTTTATTTCTCGGCGATGTGATGGGCCGGGCCGGACGGCAGGCCATCATAGACAAACTCCCATCGCTGAAGGCCGATTGGGGCCTCGACTTTGTGGTGGTCAATGCCGAGAACGCCACTGGCGGCATGGGTCTTTCGGGCACACATGCCAAGCTGATCCTGGATGCAGGCGCCGATTGCATCACGCTGGGCGATCACGCGTTTGACCAAAAAGACATGATGCAATTCATCGAGACAGAGCCGCGCATTCTGCGCCCGGTGAATTTTGCCAAAGGCGCCCCGGGCCGTGGCCACCGCGTCTTTACCGCGACCAGAGGGCGCAAGGTGCTGGTCACCCAAGTGTTGGGCCAAGTGTTCATGCGCCGCGCCTATGACGACCCGTTCAGTGCCATTGACGGTGTGTTGATGAAACATGCCTTAGGCGGCGGCGTGCAGGCCGCACTGGTCGACATACACTGCGAGGCCACATCCGAGAAAATGGCGATGGGCCATTTTTGCGATGGCCGCGCCAGCATGGTGGTGGGCAGCCATACCCATGTGCCCACAGGGGATGCGCAAATCCTGCCTGGCGGCACGGCGTTTCAGGCCGATGCCGGCATGTGTGGCGATTACCTCAGCGTGATAGGCATGGACAAGGAAGAACCCATGCGCCGTTTCATCACCGGTATGAGCAAGGCGCGGTTCACCCCCGCCTTGGGCGAGGCCACTCTGTGCGGGCTCTATGTCGAAACCGACGACAAGACCGGCAAAGCCACCCGTGTTGAGATGATCCGCGAAGGCGGACGATTGATGACGGCGGTGCCCTGATGACGCGGATTTTTCCGTTTCTCGTGCTGCTTGCCATGGGGATCGGATGGGGCCTGACCTTGCCGCTTGCCAATATCGCGGTGAGCACGGGGCATGAGCCTTACGGCCTGATTTTCTGGCAATTCGTGGTGGTTGTCGCGGTGATAGCCCCGTTTTCCCTGACGCGACGCAACCGCCCAAGGGTGCGGCTGGACCGACGGCATTACCTACTTTTTGTGGCCTTGGCCATGGCCGGCGCAGTCCTGCCGGATGTGTTTTTCTACATTGGCGCGGCAGAGCTGCCTGCCGGGGTTCTATCGATCACGGCCTCCACCGCGCCGATGTTTGCACTGATCATCGCGGTTGCGATGCGAAACGACACGTTTTCATGGCCGCGCCTGGCGGGGTTGGTGCTTGGGCTTGCCGGGGTGTGGCTGATGATCGGGCCGGAGGCGAGCCTACCCGACCCCGGTATGGCGTTTTTCGTGCTGCTGACGCTTCTGGCCCCTGCCCTATACGCGACAGAGGCCAATATCGTTTCAAAGTTCGGCACCTACGGCCTTGACCCAATGCAGACGATTGTCGGGGCCTCAACCGTTGGGATGATCGTGACCTTGCCCATTGCCATTCTGACAGATCAGTGGGTGGATCCTTTCGCCAATTTCGGCGCGGCTGAGCTGGCGCTGATTGCGGCCGCTGCGCTGCATGCGGTGGTCTATGCCACCTATGTTTGGCTGGTGGGGCGCGCAGGCTCGGTCTTTGCGTCGCAATCGGCCTATATCGTGACGGCGACCGGTGTGGTGTCCTCTATGCTAATACTGGGAGAAAGCTATTCCACCTTCATCTGGCTCGCCCTTGCCGTGATGCTGTTGGGGATTTTCCTGGTGCAGCCACGCGCAGTGCAGCGCTTGACCCCTGTGGCAGAAACCGAGGGCACAGATGTCCCCTGATCGCGCCCAGACCCTGAGCTTTTACGCCATTTTGCTCTTTATGGGGGCGGGATGGGGGCTGTCGTTTACCTTCACCAAAATCGCGGTGAGCACAGGGCACCAACCCTTTGGTTTGATGGCATGGCAATTTGTGATCAAGGCCGGGGCGCTGGTGACGATTGGCATTGGCCGTGGCAATCCGGCCCCGTGGACAAGGCGACATGTCGCTGTCTACCTGATGATCTGTCTGATGGGCAGTTTGGTGCCCAATTCGATCACCTATTCCGTGGCACCGCATTTGCCTGCGGGTCTGATGTCTATCCTGATCGCCACGGTGCCGCTCTTTGCCTTTCCGATTGCCGTTTTGCTGGCGATGGATCGCTTTAGCCTGCGCCGCATGACCGGGCTCCTGTGCGGGCTGGTCTGTGTCGGTCTGATTGCCTGGCCCGAACTGCGCCTGCCGGAGGCCGGGTTGGCCGGGTTGATGCTGCTCGTGCTTGTCTCTGCCGCGCTTTATGCCGTGGAAGGCAATATCATTGGTAAATGGGGCACCTGGGGGCTGGATGCGATCCAGATGCTGACCGGGGCCTCGCTTTTGGGGATCCCGCTGGCCTTTAGCCTGGCATGGATGACCGGGCAATATATTGACCCGATGCAGCCCTGGGGCGCGCCGGAATGGGCGCTGATTGGGTCGGCCTCGATCCATGTGATCGTCTATTCGACCTATTTCTGGACGGTGTCGCGCGCAGGCGTCGTGTTTGCCAGTCAGGTGGCCTATCTCGTCACGGGCTTTGGCGTGGTCGCGGCGATGCTGATCCTGGGCGAGCGTTATGCGCCTATTGTCTGGGCAGGTTTCGCGTTGATGCTTGTAGGGCTTTTCCTGGTGCAGCCACGGACCAACTCTGGCCTTGTGCCGGACCCGGCCATCAAGGATGATACCCGCTAGGCCGTATCCCGGGGCAGGACCTGCATGATTGATCTTCTCGCGCTCTCGGAGACACACGTCGCGCTGTTGAGCTTGGGCGTCGTGGGGGTGATGTTCCTGCTTTTCCTGCGCGAGACCTATCCCACCGAGGTGGTGGCGATCTCTGGCGCGGCGGTGCTTTTGGCCACCGGGCTTTTGCCCTATGAGGCGGCACTCGACGTGCTGTCCAATCCCGCGCCCTGGACCATTGTCGCGATGTTTATCCTGATGGGGGCGCTGGTGCGGACCGGCGCTTTGGAATGGATCACGCGCTTGGCCGAAGGTCAGGCGGAGACGCGACCCGCGCTCGCCATCGGTGCGCTCATGGCCTTTGTGATGCTGGCCTCTGCATTCGTGAACAACACACCCGTGGTGGTCGTGATGATCCCGGTTTTCGTGCAATTGGCTCGCCGGTTGGGTGTGTCGGGCAGCAAGCTTTTGATCCCGCTGAGTTATGCGGCGATCCTGGGCGGGTGCTTGACGCTCATTGGCACGTCCACGAACCTTCTGGTCGATGGTGTGGCCCGCGCGCAGGGGATGGAGGCCTTTTCGATCTTTGAAGTCACGCCATTGGCGCTGATCCTCGCGCTGTGGGGGGTGCTCTACCTGCGGTTCATCGCGCCCCGCCTGCTGCCGGATCGGACAAGTATGGCGACACTGCTGTCAGATCGATCCTCTCGCAAATTTTTCACTGAGGCGGTGATCCCCCCCGACTCCAACCTGATTGGGCGCGACGTGAAGGGCGTGCAGCTGTTCAAACGCGAAGGTGTGCGGCTGGTGGATGTTATTCGCGGGGATGTCTCGCTGCGGCGCAATCTTGATGGGGTCGCGTTGCAAGTGGGCGACCGCGTGGTGCTGCGCACCCAAGTGACCGAGCTTCTCAGCCTGCAACGCAACAAGAGCCTCAAGCGCGTCGATCAGGTGTCCGCGGTGGAAACAAGCACGGTGGAGACGCTGATCACACCGGATTCCAAGATGGTTGGGCGGCGGTTGGGGGCGATGCGGTTGCGCCGTCGGTTTGGGGTCTATCCGCTGGCCGTGCACCGGCGGGATCGCAATATCGGGCGTCAGCTGGATGATCTGGTGGTGCGCGTGGGTGACACGCTTCTTTTGGAAGGCGCACCAGAAGATATTCAACGGCTGGCCACCGAGATGAATATGCTTGATGTGACCAAACCGACCGAGCGCGCCTATCGGCGCAGCCACGCACCCATTGCGATATTGGCCCTTGCGGGGCTTGTGGTGCTGGCCGCTTTGGGCGTGGCCCCGATCCTGCTCTTGGCGATCCTGGCCATGGCCGTGCTGTTCCTGACGCGCTGTGTCGACGCCGATGAAGCGTTTTCCTTTATTGACGGCCGGCTTCTGGCGCTGATTTTTGCGATGTTGGCGGTGGGGGCGGCATTGGAGGCGACTGGCGCGGTGAAGCTTCTTGCCGATATTCTGGCCCCGGTGCTGATGTCCGCACCGCCCTTCCTGCTGATTTGGGCGGTCTACCTGCTGACATCGATCTTGACCGAGCTTGTGTCCAACAATGCGGTGGCCGTTGTGGTCACGCCTGTGGCGATCGGACTGGCGACCGCCCTCGGGATTGACCCACGCCCGCTTGTCGTGGCGGTGATGATCGCGGCCTCCGCCAGCTTTGCCACGCCCATCGGGTATCAGACAAATATGCTGGTCTACGGGCCTGGCGGTTACAAGTTCACGGATTTCATCAAAGTGGGCGTGCCGCTGAATTTGAGCGTGGGGCTTTTGGCCTCGGCCCTCATTCCTTTTTTCTTTCCGCTTTAGAGATTTCATGCCTCCGGCGGAGGTATTTGTGACAAGAAAGAAGCGGGGAGCATGCGGCTTCTTTCTTGTCATAAATACCTATAGCGCCGGTTCAGCCCGCAAAGAAATACGTGGCGTCATGGGCAATGGGGAAATTCACAGAGCGCGCGATGAAGCAGACCTTGCCGATGGCGTGGTGAATGGCGTCTGCCCGGGCCAGATCCGTGCCCACAGGCACCGTGATCTGCGGGCGCAACGTGGCCGCAACGAAGCGGCCCGCCCCGGACGGCGCGCTTTCGCCATGGCCCAGCGGATCGTCGAGGTAGCTTTGTACGGCAATGCCCGCATCTGAGGCCAAATGCAGGTACCACAGCATATGGCAGGCCGAGAGCGCGGAAATGAGCAGGTCTTCGGGATTGTGCAATGCCGGATCGCCGCCCAGAAGCGGATCATTGGAGCAATGGATCACTGGCTTGCCCGGCGTTTCAACATCCCAGGTTCGGTCATAGCCATTGTATTTCGCCGTGCCCTGCCCGCGATTGCCCGTCCAGCGTATGCGCGCCGTGAAATCATGATTGGTCAAACTGGATCACCTCGCGCTCTGTGATGATCATATCGAGAGGTTGATCAGTCGGCTCCAATGGCAGGGTGTCCGCCTCTTGTGCGCTGTAGGCAAAGCCGATGGCAAGCGTGGCGCGCCGCGCGCGCAGCCGCTCCAGAGTGCGGTCGTAAAACCCGCCCCCATACCCGAGACGTCCGCCTTGGCGGTCGAAGGCCACGAGCGGCACAATCAGGATCTCAGGATCGAAAAAGTCGTCCACAACCGGCACACGCGCGCCAAAGGGCCCGTCTATGAGTGCGCCTTCCGGCTCCCATCTGGAAAACTCCAGCGGCCGCCCTTCTCCTTGAATAACCGGCACGCCGACAGGCCCATGGGCGGCGGCCTCTGCCATCGCAGGCAAGGGATCAATTTCGGTGCGAATGGGCATGTACCCGGCAAGCGGCACGCCCCGATGACCGGCAAGGAGCTCGGAGAGATGCGCCGCGCTGCCTGCGCGTGCCACGGCATGGGCGTCCTTGCGCCGGGCAAAGGCGGCTTTGCGGGCGGCGGCTTTGATCTCTGTCAGGTCGCTCATAGCATGATCACCACGGCAAGGCCCAAGAACGCGAAGAAGCCCACCACATCCGTCACCGTGGTCACGAAGGCGCCGGAAGCCAGCGCGGGATCGACGCCTGCCTTTTCCAAAAGTACCGGGATGGCCGTGCCCGCGAGACCGGCAGCGACCAAGTTGATCACCATGGCCATAGCGATCACATAGCCGAGCTCCGGCCCGCCGAACCACAGTACGCCTATGACCCCCATCACCACGGCAAAGATCACGCCGTTGATGAGCCCCACAAGCACCTCACGCCGGATGAAGCGCCAGACGTTGCGACCGGTGAGGTCTTTGGTGGCAATGGCGCGCACTGCAACGGTGAGGCTTTGTGTGCCGGCATTGCCGCCCATGGAGGCGACGATGGGCATGAGCACTGCGAGCGCCACAATCTGCGTCAATGCGGCCTCAAACTGCGCGATTACCAGCGAGGCCAGGATCGCGGTGGCCAAGTTCACGGCCAACCAGGGAAAACGACGTTTGGTCGTATCGATCACACGATCGGCGAGGCTGCCTTCGCTCACACCCGCCAAGCGCAGAATGTCTTCTTCGTGCTCTTCATCCAGCACTACCATCGCGTCATCAATGGTGATCATGCCGACCAATCGTTCATCTTCGTCGACCACGGGGGCCGAGATGAGGTGGTATTGGTTGAAAGCATAGGCCACATCGCCTTCGTCCTGGGTGACCGGGATCACGTGGAAGGTGTCTTCTGTGATCGAGCTGAGCAGCACTTCGCGCCGCGAGCCCATGAGCTTGCCCAAGGTGACATTGGCCACAGGCCGGAGGCGGGGAGCCACAAGCGTGATGTGATAGAATTGCTCGGGCAGATCATCTTGATCCCGCAGGTAATCAATCGCCTCGCCCACATTCCAATGCTCGGGCGCCATGACGACCTCGCGTTGCATCATCCGCCCAGCGCTGTCTTCTGGGTATGACAGGGCGGTCTCTGCCGCGATCCTGTCGCTGTCCTCCAGCGCGTCGAGGATCACCTCTTGCTGTTCATCGCCCAGATCTTCGAGCAGGTCGACCACATCGTCGCTGTCCAGCTCCCGCAGCGTATCGGCAAGGACGTCAGGTTGCAGAAGGCCCAAAACCTCCTCGCGCAGGCCCTCATCCAGCTCAGAGAGGATATCGCCATCAAACTCTTCGCCCAAAAGCAGGATCAAGCGGCGACGGTCAAAGGCGGTGATTTGTTCCAGAAGGTCGGCGATGTCGGCGGCATGAAAGCTTGCCAGATCGGCCTTCAGCTTGTCCTGATCGCCCGCATCGACGTCATACATGATGCGCGCCACAGCCTGGTCATCCAGCGCGTAGGCGTCCTCTTCATCGCGTTCGGGGGTCTCGGTCTGTTGTGGTTCGATATCTGCCATGGCCCTATCCCGCTGCTGTGCCTTGCTGCTGTGGATAGGATCAGACCTACTCAAGCACGCGGGTAAAAACAATCGCCTGTACGGGATTTGCCGCGTAAGTTGGCCGCGTGACAGGAACCGTGATCACAGGTCAGGTGATGTGCTTTGACACAGCACCCTTTGACGCCCCGCCCGAGGCCTGCGTGCGGATGGAAGAGGCCGTGCGGGTCGCGGATGGTGTGATTGCGGCTGTGGGCCCGACCGCGCGGATCCAAAAGCCTGGCGACACGCGCAAAGATATGGGCGCAGCATTGATCCTGCCGGGGTTTGTGGATGCGCATGTGCACTATCCCCAGACAGGCATCATTGCCAGTTGGGGCAAGCGCCTGCGCGACTGGTTAGAGACGTATACCTTTCCCGAAGAGGCGCGATTTCACGATGCGGGTTATGCGGCTGACATGGCCGGTCGATATCTGGATCTGGCGCTGGCCCATGGTACAACGACTGTGGCAAGCTTTTGCACCAGCCACCCCGCAAGCGTCACCGCGTTCTTTGAGGCAGCCCAGAGGCGCGGGATGCGCGTGGTGGCGGGCAAAACCTGCATGGATCGCAACGCGCCAGAGGCGCTGCGCGACACGGCGCAACGCGCATATGATGAAAGCCGCGCCTTGATTGAAGCCTGGCACGGGCGCGGTCGGCTTGGGTATGCCATCACGCCCCGTTTTGCCCCCACCTCATCGCCAGAACAGCTGGAAGCGTTGGGCGCGCTTTGGGCGGAATTTCCCACGTGTTTGATGCAAACGCATTTGAGCGAACAAGTGGAAGAAGTGTCCTGGGTTCAATCGCTGTTTCCGACCGCACGCGACTATCTCGATGTCTATGAGATCCATGGGCTTTTGCGGGAACGCGCCCTGTTTGGGCACGCGATCCATCTGACCCCGCGTGAGCGAGACCGCTTGCGGACGAGCGGGGCCGCCCTCATTCATTGCCCAACCTCCAACACGTTCATCGGATCGGGGCTTTTTGACATCGGGCGCGCCCTGTCGGACGGGCTCCGCGTGGGTCTGGCCAGCGATATTGGCGGAGGCTCAAGCATTGGGATGCTGCGCACCATGGCCGCCGCCTATGAGGTGGCACAGCTGTCTGGCAGGGTGCTCCACCCGGCAGAGCTTTTGTGGTTGGCCACCGGCTCATCCGCCGCGGCGCTGCATATCAGCGACCGAGTTGGACGCATCGCCCCGGGGATGGAGGCGGATCTGATCGCACTTGATCTGGCCTCAACCCCGGCCATTGCCCAACGGGCCGCGCGGGCTGAGGACATCTGGGAGGCTGTGTTTCCGACGATCATGATGGGCGATGATCGTGCAGTTGCGGGTGTTTGGGTCGCGGGCGAACAGGTGGCGATTGAGCTTTGACAGCGCGGCTTTGCCAGGCCCAGAATGCGGCCCCGCAACCTCGCGGCGGGGTCAGCCCTGTTTGGGGATATGGGTGCGGTTTGCCCGCAAACCTTCCATCCCGGTGATCAGACGCGCGCCCTTGGAGCGGAAGAGGTAATTTGACACCCAGCTCATCGCGACAAAGAGCGGGCGTTTGACGCCAATCAGGAAATAGATATGCACCGCCCCCCAGATGCACCACGCCACAAAGCCAGACAGCTTGAACCATCCCAGTGAGATGATGGCCGAGTTGCGCCCGATCGTGGCCAGATTGCCCAGATGGCGATACCGGAACGGGCGCGGCGCGGCGTTGCCAGCGACCAAAGCCGCGAGGCGGCGACCGGTGTACTTGCCCTCCTGTTTGGCCGCAGGCGCAATGCCCGGTACATCCAGCCCGTCTTTCCACGGCACTTTCGCCGCATCGCCGATCACACTCACATTGGGCAGGCCCGGCACGGTAAGATCAGGCGCAACGGACACGCGGCCCACGCGGTCCGTTTCGCGGCCAAGCCAGGCCTCGAGATTGTCGACTTTGACACCTGCCCCCCAAATTACCGTGGCCGCGGGGATCGTCTCGCCCGCCACAACCACGTGATCGCCGGTGACATCCTCGACCATGGCACCGGTGCGCACGTCGACGCCCAGCTTGCGCAAGGACACTTCGGCCTTATTTGACAGCTTTTCCGGGAACGCGCCCAATACGCGCGGGCCGCCTTCCACCAGCAAGATCTTGGCCCGATCCGGTGCAATGCGGCGGAAATCACCGCGCAGGGAAATGTTGGCAAGCTCGGCAATAGCGCCGGCCATCTCAACGCCGGTGGGCCCTGCGCCAATGATGACAAAGGTCATTTGGCGATCTTGTTCGGCGGCATTATCGGCCAGTTCCGCCCGTTCAAACGCCATCAACACACGGCGGCGCACTTCGGTGGCGTCCACGATCCGTTTGAGGCCCGGCGCATGTGCGGCCCAATGATCCTTGCCGAAATAGGAATGCGAGGACCCATTGGCGATGATCAGATGATCGTAAGGAACCTCACCACTTTCGTGAGTGACGGTTTGGGCCTGCGTATCGATCGACTGCACCTTGGAGAGCGTGACCGTAACGTTTTCCTGACCCGAAAAGATGCCGCGTATGGGCCATGCGATATCAGCAGGAGACAGATCCGCGGTGGCCACCTGATAGAGCAGCGGCTGAAACAGGTGGGAATTGCGCTTGTCGATGATCTCAATATCCACCGGTGCGGATTTGAGGGCCTTGGCCGCCGCAAGACCACCGAAACCAGCTCCGATGATCACGATACGCGGGCGATTTTGCTCTTCTGACATGGGGTCTTCCAATCGGGTTTGCCTGTACTCTGGCTCAAGACAGACAATCATGTGGGGCGCATGCCTGAGATGGACCTGTCACCGCCTCATTTCAACGCGATTGTCATAAACAAAACTGTAACGTGACTTCAAAACGCGAAGCGCAAGACCCGGCTTTTACTGCGGGATGCTAAAAACTTGCCCGGGGAAAATCATGTCGGGATCACGGATCCGGTCGCGATTGGCCTCAAAAATCCGCACGTAAGCCGTGCCTTCGCCGTAGCGTTCGCGCGAAATGGCCCAAAGCGTGTTGCCCGTCTGAACCGTAATAGCACGCACGCCATCGGTGTCATCCTGACTGGCCAGCACGTCTTTGTCTTCGCGCTTGAATGGGGTTTCCACGCGGGACGTGACATTGCCCTGCTCATCCACCTCATCGATGCGCAGCGTGTACACGCCGGTGTCAATTTCCGGCAGGTCAGAACGCCAGTTGCCATCCTCTTCGATCCGGGAGGTCGTGATCGGCGCATTGTCGAGGTAAACCTGCACGAACCCGTCGCTTTGCCCGCGCCCGGACAGCTGTACCTCGCCTTCCTGAGAATAGGTGATCGTATCAAGTGCGACCACTGACATGACATCAGGCGCTTGATCAGAGGGTGTAGGCGGCTGCAACACGCGCACGCCTTCTTCATCCGAGAGGAGCACAGCCGTCGTATCCGCTTGCGGTTCGCTGGCGGCATCCGCCGTTGTTTGCACGGTGGTGTCGCCTGCGGCCGTGACAGTTTCGGTATCCGTGCCCGTGTCTGATGCTATGTCTGCACCTGCGCCTGTATCGGCACCTGTGTCGGCGTCTGTGTCTGCTTTTGATGTATCCGCTGCCGTTTCCTGTGTCTCTGCGTCTTCAGTTTGCGCTGTCTGCGCGTCCGCCACAGGCTCCGCCGCGAGGTCCATAGGTGCGATGATCACATCTTCGAGCGAGGCCAGTTCCTCCCCCGTGTCAGGGGAGCGCGCAGACAACGTCAGGATGCGCGGCATGTCACTGAGTTCGATGCTCAGGAACTCTGCAAATTCGCCTCTGCCATCGGTCGGGAACGTGGCCAATGCGGCGTTGTCAAGCAGCACGGTGATGTCCCAGCCCGGCTGTGAGCGACCAGAGATCAACATTTGCCCGTCGCGTTCCAACCGAAACGTGCTGATGCTGGGCGGCACGCTGGTGGGGGTCTCGGCTGCGGCGGTGTCTTCGTCAGTTACGGGCGCTGTCGCGTCGCTCTCAACGGAGAGATCGGCGTCGGGTTCGGCAGGCTCCGTGACTTGAGCAACAGGTGTCTCGGCATCCGGGTCTGTCGGGGTGGATGTTGGGCCGATGACGCCGGACATGTAAAGCACGCCGCCCACAAATACCGCGACCGCGCCCATAACAACGGCAGCGCCACCAAACACGGCCGACCCGCTAGACACTCCAGCCTCTTTGCTCATCCGTTTCCTCTCCGCCACGCCTGTCCCGCGCAGTTGCCGGACCATATCAACATAGCTATCAAGGGTCAAAACAACCCTGCAACAAGCTTTGGTGATGCGATGACAGCACGATCGATATGTGTCTTTTGCGGCTCACGTAAGGGCATTTTGCCCAGCTATGAGGCCGCCGCCACCGAATTGGGACAAGCCATCGCGACGCGCGGGTGGCGCTTGGTCTATGGCGCGGGGGATGTAGGGCTGATGGGGGCGGTGGCCAATGCCGCGCAAGCGGGCGGGGCAGAGACCTTTGGCGTGATCCCCGAACACCTTGTCAAATGGGAGGTCGGCAAGACCGATCTGACCCGTTACGTGGTGACTGAGACGATGCATGAGCGCAAGAAAGTCATGTTCATGAACTGCGATGCGGTGGTGGTTTTGCCGGGTGGGGCCGGGTCGCTTGATGAGTTCTTCGAGGTGCTCACATGGCGTCAGTTGGAGTTGCACGAAAAGCCGGTGGTGCTGGTCAATATAGATGGCTATTGGGACCCGCTCATCGCGCTGATGCACCATGTGGTGGATCAGGGCTTTGCCGATGCGTCAGTTCTGGAATTTATCACCGTTTGCTCTGATATCGAGGGGGTCGTGCAGGCGCTGTCGTAGGGCGCGCCTGCATTTTCTTCGAAGAGAATGCGCATGAAATTCGAATTTTATGCGCGCTTTTGGATTACGCTACAGCGGCCAATCGGGCAAAACTTCCCGCGCCAACCACCGCAGAGATCTGTGCCACGTCCAACTCGAACGCACCGTTAATCCCATCGGCCGATTGCGCGGCCAGATCATAGGTCCATTCCGGGTCGTTGACGAACTCCTCGCGCACAATCACCTCACCCTGGCGCACCCGCACCAGATAGCGCTCTGTCTCTTCTCCCAGGGGCACATCAATCCCCTGCCAGGGATCCCCGCCTATGCGCGTGCGCCGTACCCATGTCGCAGTGCGCGCCTGCCCAGGACCGCCTGATAGGCGCAAATGCACAGGGCTCAAAGGACGCAACCCCACACCTTCGAAGGTGAGCTGCGCTTGCGAATACGCGCTGCTGTCGACAGGTTGGCTTGCCGGGCCCACGCGGTAGAACCGCTCAAGCCCCAGTTGCGATACAGCCAGGTCGACCTGCTGCGGGGAACCGTCAAGGCGCTCAATGTAGGAGCCTGCGGGCCAGACCTCATCTCTTTCACTGCCCAATTGACCCCGCAGACGGTGGGAAATGCGATACGTATCTTCTTCGATCAACTCCGCATCCCGGAACTGGATCAACTCCCAATTGCCAGGGTTGCCATTGCCGATCGCGCAGAGATTGCCACCGCCCAACAACTGATCCTGGCTGATGCTTTCCAGCGTGCCGAAGATCATACTGACATTGAGCGCGCTTCCGCGGTCCACGATCCCACTGGTGACCGGCTGTAACGGCCCTTCGGTGATCCCGATGGGTGTGCGCAGCTCCAGGATCTTGTCGAGCGCATAGCCTGCATCCTCGCTGGAGCTATAAAGTACGGCAGACCCTGGCCAAGGATTGGCCGTCACGGCGATATGGGGGGCGTGAGGCACCTCTTCGCCGGTCATAAGTGGCAAATCCATGTAGAACGGAATGACCAGGCCGGGCGTTGTGAAAGCACGAATGGGGCCAAGCTGTTCGTCAAAGGGCAGAACGCGGTAGGTTTCCGGCTCCACTCGCACGGCTTCAATCTTCTGCGCATGGGGCAGAAGCTCCACCCGGTCCACACGGAAAAGGCCATCCCCGCCTTCTTCTGGCAGGCTGACCACATCGCCTGCGCCCACTTCGAGCCGGGAGCGCGGCAAGGTGAAGCTTGCTGTGTCCGTGGCCAAACGCGATTCCGCCAACCAGCGCTCCGCCGTCTGCCGACCCTCGGTGCGGGTCATCAGGATGGGCAGCTCCGAGGTGGAAACGGTCTTTTCATCGTCATCGGGCAATGCGGCTTCTTCGGCCACGATCTCAAAATCCGCGCCGGCCTCGATGAACCGAATGCGCACGCGTCCCGCCAGTTCGACGTCACTGCCGCGCACCTCTTCGATCGTCGTGCCGCTTTCGCCGTCGCGCACGACCAGCGCGGGATCAACGGCGAAGTCTTTCAGCCCGTCACGCAAGCGAAAGCGCAGCTCGCCGCCCCGTTCGACCGCATCCGCACCATGCTTGAGCATCAACGGTTGCAGGATGGAGCGCGGCTCAGCCACTTGCTCCACCAAGTACCCCTTTACGTGACAATGCAGATCGTCGGTGTTGCAGTATTCGAGACCTGCCTCACCGCAAACTTCTTCCACGATCGAGGCCAGACGCTGTGCCGACACACGGCCGGTGATCCAATGCCCGCGCAGATAGTTTTCCCCGTCCGACCAAACATCGACCAGATTGGGAAAGAACGGATAAGGCCGCGCGTCCCAGGCCCAGACATAGGCGTGATCCATATCGATCATACGCTGCCCATAGACCTCGGAAATCGGGTTGTTCTCCGGGTCTGTCCAATAGCCGGACATGGCGCGCAGGTATTGGAACTGGATCAGCTCATCGCGCAAACCGTTGGAGAAATAGGGCAGGCGCGACTCCGATGACTTCGGATCAAGAAACTTGTTGGGCTGGTTGGTGCCTTTGTCGACCGCGCCACAGCCATATTCGGTGAACCGGATGGGCTTGCCCTCGGGCACCCAGACCGTGGGGGTCTCAGACCGCACGCCGCCCACGCGTTCGAAATGCCCGCTGCGCCACCAATTGAAGATGTCTTTGTAGCGGTAAATCCACGGCTCATTGAACTCACCATCGGTGATCGGCGTACGGATCTGCGCCTCGCGCGCCTGCGCGGAGTGGTAGAAGTAATCATACCCCTCCCCGCCTTGGACATTCGCCATCAGGTAATCGAGATTGTAGATGGTGCCCCAATCAGCATCGAGGTGATCAAGCCCTTCGCGCCAATCGGACAGCGGCATGTAATTGTCGATGCCGATGAAGTCGATATTGTCATCGGCCCACAACGGATCAAGGTGGAAGAACCTGTCGCCTGAGCCATCCTGCGGCTGATAGCCGAAATACTCTGACCAATCGGCAGCATAGGAAATTTTGGTGTCCGGACCCAGCATAGCGCGCACTTCGGCGGTCAACGCAATCAAATGGGTCACCGCCGGAAATGTGTTGTTTGCCCCGCGAATTTGGGTCAGCCCACGCATTTCCGAGCCTATGCAAAAGCTTTCAACCCCGCCTGCCGCCTGACAGAGTGCCGCCTGATGCAGGATGAAACGGCGATAGCTGTATTCATCCGGTCCGTTATAGATCACCGGACTGACCAAGACCGACCCGCCCCAAGTGAATGGATCGAAATCCTGATTGGGCAGGAACGGAACGATGTTGTCCCCAAGAAGCGAGAAATCCGCCGCACTGGCTGTGCCAAAGAACGCGTCAACCTCTGCTTCAGCGGCAGCAGTCCCATCGGGGCTGCCCGGCTGATTTGGCGCTTTGGAGGTGGTGATCCGTCCGCGCCAGGGCAGAACCGGCTGATCAGACGCATCGCTGTAAGGATCGGGCAGGCCGTTGCCTTCGGTTTGATCCATCAAGATGAAAGGGTAATAGAGCACGTCTTGGCCCGCCTCTTTCAGAGCGCGAATGGCCTCGATCACCGATTGGTCAGACGGCGTGCCACCATAGACCGGCGCACCGCCCGCATCGCGCGGCACGATCTCGGCGGTAAAGCGGTTGAGCCCGCCGGAGCGCCAAGGTTGGTTGAGCCCATCCTCAGTATCACGCTCCACTTTGGGCCGGATCGTACAGTTGCCACAGCGCAGATCATCGCCCATCCAGCTGACGATCAAAGACGTCGCTCCGCAATTGGGCAGCTCGCCGGTCAGGTTTTCAACGGATACCAAAAAATCTGATTTCTGCGCGGCAGAGTTCACATTCGCCACGCGGACCGATCCACGCCCGTCGGTCACGTGCACGCCAGTCGTGGCCAGCGCGTATTCCCCACTGCCGGGCAGCATGGCGACGCCCTTGATCGCATGAGCCGGGTCAAGCTCCGCCCCCGGCAAACCCTTTTGCACAGGCCGGTTCACCTCGAATGTGAATTGCGGCACGCGGTTGCCAAAATCCGTGAGGTCAAGGTCTTCGATCACCACATAGGCCGTGCCACGATAGGCCGGCACCGTGCCCGCACCTTCAACCGCTTCGATCTTGGGATCGGGCAATTGGGTCTGCGAACCGGGGTAAACCCGCATGGCCAGGCTATCGCGCGCAAGTTCTACACCGTCGGCCCAGATCCGGCCCACATGGGTAATCTCGCCCTCGCACAAGCCAATCGCGATGCTGATTGAATAGGAATAGTTCAGCTGCGTCGGTCCCGCTGGCGCACCCTTGCCGCCGCCGGTTTCCACGACCTTTTGTAGAAACTCGGACGCCCAGATGACATTGCCCGCGACCCGCATCTTGCCCCAGACACGCGAGATTGCATCGCCCTCGCCCGTGCCCGTCAGACGCAGGCGGCTGACCTTGCCGGTCTCTACAACTTCGGAGCCCTGGCCCAGCAGTTTCTGGTCAATCGACCGGCCAATGACGGCGCCCGCAAACCGACCCACGGCCGCCGCAGAGAGCCCCAGAACCGTGCCCCCGATAGAGCCACCAATCGCCGCACCGGCGGCAGAGAGAAGAATAGTTGCCATGTCTCAGACCTCCTGAGGAAACGCAAAACGCGCCACGATACGGCGGCGCCAGGGTGTGCTGAGCGGGCTTTCGACCACCGCGTGGCGGGAATAGGCATGGATAAAGCTCGCCTCTGCACCCAAACGGCCCGCCAGCCCCAGATGCTTGGCCACGCCCCCGTCCCGCATCCGAAACAGCAGCAAATCGCCCGGGGCCTCGTCGCGTAAATCCTTGGGCAGGAAATGCCGCGTCGCAGCCTGCCAGAGATCCTCGACCTTTTGCGGCTCAGACCAATCCATTGTGTAGGCCGGGACGGGCTCAGGTTCTTTGCCCAGCACCTCGCGCCAGACCCCTCGAATGAGGCCCAAACAATCCGCACCCGCACCCTTGCAGGATCCCTGATGGCGATAGGGCGTGCCAATCCATCCCCGCGCGGCCTCCACCACGCGACCACTTACATCGCTCATGACCTGCGGCTCCCGCCATCCACATCGGCCGCGCGGCTGGGGTCCGTAAAGGACCAGTCATCGCCCGGAATGTCCGGAAAGCCTTGAAAATCCAAAAGCGATCCAAACTTTTCCTGATGCGCCTCAATGGTGTTGTCGCACCCCGCCAGAAGACGGACGCGATCGCCAGGTTCAATGGGTTGTCGGATCGGCCGCCAAAGCTCAATCACGCGCAAGCCATCTTCAAAATAGTCGCGCTTGATGGACCCTTCGAGGTCCAACGCTTCGCCATCCAGCATCGTCAATGTGCCGAATTGAAACCAGCGGTCCGAGAAAGACGTCAGTCCACCAAAGCGGAAAATCCGACGCTCTTCGATCTCGGCAATGGGCACCTCAACCGCAAAGGAAGGGTTTTCGGGATCCAAAACCGCGTTGCCGTTCTTCTGATAAATCCGTCCCGTGGGTTGGTTGAGGATATCCGTGAGGCCGCGCAGTTCGGCCTCAAACGCCCCTTCCTGACGGCGCACCTCGCCGATATGGCCGCGAAACATCAAAACGCGGCGATCCACATCGGCCCAATTCACCAGCCATGCCCGCACTTCGGCGCCGTCAAAGCGCCCCGCTTCAATGTCATCATCTGTGATGGCCGCATCACTCAGCGCGCCCAGCGCCTCGGTATTGTCGACCGACAGGCCCGTGGTCTGTTGTAGCGCAGCGGAGGTCAGGCCCGTGTCCGCCCGAAACGAAATCCCCTCAAACGTCAGATTAAGGTCGTGATCGGTGAACCCCATGGTCCACCCATCCCGCCGCACCACGGCCCAACACCGGCAGATCGAGGTGTTGCCCGTCGAGATATGCTCGGCAAAGCCCGGCTCCAGCGCGCTCATACCCGTATCTCCACGATGGGCACACTGGGCGCGTCGCCTGCCTGAAAGCTGGCCAGCGACGTCTGAATGCGGTCGGTGTCAAAGCGCACCGGCACATCAAATTCAAAGCCTGCCGTGATGCGCACGCCCTCACTTGGCGGGTGGTCAAACGTGACCATGCCAGTGACGGTGTCCACAGTGTAGTGGATGGTTTCGCGTTGTTCGATTTCCCCCAAACCGATCAGCACCGTGCCCGCCACGGGCTTCGTGATCGGGCGTTCATAGACCTGGGTGCCAGACCGGTACCGTTTGATCAGCGGATAGGTCAGCGTCACGTCATCGCCAATGCCAATGAGCTCATCATTGAACTCCGGCTCGGCCCGCGCGCGGGAGGATTTGTAATCCGTCCAATCCTTCCAGCGGAACCCATTGATCTGACCCTGACGCGCCTCGAAAAAGGCGATCAGAACTTCGATGTCATCGAGGCTGCGCAGCGCCACGCCTGCATCATAGCGGCGGCGCGAATGCTGCCAGGGCGTGTTGCGTTCTTCAAAGCCGTTGGCCAGTGTCACCACATCGGTGTAGCGCTCTGGCCCGCCCACGGACCCAAAGCTCAAACTGGCCGGAAAGCGCACTTCGTGAAAGTTCATGCTGAGCCCTCCTTCTCTTTATCGGTTGCGGTTGCCGGCCCCGATCGCGCGCCCCAACTGGGCGGCAATCTGAGCGCGTGAACGGCGGAAACTTTCGACATCGGGCGTAGACACGTTCATCGTGACGTTGACGGATCGCCCGCCCATCGCCTGCACCCCCAGCTTTCCGTTAGCTCCGCGGGTGAGTGGCATGATCGCCTCGGGCCCGGCCTCTCCCATCAGGCCCGTACCACCGCGCATGGGGAACATGGTCGGGCTGCTCACGATGCCGCCGGAGGCAAAGGGTTGCACCCGGCCTTGCGAAAAGGACGCGCCTTTTTCAAAGGGCAAAATACCACCCACAAGGTTGCTCAGACCGCTACCCAAAAGCCCGCCCAGATGATCCGTCACCGGGCGCACCGCGGCATTGAAGGCCGCGTTGATCATGGAATTCGCCATTTTTTCGAGCGCGTCCGACAGGCTATCGCCATGGATCACGGCGCCCCGAATGGCCCGGGTCAGACCCCGACTGAACCCGCGTTCCAACGTGGCCACATCCTGACCAGTTACGGCGAACGCCTCGCGCATTTTACTGAGTTCCGTGTTGAACGCGGCCGCCATATCACTGGCCTGGCCCAGATGCTCATCGAGCGCTTCCACCTGTAGGTCGAGATCATCAATCCGATCCATCAAAACCATCCTTTGTGTCATCTGCCTGATCCGGATAGGCCCGCATCAGATCTTCCAGCCGTGCCCTGTTGAGCGGTGCCACACCGCCTGGCTTGCCCAGCATCAGCTCAAACTCCGCCGGGGTGAGTGCCCAGAATTCATGGGGTTTCAGCCCTGCCCCGCGCATCCCCGCCCGCATCAGGCCGGGCCAATCCACGGCCGTCACGTCTCTTCCCCGGTGTCCGGCATCATGAACGCCCGTGCGAGCAGCTCAGCTGCCACCCGCGCGGCCCCGGTCAATCCGCCCTCAATCTCGGCACTCACCAGATCCTTGGCCGTGCCAGGCCAGCCGCCCCCGCGCAGACCGGCCACGATCAGCGCCAGCACATCGCGCGACGAAAACGCACCACCTTCAAACCGCGCCACCAGTTCGACCAAACTGCCGGTTTCAAGTGCCGCCTCCAGCTCCGCCAACGCCCCAAGCGTCAGCTTCAACACGTGACGCTCGCCATCAAGGACCAGCGCCACCTCTCCTGCCCATGGATTGGCCATCACCCCTGCCCTCTGTCTCAGGCCGTCGTGAACGTGAGTTCACCCGCCGAAGAGAGCGCCATCTCATAGGTCGCCTCTCCGTCATGGGTGCCGGCATATTCCAGGCTCGCAATCTGAAACGGGCCTTCGACCACGCCAAAATCGGGGATCACCACCTGAAAATCGGGCGTCTCGCCGTCGAAAAACACCTGGCGCACGCGCTCGTCCACGAGCTCATCACGGAACACGCCTGAGCCGCTGATATTGGCGCTTTTGACACCGGCGCCGCCCAAAAGCTCACGCCACCCGCCAGAGGATTCAAGGCTCGTCACATCGACGCTTTCTGCGTTGAAATTCACCCGCGTCGCCCGCAACCCTGCCACGGTTTCGAAATTGCCGCTGGTGTCGAGGTCAATCTTGACCAGCAGGTCCTTACCACTTTGAACTGTCATGTCTCTCTCCAGACGTTGAATAGGTTAGGTGTCATCCACGCGGGCGCGGAAAATGATGTCGATGCGGCGCGTGTCGCCAGTGTCTTCGCGCACCGCGCGCGCCCGGAAAAAATGCAACGCCACGAGGTGCCCACGCGTGAGCGTCAAAGGCGCATCCACCAGCGCATCACTGATCGCGGCAGCCGCGGATTTCGCGGTGTGAAAGCCGGCCTCATTGCTGATCACTGACACGGTCAAACGGTGCCAAGCGCCATCGCCCGTGCCATCAGAGGCATCATTGGTCACCTCGGCACCCAGGATCACATATGTGTCGGGCAACGTGCCGTTGGGCAGCGCGTCATAGATCGCCGTGCCCACCAGACCGATCAAGCTGACATCAGTCGAAAGCTGCTGGAACACAGCCGTCTGCAAAGCTGCGGAAACTGCATAACTCATGCGGCCACCTCCTCTTCGGCAAAACAGATTAGAAACCGGCCATCAGCGTCGTGTTCACCCACCGCGACCACATTGAAAAACCGGGAACCGTCGCGAAACCTGTGTCCCGCAAGCGGCCGCGACGGCGACCCGAATGGCGCGGCGCGCACGATGATGCGGTAGGATTTGAACGACAGCGCGCCGCCTTCCCCGCTCGTTTCCCGGCCTGTGCCAAGCCGGCAATCGGCCCACAGCTCACCTTGGGCGACCCAGGTTTCTACAAACCCGCCCGCACCGTCAGAGATACGTTCCGGCGCCTCAAGCACCAGAATGCGATTGAGTTTTGGGATCGGCATCAGTAGCGCCCTCCGCCCAGAACGCGCACGTTCTTGTAGCGCTCGATCAGGCTGGACACGCCATAGGGCATCGCTGCGTCTTTCAGCGTCGTCTCATGGCGGTACTCATAATAATGCGCCGCCAACAACAGCACAGCATGACCAAGATCCGCAGGCAGCGCGCCCCAATCGGCACCCATACCAGCCACGAAATTGATCTCAACCGTGCCGCTGGGCGGGATCATGGGCAAGCAATTCCCAATCGGTTTCAGAACCGGACGATGCGTGTCCTTGTGCAACCGATAGCGGTCCGTCTCGACCACGGCCGGATTTGCCGCCGCATCCACCAAGATCAGGTCCGTCACCTCATCAACGGGTGCCACGGGCAACGGTTGACCAGTGACGTCGCGCCACGCTGAAAGCACCCAGGAAAAACTGCGCGTGACCAGAATTTTCCCTGTTCGAGCTTCGATGGCAGACAAGGCCGCCCGTAAAAAGCTTTCCAAAACGGGGTCCTGAATGTCCCCATCGGAAAACCCCGTGCCCAGCCGCAAATGAGCTTTGAACTCATCAACCGGGAGGGCTGCCTGCGGCACCGAAGTTTCTTCAATTAGCATCATGGGATTTCTCCAAGACAGGCCCCTTCACCGGACGAAAAGGCGCGCGCGGGCCAGCGTTGCTCAGTCGGAGGGGTGAGCCAGACAACGCGGGGCGCAAAGATGCGCGCGCCTTCCCGTGCGGGGCCTTTGAAGACCCCGCACCATTCAGCGCTCTTACGACGCGCCGAATTTCAGCAGCTTGATCGCAGCGAAATCGCTCACGTCACCGCCCACACGCTTGGTGGCGTAGAACAGAACATGAGGTTTCGCCGAGAAGGGATCGCGCAGAACCCGAAGGTCAGGGCGCTCTGCCACGGTGTAGCCGGCGTTGAAATCGCCAAAGGCAATGGCCATCGCATCAGACGCAATGTCCGGCATGTCCTCGGCGATCAGCACCGGATAGCCCAGAAGACGCGCAGGCTCACCTGCGGCCAGACCATCGGACCACAAGAAACGACCGTCGCCATCTTTCAGTTTGCGCACGGCACCAGCTGTCTTGGAGTTCATGACAAACGTACCGTTTGCGCGATACTGCGCGCCCAGCGCATAGACCAGATCAATGATCCCGTCGCCGCCGTTGAAATCACCGTCCACGCCGGTTGCGACGTAGCCGATATTGTCCCAGGACCAGCTGTCATTGGCCACGGTGGGGTGCACCATAAAGCCGATGGGCTTGTCGACACCGTCACCATTGACAAAGGCGTCGGCCTCCGCGCGGGCAAACTTGTCGCCGATGCGCGCTGCCAACCATGTTTCAATGTCAAATGCGCTGTCATCGAGCAGGCGCTGGCTGGCCTTTGGCAGAGCAGACAGCTCATGCAGCGCAATGGTGATGCGGTCGATGGCCGGCGTGGTTGTCTCGGTCACTGCCGTGGCCTCATTGGCCCAGCCATGACCCATCTCGCTGTGGTCGACCAGCACGTCGTAAGACGTTGCTTCGACCTGCACCACGTTGGCAATCGCCCGGATCGACGCGGTGGAATACAGCACGCCTTGAATGGCCTCGGATGTCTGCGGATCCACCAGGTAGCCACCATCGCCGGCCACAGCCGAGCTCAGCGCTTTGCCTTCCAGTTCTAGCCCGCGAAGGGCATCGTCATCACCCGAACGCAGATAGGCATCAAAGGCCTTCTGGTGCGGGGCCTGCGTTTCGGCTGTTGCTGCCAGCGCCGGACGCATCATGCCGGCGGATTTGCGTTCCATCTTGCTCATCTTTTCTTCCTGCTGTTGAAGTCGCTCAAAAATGTCGGACTGAAAGCCCTTGAAGTCGTTCATGAAACCCGCCACGGCGGACTTCACCTCGGCCACCGGTGTCAGACCTTCAGACAGATCTTTCCCGGTCCGAGACTTACCCTCGGTCATGCTCATCGCTTTTCCTGTTGCTTGAGGTGGTCCTGCGACGCGTCTACATCCGCGCCATCTCCTGGCGCGCGTCCTCAAAGGCCTGCGCCAATTCACGCAGATCGGATGCTTCCAGGGTTTCCCCTTTGGCCCCCACCCGCGCACTGGGCAGCATCGGGAAGGTCACCAGTGACACCTCCCAAAGCTCCAGTTCTTGTAAGAGCCGTCGGCCCTTGTCATTCTTCGTCGCCTTGATCGTGCGGTACCCGATCGACAACCCGTCCAAAGCCCCGGCGGCAATCAGTTCCACCGCCTCCCGGGCCTGGGCCACGCCGTCAAGCACCCGCCCTTTGACATACAGCCCGCGCTCATTCTCGCCCACGTGCTCCCACACTCCGATGGGTTGTGCCGGATCATGCTGCCACAGCATCTTCACCTGCCGGTTCTCCGTCCGGAGCTGGTTCAGAGACTTCGCATAAGCCCCCTTTTCGACCACGTCTCCCCCACGGTCCTGGTCGCCAAACAGGCTGGCATACCCTTCGATCACCGCACCGTCCTTAACGGACATCTCGTCGTCAAATCGGCAGAACTTGCGTTCCAGGTTTTTCTCGAAATCCATCATACGCTCCTTGCGCCTCATTGCAGCACGACTGTCCCGCCTTGCATCAGAAAGGACATCACACCACCCACCATCGCCGCCATAATCAGCCACACTAGCCGTGAGATATGCCCGTCAATCTTTTCAAGACGGCGATCAATTTGATCGAACCTTGCATTCATAAACTTGAGTTTTTCTTCACTGACCGCGCGGTCCGTCTCCATCGTCGCAACAGTCAGCTCAAGCGAGGTCAGGCGCTTTTCGTGGTGCCGAAACAGCTGCTGCGCCCCTTCTTGAGACATGAGGTCCTGTGCCTCAGGCATATCGGTGACTTTCCGGGTCATTGATCCTCACTGAGCGGCGGCAGACCGAGCAAAGCACGCTTTTCATCTTGCGTCAGGAAGTCGGCGTTTGACACGCGCGTCCACTGCGCTTCCCGCTCCGCCGACAAGGCCGGTACCTGGTCCAGATCCGGCTTCAGCTCCATTGCCTCGCCATTGAAACCTTGCAACCAATCCGCCAAGGTGGCCGACACCCGCATTGCAAGCGGCAGCACCGTCAGACGATAAAACGCGCGGTTGGCCTCTTGGTAATTCGAATAAGTGGCATCGCCCGGGATCCCGAGCAGCATCGGAGGCACCCCAAAGGCCAGCGCGATCTCACGCGCCGCACTCTCCTTGGTTTTCTGAAATTCCATGTCCGAGGGTGAAAAGCCCATCGGCTTCCAGTCCAGACCGCCCTCAAGCAGCATCGGACGGCCTGCATTTCGCGCGCCCTGATGCATGCTTTCCATTTCGGACAGCAGTCGATCATATTGATCGTTGCTCAAGCTGCCTTGACCATCCGCCCCCGTATAGACGATCGCGCCGGACGGACGCGCTGCATTGTCCAGCAGCGCTTTGGACCAGCGAGAGGCGGCATTGTGCACATCCACGGCTTGTGCCGCAGATTGCAAAGGCGAAAACCCGTAATGGTCATCCTGCGGATGAAAACTCTTCAGGTGACAAACCGGTGACGGCCCTTCCCCGATGGCAAAGCGATGTTTGCGCCCTGAGACGGCATATTCAAATGCCACAGGCCACCCATCCGCACCGGGCACAACGCTCATCCGGTCCGAGCGCAAGATATGAAGCTCCACCGGCATGACAGCGTCATCCCCGCCGACGGCCTCCACATAGGCGTTTCCGGTCAGAAGCAACTGCCCGTAAAGCGCCTCAAACAGCTCGGCCTTGCCTTGCATCGGGTTTGGCGCGCGCACCAAGGCAAGCAAAGGATGCTCCACATAGCGCTGATCGGCATCCTGCAACACCAAAGGCAAAGACGCTGCGGCCTCCGCGATCATCTTGACACAACGGAACCCGACCGGATTGGCGGAAAAGCCCGTGCGCGTCAAACTTGCGGTGTCCCGCGGGCTCCAAGCGACGCGGCCTGCGCTATGCCAGGTGGCCACGCGCCCTGCAGCGCTTGCCTTCTTTTCCGGTGTGCTTTGCGGCGGCGTTTGCCGAAAGTAATCTAGGATCATCTGAAGTGATCTCCTTGGATTGACTGAAATTGCGCGGGATGGCCCACGAGTTGAGGCCATCAGACGCGCCAAGATTTACGAAAGGTTTACTGCACCGCACGCATGCGGGGTTGTCGCCATTTTGCGGCCGGTTCGATCATCAATTCGGTGAGCGCCCAAACCATGGCATCCAGTCTGTCGGGGCTGCCACTGGCCTCATAGCCACGCGCCGTCATGGCACACATTTGCTCTTCCAGTGCCTCCAGGTGGCGGGCGTGAAACACCCGTCCCTGTTCATAAAGCGCTGCCACAGGCTCCGCTCTGGCGGCCTTGCCACGTGTTGCATGGACAGCTTTGACAGGCACCATCGGATCGACCTGGCGCACCACTTCAGTGACCATGTCACCGCCCTGGTTCACCTCGGCCACCAACCTGTCAGCCCCGTATTGTTCCATGGCTGAAATCGCTTTGGCGGCCCACATGGCAGGCCGCGCCGCCTTCACCGAACAGTCCGCCAAAACATAGGCTCGCCAATTTTGCACCGGCCCTTGCGTGATCGCGCCTGCGACGATGATCCCACATTCGTCCGAGCTGGCTTTGCCCGTGACCGGGGGATCGATGGCGACGACAATACGGTCAAGCTCCGGGATCTCATCGGTCCGCGCCGCCTCCAGCATGTCGCCGGTCCAAATCGCACCATCTGCTTGGTCCACCAAAACCCCATCCAGCTCCTGTCGCCCGAGACGCGTGCCCGCGTAGCGCACGCGCACTTCTTCCAAAAAGGATTGCGCCAAGTTGGCCGCGTTGGCCTCCGTTGGGGCATGGGTGACCACCGAACTTTCCCGTTTCAAAAGCGCCTTGATCAGCGCAGTGTTCCGAGGCGTCGTGGTCACACAAACCTGCGGCTTCTCGCCAAGACGCAGGGCAAATTGCAGCATGTCCCAGGTGTCTTGCGCCTTTTTGAACTTGGCCAGTTCATCCACCCAGGCGCAATCAAACTGGGGCCCTCGCAAGCCTTCGGGATCAAAGGCCGAAAACACTTGCGCCGTCGCCCCATTGGGCCAGATCAGCCGCTTCTTGGAGGCTTGCCAATCCGGTCGACGATCCGGCGGCGAACAGGCCAAAATGCCGCTTTCGCCAAACACCATCACATCGCGCACCTGATCGACCGTCTCGCCAATCAGCGCCACGCGGCGTGCAATCCCTTGCTCCAGCGGCATCGCACCTTCGACCTGTGATCGGACCCACTCTGCACCGGTACGCGTCTTGCCAGCGCCTCGCCCGCCCATCACCATCCAACAATGCCAATCTCCCTCGGGCGGGAGTTGATGCTCCAACGCCCAAAACTCAAACAGGTACGGCAGTGACAAAAGTTCACCGTCGTCGAGCCCGTCGAGAAAGCTCTTAATCTTCGTGCTCCCGCCGGAGGCTATCAAGCTTGCCCCCGATCGAAGATCTGGCTTCGTCGAGATTGACGGCAAAGTCGTGTGCGATGCCTTCTTTTTCCTTTCTGCGCTTTTCAAGGTAAACCTCCGCTTCGATTGCAATCTTCAACCATTGGCGGATATCGACCATCGTCTTGCCAGCCAGCGAAAGCTCATCAAGCTCGCCGCTTTGCATACGGGTATAAATGCGATCCAACTCCACGCGCATATCCGACAGCTGCTGCTGCACAGATGCAATCGTGTCTGTCAGGCCGTCGGGCCTGTCATCCGGAGTGATCAGGATCATGGTCGTCCCAGTCCAATGCGTTTCACGATCACCCCTCCAGAAGAGACAGCGTCGACGTGGCCGAACTACCCTCTGGCTTTTGCAACCTAGGCGTGTGATTTGCGTGGGTCAAGATGTTGCGCAACGGCGACCAGACGCGCGTTGACATGACAAAATTTTAAAATGTTTCCGGCACGAGACCGCGTGCAAACCTGCGACTACTCGCTGTTGCGCTCCGCCTCAATCTGGCGCCAACGCGCAACATTGCGGTTGTGTTCATCCAGCGTCTCGGCAAAGGCATGCCCACCGGTTCCATCGGCCACAAAGAACAAATATGGCGTCACATCGGGGTTTACCGCCGCCATCAGGCTGGCTTCACCGGGATTCGCGATGGGCGTGGGCGGCAGACCTTCGATCACATAGGTGTTGTAAGGCGTCGCGCGGCGCAACTCACTTTGGCGCAGGCCACGACCCAAAACACCCTCGCCATTGGTGATCCCGTAAATCACCGTCGGGTCCGTCTGAAGCCGCATGCCCCGCCGGATACGGTTGACAAAAACGCTGGCCACTTGCGGGCGTTCATCCGCCTGGCCGGTTTCCTTTTCAATGATGGATGCCAGGATCAGCACCTCAGCCGGGTCGGCAAGCGGCACGTCCGGGTTGCGCGCCTCCCAAGCAGCGGCCAGACGCGTGCGCTGCACATCGCGCATCTGCTCCAAAAGGCCCAAACGGCTGTCACCGGCCTCAATCTCATAGCTGAACGGTGCCAGACTGCCTTCTGGCGGCACGCCCTCAATAGGGTCTTCCAACACCTCAATCGCATTGAGCGCCGTGATGATCTGCCACGATGTGACCCCTTCGGCCACATCAATCCGATAGCGCGTATCAGATTGGTCGATCACCTTGTCATATTCAGGCGGGCGAGAGCCATCCGCTTGCACCTCGAAATCCACCACTTCCACGAAATTTTCCGTCGCGGGGTCCAACTCGCGTACCTCGGCGCGCACTTGCGTCACCCCGATGCG
>ERZ1740070.116-NODE-116-length-55077-cov-16.828669_pt1 | contig 55077 bp, 36 predicted proteins | sample MGYA00581734_ERZ1740070 | MGnify/ENA primary metagenome ERZ1740070 (study PRJEB43018, sample SAMN04849744) | marine metagenome | isolation source: floating plastic debris | place: Pacific Ocean | collected 2008-09-01 | study: EMG produced TPA metagenomics... | reverse complement strand
AATTAAGTGAAATCAAACCTTTTAACCATTTACTGAAAAAGTCGCGGAAAACAGGAGTTGGTAATGATGAGCCAATATATTTGGAAACTAATTATTTTGACAAATGGTACTGGATTACAGGACTACTTTTATTTGTTTCATTACTCGTAGGAGCAAAAGCATATTTACATAGATTGTAGAAGTTTTTCAGCTTCTTTGTATTTGTATCCTTTCGTTTTATTAATTCTTATTAAAAGTTTTTTGGCCTCATTCTTATTATCCATGTTGAGGTAAGCAAGACACATGTACCACCTGGCTTGCTGGTTAAATATATTTTCGGAATTCGCAATCGGTTGAAGTAAGTCAATGGCTACAGAAAATTGATTTGTATAAAAATAACTTAGAGATAAATAAAACTCTTCTTTTATTTCTAAATCGGTCTTTCCATTCAGAATTTTAATGACTTCAGCATGCTTTTTATCATTGTATACGGTAACCCAGCCTAGAGAGGCTACCTCATCTCGAGTAATAAATGGAGCCGAATAGTGTTCCTCAGAATACTGTGCCAGCAAGGTTTCTGCTGATAGGTTTGTTTTGTATAAAACAAACCAGGCCACTACTGCCACAATTGCGGTTAGTGAAGCTGCAATATAGAGGTAAATAGGCTTCTTTTTTCCAATGTTGAGTTTGCTCAGTGTGGTATTTGATTGCTTCTGAAAAAAAGCTTTCTTGTCATCTTCGTTCGGAAATTTCTTTTGTAGCGCTTTGAATCCATCAAGAGTTTGTTGAGCGTCATAATTCGTATTTAACCAGCTTTCAAATTCAGTGACTTCCTCAGCAGTAAGCCGGTTGTAAAAGTAATCCTCAAGTTGATCCCAGTACTTTTCCTCTTGAGATGTCATTTCCAAAGTTTTTTTAGTTTATTCTTCACAAGAGACTTTCTATTCGCTACAGTTTTCCTGCTCAGCTTCAATTTTTTTGCTATTTCATCGTTGTTGAATCCTGCGGAATGGAACTTCCATATGCTGTAGTCCGGCTCTTTAAGGAGCATTTCCAGTTCAGAGTCTAGTTCTTTTTTCTCGATATCTTGCTCAACCTGCGGAGATATAGCGGCGCTGATTTCTTCATTACTTTGAAAAACTTTGCCTTTGGTTTTTCTTACATGGTCCAACATAAGGTTTTTAGCCACTGTAAATAGATACGCCCTGACATTGTGAACCTTATCTCGCCGTTCAAAAGACTTAAGCCATGTGTCCTGAACAATATCTTCGGAGAGAAGAATATCACCGGTTTTTCCTAAAACAAAAGCAAAAACCATTGGATTTAAGTGTTGCACTACCTGGGCAAACGCAAGATCATTTCCTCTGACAAACTCATCCCACAGTTGTACAGGAGTTATTTTATTCACCGATTAAATTTTTATAAATGATCGGGAATTTAGATCCACAATGCCGTCTATAGATTGAATCACTTTGGGAAAATAATGATTTCGGAGAGAACAAGACAAGCATTAGTGGATTTAATCACTGAAGAAGCGCGAAAGCGCGTGATCAAAAACAGGGAAGTGCGCGGCGACTACAATTTGCTGCTACAAAAAACGGCTATATGGAAGTCCAAACACTATGAGCTGTTGGCTTTGCTGCTTGATATCAGTGTGGCGTCAGTCAAGCGTTTGTTTGGGAGGCCAGGACATAAAACTCCTAAAGCTTTATCTCAGAGTGTAGAGGTTAAAATACTTGACTTTCTGCGCATAGGTTCTTCAACTGAATTGCGGAATCTTCTTGATAATTATTCAGGCTTGCAAATGCAAAATGATGTAGATAAGAAAATAAAAGAGATTAAAAGGGATCTAAAAGAGATGGTTGAAATAATAAAAGTGTTGGGAAAAAAACATGAAAATATTTGCTCACAATTTGAGCAAATAAGCTCATAGTAGTGATGGTGATCAATGAATTAATCAAAAGGTGAGCAGCATCCTACTACAAAGACACATAAACTTGTTTATTACGAGATCTATTATTATTCCACAAAGCAAATAGTTCGATTCAATGAAACGCTTACAGCGTGACAAATAAAAAAAGTGAAATGAAAAAGTCTATAGTAAAACTAAACATGGCAAAATGGAAACTATATTATTACGTACTATGAGGGCCCTGATATTAATAGGTTTTTTTTGGGTAGCCGATCTAGATGCCCAATCTCAATCGGAAAAGCTAACATTGGGAATATTACAATTCGATTATATTGAAGGCGTTGACATCGATCCACAGGACGTGGCTACTGTTCAGGACATTGTAACTAATGCTTTTATTAATAGTAAACGTTTCAACATCCTGGAGCGTGAAATGCTGGATAAGCTCATGGGGGAAGCTGAAACTCAAAAAGAGGAAAACTTTATTAACAACATAACTTCATTGGCCGAGCAGGGAAAGATGGTGGGTGCAAAATATTTACTTCTCGGTAAAGTAAGTAAGATATCCATTGAAGAAACGAACGTTAAGAATAAGGTAGAAAAACAAGATAAATACGATAAAAAAACCGGTTCTCAATCAACTTCGGTAGCCTCCAAGACGTCGGATTTTATAGCCTACGTAAATATCACCTTAAGAATTGTCGACGTTGAAACCGGAGAGGTAACAGGAAGTACGACAATCAACATACAACCAGGATTTGTTGACCGCAAGTTGTTTGCTGCGAATACTAAAGGAGGCGCTTTACGAAAAACAGAAAAGCCTATTACAAAAGAGACCGATAAGTTTCTGAAGCAATATCTACCTATTCAGATACAGATAGGTAAAATCATAGAAGAAAAAAAGGGTAAAGTATTATCGCTATATGTATTGGCGGGTGATCAACAGGGCATTTCAGCAGGCACCAAAATAAACATCGTACGGGTAGAGTTTGAAGATTTCGGAGATGGTAGTAAGACAAGGGTTGAAACCACGGTGTCCGAGGGAAAAGTAGTAGAACTCAAAGGAGCTAAAGTATCTGTCGCCAAAATATCAAAGGGTGGAGACCAGCTAATGAAAGAAATTAACGGGGGTTCTGATTTATTCTGTAAAACGATTAATTGATGAAATGTAATACCAAACCTAGCAGGATTTTAGTTGTTCTGACGGTTGCTTTTTTAATAGCAGCATGCGGTACGACAAAGCAAACCGTAACTAATGTTACGCTTAGAGCTCCTTCAAGAAACGATAGTCAAATAATTAATAATAGCTTAATCAACCTCCGGTCTGTAGGCTATGGTAATACTGAAGAGGATGCTAAATATGATGCTATGCGACGGGCTGTCGATATGGTTTTATTCCAAGGTATAGCAGATCATGATTCTCCGGTTAAAGACGGATTGATTTCAAATCCTGAAAGAGCGAAAGAGACGCACAAAAGTTTCTTTAAGAATTTTTATGGGCAACGTGAGTATATGTCATTTATACCAAACAGTGTACTGGTATCTTCTGGTAAAAAGGCAAAAGGTATTAAGCCAGTAACTGTGAATATGTCAGTAAATGTGAGGGCGCTTAGAAAGAGATTGGAAAGAGAAGGAATAGTAAGAAAATTCGGACTATGAAAAAGGTATTTATTTTGGCTTTCATAACATGCATAGTCCATTGGCAAAACACTGTCGCCCAGGATGAGAATGATACAAGTGAAAATACGGTACAGCCAACCATTATGGTCATACCCTTTGTTAAAGAAGGTGACGATATCCGTAAGGTTATTGAAGACGACCCTAATAAGCGGATTTCTATATCTGCAGTTAAGCAGGGCTTTGATTCCAGGAACTATACCACTATTGACTTCATTGGCAAGCTCAAGTCTATGAGCAGAGAGAGCGCTATGGCAGGGGAGAATCAAGTCTCCATTAAACAATTGATTGTAGAAAATTCAGGCGCTGATATCTATGTAGAAGTGGATTACATTCTAACAGAAAGTGAGTCGGGAAGCATGGTTGAAATCATATTGCAGGGGTACGATGCTTTTTCTGGACAATCACTCTCAAATGCGACAGGTAGATCAAGAATCTTCAAGACTAATAAACTGGGTATTTTAGCTGAAGATGCAACGAAAGAATGTATTGAAGATTTCCTGAATATAATGATTCAAAAATTCACAAATATTGTGGAAAATGGGAGAACTGTTACTATTAATATTACCCTGGGTGCAGAGTCAGAGTATAATATGGATTCGCGGGTTGGAGCAAAGAGTATTCCACTTAAATTTGCTATTCGTCAGTGGCTAAAAAAGAAGTCGTATAAAGGGTATTATCATCTGCAAGGTTCTACCAAAACCAATATCAGTGTTGATGATTTCAGGATACCTATAAAGAATGAATATGGGGAAAACTATCAGCTTGATGAGTTTGAGTTTGAAGTTTTTACCTTTTTCGAAGACTTAGGGCTTGCAGCTTCCACATCGATAGTAGGTACTAGCATGCAAATCAGTATAGATTAGCCATGATAATAGCAAAGCGCCATTTCTTTACGATTGTCGTTGTCGTTGCATTGTGTTTACAGCTGAATGCACAACAAAATGATCTGAAATTTCGGTATAAGGCATCAAATAGTGTGCTACAATTGGACCCATCTCAGCAGCGAAAATTAGAAAGTCGGGTTCTTCAGGTTCTCACTCGAAATGGTGTAGGATCATACAACGACTATTCTCAGTTTGTAATTGACTCCGGTATTGAGATGTATGATACAAAACGTGTTGAAGGGCTCACAAATTTATACATCACAGAATCAGAGTTCAATTTGTATATCGGCCAGGTTGATGGTGATTATTTTGCAAGTTTCACCAAACAGATTCGCGGTTCTGGACGTAGTAAGAAACAATCGTTAACAGATGTTATTAATAAAGTCCCTACGTCTAGCCCTTCACTGAGTGAGTTTTTTAACGATGCGACAGAGAAGATTAAAGTATATTATGAGCGAAATTGCGATAATATATTTCTTCAGGCAGAAAATCTTGCGAACATTAACAAATACGATGCAGCGATTCAGACGCTATGGGCTGTCCCTATAATATCCCAGCGATGTTATAGCCAGGCAAGTACCAGAATCCGTGAGTACTATATCCGCAAAGAAAACTTAAATTGTAAAAAATATATTAATCTGGCAGAAGCAGCAATGGCAGCCCGTGATTACCAGGCCGCTGCCAATGCGCTCGTTCGAATCAACCCTGAAGCAGATTGTTATAGTCAGGCACGATCCATTAAGGAAGAAATTCAAAATCAAACAGGAGATACCTATGATAAGTGGTGGGAATATCAGTTTAAACTTTTAGACAATTCAACGGAAGTAGCGAAGGCAAAGTATGATGCGGTGGGAGACATAGGAGCGGCAGCCATATTGAGTGCGGGACAACCTACGAATGGACGCGCAAATGGTGGAATCGTTATCAACAATAACAACGGCGCTGGCTCGACAGAAGGTGCGGCAAATGACACATTTACTCAGCGACCTCGTAAAGAAGCTATTGAAGCATTGTTCAAAATTGTAAGTCCTGCCAGTAGGGCCATTTCAGGTGAAATAGTGACTGCAGATGACTCCGTAGTTATTTATGGAATTATTGAAAAGCCGAAAAATACAAGTCGGTTGACTATTGCAGGAAAGAGTACCAAATGGGATGATGAAGGAGTCTTTAGTCGACAGGTAGCGGTACCTTCTGAAAAGATTGAAATCCCTTTTGTGTTAGAAACAAACGCTGGTGAAAAAGAATCCAAGCTGGTAACGATTAAAAAAAAAATCATTAGTACAATCTCTGGTAAAAATTCGTCAACCTCAAATAACAATCAGAATTTAAGGAAAGTAGCGTTAATCATAGGCAATAATGATTATAAACAGCAGGCTAAGCTACGTAATGCCAGAAATGATGCCATTGATATGACCAATACGTTAAAGTCAATAGGCTTCTCTACGGTAAGGATACTGGATGCCAGCTATGAACAAATGCGCTCTGAGGTAATCAAATTCAGTAAAAAGCTCAAAAATGCCGATATCGCCTTTTTTTATTACTCTGGGCATGGAGTAGAAATTAATGGCGAGAATTACCTCATACCTGTTGATGCCAAAATCAGCAGCCCGGATGATATCAAATTACAAAGTCTTGAAGTTTCCCATGTGTTAAAGTCTATGGATATATTAAATGGGAGTAGCCTCAATGTAGTCATACTAGATGCCTGTAGAAGTAATCCGTTTCCTAAGGGTACAAGAGGAGGAGATGGACTCGCGAGAATTAGTCCGCCGTCAGGTATGTTGATAGCCTATGCTACAGAACCAGGAAGTGTTGCGTCTGACGGAACCGAAGATAACGGTTTATACACCGGTGAGCTCATCAAGCAAATTAAGATACCTCAGCGTATTGAAGATGTATTTATAAATACTAGGAATGAGGTTGAACGAAAATCTAAAAAGGCTCAGCGACCTTGGGAAGAAGCCAGGCTAAAAGGAGTATTTTATCTAAAAAGTGAAGAATAATTCAGTTGTTATGGATAACTAAACTAGCCTGAACCCCAACCTCCGCCTCCTGGGGTTTTAATGGTCAGTTTATCCCCTTTTTTTACCTCTACATTGGCTATGCCATTGAGCTCTGCACGCTCTCCCGATTGTTCGAGATATTGTCTGCCAATTTTGCCCCCTTCACCGCCACGCATTCCGTAGGGGGCTTCCTTACGATGTTGTGTGAGTAAGGTCAGCTGGAGGTTGTCAAGAAAGGTAAAAGAGCGGATTATACCATTGCCACCGTTGAACCTGCCCTGTCCACCGGAGTCCTTACGAACAGCAAATTTCTCTACACGCACCGGATAACGATGTTCAATGATTTCCGGATCAGTAATTTTTGTATTAGTCATGTGCTGGTGAATAGCATCATGACCATGAAAACTTTCACCTGCCCCGCTACCTCCACAGATGGTTTCGTAATAGCCGAAGCTTTCATTTCCAAACAGTAGGTTGTTCATGGTGCCCTGGCTACATGCGGCTAACCCTAAAGCTTTTAGCAATGTATCGGTCAGCCGCTGGCTTACTTCGGTATTGCCGCCTACCACGGCCGGCAGCGCTGTTTGGTTAAAGTCCGGATTCAATAGACCGGTTGGATTTATGATCTCAACATTTTCGAACAATCCTTCGTTGAGTGGCAGGTCTTCTTTCACCAACAGCCTGAGCACATAAAGAACAACGCTGTTCACGATGGCTTCTGTTGCGTTGAGATTTCTGGGATGTGTAGCTGCACTACCCGAAAAATCAAAGGTGACCTTTTCATGGAAGTGAATGGCAACTTGCAGTTGAGACCCGTCATCAAGATATTCGGTGGCGGTATGTTGGCCGGAATAGGTTTGAGTATACGTACGCAGGCAGTTAGTAATATGCTTTTTTAGCTTATGAAAATGTTCTGTGACTTCGTCCACACCATGAGCATCGCAGAGCTGGATAACGGATTGGATCCCATTTTGCAAAGCGGCCACCGCACCCCTGAGGTCGGCCAGGTTTTCGTCAATCGCCCGAGTAGGGTATGGTGCATTAACTAAAAGCTTTTTGATGTCCTTCCACTGAGCCGTTCCATTTTTCACAATGTATTGTGGGGCAATTACTACTCCCTCTTCTTCCAGCTGCGTAGCATTAACAGGCATGGAGCCAGGGGTTTGACCTCCAATTTCGGAGTGGTGAGCCCGATTAGCCACATAAGCGATAAGTTTTCCCTTGTAGAAAACAGGAGCTATGAGTGTTACATCGGGTAGATGTGATCCGCCAAAACCCGGATGATTGGTAATGGCTATGTCACCTTCTGCCATAGGGAGCGCCTCTGCCACTCTCCGCACGCAAATGCCCATGCTACCTAAATGCACGGGAATGTGTGGGGCATTGGCAACCAAATAGCCCTCAGCATCGAGCAGAGCACAGGAGAAATCCATGCGTTCTTTCACATTTACAGAAAATGAAGTACGCTGCAGGATGGCGCCCATATCATTTACTACAGAAAGGTATCGGTTCTTAAAAAGCTCGACCTTACCTAGTTGTGAGTCAGAGCCATACTTGTCTGTAGTGGCATTTAAGGATAAAATGGCCGTATTATTACTATCCAGGTACATTGACCAACCCCGGTTGATATTAAGGGTAGTATTCTCACTGGTGATAATGGAAGGCTCTTCAATTTTGACACCTGGATGTAGTTTTTCCCACTGATAGGTAGCGACCTGCTGCCAGATTTTGCCGGTAAGTGTTTGCTGGCGGCCCGTAGGTTCAATGCGGGAATGAGCTGTAGCCAAGGTGGCTTTTTCCAAATGAGCTTTACTCCCAGCGGCGGCAACCAATTTAATTGACTCGAGTTCAACTTGTTGATTTTCAAGCCAATGCCCATAAATTTTTTGGTATTCATTCCGAAAGGCTTGCATTATGTTCTCTGAGGAGGCATCAATTTCCAGAGTATTTTCTTGGCCTTCAAATCTCAAATAATAGGATTTTGACTTTATTCGAAGGGCATTTTTTTTGAAACCACTTTCTTCGAGCTTGTGGAATGCTTTTGTCCGGAGTTCCTTCCAATCGTTTTGAATGGCAGATACAGGCCATGGGTTAAGGATTAGTTTTTCTTCAAAGGCTTCAATATCCGCCTCACCAATACCGTAAGCGCTCAAAAGACCTGCTTCGTAAGGTATAGCCACCGTTTGTATCCCCAACGCTTCAGCTATACCTAGTGCATGCTGTCCGCCGGCGCCACCAAAGCTGATTAAACAGTATTCCTTAGGATCATGTCCTTTTACCAATGATATTTTTCTTATGGCTTCAGCCATTTTTTCATTCGCGATAGTAGTATACGCGTTGATTAGCTCAGCTTCAGTATATGTGATGCCATTGAGAGCTTTTATTGCCTCTATGAGGTTGTTAATTGCTTTTTCTGCGGCTGTTATGCTTACCGGAATACCAAACTCTTTCGGTACAAGTCTTCCTGCGAGCAGGTTGATATCGGTTATAGTCAATGGCCCACCTGCGCCGTAGCAAGCAGGCCCCGGACTTGCCCCGGCGCTTTCAGGGCCTACAGTCAATAACCCGTTTTTGAATCCACAAATGGAGCCGCCACCTGCTGCAATAGTCTCAATGTAAAGTCCCGGACTTTGGATGTTTGCCTGTCCTACTTTTGTTTCAAATCGGTAATCATACTTTCCGTTGTAAATGGCCACATCGGTGCTCGTACCGCCCATGTCAAATGTGATAATTTTATCAAATCCTGATTTCCTGGCTACAGCTACTGCACCTACAATTCCACCTGCCGGTCCGCTGAGTAGGCTGTCTTTTGGATGGAATTTTTTCGAATCTACAATCGACCCGCTACTAGTCATTATCCATAACTTGCCTCTTTTGATTTTAGTAGTTATACCTTGAATATATTCGGAGATGATCGGTTCCAGGTACGCATTTACAACTGTGGTATCAGCTCGTTGTAGCAACTTGATCTGCCGGGAGAGATCAGTAGAACAGCTGATGGAAATGAAACCCATCTGAGTCAATATGTGACTGACCTTTTTTTCATGGGCATTATTTTTATAACTATTGAGTAGGCAGATGGCTATGGCCGTTTCAGGAGGCAGATTAAGGAGTTCTGATTTTAACTTGTCAATATCTATTGGCTGAAGCACCCCACCGTCACTATCGATTCGTTCTTCAACACCAACCACATGTGCGTATATTGGGGGAGGTGTTTTAATGTTCAGATCGAATAAATGTGGCCGTTGTTGATCACGAATAACAAGTAAGTCTTCAAAACCTTTAGTAGTGATAAAAGCCACTTTCGCACCTTTTTTTTCGAGCAGTGCGTTGGTGCCTTTTGTGGAACCTAAACGCATGCTCAGTGGTGGAAGTTCTTCCGTTAATGGCGTGGAAGTAAGTAATCTGGCGGCTAAAACAGGCACTTCTTCGCTGCTTGTAATCTCGAATTCACCATGGATTTCGTCTTGCCGGAAGCTGCGGTCAAGGGTGATCCACCCTGTATGAAGATCGGCAGATAAAACCTTAGCTCCAATTCCTGTGGCAAGGCAGGTGAAGGAAAAGTCCTTAAAAATATCGCTATCGGCAGGCCAAGAAAAATGAGTCAACACTTGGTTAGCCTTGACTTTTTTAATGGCGCCACGTAACACACTGCTGCTCAGTATTTTTAAACTTTTACGCTGTCCTGTTGGCGATAGAGCTATGCAATCAGTAAAGGTGCCTCCCGTATCGATCCATATATTCCACATCAGTTTGTCAAATGTTGATAAAGTGCATAGGCGCCTAAAATAATAAAGACTATCCCTGGTATAATCCTGAATACCTGATTTTGCCTAAAGTAAGGACTCAAACCGCTACCCAGAAGCGTAAGTAAGCCCAAAAGACTAAAAGTACCCGTAGAGATCGCCGCTACATACATGAAATTATCGGAAATACTGGTTAAAGCTAACCATCCCTGGTTTTTCAGATAGGCTGTGACTCCAATCCAGAATGGAATGGCCAATGGGTTAAGCAGACTCAGGATCATGCCCCTTCTGAACCCACTTTTCCTTGGTGGAGCCTCTATTTCTTTCGGTTTTGCCTTCAGATGAGTGGCAAGGTTGATAACCCCCAAAGATAACACAACAATAGCCGCCAGTAATTTGAAATTAGCCACTACCCATGGCGATGAGGTAATCAATTCTTCAAAGGACACGGCCAGATAGGCATACGGAAATTCGAAAATCGCTGCTGCCATTGCAAACCTTAGCGCTGCGGCCTTATAGCCTTCAAGGCTTAATTGGAGAACACTGAGATTTAACGTACCCGGTGGGATAGATCCAATGAAACTAAAACTAAAACCAAGAATGAAGGTGATCAGCACTATTTTAATTTATTCAAGGCGAGTACTTTGGCATATTCCCGGCGCCCCTCTTTCCATGACAAATATGGAATTCCTTTTTTATGATTTTGTACACTTACCTTATAAAGTATGCTCCAATGTCTGAGCAAAACACCTACTCCTCTGAAAAATGAGAATTCCGGGTCATAGATATGAGCAGGTTCAGCTCCCGATCCATTAAGTTCCATGATCTTTATTTTACCCAGGTAAAGATTTTCAATAGATTGTACACGAATATCATATCGACCATAATAAAATCCCTCAATGGACTTACTGATCTTATCAAAGGTTTCAGACAGGCTTTCATTTATAAGGTGGTTTCCATTCAAAAACTTGGTTCCCAGGCAATGGTTACCTATGGATACCAATTCACGTGTTTCACCCCGGTCAAGAATGCTTTGCCATTCCTGACGATATTTTTCGTGTAATTGAGGTAGTTGGAGCTTAGCACGGTCGCTGTCATAAGCTAACTGACCCAGAGTATTTTCTCCGTCGCCGGTTATGCTGAGCATCTCTTTGATCACAATAGATGTTACCTCGCCTTGTGCCTTGTTAGGATAACGGTAATAAAACACTCCCATTTCGATGGGTTCATTGAGAAATTCCTGAATAAGGAAATTCACGGGCGTTTCTTTCACATAAGTCCGAAGCTCGCCGTCATTGTTAATTTTCTCGACCAACCAGCCCCGTTCACCAATATCGGGTTTGGCAATGAGGGGGTAAGTAAGTGATGCTGTAACTATCTTTTCCCTTACCTTGTTAAAAGGTGAGTTTTTGCTAAAAAAAAGTGTGATTGGCTTTAATTCATTCGGAATGAGCTCAAATATTTTAGCTTTCGACTCGCCCAGCATACCCCCGTTTTCTATAGATGGGTTAGAGGCGCTGAAAAAGAAAAAAGACCGGGCTTTGAAAGATAACCAAGCCCAGTATACAAAAACTGGTGCATACACCACACCGAAGGGCCAATACTCCCAGCTTCTAAGTTTAATAAGAAAGTTACTTCTCCAAAATTTGCGTAGAACTAACATCAGGTAGACTTAAAACTACGCCTGATCTTTTTGATATTTTATGGTTGATACGGCCACCCCGAAGTGGGATGGAACAGTGACATATGTCGCCACTTCTTTGAGACCGATTTTAATTATAGCCATATGATGTATGGCATGCTCAATGTTATAAGTAAGTTCTCGATACAGATTAGTGTCTATAGTAACCACGTCATTCCCATCCAGGCTATAGCAGGCATCCAATTTTAGTGGCCGATCTTCTTTTATACTACTGATAAAACCCTTTAAGTCTCTAATTAGCTCAAGAGCAATAGTTCTATCAGATTCAATAACCTTGTCATGGTCTCTGTTATCATAATTGATTAACCCGGAGTTATGATTATTCATAAGGCAAGTGAAGAATTCAAGCGTATGTCGCATGTGCTGACCTATGGTTGAATTATTTAATGTCTCTATTGGCAGAGTGAAGTGTTGGTCGCTCAGGTCGTAAATTACGTTCTCTAACTGTCCCAAAATATCCTTACAAGCTTCTACTAGTTTCATTCTCAAGTTTTGGTAATCCGCAAATATAGCATAATGTTAATTTATCATTAACTTCTATTGCTAACCTAGTCGATGATTTTAGCCCAGTTTTTATCTCCTTCTGATTTGAGCTTACTCTCATCTTTGTTCCAGCTTTTAAGGGTATTTGTTCCCCAGAAATTATAAAACAGATATAGTTTTCCGTCTAAGATCTTATATGTTTCGGGATCTACTTTTACCTTCTCGCCAGTCTCGCCAAGGGCGTAGGCACACCACCCACCATATTCCGGTTCATATTTTTCAGGATTGGCCTTGAAAAGGTCCTTATTGGCAGTACTTACGAAATAGTATTTTATACCCTTATATTCAGCTGTAATTTCATCATCACCCTGCTCAGGGCCTGATTGAAAATAGCTTACCGGGTCATACCCCTGGATGCCAAGGTTTCTTTTTGTATTGTAATGTTTTGTTCGTACTTCAGGGCTTTGTGCAATCACAGCGCTGCTGCATATCAAAAGAAAAAAGGCTAAATTCTTCATGTGTAAGCGCATTTGGTTGAATTAATTTACTCATTCTACTCTCTTAAGGTTAATAAATTAGAATGGAATGTCGTACCACTTACATTTTAAATTTTCCTTAGTTCGTCCCAAACTAAACTTGGCTCAAACCCTCTTTGGATCATGAATTGTACAATTTTTCTTTTTCTGATGTATTCATTTGTTTCTTTTAGAGATGCATCTTTTTTGTTTATCAGGCTAAGTAAAATTGTACGATATTCTTTTTCATCAATCTCCTGCCAGCCCTTTTTTAAGCAATACGCTGATATTTTATGTTGCTTAAGCCCTTCGGCGATCTTATTTCGTCCCCATTTTTTTAACTGGAATTTTCCTCTTACGTAAGCTTTGGCAAATCGTTCTTCGTTGATAAATCCTTCGGTAATAAGTAAAGATATCACCTCTTCCACATCTTCTTTATGGAGGCCGTAACCGTAGAGCTTATCACGAACCTCTTGTTGAGATCTTTCTTGATAAGCACAATAATCTGCTGCTTTAAGCTTGGCTTCTTGCTTTGAGTAGAATTTTTTCTTTTTAGGCTGGTCCGCGTACATTCAACCCTAAACCAGGCCCTTCCTTTTTAGTATGCTCTCCACAAATTTGCGCTCATTATCTGAGTTAAAGATTTTGTGAGGCAGGTGTATCAGCTGAGCTTTATTAACTGATAATAAAATGTGGTTTTTACCAATTGATGCACGTTTTACCTGATCCCATTTTATAGGCATTCCCTGTTTAGAATTCAATTTCACAAGTACTTGTTGACTATTGATTTCGTAAGAAAGCTTCTCAAAAAGCATTTTAGTCTGTTCTAATTGTGTAACTCCTGCAAACTGAATAAGCCAAAAGAGCAGGTAAAGAACCAATGCTATCCCTGTGCCTATGAACCACCACATATTCGGGATCCAAAAGTAACCACAGCACAACGCCACAACAATCAGCGCTACCCACCACTGCTGCTTCAAAACTCCCAGTAGGGCTAGCTTTATGTAGGTTCCACTTTCCAGTTTATACTTCTTGGTCTTTACGATCATATCAATTCCACCTAATTCAGGTGCAATGATAAAAAATTGATACAAAGATTAATGTGAAAATAGTCACTTCGATGAACATCCTTATGATATTTCTTCTCCCTTTCATCTATTTCACTGCTTTCAGGCTAATGTCCAAGCTTTTAATTGAATGCGTTAGCGCCCCAACCGATATGAAGTCTACACCACATTCGGCCACAGACCGAATCGTTTCTTCAGTAATGCCTCCACTGGCCTCAGTTTCACACAAATCACCAATTATCCTGACGGCTTCTTTCATCGTATTTATGTCCATATTATCAAGCATGATAACATCCACCTCAGCTTCTAAAGCTTCTCTAACCTCATTTAAATTTCGAGTTTCTACTTCTATTCGTAGCTTTTTTCCTATCTCTCTCAAATATTTTTTTGTGGAGGCTACCGCTTTAGTAATACCGCCCGCAAAATCAATGTGATTATCTTTCAACATCACCATATCATAAAGTCCATACCTGTGATTGGTACCTCCGCCGATGGCTACCGCCCACTTTTCAGCGATTCTAAAGTTTGGAGTGGTCTTTCTGGTATCTAATAATTTTGCTTTAGTGCCTGACACGAGTTCGCTAAGCTTATTGGTGTATGTGGCTATACCACTCATTCGCTGCATGCAATTCAAAACTAATCGCTCACAAGTGAGTATAGACTGAGCCGGACCGTGTATTGCAATACCCAGGTCGCCGTATTTTACCTCATCACCGTCGTTTATTTTAAAGTCCAGCTTAACCCGCGGATCAAATTGATTAAAGATGAATTTGGCCATCTCCATGCCGGCAGCTATACCCTTATCTTTAAAAAGTACTTTTGCCGATTTAGTCGCAGTTTTTGGAATAGAAGCCAGTGTCGAATGGTCTCCATCACCGACATCTTCATGAAAAGCATTTTCTATGAACTGCCTTATGGTATCATCTGTCAAATATGACAATTGCATCCATCAAAAGTAAGTAAAAGATGACTGCTAAGAGGTGGTTTTACTCTTTATCGATAGTGATTTCGTGAATAAGATATTTGCCCTCAGAACCTTTTATACGAAAGAATATCCTAAACGTATCGGACTTGCTTACGTACTGCCCAATGGCAAAGTGTAGTCCTCCTTTTGAAGCTCCTTGATGGATTATAGTGAAGTTATCAGGCACATGGTTTTTAAAAAAGTCGCGTAATTCATATTCGGCCTGTGTTTTACTGAAAGGCTGAATGTCTCCGTCAATAGTGACATCAACATTTTGAGAGAAGTACTTACTTAACTCTTTGGAACTACCCGATTTCATGGCAGTTTTTATGTTGTCCACAACTTCACTTTGCCCCTGCACCAATGAGCTGGTAGCCAAAAAAACAAATATTGTTAGCTGAATTAATTTTTTCATTTTCATTTAATCAACCTCATATATTGACCAAAACTGTGCCAATATTAAATTTTTCGACCAATCAAATTACCACTAATAAAGATTAGTTACAATTGAGTGTACCTTTTTACCCGAATTTATCGTGCCGATGAACGGCTTAGCATATTACCGAAGAATACGGCGTTCATAAATATTTTATTTGTGCCGTACCAAAAGGCTCTAAAATTCAAGTTATCCGTAAACCCAACTATACGCCCTTGCCCCATTGTGGAAATACCAACTGCACTGCTATTCTTGAGCTTCTCAAGATTAGAATTGGAAATGTACCCGCTTAGAAGTGGCGAGGCCGTGTAGACCATGGGATTAGCAAATGGCCGATCCGACTTTTCCATAAACAATTCCGAGTTTCTAAAAACAGGGACTTCGCTTCGGTGGTAACCATAGAGTAAGGGATTGGTAAGATCAACCTTTGTGCTGAATATGGCCCCACCTATTTCCTGAGCGCCAAAATATTCACTGATTTCAGAATAAGGCCTACTTCGCGCGGAATCTTTAGGAGCAGCCTTGATAAACTTAAATTTGCCCATCCCGTTACTCGTCAGGTAATTCAGGGCATTTTTTGACGCAACCACTGTTCCGCCATTCCTAACCCAGTTTTTAAGCTTCTGTTTACCACGTTCCGTTATACCCGAATAATTACCATTTACCATTACAATGGTATTGTACCGGTTCAGATTCGCCCTGTTTAATATATTTAGTGGAAGTAAAGATAGATCCATATCGTAGCGTTGATCAAATAAATGCCATACTTCGCCGGCATCGTATCCACTGATACCACCTTCTACCAATACAGCCACCTTGGGTCTTTTAATATTTGCAAAATTGGGACTTCCAAGGCTTACACCCTTATAGTCCAAACCCGTTTCAAAGGAGTAAATATCCAGGGCATTTTCATTTGATATAGCTGTTAGGTCCTTAAACAATTCTTCTGAGGGCTTATTCTGCATGCTCACGGGAATCAAAATTGAACCGCGTTCAAAACGTTTGCCATTTGGATGATGGAATGGCTCGTTGGCTACTTTCGCCTTATAACCTGCTTTTAAAATGGCATATAACGCTTTTGGCGTGTAGTAATTATAATATTCAAAAACGTACGCGTAATCGGATTTACCTCCGATGATGGAGCCTGAGGGCTTTTGGTCAGCCTGGAACTTGTTACCTAATAGGTTATTGGAAAAGGCCTTGCCTGATAGAAGCTGATAATCAACCCCAAAGGCCAACGGCAATGTCCAGGCAGATACATCATAAAAAAGGCTATCTTGAAAAGTGGTGTTCTTTTCGAACATCGTTCTGATCAGCTTGTATTGTGGTTGATTTAACGGCACGATGTAGGAAGAATTGGCAGGGTAGCTTTTACCGTTGATTTTGATCTCATTTTTGGGCTTGTAGATTTCAATTTGATGTTGATCTATGAGCTCAGCCAGATGATAGTTGCGATATTTATCTTTAGAACTAAAGACATACGCTTTATTATTTTCTCGTGATGCTTCAGCAATAGCATCTTTATAAAATGTACGCTGATGCTCCAAAAAATCATTTTTCATTTCATAAACAGCTTGCAGTGTAGATAATGATGTCGTGAAATGATTTCGAATAGTGAAAGGAAATTTTAAGATCCCGTTGACAGTTTCCCGCGAATGACCCCGTGAACTTGCTTGCTCGAAAAGGATACCTACGGCTCCATTTATATCGGGGTAAGTTGAACCTTTACCATAATAATAATCATCAAAGCTCTCACGAGTATAATATAAAGAACCGATCTTGTCTAGTGCCTTAGCGTGGTATTCACCCATCTTATCAGTTAAGCGGTAGTTATTTGTGGGCGTTAAGGGATTATTTCTTGAGGGAATGCCAGGCTGAAAAAAGAAGGACGAGTTACTACCCATTTCGTGGTGGTCGGTCAGTACATTAGGTTTCCATTCATGAAACATTCTAATCCTGTTCTTCGACTCAGGTAATTGTACTGGAAGCCAGTCCCGGTTCATATCAAACCAGTAGTGATTAGTTCTTCCTCTGGGCCAGGGTTCATTTTGTTCGGTACTGTTCGGGTCTGAGACGAGATTTTTACTCTTTCTGGAATTCACATAGTTTGCAAAGCGGTTCAACCCATCCGGGTTAAGGCATGGGTCTAACAAAATAATGACATTTTTAAGCAGGTCTTCGATTTCCTTTCCCTGGGCGGCGGCCAAGTAGTAAGCTAATGCCAGAGAGGCATTGCTACCGCTAGGCTCATTACCGTGAATACTATAACCCATATAAACTACTGCTGGCATATTTGTTATATCCAGCGAGGCCGATCTATTAGGGTCCGTAAGGCCTACATGATCTTTTTTTATTTGATCTATCTTCGCCTGATTTTCAGGAGATGTGATGGTTAGTAAAAGTTGTGGCCTTGTTTCAAAGGTTCTCCCGATTTCTTGAATTGTAATTCTTTGGGAGGCTTCCGCTACGGCGTACATGTAATTCACAAGCCGGTCATGACTCATGTGCCATTCACCTACTTCATGACCTATAACGGATTTAGGGGTGGGAATAGCTTGGTTGTAGCTAACACCACCTGCAATAATATAAGACAGATCAACACTATTTTGACTATATGATAAAGCGGTTGTAATAATCAAATAAAAGATAGATATTGATGCGAGTTTCATATTGAATGTTCTGATTTGAATTAACTCCTAAAATACATTGCTTTTATCAATGTTTAAACAGTAGTTTTTACAAACGGTTTGTTAACCTAAACTTAACATTAATGTGAGTTCCACATATGAATAATTAGCTTGTTTTGCACGTCTCATTTTGTGAGAACACTTTACTATTTATCTAACCATAAACAATTATGAATCAACTTTTACGAAGGATTGTTTTCACAATTGCAGTTTCATTTGCTGCAGTTGTAGCCTTTGGTCAGGGGGTGACTACCTCTTCGATGAATGGCAAAGTCACCGGCAGTAACGGTGAGGCGCTTCCTGGCGCTACAGTAATTGCGGTGCATACACCGTCCGGAACTCAATACGGTAATGTAACCGATCTTGAAGGGTATTTTAGAATACCTAACATGAGAGTTGGAGGTCCTTACAAGGTAACAGTTACTTTTGTAGGATACCAGCCTTTTGAGAAGAGCGAGCTGTTCCTGTCACTCGGTCAGAAATACTACCTTGATGCTAAACTTAGTGAAGGTGCTACTGAGTTGGCAGAGGTTGTTGTAACAGCTGCTATTGACGACATTTTTGATGGAAACAGGACAGGAGCAGGTACAGCTTTATCTACTGATGATATCAATGCAGCGCCAACCGTAGGAAGGTCGCTTGGAGATTTTGCCAGATTTAATCCGCAAACTATTATTAATGAAGGTAATGATGGCTTGGAGATCTCTATTGGAGGTATGAACAATAGATTAAATGCCATATACATAGACGGAGCAGTTAATAATGATGTATTTGGATTGGCAGCAAGTGGAACGAATGGTGGTCAGACAGGCGTTTCTCCTATTTCACTGGATGCTATTGAACAATTTACTGTTTCTGTCGCTCCTTTTGATGTTAGACAATCGGGTTTTGCCGGTGGTAGCATTAATGCGGTTACCAGAAGTGGAACAAATGAATTTGAAGGTTCTGCCTATTACTTTTTAAGAAATGAGGACCTTGCCGGAAAGACTCCATTTGAAGAGGAGAATGAAGATATCACAGATCGTCAGAAATTAGCTGACTTTACCGCCGAGACCTACGGCTTCAGGTTAGGTGGCCCAATTGTAAAAGACAAGGTGTTCTTTTTCGTGAATGCTGAACTGCAGCGCGATGAGACCCCACAGCCTTTTGATTTCAACAATTACAATGGAGATCTTACCACTGCGGATATTGACCAACTGGTTAATTTCCTTGATACACAATATGGTTACAATCCAGGTTCCTATTTAGACAATAGCGCTTTCCTGGATAGTGATAAAGTGATTGCAAAACTGGACTTTAACCTAAATCAAAATCATAAGTTAACTCTGAGACACTCCTATACAAAAGCAGAGAATTTGGAAGCGAGACAATCGACTTCGTCAGGCATCCGCTTTATTAACGGGTCGGAGTTTTTTGTTTCCGAAACCAATTCCACTGCCTTAGAGTTGAAATCTGTCATCGGGAATAACATGTCCAATCACCTCACTATAGGAGTAACTACGGTAAGAGACGATAGAGATCCCTCGGGAGATCCATTCCCTGCGGTTTTCATTGATGATGGTGACGGAGGAATCACATTTGGTTCTGAAACCTTCTCAACGGCCAATCTTTTGGATCAGGATATAATCACTATTAACAATAATCTTGAAATTTATAAGGGCAAGCACACGATTCTTGTAGGAGCCAATGCTGAATTTTATCAGACAAAAAACCTTTTCATACCTGATAACTTTGGAAACTATAGCTACAGAAGACAAGGAAGCTTCGATTTTGTAGGAACAAGTTTCTTGGATGATTTCTTAAATGGTCTTCCGGCCACGCAATATTCTTTTAGCTATGGCCTAAATAGTTCGACCAATGGAGATGAGACAACTGGTGCTGCCGCTGAATTTAACAGTTCGCAATTCGGACTATACGTGCAAGATGAGATCCAGGCCAATGACAAGTTGAAATTGACTGTAGGATTACGAGCGGACATCAACTTCTTCGAAGATACTCCTGGAAACCCTTTCTTTGATGACGCCACAAAAGACCAATTCCCTTATAATTTACGAGGAGCAAGCCCAGGTCAATTTATCGATCCTCAAGTGTCCTGGTCGCCAAGGGTTGGATTTAACTATGATGTCAATGGAGACAGAACATTCCAACTTCGAGGTGGAGTAGGTTTATTTACCAGTAGAATACCTTTGGTATGGCCAGGAGCTGCCTATAATAACACCGGCCTTAATACAGGTAATACTTTCAGACGTGTCGATTTAGGATTTTTAGGCCCTATTCCTGATTTTGAACCGGACGTTAATAATCAGTTCAGAGATATAGGAGTAGGTGAGCAAATTCCTTCAGGTAGTGTAGATCTATTCGTGGAAGACTTCAAAGTTCCACAGGTACTTAAATTCAATGTGGCGGGAGATAAGGCGTTGCCAGGAGATATGGTCTTAACGGTAGAAGGTATCTATACCAAATTTTTGAACAACGTATATTACGAAAACATTAATGTAAGTCGACCTACGACTCGTGCAACCGGAACACCTGATAACCGACTAATTGGTTATGAAGATCGTATCGATGGTACGTATGGCCGAATCCTTTTGGGCAGCAATACCGATAAAGGATACGCTTATAACTTAAGTGCCTCATTAAGCAAGGATTTTGGCTTCGGATTGAAAGGTCAACTTTCTTACTCTTATGGAGATGCCTGGACTATATATGATGGTACTTCATCTCAAAACTCATCTCAATGGAGAGGTCTGCATGCCGTCAACGGAAGAAATAACTGGGATGAAGTTCAGCGTTCCGACTTTGCTCAAGGAAGCAGAATTCTTGCTAACCTAACTTACAGGAAAGCCTACGCAGGATTTGCATCTACACAAGTATCTCTTGTATATGAGGGTCAGTCTGGTAATCCATATAGCTATGTTTATGGCGATGGTGATGATATCACTGGTGAAGATTCAAGAAACCGTGAGCTGGTATATGTACCAAGAAATGCAAGTGAAATTGTATTTGCCGATGAATCGACGGCTGCTGAGCAGTGGGAAGCGCTAAACTCTTTTATAGAAAGTGATGATTACTTAAAAGACAGAAGAGGACAGTATGCAGAAAGAAATCAGTCGCGTACACCATTTGAGAGTATTGTTGACTTAAGAATTCTGCAGGATTTCTATATTGAGATGGCCAATGGCAAGAAAAATACGCTTCAACTTTCTCTTGATATCTTCAACTTTGGCAACTTCTTGAATAAGAATTGGGGCAAAAGATACAACCGTCAGTTTTCTGGCTATGAACTTCTTGAGTTTGAAGGGTTCCAGGATGGATCAGATACTCCGACTTTTTCATTTGATCCATTTGATGAAGATGAACCTTACTTCGGAGATCTTGATGATTCTGGCGTATTGAGTTCAAGATGGCAGATGCAAGTGGGCGTGAGATACATATTCGGTAACTAATTCAAGAAAATTAGAAAATGAAAAATTTATTTAAAATATTATTTGCTACATCATTAATGGCGGCAGTTTTTGTAAGCTGCGATGATGACGATGACGAAGCATTGGACAATACATTTGGTAATTTCACTTACGAACAAAACTTTTTGACTGTAACCTTTTCAGTTAATGCGTCTGACGATGTTATCTCTTACAGCTGGGATTTTGGTGATGGTCAGTCATCAACAACACAAAACGCTTCTGTAACATACAGTGAATTTGGTACCTACGCGGTGACGCTAACCTTAAATGACGGAGATGCAACAGTGTCCAGAGAAGTAACAGTTACGCCACCTTCAGAAGATGCGTCGTCATTTGCCGAGATTGAAAGTATATCAATAGGAGGTGAAGGAGCGGCAGAAATATCTGCTTATGACGCTACTAATCAGAGATTATTTGTAGTCAATAATGATGGAGGTTCTGTCATTGACGTCATTGATTTCTCAACACCTTCAGCACTGTCAGTAACTTCATCCATCGATGTATCGTCTTTTGGAGGTGGAGTTAATAGTGTTGCAGCTAGCAGTACTTATTTGGCAGCCGCAATTGAGGCTGATGAAGCAACGGATCCAGGTGTTGTAGTTGTTTGGAGACTGGATAGCCTGGGGGGTCCTGTAGCAGAGGTCACTGCCGGTGCGCTGCCTGATATGGTTACCTTCACTCCTGATGGCAGCTACATACTTGTGGCCAATGAAGGTGAACCTGATGATGATTATCTAATCGATCCTGAAGGTTCGGTAACACTTATTTCTACCAGCACTTTTTCAGCTTCAACATTGGGTTTTAGCGGTTTCAATAGCATGGAAGCGGATCTTGAGGAAGATGCCTTTAGAGTATTTGGCCCGGGTGCTACTCTTGCACAGGATGTTGAACCAGAATTCATTACTGTATCACCCGATGGTTCAACTGCCTATGTAGCACTCCAGGAAAACAATGGGTTAGCCGTTGTCGACCTTTCTTCAAAAACGATTTCAGGTATTATTCCATTGGGGCTAAAAGATTATTCAATGGCAGGTAACGAAATCGATCCTACTGATGAGGACGGTACTTATAATCCTATATCTGTTCCGGCTTTCGGAATGTATCAGCCTGATGCGATAGCAGCGTTTGAAGTAGATGGAGATACCTACATCATATCTGCTAATGAAGGTGATGCACGAGAGTATGAAGGTACTCCAGGTTTTGTAGGAGAAGATCGGGTAGGCAATGTCATGCTTGATGCCACCGCATTCCCAGATGCAGCAAATCTGCAGTTGGATGCTAATTTGGGAAGATTGAAGTTGACAATCGCAAATGGCGACACTGACGGCGACGGCGATTTCGATGTTATCTGGAGTTATGGGGCTCGTTCTTTTTCAGTCTGGGACGGGTCTACTGGCGCACTAGTCTGGGATAGCGGAAACGAGCTTGAAACTGAGGTGAATAACGCTGGTTTATACGATGATGACAGAAGCGATGACAAAGGTGTAGAGCCTGAAGGAGCGGTTGTCGGTTCTGTTTCAGGTAGTCCAATCGGTTTCATTGGTCTTGAGCGTGTTGATGCTGTAGCCGTATACGACCTTTCTGATCCAGAGAGTCCTCAGTTTCTGGCAATTCTTGAAACAGGTGACGCACCTGAAGGATTAGTGTTTATCAGCGCTGCACAAAGCCCAACCAGAAGAAGCTTACTAGTAGTTTCATCGGAGGACGATGGAACGATTAAAGTTTACGAAACTCAGAATTAATTAAATAAGATTTCTTTTTACTAAAGGAGACTTGGAAACAGGTCTCCTTTTTTTAACTTCTTTTACATATGAAATTCTTCGATCGTGATATCTCCTGGCTCTCATTCAACAAAAGGGTACTTATGGAAGCTGCTAACCCGGAGGTACCATTATACGAAAGGGTAAAGTTTCTCGCTATTTACTCGTCCAATCTTGATGAGTTCTTTAGAGTCAGAGTAGCCAGCCTAAGAAGTATTGCCGAAATTGATAAAAAGAAGATAAATAAGAAGTTCGACAAACCGCCAAAGGAAATTCTGGAAGAACTTATCTCTGAGGTTCATAACCAACAGGAAGAGTTTGGAGAAATAAAGCGCAATCTAATTATTCCACAACTAAAGAAAGAGGGCATTTACTTATACCGTAACGAACCACTGCTAAATGCGCATAAGGCCCCTGCTGAACAATACTTTAAAGAGCATATTTTAGCTACACTTGATCCAATCAACTTAACAGAAGACGGGAGCGAAGCGCCTCACCTTGAGAATAAGAGCCTGTACCTTGTCCTGGAAATGCAAAATCAAAACAAGGCGCAAATCGGGCTAGTGAAGATACCCACTGAACTGCCACGCTTTTTCGAGTTGCCCAAAATAGAAAATATGCATTACTATGTTACGATTGATGACATTATTCGAGAAAATGTGGGATCGGTCTTTTCTGATATTAGCATAAATAAGGCGTACAGTATTAAGTTAAATAGGGATGCAGATTTACAAATTGAGGACGAGTATTCCGGAGACCTTGTAGCTAAGATTGAAAAGCAGATAAAGAAACGTGATATGGGCGTACCTGCCAGATTTCTTTACGATGCAAATATGCCTAAGGCGCTGCTGAAGTTTCTGATGCAACGATTTGACATTGGCGAAAATGATCTTGTTGAGGGTGGTAGATATCATAACATGAATGATCTTTTTCAACTTCCAAACCCGGTAAGTCCTCTGTTGGAGAATGCTCCACTGCCTGCTTTACATGTGCATGAGTTGGACGATGCCACAGCTTTATTCAATGTGATAGACAGGAAGGATATTCTACTCCATTTTCCTTATCAATCATATGACTACGTGCTAAGGTTTTTTGAAGAATCATCTGAAGATGAAAGTGTTGTTGATATTAAAGCTACTTTTTACCGAATAGCTGCAGACTCAGCTATTTGTAAGTCTTTGATTAAAGCGGCTGAGAATGGTAAATCTGTTACTGTTTTTGTGGAGGTGAAGGCCAGGTTTGATGAGGCCAATAATCTGCAATGGGCTGAAAGGATGGAGAATGCAGGGGCTAAAATCATTTACAGTATACCTGGGTTAAAGGTACATGCCAAGGTCGCTTTGGTAACCAGGAAATCTGTTAATAGCAGAGTTACGAAATACGCCTATTTCGGAACAGGAAACTTCAATGAGAAGACAGCTAAGATATATGCGGATGAAGCATTGCTTACGTGTCAGGATTATCTTACTGATGAACTTGATTCACTCTTTTCCTACCTCAACGATCAAAATCTGTCCATCGAATTTAAGGAGCTTCTTGTAGCTCAATTTAATATTAGAAAACAATTTCGGGGGCTGGTAGACAGAGAGATCGAGCATGCTAAAAAAGGATACAAAGGACATATTATTATTAAGCTTAACAACCTGGAAGATGAAAAAATGATCAATAAGCTTTATGAGGCCAGTGAGGCAGGAGTTAAAGTAGAGCTAATAGTACGCGCCATTTGTCGATTGAGGCCAGGGGTTAAAGGAATGAGTAAGAATATTACTGTCCATCGTATTGTAGATCGCTATCTTGAGCATTCCAGGGTTTTCTACTTTTACAACAATGGGGCCGAAGATTTGTATCTAGGTTCCGCAGATTGGATGAAACGAAATCTGTATCATAGAATAGAAGTAGTTTTTCCTTTATATGATCCTAGCCTAAAAGAAGAGATATTAAAGCTTTTGGAAATACAATTGTCAGACAATGTAAAGGGCTCTTTACTGAATGAACATTTACAGAACAAACCTCTGGCGAGTAGCTTAAATCCAGTTCAAGCTCAACTTGACTTTTATGAATGGTTGAAGGATAAATAATGTATAACCATGAATTGAAGGTCAGGGAGATATATATGGTACATAAGGCCTGTGTAAGGAATTGGATAATTTTCAACAAAACTTTAATACGCCATCTATTATCTTGCAAGTTGAATTAATCTAAGAAAGACTTGTTAAAACCTTGCGGGCTTCTTTTCCTTGCGCTCATTCTGAGCCCGTTCAAAATCGTAAATGGACAAAATCTTGAATCTGTAGGTAAGGAGAAGCCTTTATCTATCACAGGAGGTATTTCTTTAAATCAAATAGCATATGCTGTAGACGGCATTGATTCTCGACGTGACCCGTATTCATTTTACGCTTCGGGAAATATCAACTTCAATTTATATGGATGGAGCGTGCCTTTGACTTTTGCCTATTCCAATCAAGAAGCTTCATTTCAGCAACCTTTTAATCAATATGGCCTTCATCCCACTTATAAATGGATTACAGGACATATAGGTTGGGCCAGTATGAACTTTTCACCTTATACCCTTGGAGGGCATCTCTTCCTGGGCGCTGGTGTAGATGCTTCGCCAGGTAAATGGAAATTCAGTGCAATGTATGGGCGACTACTGGCAGCAGTCGAACCGGATAGTCTTACAGAAAACTCTGACATTCCTTCATTCAGAAGAATGGGGTACGGCTTTAAGGCGGCCTATGCTGATGGTAATGACCAGGCAGCAATTATTTTATTTAGAGCAAAGGATGATGTAAGTTCCATAGCCTATGTCCCCGAAGACGAAGATATATTGCCTCTGGAGAATTTGGTGTTGAGTGTTATAGGTAGCAAGGCGATCCTACAACGGTTTATAGTTAATGCAGAATATGCAATAAGTGGAATTACCAGGGATACAAGGAGCGATAGGGTCAGTATTTCTGAAAATCGAATTTTTGCTAATGTCGGAAACTTGTTCCGCCCCCGCCTCTCCTCGTCATATTATAACGCTATTAAATCGGGGCTTACCTATCAGGGGAACCTCTTTTCCGTGGGTGTGGGCTATGAGCGTGTAGACCCGGGATACCGAACGCTTGGCGCCTATTTTTTTAACAATGATCTGGTCAATTACACACTCAATATGGCGACTACTTTTTTTGGGGGCAAGTTAAATGTAGCAGGTAACTTGGGGTTGCAGCGTGATAATCTTGACGACGAAAAGGTTAGTACAATGGAGCGTACAGTAGGTTCGTTGAACGTGGGTTATGCGGCGAATGAAAGGCTTAATGTTACAGCGTCTTATTCCAACTTCACAACATTTACTAATATCCGTTCGCAGTTTGTGGATATTAATCAACTCACCCCTTTTGACAATCTTGACACCCTGGATTTTACACAGATATCACAGAATGCCACAGTTAATGCCAATTACATTCTGAGTAGCAATGAAAGCAAACGACAAAACCTGAATGTGAACCTCACTTTTCAAGATGCCTCAGACGAGCAGGGAGGTGTAGAACAAAATAGCGGGTCACAGTTTTACATGGCCAATGCGGCTTACAGCCTTAGCCTTGTACCTAAAAATATGACTATAACCGCAGCCTTTAATTACAATCGAAACGAATCGGTGAGCATTGAGACACAGACGCTGGGCCCAACATTGGCTATAAGTAAATCTTTGTTTGACAGGCAGTTACGCACCACTCTTTCTACATCTTGGAATGAATCATTCACGAATGGCTCCCAAGTGAGTAGAGTTGTGAATGTAAGAGCTAACGGCAGCTACAGTATTAAAAAGAAACATAATTTGAATTTGAGCATGGTGGTGGTAAATCGCGAGTCTGACTCAGAAGGAGGGGCGCAGGCGTTTACCGAGTTTACTGGTACGTTGGGGTATAGTTATAATTTTAGTAGTAGATAATTGTCAGTACCTTGATTTATTTGATTTAATGACTTCCATGATTCAGAATAATACTAAACATAAAGATTTGACACATCGAATTATTGGATGTGCGATGAAAGTCCATTCTGAATTGGGTAATGGGTTCCAAGAAGTGATCTATCAGAGATGTTTAGCCATAGAGCTTGAGGAAGTTGGTCTTGGCTACGAGCGTGAAAAGGAAATCCCCATATACTATAAAGGCGTTGACGTCGGCTTAAGAAGGGTAGATTTTCTTGTGGAAGATAAAATTATGGTTGAGCTAGAAGCAGTGATTGAATTGGAAGATGTGCATTTGGCACAAGCCATGAATTACCGTGAGGCGTATCACCTGGAAATTGCATTATTAATCAATTTCGGGGCTAGAAGTTTACAATTCAAAAGGGTACACAATAATAAATTGAGTAAAACTAAATCAAGCCAATCCTGCAATCAAATAAATCAAGGTACAGACAGGTGAAGAGAGCACTAACCATATCGCTCCTACTGTTCTCCTTTTTCATAAACAAAGGATTCGCCCAAACTTTCCCCGTTCAGGCGTCCACTACCATAGTGCCTCCGTATTCTACCTATTTGGCAGACTATGTGGCTCCTGGGTCCGAGCGTTTAGCGCTGAACATCTTCTTGGCCGATGTTAACCGTCCCGAGTTAAGGACACGACTGCGCTTAAGAATTGAAGGTCAAGGTATGTTAATAGAAACAAAGCCCGAGTATTTACCACCTCCGCTGATCTTGCAAGGAGGAGTGCCGGAACGCTTAATTGCTACTGACCTGGCCGATTATTTCCTGCCGGGAAACCTGAATTTTCAAGGTATCACCCGACAACAATTTGAACGGACTGGACAGCTGCCGGAAGGCCTGTACCAATTTTGTTTTGAAGTACTGGAGTATAACAGGGGAGTAAAAGTATCTAATTCAGCCTGTACCATGGCATGGTTGATATTGAACGATCCTCCAATTATCAATTTTCCGAGGCAAGGGGAGAAGCTGCGTCCACAGGATCCACAGTACATCACTTTCCAATGGACACCGCGACATACGGGATCGCCAAACTCAGCCTTCAGCACAGAATACGAATTTTCGCTGGTAGAACTATGGCCAGAAACCCGCAATCCTAATGATGCCATACTTACGACCCCACCTATTTTTGAGACTACCACCCAAAGTACGACTCTGATCTATGGCCCGGCGGAAACACCGCTTGTTCTAGGTAGAAGTTACGCTTTCAGGGTGAGAGCTAAAGCCATGACAGGTATAGATGAGCTCGATCTTTTTAAGAATCAGGGCTATAGCGAAGCAATTGGGTTTATTTACGGAGATGCTTGTACGTTACCAGTCAATATAACCGCTGAAGCAGTGAATAGCGGCAAATTTAGTGTTTCCTGGGAGCCCAATGTTAACCATACCAACTTCGGGATTCGTTATCGTAAGGCCAATGATCCTCAAGCCGAGTGGTATGAAGAGACTACCTATATACAGGACCTCTCGGTTAGTGGTTTACAGGCCGAAACTGTGTATGAGTATCAAGTACTAGCAGGTTGTGGGCCATTTTTCAGTGAGTACAGTCCGATAGCTAGTATTACTACTGAAGCTCTGCCGGATGTTAATTATAGTTGTGGGTTGCCTCTTGAACAAATCAGCCTCGCAAATAATCAACCCATAGCATCTCTTAATGTGGGAGACGTGATTTTAGCAGGTGATTTTACAGTCAAAATCACCGAGATAACCGCTGGTGGAGATCGATTTACAGGTAAGGGAAGTGCAAAGGTGCCTTTTTTAGACGACCTCACCGTGAATGTTAAATTTCAAAATATCAGTGTCAATGAAGAGTATAGAATGTACGCCGGATATATGGATGTTCATGGCATTGGGCTAGATGTATTACCGGGGGACGTATCTGATTTTTTGGATGAGCTGGATGAAACACTAGATGAGATAGACGAAGTTTTGGACGATGTTGATGACGTTCTGGATCAGATAGATGATGCAATTAATGTGGTGGACGAAATATTAGATGAAATTGATGATTATCTGCCCGACGACATTCTGGATGAAATAGAAGATGCTAAAACTGAAATAGCAGAAGCCCGTAACGCGGTAAAAACTGCGTCTACTCCAGAAGCAAAGGAGCAGGCTAGGGTGGAGTTAAAGGAGGCCAAGAAAAAGCTACGCGATGGGGTAAAGAAGGCTATTGGCCATTACGGTAAAGTACTTGGAGAACTGTTGAAAGTGGTGAAGGAGGTTATACAAGCGTTAGGTAAAGATACAAAAGAAGCCATAGATAATCTTTTAGCTAAAAAGCCTGAGACAAGTGAAGATGCAAACAAAGCCGCTCAAGATATATTGGATGACCGCGAAGATGTTAATATCAATGGAGGAAGTGGAGGAAGCTCAGGGAGTGTTGAAGCCCTGGAACCAGGTTCCAATGAAGAGATACTCAGTGATGATGATATAGAAGCCCTGCGTCAAGACCCTAAGATTGCGGCGTATATGGATAAACTGCTTGCTTTGGAGGAACTAATAAAAGTTCTGAATCGATATGAAGGGATTTATCAAAATGTTGACCGGTGGCTTAATGAAAGTGGTGCACTTGAAGACTTGCTGAAGTCATTAAAAGACCGGATAGATGCCGATCCCCAGCTTGTTCAAAAGATAAAAAGCGAGAGCTTCGATGGTGTATTTAAGGCTAAAATGAGGGAAATAATAGAGCAATATCTATTTGATAATAAGACTGATAACTGATATGCGAAAAACATTTGTACTCATGTTTTCGGTTTTGTTGTCTGTTCTAAGTGGCAGGGCGGAGTTACTCCGTAACGAGAGCTCTTCTTTCAAAAGAGCAACCGTCTTAATTAAAAGAAAGAACGATGCTTCTATTTATTCCTATGGGCATGAATTGCGTAAGCTGTTTTACTATCATCAATTACACAAAGTAAAAAGTGCACAACAAGCCGTTCAATCGTCTTTGACCAGAACCCAAATAGCTCAATCATTTGAATGGTCAGAACCAGAAATAAATGATAAAAGGCTAAATGTAGCTGTCAAAGCAATAAATAAACAAATTGATTTCAACAATGATTTATTGCGAACAGATCGAAATTCGGAAACCAGTTACATAGTTGATTTAAGGGCTTCTACTAACTCAGCGGCCTTTTTAGACGATGAAGCGCTCTTGAGCATGAATCAAAAGTTGCAGGTTATCAATCAAAATTCTTCAACAGATGAGACCAAACCGGCTTGTTATGTACTACTCAATATGTTTTTTCCTGCTGATGAGGATATACAATCAGTTTCAGGACTTGATAAGGAAGCCTACCTTAAGAAATATACCCAGGAACTTTATGACCGAAGTCAACTGAGCGCAAATGGTATCCTGCTAAATATAGAGTCTTTTCTAAGCATTAAAGAACTGAGGACTGTATTTGATGAAAAGGAAAAGACCACAAAAGAAAAACCAACCTTTACTCTGACTTATCATCCTTTTGTTGGCATTGGAAGTAAACTTAAGGACAGCTCATATGATGCGCTTATTGAAGGCGGATTAACTGAAACGAGTAAAAACTTTGAGTTTGCCGTTCAAGGGGCTTCTACTTCCGCGAATAAGCCTCACCGGGCTGATGTTTTGTCTGCTTATGTGAGCAAGGTAGCTCAGATTATTGAAAAGATATCTTCCGGGGGCGGTAGCTTTTTCGAGGATGAGACTAACTCTGAGTTTTTTGTGGAGTTGGAGTTAAATGATGTTGAAAAATCCGAGCTTGAAAAAGTACTGGCCGAACCTAATACCAGCCCAAGCTTGACAAGTAATTTAAAAGACTATGCTGGGGTAAGTAATTTTCTTCAGCGGCTATTTGGCAACTATTATAGTCGGTTATTTAGTGAACCTGAAGGACTTAATTTAAAGGTAATTACTACCAGTGCTTATAATACCCACAAAGGGCAGAATGCCATACAATTAGTTAAGGAGGAGACTCTCAACCCGAATACGTTGCTATTAGGGCTGCATTTTTTAGATACGCCTAACAGTAATTCTGAAAAAGTTTCAATTCGCTTCACTGCAAAGTATGGGAGCCAGTTTGATAAGCAAGTCAAAGAACAACTTGATAACGTTTGGGAAGACATTGGTCTTTTAAAATGGACCGATCAAATCAAGGATATTGATGATAAGGCTTACAGCGACTTCATATTTATCCTGGATGCGGCATCGGAGTTTTTAGAGCAAATACGAATTCCCAAAACATGGTGGGACGGTGATAACTGGTACAATTTGGATCCCTTTGCATCAGGTGTAATCAATGGTATTTTAGATGATGTCACGGGTCTTCTTCAACTTGTTGTATTGGGTGGAAAAGCCTCGGCTTCAATTGCTCACTTCGGTGTTCAAATACGTCTGTTTGCTTATGAGTTAGCTACTAACGATACAAAGCGAACACAGGTACTGGCAGAGTTAGAAGAAATTAAGGAAAACTTATTCCCAATTCTCAAAAATGGTGCTCTCGGCTTCATAACATTCTTTTCTGAATTAGAAATACCGGATACTACGTTAATCCAGGACTTCCAATTTTTCTTCCCCAAAGGTTTAGGATATGGCTTGACGGCCGAAGAACAGCTGACCTATATCAATAATATTGAGGCCTTAAATGAAGGCGATCTAGGGAGTATAAAAGAGTTAGTGGTCAACTTCAGTCCTTTTGTATTAGCGCTAAACAGCGATGCGGAGATTCTAAAAGTAGCATTTGCTTTCGAGTTGGGTAAAACAGCCTGGGAGAAAGTGCAAGAGATGAGCGCTCGAGAAATTGAGTATTATACTGGGTATGCTGCGGTTCAGGTGGCGTTATGTTTTGTCGGAGTTACTGAGATTGTTGCCATCGTTAAAGGCGCTAATGCAGCAGCTAAGACATTCAAATTAGCGGATGACCTCGCTTCAGGTTTGAAAGCGATTAAAAATTCGGGTGAAAAAACCCTTGCTGGCTTTATCACTCGATTGAAGGTTTTTCTAAAGAGTTTTGATAAAACGCTTGATACTGCCGGTCTGAGTCGGGTCAAAAATAAACTTAAAGCGGGTTCAATATCACTTGATGAGTTTTTATTACTGTCAAAATCAGATAAACGTCAGAGAATAAAGGTGGCCTGGGATGCATCATATCCCCAAATATTTTTTGAAAGGAAATTATTTGAGGATGTTATGGGCCATTACAGATACGCCAAATCATCTTGGGGTCATACCAATGATATAGCCTCAAATTTCAAAGCCATCGACTTTTATGAAAAAGGTTCCGTATCAGGAAATAATATATTTACTGAGACAGCTGTTTCGATGAAAACTACCACAACAACCGATGTCAGTAAATGGCTAAATTCAAGCGCCATTAAAAAGAACCTGGATAATTTAGATGTTGGTATTGAAGCAGGTATTACTTGGAATGGTAAAACTATATTTTACAATAAGGCAGAGGTACATATTTATTTGCCTAAAGAAAAGTTTACAGAAAATATAAAAACAGACTGGCTTAACACACTGAAGACAGAAAGACCCAGTATACAATTTAAAATCAATACGATAGACGAATTTATTCAGTAATGAAAATATCAGACCCTTGGATTGCAAAAGAGACATTTAGCAATGTTTCGAAAGTAGAAAAAAAGCTATCATACAGTCGTTGGATAGAATTTATTGAGACTCGTAAAGATTATTTTACGTGGCTTGAAGATACGGAGGAAGGAAAAACGACCTTGGCCAATTTAAATGAAGTGCCTGAATCATTTAGAACGAAAATTTTAAAAGCACATGACAGAATGAAGGCTCTTGCAGAGTTTAGTCCGGAGAAAGGCTATTTTGAGGTCATAGTGCAGTTTAATGAACGTTTGGGAGTAATTGGAACCACTTTTCAAAAGGAAATCAAGAAACACCATCTAGAAGTTTTATTCAAAATGGCAGAATATCTTGACGCTTACGTGCTCAATAATGGGACTCAAATCATTGATCGGGACGTTATTAGCGGCTTAAGTTAAATATTCATCTAGGAACATAGTGAAAGTTTGTGCCTTCTGATTAAAAAGAAGAGAAACCAAATGAAAAAAACTTTACTCACATACTGTCTCTTACTTCTAACCCTCACCCCACTCTGGGCCACGACCGGAACGGGTGAAGGCGAAAAGAAAGACAAGGCTTCTAAGGAAACGGCTTCTGTTCCTACACCAGTTCCTGCGGCCTTAGCCACCCGTCAGTTCGCTGAGCTGGAGCATTACTTTGAAGAGGAGGCTGTTGTAGATGAACCAGAGTTTTTACCAGAAGGTCCCGTTTTTTCTAATGACCCTATTGATTCCGCTAAATACTTCGTTGCTAAAGCTCAAGAAGCCATTGAGCAGGTTCGATCACTTCGGAAATTCATCGGTTATCTGGATGGGGAGTCGTTGTTGGATTTACCGGTAGGAATTCACAAGGAAATAGGAGGCCATGCTTATGATATCGCGATTACAGACATCCGTCTAAAGCCTCAATATGCCGAGCTTGAAGTGTACATGCAGTTCACCGTCCCTCAAAATGGGAAGGTCTTAACATTCAGAGGTACAGGAATAAAATTCACTAAAGCTGGAGGTATCGTAGGTGATGCTACATTAGAACTGGTCACCGATTATACAATAAATCTCGATGGTGATAAATCACAGATAGTTTTAAAAGGAGGCGGTAATTCGGTATCCGGAACAGGCACCTTTGCTAGATTCGACTGTAGTGGCTTCCTGGAGATGGGGCTGGATGCTCAGGTGAAGTTTTCGAGGGATTTGCTGGTTCCTGAAGACGCGAATGGTAATCCTACAGGTGGGAATGTGGAAGCGAGCTTCGGTACCGTCATAAAAAGCTGGAATGATCTTATTGTGCAGATAGATATGCCGGCATTTCAGGTAACGAGCCTGGAAGGCGTAGGTATTACAGTTAGGGATGCTGTTTTTGACTTTAGTGATCATCGCAATGCACCAGCTGTCAAATTTCCTGAAGGCTACCAGTCACCAGCGATACTTTCCGGCACGCCTAATTTGTGGAGAGGATTTTACTTAAGGGAACTATCTGTTCGCCTTCCGCAGCAATTTGAAAAGCGAGGTTCTACGGAACGCACCAGCTTTGCCGCTTACGACGTGCTCATCGACAATATGGGCTTCTCAGGTCTTCTTGAAGGCAAAGCGCTGATCAATACTGGAGAAGGAAATATGAGTGGGTGGTCTTATTCGCTGGATTCACTCGGCATTGCGTTAGAAGCTAATCAAATTAAACAGGCCGGATTTAATGGTGATTTGGTCATTCCTATTGCTAATGAACAGCGGCCTTTTGAATACACGGCTTTAATTAATCCTGGTAACGAATATATCTTCAATGTAGAGGCAGCAGAAGATATGCAGTTTGATGTATTTAAAACCAGCAGCGTAGAGATCTACGAGGCTTCTTACCTGGAAATAAAAGTAGCAGAAGGGAAATTCAGACCGAAAGCCAATTTGCATGGTCGAATGGATATCAATGCTCCGATGAGCGAAGGTAATTCATCCCAATCCGCCCAATTAGCGGCCATTACTTTTGAAAATTTACAGCTACAAACCGTTAAGCCTTACCTACAGGTAGGAGACTTTTCCTTTGGTTCCGAGGCAGCTGAACAGGCCATGGCTAACTTCCCGGTCAGCATCAATAATATTGGTTTAAGAACGGTTTCTGAAACAGAGGTAGGATTGGATTTTGACTTGATCGTTAACCTCAATGAATCCTTTGGGGGAGAAGCAGGCCTTACCATCCTTGGTAACCTGTCAGACAATGGGGAAGGGCAACGTTGGAGGTACAAAAAGCTACAGGTCAATGATATCAGCGTGGATATTGACCAGGGTGCCTTTAAGTTCTACGGCAGGTTACAATTCTTTCGCGATGACGACGTCTATGGCAACGGATTTAATGGGGTAATTGATGCTACATTCAATCCCGGTATAAACGTGCAGGCGACAGCTATCTTCGGTGCGGTTAATGGCACCCGTTTTTGGTACGCGGATGCCTTGGCTTCTTTTCCAACCGCAATACCGGTGGTTCCACCATTTGGAATAAACGGATTTGGAGGCGGTGCCTACTATCATATGAAGATGGACAATGAAGGAATAGGTTCGGATTACGGAAGGACTGCTTCAGGCACTGTTTACGTACCGGATGGAAATGCCGGGCTCGGGTTAAAGGCTACCATTGCCTTTGCTACCGTAGGTAGTGAATCGGTCATCAATGGTGACGCCACTTACGAAATGGCATTTTACACAGGTGGTGGATTACGTAGCATCACATTCACGGGCAATATGTTCATTGTTACTCCTCCCATCGGTGGAGAAATGCTGGCTCGCATGGAGGAGAAAACCCAGAAGATGGTAGAGGTGGTAGAAAAGTATGAAAATAGTATGGCGGCCGGGATTTTACCTGATGACCCTCAGACTATTAAAGAAATTCATGGTCAGATTGGAGCCGACGCCGGTAAACGTGGAAGCATTTCAGCACATGTTAAAATTGTGCTGGATTTTGAGAACAGATCACTGCATGCTAATATGGAAATGTATGTGAATGTGGCAGGCGGTATTATTAAGGGAGTAGGCCCGGGCGGACGTGCCGGATGGGCAGTACTGCACTATGGGCCTGATGATTGGTATTTTTATTTAGGCACCCCGGAGGATAGAATTGGGGTAAGCGCAGGAGTTGGCCCTATTCGAGCCGAACTAACATCATATTTTATGGTCGGAACTAAAATTCCAGGAAGCCCACCCCCACCGGAAATCGTCTCAGACATACTCGGTGGCATTGACCTTGATTATATGGCCGACGAAAACGCCTTGGGCTTAGGAAAGGGGATAGGGTTTGGCTCAGCATTTAGTGTAGATACCGGAGATCTCACTTTTCTTATCTTCTACGCCCGCTTTCAGGCAGGTTTAGGGTTTGATATTATGCTTAAAAACTACGGTGACAATGTACGATGTAAGGGCCGATCTGATCCATTAGGTATTAATGGTTGGTATGCTAATGGGCAGGCCTATGCCTACTTTGATGGCAAAATCGGTATTAGGATCAGGATCTTTGGTAAACGTAGAAAAATTGAAATACTGAGTATTGGTGCAGCCGCTGTACTGCAGGCGAAATTGCCGAATCCTTTCTGGATGCGTGGCATTGTTGGGGGAAGGTTTAGAGTGCTTGGAGGGCTGGTAAAGGGGAACTGCCGGTTTGAGGTAACCATAGGAGAAGAGTGCGAAATTATTGGAGGTAGTGCACTTCAGGGGGTGGATGTCATTGCCGAGGTTACACCTAATGATGGCCAACGTGAAGTAGATGTTTTCTCAACACCACAGGTTGTTTTCAATATGCCCGTCGAAAAAGAATTTGAATTGATCGATGTCGATGATGTCAAAAAGAAGTTTCGTATAAAACTTGATGAGTTTAAACTGGTGAGTAATGGTTATACTATCCCCGGTGATCTGGAATGGAATACAGACAAAGATGTGGTTGTATTTAATGCTTTTGATGTATTTCCTTCCGAGGAGGACGTAAATGTTTCGGCTCAGGTAAGCTTTGAAGAGTATACTTCTGGCCGATGGGTTCCTGTATTCATCGACGGAAAAAAATACGTGGAAGCGAGCAATACCAAGTTTACATCAGGGAAGGCTCCGGATCATATTCCCGTAAACAATATTGAGTATAGTTATCCTGTGCTGAGTCAATTAAATTTCTATAAAGATGAGTACCCTTCCGGTTACATTAAGTTAAAAAGAGGTCAACCCTATCTGTTTGAAGAAGATCCTGATAAATGGGAGCAGGTAGGCCGGTTTACGAACTCCAGCGGAGCGCAATCATTCTTTGATTATAGTTACTCTACCGGTGACAGGGAAGTGCGTTTCAATCTTCCTGAAAATCTACAAAACGGTACTATTTATGCGTTAGAGCTAGTGAACCTGCCGGCTGGCGATCAAGGAGCCATTGATCGAAATGTTTCTGCCAGAACTTCAAAATTGGCGAATGAAGGTGGAAAGATAGATACTGAGATCACTACTAAGGAGGCTGAGGGAACAATTAGCGAGCTACAAGAACAATCCATTTTCGGGAGTTACATAAGAACTAGTAAGTTCAGTACGCTACGAGAAAAACTCAATACTGCCGATATGTCTCAGCAATGGAGATGGCCCATACGCAGTGGGGTGCATGAGTTGGGTAAATCAATTAAAGCCGCTGAATTGTTTGATAACGCTGAGTTAAATGGACCTGACGGTCAAGCGCCTATGATCCAATATGAGGCTGTTTTGACTAACAATCGCTATTTCGATGAGTATATGTATCCGATCACATACCAAGGTTATCCACTTCAAGGCAAATTCCGTGTCAACTGGCGTGAAGAACAACCAATGGGAGTACCACCTGCACGGGCTGTCTTCATCAGGCAACATCCAAATACGGATCTCATTCTTACAGAATCTGATATAGCATCAGGTCAGGTTATTACTTCGGGCTTATCGGCAGCATTCATTTACAATTTGTCACACTACTATCAGCAGGACCTATCCAACCTGCAAAATCAAGTGGCTAATTATTATGCAGATAGTGGAAACGTCAGCCAGCGCTTGCAGTTTTTACTTACCTCTCCATTTCCCCGGATTCTTGGAGGGCCATATGATGTCAAAGTAAGATATGTATTGCCCGGAAAGAATATCGTGGCTAGCGAACAAATGGTTACCATAACTAACCCTGTGGAATAGATGCGACATCTAGTGATTTTGACGGTATTGGCGACCCAATTCATTTCCGTTGCTCAAGGGCAGGATAACAAGCCAAAAATTGAGGTTTTGGCAAATGCCACTGAAAAAAATATTATGCTTAGGTGGGCTCCGTCTAGCCCTATAGCCTGGCAACGGTTAAACGAATATGGCTACATTGTCGAGCGCGTTACGGTAAGCAGAAATGGAGAGCTGCTGAATACACCAGAAAAACTTATACTGACAGAAGCACCATTAAAACCGCGGCCCTTAAATGATTGGCAGGGCATTATTGAGCGAAATGATAATGCCGCAGTAGCAGCACAGGCTATTTACGGAGAAACTTTTGAGCTTACTGAAAACTATTCTTCAGATATTATGCAGGTAGTGAATAAGTCCATTGAACTGGAGCAGCGTTTCTCATTTGCCTTGTTTGCGGCTGATCAATACTTTTTTGTAGCACAGATGTCAGCTTTGTCCTTTATAGATCATACTCCAAGGGCAAATGAAAAATATTTATATCGAGTTAAGAGCGCTGTTCCCGTAGAGATTGAGGATATAGATATGGGTTTTGTATATGTTGGATTAGAAGACCGTAAACCTGTGCCCAAAATCTATGATTTGCAAGCGGTGTTTGGCAATCGTGCGGTAGTTCTCAGTTGGGAACGTGAGAATTTTGATGGCATTTATAACAGTTTCATTGTAGAAAAATCGTCTGATGGAGGGAAAACCTATATGCCGGTTTCAGATGAGCCAATCATCAATGCTTCTAAAGATGAGATTGACAAGTCAAGGAGGGCCTACAAGCTCGATTCTCTGGCAGAAAACAATAAAACCTATTACTACAGGGTTAAGGGAATTACGGCATTTGGGGAGACATCTCCTCCCTCAGATTCTGTATCAGGAAGCGGTTTTATGCCGATAGCCGCGGCGCCCAATTTTACTAAATGGATTACAGATAATGTTAAGGTAGACCTTGAATGGCAATTCCCTTCTCAAGGCACGGAAATCACAGGATTCAGGATTGAAAGAAGCAGGTCAGAGAACGGACCGTACCAGGTAATAGAATCCGCTAAACTTAATGACAGGTCTTATGAGGATGAGAAACCATTAGCTACCAATTACTATAGAGTGGTAGCTTATAACAGCCGGAGTCAGCGGTCTTCTTTTCCGGTGCTGGTGCAGCTAGAGGACAGCATCCCACCTGTTATTCCTAATGGTTTAAGTGGCTTGATTGATTCTGTCGGTACTGTGGCTCTCACGTGGGACCAGAACGCTGAGGACGATCTTCTTGGGTATAGAATTTATAGATCCAATTTCAAAAACGCAGAATTTGTGCAGGTCACCAAGGAGGCCGTTGAACGTAATAATTGGTTAGATACGGTAAACGTCAAAACATTAACTTCGTCTGTTTACTATCAAATCAGTGCGGTAGACTTCAGATTTAACGAATCCGAAAGGTCCCCTGTTTTTAGCCTTAGAAGGCCCGATGTACTTCCTCCGGCGCCTCCGGTTTTCAGGGGCATCAAGAGTGTGGATGTAGGGATACAACTTAGCTACACTAAAAGCCCGAGCGCAGATACAGAAAAATACTTCATTTACAGAAGAGGCATAAATGAAGAGGGATGGACGTTAGTTAGAGAGAATTCTACCATAGACAGTACCATTTTCATAGATCAGAGCATCCAGCCAAATATTAAGTATTTCTACACAATTACAGCCAAAGATTCAAGTGGTTTGGAGTCGAGGCCATCAGAGCCTGTTGCAGGCAGTAGTATAAAAACTATTTCAGAAAGAGATCCTGAACGATTAAAGATAGAAGCGGATAGATCGGAGAAAAGAGTTATCCTCAGCTGGGAGTTCGACAGTCCGGTTGAAGAGTTCAGAATCTATAGAAAGCGTGAAAATGATGTATTGGAACTCTACAAAACCGTGGCGGGTTCAGAAAAGGTTTTCTACGATAGCAATGTACAAATCAATAGTCAGTATCAATACGGTGTCCAGGCAGTAGTGTCCGGAGGTTTATTTTCGAGGGTAGTTTTTTCGACTGTGAACTTTTAAGTCATGAAAAGAGGGCTTCTAGTCATATTTTGCATTACTATCTGCGGCCTGGCATCTGGTCAAAACTATGACGTACGCATTAGAGTGCTATCCGTGAATTGTGGTTGCCCCAGTACTTTTTTTGGTACAACAACAAGTCTAGGTGAGGTTACCGAATCTGCTGGTGGTCGAACACCATTTGTGGCTTATGATAACGTTATTAGCTCGATTGATCCTGGGTTTTCATTTAGAATTCAAGCCTTTGATGATATCTTTCCTTGTTTCTGTATAGTAGATCAAACGTCATCCGTTCGAATTGATTTGACAGGATCAGCCGGATGCGATGAGCAGACTGTCTCTTTTGGCTCCACAAGAGTTACCGTAGAGACTTACTGGGAACCCACTGGCTTAAGCATAACTGAGGATTCCCCGGCAGGTATATATTGCGGAGATGAACAAATAACATTGAGCGCTACTAGGGAATACAACGATTACATTTGGGAATATAGTTTTAACGGTACTTCTGGATGGAACGCAGTTAATAGACCCCTTGTCCAAGATTCTCGCCTATCCGGAACTGCGCAGCAGTTTTTTGGTTCCAATATTTCGAACGTATACGGTAGAAATGTTTATTTCAGTGCTCGGTTTGGTGATTGTAATCGAGTAGTATCAAGCCCTTACACTTTCTACCGGCCCATACCGGAAGTTACTTCATCGAACATTAATGCCTCTGCGCCATCATATAGTTGTACGAATGATGGAGGGCTAACTTTAAACGGGTTACGGTATTCGGATGGGAGTAATTATTCAGGGGAACCGATTCTGGTGTCGATTGTGAACTCCAGCGGCACAGAAGGGTTTAATCAATCTCTTTCAGGTCAGACCAATTACACAATAACCAACCCGGCTTTTTTTTCATCGGGCACTGGTTACAGGATAAAAATAGAAAATGCGGTAGAAGTAGGTCAAAACACATGTGCTTCTCCCGAGCTTACCTTTTCGATTCCGAACGCTCCTACGTATGTTGTGAATAGTCCTACTGTTGCTGGTACAATTTCCTGTAGCAGTGGGGTTAACGGTCCGAACAATGATGGAGAGGTCAGGGCTTCGGTGACTAACGGCAGGCCTCCCTATGACTATTTCATTAAAAAGGGGAGTGGGAGCTATGTGTTAGACTGCAATAATTGTTCGGGATCGAGTCATATTTTTACGGGCCTGGATGCGGGCACTTACCAGGTTGAGGTCCGAGATGCTTGTGGAGTAACATTAGAGTCATCAGGCACGGTAACTTTAACTGAGCCAACTTCAACCATCTCGCTCACTTCAGCGGGTGTTACCTCGGATTACAATGGTTCGGATGTGAGCTGTTTTGGGGAGAGTGATGCTGTGATTACAGCTGCTGCCTCCGGAGGTACAGGTTCGGCGTCCTACTCATTGAATAGCGGGAGTTACCAATCGAGTGGTAGTTTTCCCAACCTGGGTGCAGGCGCATACACGGTGAGGGTCCGTGACGGCAACGGTTGTTTTACCGATGCGACCACCGTAACCGTTGCTCCGGTCACTGCGGTGAGTATTAGCTCAGCGAATTCTGTGGATTATAATGGGTTTGGAGTGAGTTGTTTGGGAGTTGCTAATGGGCAGATCACCGTTACCGGGGCCGGTGGTACCGGGGCAAAATCATTTTCGATTGACGCTGGTACGAGCTACCAGTCCCTCAATACATTTACAGGGCTTGCATCAGGCGCTTACACGATAAAAGTAAGAGATGTGAATAACTGCGAATCTTCAACCCAAAGCATAATATTAACGGCTCCACCGGCGTTGACCGTTTCAGCGAATATCACCAGCGATTACGATGGTCGTGCACTGAGTTGCAATGGAGCGAGCGACGGTCAGATCACCGTAAGTGGTTCAGGTGGAGTAGGTACACGGCAATACAGTATCGATAACGGCATTACCTTTTTAAGCGCCACCGTTTTTAACAACCTGTCAGCCGGTACGTATTTAGTAAAAGTACGAGATGAGAACGGATGTATTTCCGATGCCTCCGGTCCTATCGTCCTAGCCGATCCCCCTGGGATAGAGGCCATAGAAACCGTATCCGATTACAATGGTCGATCCATTAGCTGCCAGGGCGCTTCGGACGGCTCCATTACCTTAAATGTGAGCGGTGGCAGTGGTATGTACAGCTACAGCTGGTCTACAGGGGAGACCTCAAAAGACCTGAGCAACCTGACAGCGGGGACCTATACCGTTACCATCACCGATTCAAATGGCTGCGATGAACAAGAGACCTACCTCTTAACTGAGCCGTTTGTGCTGTCGGAGAGCATACTTACCAGTGATTACAACGGTGTAGGTATCAGCTGCGCAGGAGCGTCAGACGGATCGATTGATTTGGAAGTTACGGGGGGTACCGGTCCGTACAGCTATTTATGGTCCACCGGGTCCACCAGTGAGGACTTAAACAGTCTGGCTGCGGGCGCCTATTCGGTAACCATCACCGATGTAAACGGCTGCGACCTATCCCTTACCAACATCAATATCACGGCTCCCTCTGCATTAACCCTTTCGTTGTCTACCCAGACGAATGTAGACTGTAACGGCAATGCCAGTGGTTCGGTGGACCTCCAGGCTTCAGGCGGAGTAATGGGCAAGACTTATACCCTCGATGGCACGATAACCCAACCTACCGGGCAGTTTGATGATCTGCCAGCCGGGTTCTATACGGTAGAAGTAGAAGACGCGAACGGTTGCGCCGACCAGGTATCTTTCACCATCACCGAGCCGTCCCCATTAACCTCCCAGGTCACCTCCACGAACGACGCCACCTGTTCAGACCCGAATGGTTCGGCCACCGTAGCGGTCAATGGAGGCACGAGCAGCTACAGCTATCGTTGGGAGAACAGCCTGAACCAACCTGTGGGTACCAGCGCTATCCTTACTGGAGCGCCAGGAGGTATTTACACGGCCATCATCACAGATGCCAACGGTTGTATTACCACCAGCACGGCCACCATCAGCAGTGAAGACGGCGCTGAAGCGACCACATCATCCTTGGCAGGTACCTCATGCTTTAATAGCGCAGACGGCAGCGCGACCGTCTCAATTGTCGGAGTAGGTCCCTTTGATATACTATGGTCGAGTGGTGAGACCACCTTGGCGGCAGCCAACCTATTGCCCGGATCAAACACCGTTACCATTACCGATGCGAACGGCTGTACCGTGGTAGAGACCATTACGATTCCTTCCCCAGCTGCGATCACCTCAAGCATAGTTACTGAACAAACACCTACCTGTTGGGACAGTTCCGACGGGGCATTGGAGATACAGGCCTCAGGAGGTACGGGGAGCTACACCTATGCATGGTCTACGGGCACTTCCGGAGCGCTACTTACCAACGTAACTCAAGGCGCCTATACCGTTACCATCACCGATTCGAATGGCTGTGAACTGGAGGAAGAGCTTACCCTTATTGGAGTGGAAGAAATCACCCTAACTACGGAAGCCATCCGGCCGAGTTGTGAAGGTCAGTCCGATGGTAGCTTGAGTGTGACCACTACAGGAGGTAATGGCAACTACAATTATAACTGGTCTACCGGTTCCACGTCCAACAGCATCATCAATATACCCTCGGGTAACTATTCGGTGACCGTGACGGATGAGCAAGGCTGTACAATAACCGAAGACCTAGTGTTAGGCGAGGCTGATCCTTTTGAGATAGCAATAGAAGATGTAGTGGTATGTACCGGATCGGTCGCTCAAGTTACAGCGCCTGTATCAGGTACGAGCTATAGCTGGACTTCATCTACGGGTTTTACCGGCACAGCCGCCTCTGTTATGCTGACCGATGCTGGGGAGTATACCCTAACGGTGATCAATGAAGATGGCTGTGAGGCGACAGACAGTTTTGTTCTCACGACCTCGGACGACATACTGAATGCAGACTTCTTAATGGTAACGGAAGCCTATGTGGGCGATACGGTGGTGATCATAGACATCAGCTGGCCGATACCGGAGACGCTGACCTGGGATTTTGGTACAGATCCCACGGTATTGATCGAGAACCAGGACTATGCGGAAGTGGTGTTTAATGCTCCGGGTACGTATGAAGTGAACATAGAGGCGACATTGGCAGACTGCAGGGACACGTATGGACAGTCTATCACGATATTAGATCGGTCAGAGAAACCTGACGATGGGGGTCGTCAAGCCTCAGGAGCTGAGCCATTGGTGAAGACCTTTAAGGTGAGCCCCAATCCAAATAATGGGGAGTTTGAAATAGAGGTTGGACTAGCAACGGTTTCTGAGATAGAATTATTGATGGTAGATACGCAGGGAAGTAAAGATGTTTTGAAGAAAGTATTAACTGGCAGTGACTCGTATAGTATCAAGGTTGTCCATACGGATTTAATTTCAGGGGTTTATATTCTTCGTCTTTCTGCTGGCAGAGAATCGAGGTTTTTTAGAGTATTTGTTAGGTAGCAGTTATGAGAGATATAAATTTTATAATACTCTTAGTCTTCTTGGTGTTTAGTGTCGGCCAGACCAACGCACAATTGATTGATATCGGATCCGATCAAACAGTCTGCAAGGACGATGAATTGGGCTATTTAATCCTCTTCAGTGGTATCTGTGATGAACTGGTCTTTTCTAATTATCAATGGACTGTCACCGGAGGTACATTTTTAAATAATCCCCAAAATGGAACCTTTGCTCGAGTTCGATGGACCTCCACGGGAACAAAACGTCTAACGGTTTCCGCAGATTGGACGCTTAACAATAACGGAGGGACAGGTATCTGTCCACCAAGTGGTTCTGGTAGAACGAGTGATCAATTAAATGTAAGTTTTAGGCAAGCTCCCCCTGTTTCACTAACGACTTCATTAAATGGTATTTATTGCTCTAATGAGTCTATCACTTTGGGATGTAATAATAATAGCTCAGCTTTTTTTAAAGACTGGCAGTACAGTACTAGTCCTACTTCCGGATACGTGACTTTTAGAACTACAACTTCTTCCAGTACCTCGTTTAATTTTAACAGTGAACTTCCGAGCTCCCTCCTGGAAAGAGTGATTTATTTCAGAGTCAGACTTCGACCATGTGATGACCTGAATATTGGAGTAACCTCGTCAAATAATACCAATGCTACATTTTACAGAGCTGTACCAAGCAGTATGACCATCACACCTTCCTCCCCCAGTTACTCCTGTACAACCGATGGCTCGATAGTGCTGTCTAATCTTAGATATCCTGGAGGGGGGAGTTATGGAGGGGAACCAATAATTGTTTCTATAACTAATGCGGGTGGTACTGAGGGTTTTAATCAAACCCTATCTGGCAGTACTTCATATAATATTCAAAATTCCACTTTTTTCTCCCCTGGAGGGGGATACCAACTTAAAATAGAAAATGTCAGCTCTGTTGGCAGGAATGCATGTAGTTCACAACTCAGAACTTTTTCGATTCCGAACGCTCCTACGTATGTTGTGAATAGTCCTACTGTTGCTGGTACAATTTCCTGTAGCAGTGGGGTTAACGGTCCGAACAATGATGGAGAGGTCAGGGCTTCGGTGACTAACGGCAGGCCTCCCTATGACTATTTCATTAAAAAGGGGAGTGGGAGCTATGTGTTAGACTGCAATAATTGTTCGGGATCGAGTCATATTTTTACGGGCCTGGATGCGGGCACTTACCAGGTTGAGGTCCGAGATGCTTGTGGAGTAACATTAGAGTCATCAGGCACGGTAACTTTAACTGAGCCAACTTCAACCATCTCGCTCACTTCAGCGGGTGTTACCTCGGATTACAATGGTTCGGATGTGAGCTGTTTTGGGGAGAGTGATGCTGTGATTACAGCTGCTGCCTCCGGAGGTACAGGTTCGGCGTCCTACTCATTGAATAGCGGGAGTTACCAATCGAGTGGTAGTTTTCCCAACCTGGGTGCAGGCGCATACACGGTGAGGGTCCGTGACGGCAACGGTTGTTTTACCGATGCGACCACCGTAACCGTTGCTCCGGTCACTGCGGTGAGTATTAGCTCAGCGAATTCTGTGGATTATAATGGGTTTGGAGTGAGTTGTTTGGGAGTTGCTAATGGGCAGATCACCGTTACCGGGGCCGGTGGTACCGGGGCAAAATCATTTTCGATTGACGCTGGTACGAGCTACCAGTCCCTCAATACATTTACAGGGCTTGCATCAGGCGCTTACACGATAAAAGTAAGAGATGTGAATAACTGCGAATCTTCAACCCAAAGCATAATATTAACGGCTCCACCGGCGTTGACCGTTTCAGCGAATATCACCAGCGATTACGATGGTCGTGCACTGAGTTGCAATGGAGCGAGCGACGGTCAGATCACCGTAAGTGGTTCAGGTGGAGTAGGTACACGGCAATACAGTATCGATAACGGCATTACCTTTTTAAGCGCCACCGTTTTTAACAACCTGTCAGCCGGTACGTATTTAGTAAAAGTACGAGATGAGAACGGATGTATTTCCGATGCCTCCGGTCCTATCGTCCTAGCCGATCCCCCTGGGATAGAGGCCATAGAAACCGTATCCGATTACAATGGTCGATCCATTAGCTGCCAGGGCGCTTCGGACGGCTCCATTACCTTAAATGTGAGCGGTGGCAGTGGTATGTACAGCTACAGCTGGTCTACAGGGGAGACCTCAAAAGACCTGAGCAACCTGACAGCGGGGACCTATACCGTTACCATCACCGATTCAAATGGCTGCGATGAACAAGAGACCTACCTCTTAACTGAGCCGTTTGTGCTGTCGGAGAGCATACTTACCAGTGATTACAACGGTGTAGGTATCAGCTGCGCAGGAGCGTCAGACGGATCGATTGATTTGGAAGTTACGGGGGGTACCGGTCCGTACAGCTATTTATGGTCCACCGGGTCCACCAGTGAGGACTTAAACAGTCTGGCTGCGGGCGCCTATTCGGTAACCATCACCGATGTAAACGGCTGCGACCTATCCCTTACCAACATCAATATCACGGCTCCCTCTGCATTAACCCTTTCGTTGTCTACCCAGACGAATGTAGACTGTAACGGCAATGCCAGTGGTTCGGTGGACCTCCAGGCTTCAGGCGGAGTAATGGGCAAGACTTATACCCTCGATGGCACGATAACCCAACCTACCGGGCAGTTTGATGATCTGCCAGCCGGGTTCTATACGGTAGAAGTAGAAGACGCGAACGGTTGCGCCGACCAGGTATCTTTCACCATCACCGAGCCGTCCCCATTAACCTCCCAGGTCACCTCCACGAACGACGCCACCTGTTCAGACCCGAATGGTTCGGCCACCGTAGCGGTCAATGGAGGCACGAGCAGCTACAGCTATCGTTGGGAGAACAGCCTGAACCAACCTGTGGGTACCAGCGCTATCCTTACTGGAGCGCCAGGAGGTATTTACACGGCCATCATCACAGATGCCAACGGTTGTATTACCACCAGCACGGCCACCATCAGCAGTGAAGACGGCGCTGAAGCGACCACATCATCCTTGGCAGGTACCTCATGCTTTAATAGCGCAGACGGCAGCGCGACCGTCTCAATTGTCGGAGTAGGTCCCTTTGATATACTATGGTCGAGTGGTGAGACCACCTTGGCGGCAGCCAACCTATTGCCCGGATCAAACACCGTTACCATTACCGATGCGAACGGCTGTACCGTGGTAGAGACCATTACGATTCCTTCCCCAGCTGCGATCACCTCAAGCATAGTTACTGAACAAACACCTACCTGTTGGGACAGTTCCGACGGGGCATTGGAGATACAGGCCTCAGGAGGTACGGGGAGCTACACCTATGCATGGTCTACGGGCACTTCCGGAGCGCTACTTACCAACGTAACTCAAGGCGCCTATACCGTTACCATCACCGATTCGAATGGCTGTGAACTGGAGGAAGAGCTTACCCTTATTGGAGTGGAAGAAATCACCCTAACTACGGAAGCCATCCGGCCGAGTTGTGAAGGTCAGTCCGATGGTAGCTTGAGTGTGACCACTACAGGAGGTAATGGCAACTACAATTATAACTGGTCTACCGGTTCCACGTCCAACAGCATCATCAATATACCCTCGGGTAACTATTCGGTGACCGTGACGGATGAGCAAGGCTGTACAATAACCGAAGACCTAGTGTTAGGCGAGGCTGATCCTTTTGAGATAGCAATAGAAGATGTAGTGGTATGTACCGGATCGGTCGCTCAAGTTACAGCGCCTGTATCAGGTACGAGCTATAGCTGGACTTCATCTACGGGTTTTACCGGCACAGCCGCCTCTGTTATGCTGACCGATGCTGGGGAGTATACCCTAACGGTGATCAATGAAGATGGCTGTGAGGCGACAGACAGTTTTGTTCTCACGACCTCGGACGACATACTGAATGCAGACTTCTTAATGGTAACGGAAGCCTATGTGGGCGATACGGTGGTGATCATAGACATCAGCTGGCCGATACCGGAGACGCTGACCTGGGATTTTGGTACAGATCCCACGGTATTGATCGAGAACCAGGACTATGCGGAAGTGGTGTTTAATGCTCCGGGTACGTATGAAGTGAACATAGAGGCGACATTGGCAGACTGCAGGGACACGTATGGACAGTCTATCACGATATTAGATCGGTCAGAGAAACCTGACGATGGGGGTCGTCAAGCCTCAGGAGCTGAGCCATTGGTGAAGACCTTTAAGGTGAGCCCCAATCCAAATAATGGGGAGTTTGTAGTACTTGTAGAATTAAACGAGTCGGCGCCCATACGCCTCACTTTAATTGGTATAAGAGGAAACAGAATACAAAGAGCTAATGCGTATGAAACGAACAATAAGTTTGACATTCCAATGAATATATTATCGTCTAAGAAAGGAATATACTTTCTTTTGTTGGAAACAAATAATCAAAAAAGCATAAAACGTATTATGGTGAATTAAAAATGGTCAAGCGCCGGGCTTGTACAAAATCATCGCTATCAAAAAAGAAACTATTGAAATAGTAAAGCCAAACATGAAAATCGTATAGCTGGTGCGCAGCATTTTATACTTTTTACCTAATACCTTTCCTAAGAAGTATATGTCTTTGATCATGCTGCTATACAGGTAATCGGCATCCTTCATCATTTCTTTCATACCCCACATGTAGTCATTTAACTTTGAATTATGAAAGTTTCCAAAAAACAAGAGGTTAGTCTTTTTTTCTTCAATGTCTTTTCTTGCAAACTCACCGGATGAAACATTTGGACGTGTGGCCAATACCGCAAAAACTATTGTGGTAAGGCATACTAAAACTAAAATTAAACCCGGTATAAGCAGATGAGGATAGTCTTCAAGTTTTCTAAAGAGTACGGAAACCAGTACTGAGAGTATGATGGAGTTGATGGAGATCATAATGTTGGACTTATTATCTGCCATGGCGCTCAAAGTAAGGTGATTCTTCGAGGTAATACGAAACATAGTTTCTATACCCCTGTCCGGTTTCTGTATTTTGGTTTGTTCAACTTTATTTTGAAGTTTAACTACTTGATTTTCAAGCTTTTCTACATATTTAAGGTCCACTGAATCATTCTTTTTCAGCTTCTTTAGGTTTTTTTTCTTTCTGGGCTCAAGTTTAATTTTGCCGTAATTTGTAAAGTAGCTGTGAGAAGAAATGAACTCGGTATTCATTCGGGTCCATTCATCTTGATCATACTCTTTTCCATTGACCGCTGCTAGTTCTTTTCGAAGTTCTTCGCTTTTTTCATTAAAAGCCCCTGTACTTAGGTGGTAGAGATCTGCATCGCACATCACCTTGCCCAATTCATTTTTTGGTGATTGAGGCATTTCAGTACTTTTTATAATTGCAGCAATTTGCCTTATTTTGGTTTGATTCACCCCCAACTCCGTAAGCTTTTCGTGCATCAACCTAATGCTTTCATCTTCATGATTTTCATAGCCAGAACTATAGCCTAAATCATGATACCATGCCGCGAGAATAATGAGCTCCATATCTTCATCTTCAAGATCTGAGCTACTACCTATCTCAGATGCCGCCGATACAACCTCCCTGGTATGGTCTAAATTATGATAAAAATAACCCTCGGGCAGCGTTCCTAGCACTGATTCAGCGTATTCTCTTGATTCTTTGATCAAAATAGATTCTTCCATTATAACTAAAGTAGCTATTTTTCCACTAATACCTCAAGCTTAACGCATGTTATGTGCTTCTATTTGGTCAGAGATATAATTTCTAAGATATTCATAGCGTTTTGTTAGCTTACCGTCTTTTGTTATTGTAGCGCGTTCTATCACTTTCTCAGCGTCATCTCCTAATAAATGCGGAAGGACATTGTCTATCAACTCTTTCCCAAAATCTTGAGATGCATTTCTCGGAAGTTCACATGGAAGATTATCTACAGCCATAACCGTGATATTGCCCTCATCGCTCATGGGGGGTTCTATGGTGTCGTCAGATGGATTATAATCGTAAATAGGATCTTCAATAGTGGTTGGTTTTTTTGTAGACGGAATAGAACCTTCTATGTCACATGTAATGTCTGAAATTACCCTGATTTTAAAATCTTCTGATGCTGCATCTTTCGATGTAAATAGTACTGGCGCCCTAGGGTCCCAAAAAGCTCCGGCAATTAGCACGTCAGCCACGTTAGCATATTTTAGAAAATCTCCTGTATACCTCTCAGGGTGGTTGTAAAAATCATGACGGCTAAAATCTGAGCCGTCCTTGGCTTTGCTGTAATCCCTGGTATTAAGTTGCGTATAAACAGGTTCGTTAAAATATTCCCTGGTGAATTCAGAGGGTGATACGTGCCTGATATTCATGCCATTCAGTACTTCCATGGCTCCTTTGGCCACGCGCCCACCACCGGTTAAGGCAATTTTGATTGCCGGTAACTTCACTTTGCTGTATTCTGTTTTCATATCATCAAGATCAAAACAGGTATGCGCCGGCCTCAGGCGGAATAGGTTGTACCGTTTTCCATAGGTAAGTATACCGTTATACGCTCCTACGAGTCCTGCATAACGGCCAAAAGCCACTATGCGTAAGCCATCAGAGTCTGTCAGTACTTCGTAGTCAATGAGCCGGATATTTTTTTTGACAATAGTTTGCAATAGCCTTTTATTGTATGGCTGCTCTTTAATAGTATGAGAAAAAAAGAAGTAGGTCTTATTTGGTATGAGTTCTTCGATGGGAACTTCTTTTACACCAAAAAAGACATCGCAATCAGACATATCGCTGGTAAGGGTGAGCCCCTGCTCTTCATATTCCTGATCAGAAAATGCGCGTACCTCACTTGATTGAACCTTGACTTTTACTCCTTCAAATTGAGATTGGATTTCACTAGTCTGAGCCGGGGTAAAGGGCACACGCTTATCAATAGGAACTTTACCTTCTTTTATTATCCCGATAATTTTAGACATTAATTATTTGATTATGTAGAACAAATATACACGTTACTGCTAACGTTTTGTAGCGTGCCTATTATTCGTATTTTCACTGTATGCAGTATATATGGTTAGTGTTTTTCTGGAGCATTTATTTTCTACATCACAGTTTATTTTCGAGCGATAGTGTCAAAGCATATTTTTTAGACATTGGCCTTTCTCTTAAGAATCAGCGTTTTATATATACTATTTTCTCAGTGTTGGCTTTACTGCTAATCTTACTCTTCAACGGAGTAATTGGCGGTGAGAAACTACTTATGGAAAATCGGTTGATAAAAGCCTTTGCCTTATTTTTAGCGGCCGGAGGAGTTTTTATTTTGCGGGAAGCATTTAAAACATACAGCCTTCGCGCCTTTGTTGGTTTTTCTGAAGATACGGACCTAACCCTAAGAACAACCGGAATACTACGACATATCAGGCACCCGCTTTACAGCGCCGCCATTTTAATTTTTACGGGATTCGTTTTATATGATAGCCGGGTGTCTTCAATTGTATCGTGGGGTTGTGTGATGGCTTACTTACCGATAGGCATTTGGCTCGAAGAAAAGAAGCTTATCAAAACGTTTGGAGAGCAATACAAGCAATATGCCGAAAAGGTACCTATGTTAATTCCTGACTTAAGGAAAAGATGAACTTAACCTTCGTCACCTTCCGGGTTTTGCTTCTTTTTACCAGATTTAAGTTCCTCGTAATCATCCCTTTCTTCCAGCTTTTTATCTTCCACATTCCGATTTAAAAAGTCGTTTATGTCGTCGATGTTGTAGGTGGTATTTATTTCTCCAAACGAATCTATGCTTATATTTAAACCATCCAGTTCAGGGTTCACTTTAGGCTTTTCGTCTGCGTCTTCTTTCTTTTTCTTTCTTTTAGTCATCTTTTTCTTCTTTTACAGTCAGTAGCTCTACAGCTTTTGCTATCCTTAAATTTACTTCATGCCCACCTAATATTTCAATGATTTTCATCAGATCAGGTCCTCCTCCTTTTCCCGTAATAGCTACTCTTAAGCCCTGCATGATTTGACCAAGACCCATTCCTTTTTCCCCTAATATGCCTTCCAATATGGATTTTGCTTCGACGTTACTCACATTTTCAGTTTCAGACAGTTTTTCAGCAAAAATGGAGAGCGCCTCTACCAGCGAGGCCGTCCATCTTTTTTTTACTACTTTTTCATCGTAATAGTCCGGCGTTGCAAAGAAGAAATCCCCCTCTACCCATAAGTCATCAAGAAACTCTATCCTGTCATGTAAACAAACAGCGATTTCCCTGATTCGATCCTTTGGCAAGGATATGCCTTTGCTTTCGATTCTTTTGGCAAATGCCATGGCTAACTCCTCAGGATCCATTTTCCTGATGTACTGCTGGTTAAACCATTTTGCTTTTTCGATGTCAAACTTGGCGCCGGCCTTATTGATTCTATCTAAAGCAAATTCGTTGATCAGTTCGTCCCTGGTAAATAACTCCTGATCTGTACCAGGATTCCATCCTAATAAAGCAAGAAAATTGATCAAGGCTTCCGGCAAGTAGCCTGCTTCTCTAAAGCCATTGAACTTTTCATCATTTCCATGGGCATCCAAAAATGATCCGTCAATTGGAAAAACAGGGAAACCGTGCTTATCTCCATCGCGTTTGCTAAGCTTGCCATTTCCATCGGGCTTAAGTAATAATGGCAAATGTGCAAATTGTGGCATTGAATCTTCCCACCCAAAGGCGCGATAAAGAAGAACATGAAGCGGTGCCGATGGTAGCCATTCTTCCCCCCTAATAACGTGGCTGATCTTCATTAAATGATCATCCACAACATTTGCTAAGTGATAAGTCGGCATGCCATCGGATTTCATAATTACCTTGTCATCGATAGCCGTGGAGTGTACCATTACCCACCCTCTTACTAAATCATTTATCCTGATATCCTCTTTGAGCGGAACTTTAAACCTGACGACATAGGCATCTCCGTTTTTTAGCTTTTCTTCCACAGCTTCTTTGGGAAGGGTAAGGGAATTCTTCATTTGGTTACGCGTAACACCATTATAGGTTAGTGCGTTCGCCTTGGCAGCTGTAAGCCGTTTTCTCATTTCATCGAGTTCTTCTGCCGTATCAAATGCGTAATAGGCCCACTCGGTATCCAGCAATTTCTGAATGTATTCATGGTAAATAGCTTTTCTTTCCGACTGCTTGTAAGGGCCAAAAGCTCCACCTTTCTCAGGGCTTTCATCAGGAATAATATCAGCCCAATTTAAGCTGTCGTTAATATAGGATTCGGCCTCAGGCACATACCTGGCTTGGTCAGTATCTTCGATACGTAGTATCAAAGCCCCGTTATGCTGTTTTGCAAATAAATAATTATACAGAGCTGTTCGAAGCCCACCAATATGCAGCGCTCCCGTAGGACTTGGGGCAAATCTTACCCTTACCGGTCTTTTCATGTTTAAAATTTTCAGGCTGCAAAAGTAGTAATTCTACTTTCCCGAATAAGTTTAACTACAGATTAAGACCAGGTTTATTTAATGGCGATACAGGAAATCTCTACATTTACATTTTTGGGAAGGCGCGATACTTCAACAGTTTCTCTGGCTGGAGGATCAACTTGAAAATACTTGCCATATTCTGCATTAATTCGTCCAAAGTCATCCATATTTCTAATAAAGATGCTGCATTTAATAACATGTTTATAATCCAGGCCGGCTTCCTTTAGTATGAAGCCCAGGTTCTTCATAACCTGTTCGGTCTCTTCCTCTATGCTAGCATTCTGCATGTTACCGGTGGAGCGGTCAATAGGTATTTGACCGGAAATGTAAAGCGTGTTTCCAATAAGAACGGCCTGGCTATAGGGGCCGATGGGCTCCGGCGCCTGGTTACTATTGATGATGGTTTTGTCCATTATGGCTACTTTTGTTATGTTAAATAATATGAAATGAAGATAGGCGTTATCGGTGACAAAACGAACCATGCGGATGTTGATTCAAAATTAGATAGCTACCAAGTGGTACACTTGTCAATAGATGAAATTGATGATATGTCAATTTCTGTAGACTACCTCTTTCATTTTGCTATTGAAGAGTGTCCTGAAGATTTAGATGCGCTTGTGCAGCTCTCAAACACTTTCGTTTTTGTTAATTCAGTTAAGACAAGTCTATCAGAACTGGCTTATCTTCATGATGGCTTAACGTCTAAGATTTTCGGATTTAACGGTTTGCCGGGCTTTTTCAATCGATCGATTTTGGAGGTGACCAGTATTGATAACTCAGATTCGCTTGCAGGCGCTATGGATGTCTTGGGCGTTGATTATTTAGAAGTAGCAGACCGGGTTGGAATGGTAACTCCGAGGGTGATTGCCATGATAATTAATGAAGCCTTTTACACACTTCAGGAAGGAACGGCAACAAAAGAAGATATTGACCTAGGCATGAAGTTAGGTACTAACTATCCCTATGGCCCCTTTGAGTGGATGGAAAAAATAGGTGTTCAAAATGTCTATGAGCTATTAGAATCTTTATTCGAAGATACCAAAGACCAGCGCTACAAAATTTCTCCTTTATTGAAGCGAGATTATCTCCTGTTTTCGACACTGGGACACCCTTAAGTTTTCAGTCCAAAATTTTCATTG